>ERZ1645187.2084-NODE-2084-length-17927-cov-5.748657_pt1 | contig 17927 bp, 17 predicted proteins | sample MGYA00575352_ERZ1645187 | MGnify/ENA primary metagenome ERZ1645187 (study PRJEB40837, sample SAMN11349314) | freshwater sediment metagenome | isolation source: river sediment | host: Sediment | place: India: Wazaribad , New Delhi | collected 2017-02-21 ... | reverse complement strand
GCCATGCTTTTCGGGCGCGCGTAATAGTAGAGATCCTGATAGTCGATCTTCGGCACATCGAGGAGCGCCCACTGCGGCTCCTCCATGGTGACCCAGCGCCGATAGGCCGCGAGCCGCCACTCGAGCATCCACTCGGGCTCGTCATTCTTGGCCGAGATCAGCCGCACGATCTCCTCGGAAATGCCCTTCGGGGCATAATCCATCTCGATCTCGGTCTCCCAGCCATATTTGTAGGAGCCCATGTTGGCCACGGTCTCAACCGTTTCCCGGTCCACGCCCTCGCGGATCTCCAGCTCTTGCTCCACCATCATTTTCCTTTCCGCGTCAGACTTTTGCGCGATGTTTTTCACGTGCCGCGCCGAAGTCCTCGGCAAAGCGCAATACCTCTTCCCGTGTCACCCCCGGGCCGATCGAGATCCGGAGCGCCGAACCCGCCGCCGCCTCGGGCCAGCCCATCGCGGTAAGCACCCGGCTCGCGCGGACCTTGCCAGAGGAGCAGGCCGAACCGGCCGACACCGCATATCCCATCAGGTCGAGCCGCATCACCTGCGTCTCCCCCTTCCAGCCGGGCGTGACAACCGACAGTGTATTGGGCAGGATCGCCGGCGGCGTCCCGATCTCCCCTGTCGCTGTCTCCCAGCCGGGAAAATAGAGGTCTTTTGTCGGGTTTTCCAGTGCCTCTTTTAGAATATTTCTAATTTCGGCAACTTCCTCCCAAACCCCATTGGCCAGATCGCGCGCCGCCGCCTCGGCCGCGGCCCCAAAGCCCACCGCGCCAAGGATGTTCTCGGTGCCCGCGCGGCGGCCCATCTCCTGCCCGCCGCCCCGCAGACGCGCCGCAACCTCGGTGCCGCGCCGCACCACAAGCGCCCCAACCCCCTTCGGCCCGCCGAGCTTATGCGCCGAGACCAGCCCCGCCGTGCAACCGAGCCAGTTGAACGCAAAGGGAATTTTCCCAAAGGCCTGGGTCAGGTCAGAGACCGCCAAACCCGCCGGCAGATCCTGGATCACCCCGGTCTCGGAATTGGCAAGCTGCAAAGCCGTGCGCGCAGGCTCGGCCACCGCGACCCGCCCATAGCCGTCGACCGGCAGATCCGCCACGCACCAGGCCGAAACCGCATCATGCTCGACCGCACCGCAGGCAAAGCCCTTGCCCTCGAGCGCAAGCGCCGCCGCCTCGGTCGTGCCGGAGGTGAAAATCACATCCTGCCCCTCGGCGCCAAGCGCCGCCGCCACCTGCGCGCGCGCCCGCTCCAACAGCCCCTTGGCCGCGCGCCCCTCGGCATGAACCGAAGACGGATTGCCGACGAGATCCATCGCCGCGATCATCGCCGCCCGCGCCTCGGCGCGCAAAGGCGTCGTGGCATTCCAATCGAGATAGAGCCGCGGACGCATCACGCCCCCCAAGCCGCGCACCCGGCCATTTCGCTGAATTTGCGTATTTGTACCAAGAAGAAACGGGAAAGTTGCGAAAGCCCCCGGGTTTCTTCTTGGCCCAAATACGCCCCCGCCGGAGGCGTCCGACCTCCCCCAAGGGCGCGCCGGAGGGTCATTCGTCCACCACCGAGAAAAGCGAGGGCACCGCCGGGCAGGGTTTGAGCCCGTTTTTCACCACATCGGCGAGCGTCGTCTGATGCAGGAACACGAAGACCTGCGCCGAGAGGCTTTCCCAGAGCCGGTTCGAGAGCGATTGCGCGCGCGAGCCGCACACACCCCCCGAGGCCCCCGCGCCCACATGGAGCGCCGAGACCGTCTCATCGACCGCCTCGAAGACATCTGAGATGCGGATCTCCTCGGGCGCGCGCGCCAGCCGATAGCCGCCGCCCGGGCCGCGCACCGAGACCACGAGCCCCGCGCGCCGCAGCCGCACGAAGAGCTGTTCGAGATAGGGCAGCGAGATATCCTGCCGCTTCGCGATCGCCGCGAGCGAGGTCATCTGATCGGCCCCCGCGATCGCCAGATCCACCAGCGCCACGATCGCATAGCGCCCTTTGGTCGAAAGTTTCATCTCAGCCTCCCCCGCCGCGGCCTGATTGCCCGCAAAAACGGGCCCGGCCATTGACGCCGCGCGCTTGGCCGCTTAACTCCTGAACACCCGAATTCCCGGCATCCCGCCGGGTACTTCCGTCCTAGGGTGTCCGAGCGAAAGCGTCAAGTTAGCGCGCCGTCGCACCCCGGGGCAGAGATGAGATCGCAGCGAGAGACGATGCCCGAAGTCATTTTCCCCGGTCCCGAAGGTCGCCTCGAGGGCCGCTATCACCCGCAGCCCGCCCCCGACGCGCCGATCGCCATCATCTTGCACCCCGACCCGCAATTCGGCGGCACGATGAACAACCGTGTCGTCTATAATCTGCATTATGCCTTCCACAAGATCGGCTTCACGGTGCTGCGGTTCAACTTCCGTGGCGTCGGCCGCAGCCAGGGCGAATATGATCAGGGCATCGGCGAGCTCTCGGATGCGGCCTCGGCGCTCGATTACCTGCAGGCGATGAACCCGAATTCGAAACATTGCTGGGTCGCGGGCTTCTCCTTCGGCGCCTGGATCGGCATGCAGTTGCTGATGCGTCGCCCCGAGATCACCGGCTTCATCTCGGTCGCGCCGCCGGCGAACATGTATGATTTCTCCTTCCTCGCGCCCTGCCCCTCCTCGGGGCTGATCATCAACGGCTCGGCTGACCGCGTGGCGCCGCCGAAGGATACCGCCAACCTCGTGTCGAAGCTGCGCGAGCAAAAGGGCATCACCATCACCCATGAAGAGGTCGAGGGCGCGGACCACTTCTTCAAGGATGACGAGGCGCATATGAAGCCGATGATCGACACGGTGCAGAGCTATGTGAAGCGCCGCCTGACGGAAGGCTCGCGCTGATGGCGCTGCTCGACGAGCTCGCCGATGCCCTCGCCGCCGATACGATGGCGGCGATGGCCGAGCTCGGCGATGACCGGCTCTATATGGATGTCGGCAAGGTGAGCGGCACCTCCTCGCCATCGTTGCAGGAGGCCTTCATGACCTCCTGCCGGCTGCGCCTCTCCGAGCAGCGCGGCCGCGCCTATCTCGAACAGGTGCTGCGCCAGCGCCGCGCCGAAGCCGAGAGCCAGGGCGAATGAGCGCGCCCCTCGACAAGGAATTCGCCTTCCTTCTCGAGATCGAGAAGCTCAAATCGGTGACCCGCGCGACGCCCGTCGCAGATAATTCGCGCCGCGAGAATTCGGCCGAACATAGCTGGACGCTGGCGCTCTATGCGCTGGTTCTGGCCGATCAGGCCGCGCCCGGCGTCGATGTGATGCGCGCGGTCAAGATGCTCCTGATCCATGATCTCGTCGAGATCGACGTGGGCGATGTGCCGATCCATTCGCAAGGCGGCACGGCCCATTCCTCCGCCGCGATCCAGGCCGCCGAGGCGAAAGCCGCCGAGCGGATATTTGGCCTTCTTCCCAAGCCCTTGGGCGACGATCTTCATGCGCTCTGGCACGAGTTCGAGGCCGCCGAAACCCCCACCGCGATCTATGCGAAATCGCTCGACCGGGTGCAGCCGGTGATGCTCAACCTCGCCGGCGGCGGCGGCTCCTGGCTCGAATATGATGTGAGCTGGGACCAGCTCGAAACCCGCGTCGGCGCCAAGATCGCGCGCGGGCTGCCCGGCGTCTGGGCGGCAGTGCAGGCGCGCATCCGCCCCTGGTTCACCGCCCGCGGCCGCTGAGCCCGGCCACTCCACCCTCTCGATTGGCCCACCCGGACCTGAGGTCGGATGCCTCCGGCGGGGATATTTTTGGCAAGATGAAAGAGCGGAGCCCTCTCCCTTTCATCTTGCCCCAAATATCCCCCGCGGAGCGTCCCACCCCGCCATGCGCGCCAAAGGGGGAGGGTGGTGCAAATTTCGGTATGCAATTGCATACAATGACTGGAACCCTGCGTCAAAATGCGCTATGACACGCCAGCGAGTGAGTCACCCAACCGAGGAAGCCACGCATGACGAAGATCAAGGTTGAGAACCCCGTTGTCGAGCTCGACGGCGATGAGATGACCCGGATCATCTGGGATTTCATCAAGCAAAAGCTGATCCTGCCCTATCTGGACATTGATCTGAAATATTACGACCTCGGCATCGAGGAGCGCGATCGCACCAACGACCAGATCACCATCGATGCGGCCAATGCGATCAAGGAATATGGCGTCGGCGTGAAATGCGCCACCATCACCCCCGACGAGCAGCGCGTCGAGGAATTCGGCCTCAAGCAGATGTGGAAATCGCCCAACGGCACGATCCGCAACATCCTTGGCGGCGTGATCTTCCGCCAGCCGATCATCTGCCGCAACGTGCCGCGTCTGGTGCCCGGCTGGACCAAGCCGATCGTCGTCGGCCGCCACGCCTTTGGCGATCAATACAAAGCCACCGATTTCCGCTTCCCCGGCAAGGGGAAACTGTCGATGAAATTCGTCGGCGAGGATGGCACGGTGATCGAGCGCGAGGTCTATGACGCGCCCGACGCGGGTGTTTACATGGGCATGTACAACCTCGACGCCTCGATCCTCGATTTCGCCCGCGCCTCGCTCAATTACGGCCTGAACCTCGGCTGGCCGGTCTATCTCTCGACGAAAAACACCATCCTCAAGGCCTATGACGGCCGCTTCAAGGACCTGTTCCAGAAGGTCTATGAGGAGGAATTCGCCGAAGCCTTCAAAGCCAAGGGCATCTGGTATGAGCACCGGCTGATCGACGACATGGTGGCGTCTTGCCTGAAATGGTCGGGCGGCTATGTCTGGGCGTGCAAGAACTACGACGGCGATGTGCAATCGGATACGGTCGCGCAGGGGTTCGGCTCGCTCGGGCTGATGACCTCGGTGCTGATGACGCCCGATGGCAAGACCGTCGAGGCCGAGGCCGCGCATGGCACGGTGACGCGCCACTACCGCCAGCATCAGGCGGGCAAGCAGACCTCGACGAACTCGATCGCCTCGATCTACGCTTGGACGGGCGGGCTCAAGCACCGCGCAAAACTCGACGGCAACGCGCAGCTCGCGCGCTTTGCCGAGACGCTCGAGAAGGTCTGCGTGGCCTGCGTCGAGGACGGGTTCATGACCAAGGATCTCGCGCTTCTCGTCGGCCCGGATCAGAAATGGCTCACCACGATGGGCTTCCTCGAGAAGGTCGACGAATATCTGAACAAGGCGCTGGCGGGCTGAGGAGGCCGCCGCGCGGGAGGGGGGCCGGCGCGCCTGCGCCGGCCTTTTTCGTTTCACCTCAGATGGGTGAGGACATCTGGCAGCGGCGGCGGCGAGGCCGCTTTCGGCGGCAGGCCGATGTCGCGCCGCAAGTGATCATCGAGCGCGACAAGGCTCGAAAGCGGCCGCGCGCGGTGGCGCGCAATCTGCGCGCCAAGCGCCGCAAGAAGCACCCGGCGCAGGCCGAAATGCGCGATGATCTCTTCAAGGGGTGCGCCAAAGGGTGCCAAAGGGTCGGTTCCGGTCATGGGATCTCCGGCGGGCGCCGGCCTCATTTTGGGGGGTGGAAAGCCCGGACCAAAGCGACCCTGGCGGGAGAGAGAGACCGGGCGGAAGGGTCAGACGAGGCTGTCAGGGGCGTGGCGCCCCGGGCTCGGATCAGGCCTGTCGGCGGGCGCGTCGATACGCGGGCGCGACAGGCTTGCCAGTTGCAGCGACCAGATAGGTCGCGGCGCGGGTCTTGAGCCACCCGGCGGTCGGGGCGAATGCGAGACTGGTCATGATCCGCCCTCCTGTCTGAAATTGCCGGATGGCGAGACGATCCCCGCGGGCGAGTCGGCGCAACCCCTTATTTCCCTGCGTCACCGCGCGCCGCGCCCCTGCGGCGATTTCGTAACAGCCCTTCTTCTTGGCAAAAATACGCAAGCAACGCCCGGGCCCCCGCGTCGCAGGGCGTATTTGGGCCAAGAAGAAACGAAACCGCCCGGCCCCACCCGCCCCTTGCGAGCGCCCCCGCGCCGTGAGAGAGAGGGCCATGACCGAGATCACCCCCGAAAACCCCGCCCGCCACACGCTGCTCGACGACGCCCAGGGCCTCGCCTATGGCGGGGTGATGGCGGCTTTTGGCATCGTGATGCTGACCCATCTGGGCTTCGTCACCGGCCAGACGGCGGGGCTCGCGATCCTGATCTCCTATGCGACCGGCTGGGGCTTCGGGCCGGTGTTCTTCGCGGTCAACCTGCCGTTCTACTGGTTCGGCTATCGCCGGCTGGGCGGCATCTTCGTGCTCAAGACCTTCGCCTCGGTGGCGCTTTTGTCGGGGCTCTCGATGGTGCTGCCGAATTATGTGAGCTTTGCCACGCTCAACCCGCTCCTTGGCGCGGTGCTGATCGGCTTCATCTCGGGATCGGCGCTGCTGGCGCTTTTCCGGCATGGCGCCTCGCTCGGCGGCGTGGGGATCATGGCCTTGTATCTGCAGGATAAAACCGGCTTCAAGGCGGGCTGGACGCAGCTCATTTTCGACGCCTGCGTCTTTGCCATCGCGCTCAGCCTGCGCGATCTGACGACGGTGGCCTGGTCGTTCTTCGGCGCGCTGGTGCTCAACCTCGTGATCGCGATGAACCACCGCCGCGACCGCTATATCGCCTGACGAGCCCTGCGCGGCGCGCAACCCCGCCCGGCCCCCGCGGCCTCTGGACAGCGCGCGCGGCTTGCGGCACAGTTAGGTCATGAGTGCTGACCTTGCGACCGACAAACATTATACCCTCTTCGAGGATATCCAGGGGCTGATCCTGGCCTCCACCCAAGCTGCGCTCGGGATCCACCTTCTGCGCGCGGCGGGGCTCGTGACCGGCGGCACCGCCGGTATGGCACTGATCCTGTCCTATATCACGGGCTGGAGCTTCGGGGCCGTGTTCTTCATGATCAATATCCCGTTCTACGGCTTTGCCTATTGGGCACGGGGGCTGACGTTTTGCCTCAAGAGCCTGACCACCGTCACGCTGGTCTCGCTGATGGCCGAGGCGCTCAAACCGCTCTTCACCGTCGGCCAGATCCACCCCGCGGTCGCGGCCGCGCTCTTCGGGGTCTCGGCGGGGGTCGGGCTTTTGGGGCTTTTTCGCCATTCGGGCTCGCTCGGCGGCGTCTCGATCGTGGCGGTGATCTTGCAAGACCGCTTCGGCTTCAAGGCCGGCTGGACGCAGCTCATCCACGACCTCGCGCTCTTTGCGCTCGCCCTCGCCTTCCTGCCCTGGGACCGCGTCGCCTGGTCGCTCCTTGGCGCGGTGATCCTGAATTTCGTGATCGCTTTCAATCACCGCCGAGACTGGTATATCGTGACCTGATGCGCACCTATCTCTTCCTCCTGATCGCCGTGATGTTCGAGACCTTCGGCTCGAGCTGTCTGCAAGCCAGCCAGCAATTCACCCGCTTCTGGCCGACCGTCGGCGTGGTCTTCGGCTTTGCCGGGGCGTTCTACTTCTTCACGCTGGTGCTCAAGGTGCTGCCGCTCGGGATCACCTATGCGATGTGGTCGGGGATCGGCATGGTGCTGATCGCGGGCTCGGGCTGGCTGATCTTCGGACAGCGGCTCGATTGGGCGGCGATCGCCGGAATCGCGCTGATTATCGCCGGAATCCTTGTCATCAACCTGTTTTCCAACTCTGCCAGCCATTGAGGCTGGCGCAAGCGGGCGGTTTCGGCTATGGCCGCCCCAAACCACGAACAGGCGGACCAATGGACATTCGCAATATCGCGATCATCGCACACGTCGACCACGGCAAGACCACGCTCGTCGACCAACTTCTCAAGCAATCGGGCGCGTTCCGCGAAAACCAGGCCGTCGCCGAACGCGCGATGGACAGCAACGACATCGAACGCGAACGCGGCATCACCATCCTCGCCAAGGCGACCTCGGTCGAATGGAAGGGCACGCGCATCAACATCGTCGACACCCCCGGCCACGCCGATTTCGGCGGTGAGGTGGAGCGGATCCTGTCGATGGTCGACGGCGTGTGCCTGCTCGTCGACGCCGCCGAAGGCCCGATGCCGCAGACGAAATTCGTGACCTCGAAGGCGCTCGCGCTCGGCCTGCGCCCGATCGTGGTGCTCAACAAGGTCGACAAGCCCGCCGCCGAACCCGACCGCGCGCTCAACGAGGTCTTCGACCTCTTCGCCAACCTCGGCGCCAATGACAAGCAGCTCGACTTCCCGCATGTCTATGCCTCGGGCATCGGCGGCTGGGCGGATCTCGAGCTCGACGGGCCCCGCAAGGATCTCTCGGCGCTCTTCGATCTGATCCTCGAACATGTCGAACCCCCGAAACAGGAATTCCGCGCCGACGAGCCCTTCCAGATGCTCGCCACCACGCTCGGCGCCGACCCGTTCATCGGCCGCATCCTGACCGGGCGCGTCGAGGCGGGCACGCTGAAAGTGGGCGACCCGCTCAAGGCGCTCTCGCGCGAGGGCGAAAAGCTCGAGCAGTTCCGCTGCACCAAGATCCTCGCCTTCCGCGGCCTGACCCAACAGCCGATCGACGAAGCCGTCGCGGGCGATATCGTCTCGATCGCGGGCATGTCGAAAGCGACCGTCGCCGATACGCTCTGCGCGCTCGATGTCGAGACCGCCCTGCCCTCGCAGCCGATCGACCCGCCGACGATCTCGGTCACCTTCGGCATCAACGACAGCCCGCTCGCGGGCAAGGACGGCACCAAGGTGCAATCGCGCGTGATCCGCGAGCGCCTGATGAAAGAGGCCGAGACCAATGTCGCGATCCGCGTCGAGGATACCCCCGGCGGCGAGGCGTTCATCGTCTCGGGCCGTGGCGAACTTCAGATGGGCGTTCTGATCGAGAACATGCGCCGCGAGGGCTTTGAGCTCTCGATCTCGCGCCCGCGCGTGATCTTCCGCGAGGAAGGCGGCGAGCGGCTCGAGCCGATCGAAGAGGTCATCGTCGATGTCGATGACGAATTCTCGGGCGTGGTGATCGAGAAGCTGACCGGCAACCGCAAGGGCGATCTGGTCGAGATGCGCCCCGCCGGCCACGGCAAGACCCGCATCGTCGCCCATGTGCCCTCGCGCGGCCTGATCGGCTACCAGGGCGAGTTCATGACCGACACCCGCGGCAACGGCGTGCTGAACCGCATCTTCCACAGCTGGGCGCCCTATAAAGGCGCGATCCAGGGCCGCCGCCAGGGCGTGCTGATCTCGATGGAGAACGGCGTCTCGGTGGCCTATGCGCTGTGGAACCTCGAAGAGCGCGGCAAGCTGTTCATCGGCGCGCAGGAGCAGGTCTATACCGGCATGATCATCGGCGAACATTCGCGCGACAACGATCTCGAGGTGAACCCGCTCAAGGGCAAGAAGCTGACCAACGTCCGCGCGAGCGGCACCGACGAAGCCGTGCGCCTCACGCCCCCGGTGCGGATGTCGCTCGAAGAGGCGATCGCCTATATCAACGACGACGAACTGGTCGAGGTCACGCCGAAGATCGTGCGCCTGCGCAAACGCCACCTCGACCCGCATGAGCGCAAACGCGCCGCCCGCGCCGAGTGAGACGATAAGAAAAGGGGGGCGCTGCCCCCCTCTTTGCTGCGCAAATTCACCCCCCGGGATATTTGGACATCGTTGAAACCAAAGGGATCCCTCCCCCTTCAACGATGCCGAAATATCCCGGGGGTGAGGCCCGAAGGGCCGAGGGGGCAGCGCCCCCTACACCGGCAGATCGAGCGGCGGCTTCTCCAGGATCCGCACGAGCCGCGAGATTGCGCGCTGGAATCGCTCCTCGGGCACGCCCCCCGCCATGGCGATCCGCACCGCATTCGGCGCATGGCCATCCTGGAGCACATATTCATCGGCCGAGCGCAAGAGCACCCCCTCGGCCTCCGCCACCCGCGCGAAGGTCGAGCCGCGCCAGCCGGTCGGCAGGCGGAGCCAGATGAAGCTCAGCCCCGGCTGCCAGCCGATATCCTGATCACCAAAGGCCTGCACCACCATCTGCAGCCGCCGCGACATCACCTCCTGCGCCGCGTGCCGCAGCCGCATCGCCTCGCCCGAGCGGAAGAGCCGCGTGATGATATCGGTCACCGGCCGCGGCAGGCCGAAGAAAGCGTGCTGCGCCGTCAGCCGCCCGGCCTCGCCCATCCCCTCGGGCGCCACCACGATGCCAAAGCGCATCCCCGCCGAGATCGTCTTCGAGAGCGAGGTCACATGCCAGGCGCGCTCGGGCGCGATCACCCGCAGGCTGTCGAGCCCGGACACCGGCGCGGTATAGCAATCATCCTCGATGATCTGCAGATCATGGCGCCGCGCGACCTCGGCGATCGCGTGGCGGCGCGCGTTCGACATCCGCGCGGTGGTCGGGTTCTGCGCATCGGGCGTGATGCAGACCATCTGCCCGCCATGGCGCCGGCAGGCCGCCTCGAGCGCCTCGGGCACCATCCCCTCGGCATCGAGCGCGATCGGAACCACCTCGGCGCGATTGAGCCGCGCGGCATGGCGGAAGCCCGGATAGGCGAGCTCTTCGCAAAACACCACCGGCCGGTCGCCGCGCAGGCAGCATTGCATGACGATATTGATGCCGTTTTGCCCGCCATGGGTCAGCACGAGGTCATCGGCGTCGATCTGCCCGGCGATCGAATAGCCCTCGAACCAGTCGAGCGCGGCCTCGCGGCAATAGCGGTCGCGGCGCAGGCCCGGATATTCGAGATATTGCCGGCCGATTTCGCCCGCGGCCTCGGCCATCGCCTGCGCGAGCGCGGCGACCTGGCCGACATCGGGGAGCTGCGGCGAGCGGAGATCGACGACGCCGTCGTCATCATTCGGGTCGGTGAGCGGATGGCGGTAGAGCGGCTCGGTCGGGCCGAGGCGGCGAGATTGTGTCGATACAAACGTGCCCCGCCCGACGGCCGCCTCCAGGAGCCCCTCCTGCGTCGCGATCTGATAGGCCCGCGCCACGGTGCCGGGCGTAACCCCCAGTTTCCACGCCAGATTTCGCACCGTCGGCAGGCGCGTGCCCGGCGCGAGATCGCCGCGCCGCACGCCTTCTCGCAGCGCCCGCACCAGCGAGAGATATTTCGGCCCGGTTTGCGCCACCAGGTTCGGCGCCCAACTTGTATCTGTCACAATGTTTCTCTGGATTGCATTGTATCCCTCGGATAGGGTCAACCTATCAGAGATCCCCGGATTGTATCAATACAGAAAAGGTGCCCCATGTTCAGCCCGTCGCTGCACCGCCCGTTCTCCGCCCGCGTCCCGGCGAAGACCCTGCGCCGGCAGGTTGCGGATTGGCTGGCGCGCCTGCGCAGCCGCCGCGCCCTCGGGCGGCTCGATGCGCGGCTCTTGGCCGATGTCGGGCTTGATACGACCAGAGCCACGCGCGAGGCGCGCCGGCTCTTCTAACTCCCAAAGGACCCGCAGTCCCCTGTCGGATCCTCTTCCTTGGCCGGGCTTTGCCCGGCCTCTTTTTTATTTACAAAACAATGCCTTGGGGAGCGATCTTAATGCAGGACCGCTTCCACCGAGATCGAGCGCTTGCGCAGCTCGTCATAGAGCGCGGGCAGCACCTTGACCTGCCGCGCCGCGCGCGCGATCGCATCGCCGAGCTGGTTTTCGCTCACCGCGCCCAAAACGCGCCAGACCCGGCGCCGCGCCACGCCATCGTCATAGACGATCTCGACGGCGCCCCGCGCGCCCTTGCGCAGACCAATATAATCGAACCCCCCGGCGGAGGTGTGGTAGGCGGATTGTGCCATTTTTTCTGAACTGCCCGAGTTGTTTTTATTTTCGGTAAGCTCTAGATGCGCCCGCCGCGGGGCCCGGTCAATTCACGGCGCTGTGAGACCGCCCCCGCCGGGCCCGATCTGCGGCACGCAGGCCACAATCCGCTCAGGCCGCGAGCATCAGCCGCACCTCATGGGCCTTCAGCGAGAGCCGCGCCGCGGCCCAGCCATTCTCCGCCTCGACCTCGGCAAGCTCTGGGAAAATATCGAGAATTTCCTTGCGCTGCGGGTCGCTCATCGCGCCGAGCGTGGCCTTGCCGGGCTGATAACTCTCCGTCCAGGCGCCGTTTGCGCGGATGATTTCGTGGCTGTCGAAGAGCAGGTGCAGATAGGTCACGCGCGCGCAGGTCGGGCGCGTGATGCCGGGCCGGCCGACCATGTGGAGCGCCGCGGCCAGCACCTCGGGCTCGCCGAAGAACAGCTCGGCGCGCGAGCCGGAGAGCAGCATCCGGTGCTGCGGCGAGACGATCAGATCGGCCTCGGGCTCGTTGGCGGAGAGCGCGCCGCGCGCGATTCGCACCGGCTGAAGCTGCGGGCGCAGCACGAGATCGGCGGGCCCGAGCGTGCGCTGGCCGATCCAGCGGATCGGCTGATAGCCGTTGTCGCGGGTCAAGACCCGGTCGCCCGGCGCCAGATCCTCGACCGCGACCGGGCCGCGACGGGTCTCGATCAGCGTGCCGGGGGTGAAACAGGGGATGATTTTCTCGATATTCTGGAACGAGGTCGTCGAGCCATCCGCCCAAAGGATCGTGCCGCTCTCCCAGTCGTTCGGGTCGCGCACGACGGTGTAATCGCCATGCAGCTCGAGCACGTCATAATCGCTGCTGTCGGCATCCTCGGCGCCGATGATGACATCGCCCGCCGACTCGCCCGCATAGATGACGATCGTATCGGAGCCCGCGCCGCCGGTGATCGTATCGGCGCCAGCCCCGCCATAGAGCAGGTCATTGCCCGCCCCGCCGGTGAGCGCGTCATCGCCCGCCCCGCCGAGAACCGTGTCATCGCCATCGCCGCCATCGACCGTATCGTTGCCGCTGCCGCCGTCGAGCGAATCATTGCCGGTGCCGCCCGCGACGAGGTCATTGCCCGCGCCGCCGAGGATCGTGTCATTGCCCTCATCGCCATAAAGCGAATCGGAGCCGCCGGCGCCGTCCATGTAATCATTGCCCGCGCCGCCGTAGAACACGTTGGTATAGGCATCGGTGCCCGAGGTGACCTCGCCGTCAAAGCCGATCAGCGTGTCGTCATGGGCCGAGCCGTAGATCCCGTCGATGCCCGAGAGGCTGTCGCCCGCCGCATCGCCCCCCGCGCCGGTGCCGGCGGCGAGGTTGACCGACACGCCGCTGCCCGAGGCGGTGTAATCGGCGTAGTCCATCCCGGAGCCGCCCGACAGGATATCCGCCCCGGCGCCGCCCGCGAGCGTGTCATTGCCGGTGCCGCCATAGAGCGCATCATTGCCGGTGCCGCCCGAAAGCGTGTCATTGCCCGCATCGCCCGAGAGCGTGTCATTATCGGCGCCGCCGAGGAGCGTGTCGTTGCCATCGCCGCCGAGCAGGCTGTCCGCGCCGGTATCGCCGGTGAGCCAGTCATTGCCCGTGCCGCCATCGAGCGTATCGTTGCCGTCGCCGCCGGCCAGCGTGTCGTTGCCGGCGCCGCCCGACAGGCTATCGGCGCCGGTGCCGCCATCAAGCGTATCATTGCCGGCATTGCCGACCAGCGTATCGTTGCCCGCGAGGCCCGAGAGGGAGTTGGCCGCGGAATTGCCAGTCAGCGCGTTGTTCGCGCCGTTGCCGATGACGTTTTCGAAATTGTTGACGACGGTGCCGAAGAGGATCGTCGTCGAGGTGCCGTCATCGTTGAGGGTGATGCCGAAATCGGTCGTGTCGGGGATCGACTGGAGCGAGATCGTGTCATTGCCGGTGCCGCCGTCGATCGTGTCGGGCGAGCCTGCGGTGAACCAGCCGACATAGGCGAGGTCATTGCCGTCCTCGAGATAGACGAGATCGGTGCCCGAGAGGCTGTCGCCGGCGAACCAGACATCATCGCCCGCGCCGGCGCGGATCGTGTCGTTGCCGGCGCCGCCCTCGATCGTGTCATTGCCGGTGCCGCCGAGGATCGAATCGGTGCCATCGCCGCCGAGGAGGGAATCATTGCCATCCCCGCCGTCGAGCGTGTCATTGCCGGTGCCGCCGTCGAGAAGATCGTCGCCCGCATAGCCGGTCAGACGGTCGTTGCCGCCAAGGCCGGTGATCGTGTCGGCATCGGCCGTGCCGTTCAAAGTATTGCTAAAACTGTTTCCGGTAATCGTCGCCATCACACCCTCACGCGCCCCGACCTCCCTCGGAACGTGGGATCGTTATGGCGACGGAAGCGGACGGTTTTGGGACGCGGTAAGGTTAATTGAACGGCGAGATTGTGGCGCCCGCAGGGCAACGCGCGGCCCGGTGGCGGCGCGGGCGAGGTCGGAGCGGGTGGTTGGCCGGCCGGGCAGGCGTTCCCCTGCCCGGCCGTCAGGCCGTTGCGAGCCCGGGATCGGCGACCAGATCGGGGCGCACGCCCTGATAGGCCGGATCGGTCTGAGCGAGCTCAGGCAGGACCTCCAGCAACCCTCTCGCATCGGCTTCGCTCAGAAGCGGCAGCGAGGCGCGGGTCGGCCGGAAGCTCTCGGACCAGCAGCCATCCGCCAGCAAAAGCTCATGCCGGTCGCACAGGATCTGCACATACTCGACTTCGGGGCGGGTGTCAGAGGTCACCCCGTCGAATACGGTCATATCCTTGGCCTGCACAAGACCTTCGCCGCGGCCCCCCAAGAACGGGCTTTGCGTCAGGAAGCGATGGTTGGGAGAGACCACCATATCGCGTTCCGGCAAGCCGTTCCCGAGCGCGCCAGCCCGGATCTTGATGGGTCGCAACGCCGGGATCAGGCCCAGCGCACGCCAGCCGAAGCGACGGCGCCCGACCCAGCGGACGGTTTGCAACCCGTTGTCGCGCGTCACCACGCGCATCCCCGGCACCAGATCTTCGACCGCGATCAGGCCTTGGCCCGTTGCGATCTGGGTGGCGGGGGTAAAGCAGGGAACCGCGCCGGAGAAAGCGCTCAAGGTTCCCGAAAAGACACGATTGCTGTTGCGATCACGCGCCTGCACCACGCCCTCGGCGAGGTCGTAATCCGAGAAGATGAAGCGAAGCTCCTGCGTCGCGCTGTCGCCACGCTCGGCAAACCCGCCCTCAAGGCGCGTCCGGAAGCTCAAATCGCCCTCAAGGCTCAGTCGCAGGTCGGTTGCAGTCATCTTAACGCCCATCCATCTTGGGGTTCCAAGACATCGTGCGCCCCCAATGCAACCATACTCCACGAAAAGCCTTAATAAAATCCAAATTGCCTCGAAGTTGTCATAAAGACCCGAATATCAGAGTTTCCCCAGCGGGAACGGGAAAGGGCCCGGGGGGAAAGCCCCCCGGGCGCCGATGCCCCCATATCGTCTCTTGGATCAGCCGAGCAGGAGCTTGGCTTCGTGGCGCTTGAGGGTCTTGCGGGCCGCGCCGTAAGCCTCGATGCCGGTTTCGGTCTTCAGCTCGGGGAAGATCTCGAAGATCTCGTTGCGCTGGGCATTGCCCATCGCGCCGAGGGTCTGATCGCCGGGCTGGAAGCTCTCGGTCCAGGCGCCGTTGCCGAGCACCACTTCGTGACGGTCGAACATGAAGTGGAGGTAGCTGGTGCCCAGCGTTTCCACCGCCATCACGCCGCGGTTGTCGACGAGATGCTTGGCCGAGACCAGAACCTCGTGCTCCTCGAAGTAGAGCGAGGTGCGCTCATTGGCGACCAGCATCCGGTGGTTGGGCGAGACCAGCATGTCGCGCTCGGGCAGACCGTTGCCGAGCGAGCCCGCGCGGATCATCACCGGGCGCAGATGCGGCGCGGCGATCAGTTCGGCGCGGTTCAGGTCGCGCCGGCCGACCCAGCGGATCTCCTGGATGCCGTTGTCGCGGGTGATCACCCGGTCGCCGACCTTCAGCTCTTCCACCAGACGCTCGCCCTTCGGGGTCGCGATCAGAGTGCCCGGCGTGAAGCAGGGAACGATCTGCTCGATATTGGCGAAGTTCATCGAGCCGGTGACATTGCCCCAGCTATCGAGGAACTGCACGGTGCCGTTCTCGTGGTCCGGCGTCGAGTAGATGATGTTGAAGTTGCCCTGGCCGACGCCCGAGAGATCGAGCACGTCCCAGTCGCTGCCATCGGCGTCTTCGTCGCCATCGACGAGGTCGTGGTTGCCGTCATTGGCCGAGGTCACGATGAAGGTATCGCTGTCCTGACCGCCGAAGAGCGTGTCGACGCCGTCGCCGCCGATCAGCGTATCGTCGCCCGCGCCGCCGTTGAGGCTGTCCTGACCCTGACCGCCGGTCAGATAGTCATTGCCGTCCTCGCCATAGAGCCGGTCATCGCCCTCGCCGCCCGAGGCCACGTCGTCGTTCGCGCCGGCGTAGATCGTGTCCTGACCGGTGCCGCCGTCGAGCGTGTCATTGCCCTCGTTGCCGGAGAGCAGGTCATCGCCCTCGCCGCCGTTGAGCAGGTCGTTGCCCGCGCCGCCTTCCAGCGTATCGCGCGAGCCTCCGCCGTCGAGCGTGTCATTGCCGTCGCCGCCCGAGAGGCTGTCCTCGTCATTGCCGCCCGACAGGCTGTCATCGCCCGCGCCGCCGATCAGCGTATCGCGGCCGCCTTCGCCCAGCAGCGTGTCATTGCCGTCCTCGCCGCGGATGATGTCGTTCTGATCGCCGCCATAGGCCAGATCGTCGCCCGCGCCGGCATAGATGTCGTCATCGCCCGCGCCGGCATAGATCGTGTCATTGCCCGCGCCCGCGACAACGATGTCGTCATTGGGCGCTTCGCCGGCGAGCAGCGCGTCGTTGTGATCGATCATGTCGCCTTCCGGGTCGCCGGTATAGGCGTAGTCGATCAGATCGGCGCCATCGGTGCCCTCGACGATCCCGTCGGGCACGGCCGGGTCGGTGATGATATTCTCGATATTCACGAAATCGAGCGTGCCGACCACATTGCCATCGGTATCGAGGAACTGGACGGTGCCGTTTTCCGGGTTGCTCGGCGAATAGAGCACATTCACCGGGCCCGCGCCGGTCAGGTCGAGCACGTCGAAGTCGTCGCCGCCCTCGCCGCCGTCGATGAAGTCGCCCGCACCGGCCTCGGCCGTCGCGACGGTGAAGGTGTCACGGTCATCGCCGCCCGAGAGGCTGTCCGCCCCCGCGCCGCCGAGGATCGTGTCATTGCCGGTGCCGCCCGAGATCGTGTCCTCGTCGATGCCGCCGTCGATGTAATCATTGCCCGCATCGCCATAGAGCGCGTCATCGTCGTCGCCGCCGAAGATCACGTCATTGCCGGCGCCGCCATGGACGGTGTCCATGCCATTGGCCTGCACGAGAGCGGTCGCATCGGGGATGTTGAGCGCATCGGGGTAGTTCGGGGTCAGCCCGGCATAGATCGTATCATTGCCGTCGCCGCCGTCGATCAGGTCCGAGCCCTCGGCGCCGACGATGAAGTCGTTGCCCGCGCCGCCGGTGACGGTGTCGTCATCGCAGCCCGCGTCGATGCTGTCATCGCCGGTGCCGCCGTCGATGCTGTCGGCGTCATCGCCGGTGAGGATCGTGTCATTGCCCGCGCCGCCGATGACCGTGTCGAGATCGTCGCTCGGGTTGGTGTCGCCGGCGAAGAAGCCCGGGTAGCCGCGGTCGGGCGCATAGGAGCCGTTCGCGGTGTTGATGTAATCCGCGCCGTCGCCGCCATCGACCAGATCATTGCCGGTCGCGCCGGTGATCGTGTCGTTGCCGAGCCCGCCGAGGATCGTGTCATCGCCCGCTTCGCCGTCGATCTTGTCATTGTCGGCGCCGCCGTCGAGGCTGTCATCGCCGTCGCCGCCGTCGATCGTGTCATTGCCCGCATCGCCGGTGATCGTATCGTCGCCGGCATTGCCGCGCAGCGTATCCGCCCCCGCGCCGCCGATGATCGTATCGGCATCGGTGCCGCCGGTGACCGAGTCATCGCCCTCGCCGCCGTCGCGATCCTCGCCGCCCTCGGCGCCCATCAGCGTGTCGTTGCCGAGCCCGCCCAGCAGCGTATCGGCCCCCGGCCCGCCGCGCAGCAGGTCATAGCCCGCGCCGCCGGCGAGCTTGTCGTCGCCGTCGCCGCCATAGAGCTTGTC
>ERZ1645187.2083-NODE-2083-length-17927-cov-42.329062_pt1 | contig 17927 bp, 12 predicted proteins | sample MGYA00575352_ERZ1645187 | MGnify/ENA primary metagenome ERZ1645187 (study PRJEB40837, sample SAMN11349314) | freshwater sediment metagenome | isolation source: river sediment | host: Sediment | place: India: Wazaribad , New Delhi | collected 2017-02-21 ... | reverse complement strand
TGGTGCTGGAGACGCCGGGCGGCGCCGACCAACACGTGGTCGACGCCGCCTCGTTGCGCAGCAGACTCTGAGCGACCAGTTCAGCGCGACCGGTGCGCCCGGTCCCAGTTGGCCATGCCGTCGCGCATCGTGAAGAACAGGTCGGTCTGGTCGATCAGCCCGACCACGTTGGCCGCGCCCGGACCGTAGCCGGCCACCCGCAGCTGCGAGCCGGTGTGCTGCATGCCGCCGGGGCTGGCCGAGGTGCCGTAGCTGACGACCATGTCCGCGCCGTCGGCGGTCCGCACCCGAGCGTCGAACCCGGGGGTGGCGCCGTCCACGATCTGCGAGGTGTGCGCGTGGTCGGCGGTGACGATCACCAGCGTGTTCTTGTCCTTCTTGGCGAAGTCCAGGGCCAGCTTGACGGCCTCGTCCATCTGCTGGGTCTCACCGATCTGGCCGCACAGGTCCGCGGCGTGGTCCTTCTTGTCGATCGAGGCCGACTCGACCTGCAGGAAGAAGCCCTTCTTGCGCCCCGCCGGGTTCTTCGCCAGCAGCTCGATCGCCTTGCCGGTCATCTCGGCCAGCGTGGGCACCTGCGCGAACGTCGGCTCCGGCTGGCACTGCGCGGCCGGCAGCGCCGCGCCACCCTTGGTCGCGACCAGCGGCGCGAACCGCACCGGCAGGTTGCCCGGCGCGAACAGGCCCAGCACCGGCTTGGTCTGGTTGGCGCTGGTGATCGAGGCGAGCGCGGCCTTGTCGGTCACGTACTCGAAGCCACGCTCGACGGCCTGCTGGGCCAGCGTCTTGCCGCTCCACTCCCCGGCCTTGGCGACCTCGGCGAAGCTCGCCGAGCCGCCACCGAACGTCACGTCGGGTCGGGTGTCGAGCAGCTGCTCGCTGATCGAGCCGAGGCCGCCGTTCTCCAGGGCGTTCTCCGGGCAGCTCGTCGAGGTGGCGACCGGCCCGTAGCAGCGGCGCTGGCTCACGTGCGCGATCTCGACCGCCGGGGTGGCGTCCTGGATCTCGGAGGTGCTGACGTTGCCGGTGGCTCGCCCGCTCTTCTTGGCCAGCTGCAGGATCGTGGCCTGCGGGGTGCCGTGCCGGTCCACGCTCACGGCGTTGTCGTAGGTCTTGGTCCCGGTCGCCCACGCGGTGCCGGTGGCGGCGGAGTCGGGCGTGTAGTCGGGCAGGCCGGTCTCCCGGTTGACGCTGTAGTGCGTCATCTGGCCGGTCAGCGGCAGCGCGTCGATGCCCTTGAGGAAGCCCCCAGCTCCCTCGAGGTAGTTGCGGGCGATCGTGATCTCGGAGTCACCCATGCCGTCGCCGATCACCAGGATCACGTTCTTGGCCGAGTTGGGCTTGATCGCGTCGGCGATCACCGACGTCTGGTCCCGGGTGAAGCGGCGGGCACCGGCGTGCACATCGACCGGCCCGGCGGCGGCGCGGTTGATCAGGGGTGAGGCGGACGAGCGTCGCTCGTCGTGGGCACCCGCCCCGGTGGCGACCAGCGCCACGGGCAGGGAGAGGACCGCGGCGCCGATGGCGAGGTTGCGAACCTTGGAGGACATGAGGGCCTTTCGCGTCAGAGCAGGCGGAGGGCGCCGGTCGGCGCCGGGTCAACCGAACCGAGGCCAGGTGCACCAGACCCCCTACGGCGATGGCCGGGGGATGAACGTTGCGCGACCTGCTCGCGAGTAGCCTTTCGACCCGTGCCCCCCGAGTCGACTGCCCCCCTGACCCTGCGGGTGGTGCCCGCGGGTCAGCACCTGGAGTTCCTGCGTACCCGGCGCTCGGCGTCGTTCCTGCAGACCCCCGCCTGGGCCGAGGTGAAGTCGGAGTGGTGGCACGAGTCGCTCGGCTGGTTCCGCGGCGAGGGCGACGAGGAGGAGATGGTCGGCGTGGCGCTGGTGCTCTACCGCCAGCTGCCTCGGATGAAGCGCTACCTGGCCTACGTGCCCGAGGGCCCGGTCATCGACTGGGACACCTGCTGCGCGCAGGACACCGGCACCCTCGGCCTGTGGCTGGCGCCGCTGACCGAGCACCTGCGCACCCGCCACGCGTTCGGCGTCCGGATCGGGCCACCGGTGGTGACCCGGCGGTGGTCCGCGGCCCAGGTCAAGGAGGCGATCGCGGACCCCGGCGTACGCCGCCTCGACGAAGTCGCCCCCACCGAGCGCAGCCAGACCGGGGCGTGCGTTGTCTCCCAGCTGCACGAGCTGGGCTGGCGCCCCCAGGGCGCGGAGCACGGCTTCGCCGCCGGTCAGCCGCAGTACAACTTCCACCTGCCGCTGGTCGACGCCGACGGCACGCCGCGCACCGAGGCCGACCTGCTGGCCGGGATGAACCAGCTGTGGCGGCGCAACATCAAGAGGGCCGCCAAGGAGGGCGTCGAGGTCAGCCACGGCACCGAGGCGGACCTGCCGGCCTTCCACGAGCTCTACCGGCTCACCGCCGAGCGTGACGGGTTCACCCCGCGGCCGCTGAGCTACTTCCAGACCATGTACGACGCGCTCTCCCGCGAGGAGCCCGACCGGATCCTGCTGCACCTTGCGCGCCACGAGGGGGACCTGGTCGCGGCCACCATCTCGATCCGGGTCGGCGCGCACGCCTGGTACTCCTACGGCGCCTCGTCGACCGAGAAGCGCGAGGTGCGCGGCTCCAACGCGATCCAGTGGTCGATGATCCGCGACGCGCTGGCCGCCGGCGCCGAGGTCTACGACCTGCGCGGCATCACCGACACCCTCGACGCCGACGACCCGCACGTGGGTCTGATCCAGTTCAAGGTCGGCACCGGCGGCCAGGCCGTCGAGTACGCCGGCGAGTGGGACCTGCCGCTGCACCGGGGCCTCTACAAGGCGTTCGAGCTGTACCTGAAGCGGCGATCCAGGTGAGCCTGACGCTGAGCGTCGACGGCGACCGCTGGCGCGCCCACCTGCGTGCGGTCGCCGACCGCACGCCCGGCCTGGTCCCGGTGGCCAAGGGCAACGGCTACGGGTTCGGCCTGGGCCGGCTGGCCCGGCGGACGCAGTGGCTGGCCGACGGCGCCCCTCGGGACCCGGACCGCCCGGGCCCGCCTCAGTGCGGCGACGTGCTCGCCGTCGGCACCTACCACGAGGTGGCCGAGGTGGTGCAGCGCTACCACGGCGACGTGCTGGTGCTGACCCCGTGGCGGCCGTTCGGGGCCGCCCTGCAGATCGACCCGGCAGTCGACCCTGGCCTGAGCGGGCGCGTGGTGCACACGATCAGCCGGCCCGGCGACCTGGCCGCCCTCCTGGAGCGGCAGCCGGACGCCCGGTACGTGCTGGAGCTGGTCACCTCGATGCTGCGCCACGGCATGACCCCGCGCGAGCTGCGCGGCCTGGAGGGGCTCACCGCGCGCGGCCGGCTGGAGGGGGTCGCGCTGCACCTGCCGCTGGCCCAGGGCTCGCACCTGAGCCAGGTGGAGCGGCTGCTCACCGACGTGGTCGCCGCCGGGCTGCCGACCCACACGCTGTGGGTCAGCCACCTCACCGCCGACGAGCTCGAGCGGCTGCGGTCGGCGTACGCCGACTTCACCATCCGGCCGCGGATCGGCACCGACCTGTGGCTGGGCGACCGGGGGGCGCTGCGCGTCACCGCCACGGTGCTCGACGTGCACGCGGTCGAGCGCGGGGACGTGTTCGGCTACCGGTCCCGCACCGCGCCCAAGTCCGGCCACCTGCTCGTGGTCAGCGGCGGCACCGCGCACGGCATCGGCCTGGAGGCGCCGACCGGCGACCAGTCGCTGAAGTCGCGGGCCGCCAGCCTGGCGCGGGGCGGCATGGACGCGGTCGGCTTCGTGCGCTCGCCGTACTCGATCGACGGCAAGCAGCGCCTCTTCGCCGAGCCGCCGCACATGCAGGCCTCGATGCTCTTCCTGCCCGCCGGCGCCCGGGTGCCCGAGGTCGGCGACGAGATCGACGTGCGGGTGCGCTACACCGCCACCACGTTCGACCGGGTCGTCATCTCCTGACCCTGGTCGCCCGAGTCCGGCGCGACGCCGCGCCGCCCGGGTTCACGGTGCACCGGGTCCCTGGTCACCGGGTCCTTGGCCGGCCGCAGTACGTCGCGCACCACCACCGCGACCAGGTACACCTGGGCGAGGACCCGCAGCAGCACCGCCAGCTGGTAGAAGAACGCGTCGCCGCCGGCGCCCGGGGCCAGGTACTCCCCGAGGTACCACCACACCCCGGCGAAGTAGAGCACCTCCGCGGCCTGCCAGATCAGCAGGTCACGCCAGCGCGGCCGGGCCATCGCCGCCAGCGGCAGCAGCCACAGCACGTACTGCGGTGAGTACACCTTGTTGACCAGCAGGAAGCCGGCCACCAGCAGGAAGCCGAGCTGCGCCAGCCGCGGGGGGCTCGGGGCGGCCAGGCCCAGTGCCGCCACCAGCAGGCACCAGAGGCTGAACACCGCCCAGGAGACCGGGTTGATCACCTCGGTCGTGATCGGCTGGTCCGTCAGCTGCTGGGCGACCAGCCACAGCGAGCCCAGGTCGGCGCCGCGCTCGGAGTTGAAGGTCCAGAACCCGCGCCAGGACTCCGGGCCGCTCAGCCAGGCGGGCGCGTTGACCACCAGCCAGCTCACCGCGGCCCCCGCCACGGCCAGCGCCAACGCCCGCCACCGCCGGCTGCGCAGGCAGATCACCGCCACGCCGCCCAGCAGGAACAGCGGGTAGAGCTTGACCGCGGTCCCCACGCCGATCAGTACGCCGGTCAGCAGCGGCCGGTCCCGGGCCCACGCCCAGAGCGCCCCCGCGACGAAGACCACGGCCAGCAGGTCCCAGTTGATCAGCCCGGTCAGCGCCAGCGCGGGGGCCAGCGCGAAGCCGGCCGCGTCCCAGGGCCGGCGCGGGTTGACCCCGGCCAGCAGCCAGGTGGTGAGCAGCGCGACCGCGGCCAGGCCGATCGCGTTGACGGCGACGAAGACCACGCTCTCCTTGGCCAGGTCGCGCTCGGGGTCGTCCAGGTCGGGCGAGCCGACCAGCCGCCAGGTGAGGTGCCCGGCGCCGAAGGCCCAGTAGGAGATCCCGACCGGGTACTCCATCACCGGGTGCTCGGCCCGGACCTCCTGGTCGTCGGTGTAGGGCCAGACGAGGTCGGAGAACCCGCGGCCGGCGTACAGGTAGGGCAGGTCGGAGTAGCACATGTGCGAGTAGCGCTGCTCGCTGTTCTGCCACTCCGAGCTCACGCACGGGCTCTTGCTGAGCATGCCGACGGCGAAGACGAGCGCGGTCAGCGCCAGCAGCACCCGGACCGGGGTCCACCACCGGTGTCCGCCGGCGCGCTCGCCCATCGGCCCGCCCACCACCTCGCTGAGCACGGACACCGTGCCGTCGTCGCGGGTCGGGTGCACGTGGTCCCGGAGCTCGCCGCTGGCCATGGCCGGGCTAGGGGGTCGAGGTCGGGCTGGCCCCCACCGGGCTGGCCGCGGGCGTGGTGGGCTCCGGTCTCGGGGTCTCGGTCGGGGGCGGCGCGGGCGTCGGCTCCGGGGTCGGGGTCGGCGCGGGCGTCGGCTCCGGCGTCGGGGTCGGCGTAGGCGTGGGAGTCGGCTCCTCGGTCGGCTCCGGCTCCTTGGTCGGCTCCGGCTGCTTCGTCGGCTTCTTCGTCGGCCCGGGGTTGGGCGCCGGTGGCGGGGTGTACTCGTTGTCCTCGTCCGGGGCGTCCCCGTCGACGTACGCCGGCTCCGGGAACTCCTCGACCTCCATGCCCTCGGTCACCCGCTGCATGATCGCGGTCCAGGTGGCGGCCGGGTAGGCGCCGCCGTAGTAGGAGGGCAGCCAGTCGTCGAGCTTGTCGTCGCCGTCGCCGCGGACGTACATCACCGCGGTGGCCAGCTGCGGGGTGAACCCGGCGAACCACGCCGAGGAGACGTCGTCGTCGGCATTCGTCGCGGTGCCGGTCTTGCCGGCCGCGGGGCGGTCCAGCTCCAGCGCCGTGGTGCCCGAACCGGTCTGGACCACCTGCTGCAGCGCGTAGACGGTGTCGGCGTTGACGTCCTCCTCGACCACGCGGCGCTCCTCGACCTCGTGGGAGTACGTCGTTTCCCCGGAGGCGTCGACCACCTTGTCGATCACGTGCACGTTGGTCCGCTCGCCGAAGTTGGCGAACGTCGCATACGCGTTGGCCATGTTGATCGGGCTGACCCGGGCCTTGCCCAGGGTGATCAGGGAGTCCTCGGGGCTCAGGTCGATCGATCGCGAGGGGATGCCGGGGTACTTCTTCTGCGGCTCGGCCGGCGGCAGCCCAGCCTGGACCGCGGTCTGGTAGATCTTCTTCGGGCCGTCCTCCATGGAGTCGCTCATGTCCACGAAGGCTGTGTTGGTGGACTTCGCGGTCGCGGTCACCATCGAGACCGCGTAGCCCGGGTCGGTGGCCCCCTCGCCCGCGTTGTTGACCTCGAGCCCGTCGGCGAAGGTGTACGGCGAGTAGCCCTGGAAGGTGTCGCGCAGCGAGAAGCCCTGCTCCAGGGCGGTGGCCACGGTGAACGCCTTCATCGTCGAGCCGGCCATGCCGCCGGTGGCGGCCCAGTTGATCTGCGAGTCCAGGTAGTCCTGGCCGCCGTAGAAGGCCTTGAGGGCCCCGGTGCCCGGCTCGACGGTGGCCGCCCCGACGTGCAGCTGCTTGTCCGCGAAGCCCTCGGGGCGCTGCTCGATCACCGACTCCTCGAGGTCGGACATCATCTGCTTGTCTAACGTCGTGGTGACCCGCAGGCCGCCGCCGTCGATCTGCTCGTCGCTGTAGCCCAGGGCCAGCAGCTCGTCGCGGACCAGCTTGAGCATGTGGCCGCGCTGGCCGCCGTACGTGCTCTCGGCCTCGATCTTGGGGAACTTCGGCAGCCGCTTCGCTGCGACCAGGGCCTGCTCCTCGGTGATCGCGCCGTCCTCGGCCATCCGGCGCAGCGTGTACTCGTAGCGCTCGGTCAGCGCGGCCTTGGCCTCGGGGCCGTTGGCCGGGTCCAGAGCGGTGGGGCTGTTCAGAACCGAGGCCAGCACGGCGGACTCGCGCAGCTTCAGCTCCTGCACGTCCTTGGCGAACCAGGCCTGGGAGGCCGCCTGCACGCCGTACGCGCCGCGGCCGAAGTAGATGGTGTTGAGGTAGCCCTCGAGGATCTCCCGCTTGCTCATCTCGCGCTGGATCTTCAGCGACAAGATGGCCTCCTTGATCTTGCGGGAGAGCCGGCGCTCGCTGCTGAGGTAGAGGATCTTCACGTACTGCTGGGTGATCGTGGAGGCACCCTGGGTGCTCTCGGAGGTGGCGTTGGAGAACGCCGCCCGGACGATGCCGCGCGGGTCGATGCCGCTGTCGGTCCAGAAGGTCTTGTTCTCCGCCGAGACCACCGCGTCCTGCAGCTTGTCCGGGATGTCGTCCAGGGGGACCGGGACCCGGTTCTGGGTGGCGAACCGCCCGACCTCAGTCTCGCCGTCGTTGTAGTAGACGAACGAGGTCTGGGCCTTGAACTCCTCGTTCTCGTCGGGGATCTCGATGGTCTGGTAGAGGTAGACGAAGGTGCCCACCGCGATGAGCGCCCCGACCAGCATGAGCACCAGCAGCCACAGCGCGACCTTGCGCACCTTCTGGCCGGCGGTCGACTTCTTCTTGCCCGGCCGTCGCTTGACGGCCGGACCGGGTGCTCTGCGGGAACTCACGCGGGCAAGGGTAATGGGACACCGGGCAGGCTCCCGCTTCCGCGAAGCCCGCAAGCGGTGAGACGTGGGTCCCACTCTCGCCGACTCGTCATGTTCACGGATATATCGCTACGATAGGTCCCATGGCACGTCGTGCGGAGACCATTGAGCTGGCAGTCCTCGGACTGCTGCACGAGGGACCCATGCACGGCTACGAGCTGCGCAAGCGGCTGAACCTCATGCTCGGCTGGGGTCGGGTGCTGTCCTACGGCTCCCTCTACCCCACCCTGAAGAAGATGCTCCGCGCCTCGCTGATCGAGCAGGTGGACACCGTCCCGGCCCCGGTCACCCGGCGGCCGCGGATCGTCTACCGGGTCACCGCGGCCGGCGACGTGGAGTTCGAGCGCCTGATGTCCGAGGTCGGCCCCACCGCCTGGGAGGACGACAACTTCGACGTCCGGTTCGCGTTCTTCTCCTCCACCGACATGGAGATCCGGCTGCGCGTCCTGGAGGGGCGGCGTACTCGGCTCCAGGAGCGGCTGGAGCGGGTGCAGTCCGACCTGGCGCGCACCCAGAAGGAGGTCGACCGGTACGCCGTGGAGCTGCAGCGCCACGGGGTGGAGTCGGTCGAGCGAGAGGTCCGGTGGCTCTCGGACCTGATCCAGGCGGAGCGCGCGGGCGGGGCCACGAGCCAGCCCGCCACCCACGACCGGCACTAGGACCAGCACTGAGTCACCGCGGCAACACCGCTTGAGCAGCAGCACAGGTTTTCGCAGCACAGAACAGATCACCCGCACAGCACGGAACACGGCACAGAAGGAGACCCCAATGGGTTCGGTACGAGTAGGGATCGTCGGCGTCGGCAACTGCGCCACGTCGCTGATCCAGGGCGTTGAGTACTACAAGGACGCCGACCCGATGGGCACTGTCCCGGGTCTCATGCACGTCGTCTTCGGCGACTACCACGTCAGCGACGTGGAGTTCGTGGCGGCGTTCGACGTCGACGCGAAGAAGGTCGGCTTCGACCTCTCCGAGGCGATCTGCGCCTCCGAGAACAACACCATCAAGATCAGCGACGTCGCTCCCACCGGGGTGATCGTGCAGCGCGGCCCGACCCTGGACGGCCTGGGCAAGTACTACTCGATGACCATCGAGGAGTCCGACGCCGAGCCGGTCGACGTGGTCCAGGCGCTCAAGGACGCCGAGGTCGACGTCCTGGTGTCCTACCTGCCCGTGGGTTCGGAGGCGGCGGACAAGTTCTACGCCCAGTGCGCGCTGGACGCGAAGGTCGCCTTCGTCAACGCGCTGCCGGTCTTCATCGCCTCGGACCCGGAGTGGGCGCAGAAGTTCACCGACGCCGGCGTGCCGATCATCGGTGACGACATCAAGAGCCAGGTCGGCGCCACCATCACCCACCGGGTGATGGCCAAGCTGTTCGAGGACCGCGGCGTGGTGCTGGACCGCACCTACCAGCTCAACGTCGGCGGCAACATGGACTTCAAGAACATGCTCGAGCGCGAGCGCCTGGAGTCCAAGAAGGTCTCCAAGACCCAGTCCGTGACCTCCAACCTGACCGGCCCGCTGGGCGGCAAGACCGAGGACCGCAACGTCCACATCGGTCCGTCGGACTACGTGGCCTGGCTGGACGACCGCAAGTGGGCCTACGTGCGGCTCGAGGGCCGGGCGTTCGGCGACGTCCCGCTGAACCTGGAGTACAAGCTCGAGGTGTGGGACTCCCCCAACTCCGCCGGCATCATCATCGACGCCGTACGCGCGGCCAAGATCGCGAAGGACCGCGGCCTCGGTGGCCCGATCCTGCCGGCCGCGGCGTACCTGATGAAGTCGCCGCCGGTGCAGATGGCCGACGACACCGGCCGCGCCGAACTGGAGAAGTTCATCCGCGGCGAGTGATCCGCCGCGTGCGCTGAGTCTCTGCGCACACCTGAAGTGCCGTGCTGTGATCCGAACGGCGTCCGCTCCCTGGTGGGGCGGGCGCCGTTCGGCGTTCCGGGTTCTAGGTTCGGGTCATGGGACGTCGGCAATGGGCCGCTCTGGTCGCTGGCCTCAGCCGCGCTCGGCCTCGGCCTTGATCCGCTCCAGGGTGAGCCGCATGCCCTCGCGCAGGTCGGCGGTGAAGCCGGCCTGCCCGCCGAGCAGCAGGTCGGTGAACCGCGCGGACAGGGCGGTGAGGCCCTCGGGCAGCTCGCGGCGCTGCACGATCCGGGTGCCGGTGTCGGTGGCCTCGAGGGTGAACGACCAGACGGCGTGGTTCTCGAAGACGCGGAACGCGATCTCGCGCTCGGGCTCGAACCGGACCACCTTGGACTGACTCGGCCACACCAGCAGGCCCTTGCGGTTGAGGTTGACCAACCGGGTGCCCTGCCCGATCGCCCCGCGGCCGAGCGGCACCGTCCTTACGACCTGCGGACTCCACTGGGACAGCCGGGGCAGGTCGCTGACCAGGCCCCAGACCTTGGTGACCGGCGCGGCCACCTCGATGGTCTGCTCGATCAGCGGCTCCGGGGCGTTGGGTCCCGAGCTGCTCGCACCCTGCGGCGTACCTGCGGTCATGGGTCGAACCCTAGCCTCGGCACTCTCACGATGGGGCGGCCGAGGCCGGCGCACGAATCGGCACTATGCGGCCTTTCGGAGTCACCAGGTGGCTTCAGAAGGCCGCACAGAGGCCTTTCCTACGAGGGCGTTTCCACCAGCCGCGCCGCTGGCTCAGCGGGTGGCCCACCACGCGAGCAGCGCCTCCCGGGCCTGCTCGGGCGACTGCGGGCCCTGGTCCATCCGCAGCTCCAGCAGGAACCGGTACGCCTCGCCCACCTGCGGGCCCGGCGGGATGCCCAGCGCCTCCATGATCTGGGCGCCGTCCAGGTCGGGGCGGATCGACGCCAGCTCCTCGGCCTCCGAGAGCCGCTCGATCCGCGCCTCCAGGTCGTCGTACGTACGCCGGAGCCGGGCCGCCTTGCGGGCGTTGCGGGTGGTGCAGTCGGCCCGGGTCAGGATGTGCAGCCGCTCCAGCTGGTCGCCGGCGTCGCGCACGTAGCGGCGTACCGCCGAGTCGGTCCACTCGCCCGCCCCGTAGCCGTGGAACCGCAGATGCAGCTCGACCAGCTTCGCGACCGCGTCGATGTCGTCGTTGGAGAAGCGCAGGGCCTTCATCCGCTTGCGGGTCAGCTTCGACCCGACCACGTCGTGGTGGTGGAAGCTCACCGTGCCGCCGGTGCCGAACCGCCGGGTCCGCGGCTTGCCGACGTCGTGCATGAGCGCCGCGAACCGGGAGACGAAGTCCGGACCGCCGCCCAGCCGCTCCTCCAGCTCGATCGACTGCTCCAGCACGGTCAGGGTGTGCTCGTAGACGTCCTTGTGCCGGTGGTGCTCGTCGAGCTCCAGGGCCAGGGCGGGCAGCTCCGGCAGCACCCGGTCGGCCAACCCCGTCTCGACCAGCAGGGTCAGGCCACGCCGCGGGTACGGCGCGCAGACCAGCTTGACCAGCTCGTCGCGCACCCGCTCGGCGGAGATGATCTCGATCCGCTCAGCCATCGCCCGGATCGCCTCGACCACCTCGGGCGCGACCTCGAAGCCGAGCTGCGCGGCGAACCTGGCCGCGCGCATCATCCGGAGCGGGTCGTCGGAGAAGGAGTCCTCGGGGGTGCCGGGGGTGCGCAGCACCCGCTGGGCCAGGTCGACCACGCCGCCGTACGGATCTTCGAAGGTGCGCCCGGGCACCGAGACCGCCATCGCGTTGACCGTGAAGTCCCGTCGGCCGAGATCCCCGGTCAGGCTGTCCCCGAAGGCCACCTCCGGCTTGCGCGAGCTCGGGTCGTAGCTCTCCGCGCGGTAGGTGGTGATCTCGATCTGCCAGCTCCCCTTGCGGGCACCGATGGTGCCGAAGGCGCGGCCCACGTCCCAGATCGCCTCGGCCCAGCCGCGCAGCAGCGTCTCGGTCTGCTCGGGGCGCGCGGAGGTGGTGAAGTCCAGGTCCTGCTGCAGCCGGCCCAGCATCGCGTCGCGCACCGGCCCGCCCACCAGGGCGAGCTCGTGGCCGGCCGCGGTGAACCGCTGGCCCAGGTCGTCGATCACCTCACCGATCCGGTCCAGCTCGGCCTCGACCCGGCGCTGCACCTCGACGATGGTCAGCCCAGCGGTCCCCGAATCGGCCGGTGAAGGGGCCGGTGTGGGATGGGGGGACGGGTCGGACACGGGCAGCCAGTCTAGGCCCAGTTCGCACAGGGGCGCCGACTAGAGTCGAGCCGTGCCCCGCCGTGTGTCGTCGACGCCTGCTCGGACAGTCGTCGCGACCAGCCGTGTGCGCGGCGTACTGCCGTGGCTGGTGTTGTTGTTGGTGTCAACCCTGCTCACGCTGGTGGTGCCCACCGCCTCGGCGGACCAGACGAGGGCCCGGACCAAGGCAGAGACCGACTCCGAGCCGCTGCGCGTCGACCTGGAGCAGCTGACCCCCTCGGTGCTGCGGGACGGCGGCCAGGTCACCCTGCGTGGCACCGTCACCAACGAGAGCAACCAGCGGTGGACGACCATCAACGTCCACTCGTTCCGCTCGGTGACCCCGATCACCGACACCGCCACGCTGGCGGCCGCGGCCGACCTGCCGGTCGAGGAGTACGTCGGCGACCGGATCACCACCGCCGGCACCTTCTTCACCATCCCGACCCTGGACCCCAACGAGTCCGCGGAGTTCACCGCGACCATCCCGGCCGGGGAGCTGGCCGGCGGCGACGGGGTCTACTGGGTCGGCGTCCACGCCCTGGGCCAGACCGACAGCCAGCCGCGGGACTCGGAGACCGATGGTCGCGCCCGCACCTTCCTGCCGGTGATGAGCACCGAGACGAAGCCGCTTCCGGCGGCGATGGTGCTGCCGCTGCGCAGCCCGGTGCACCACGATGCCGACGGCCGGGTCTCCAACCCCGGCGGCTGGGCGCGGCGCCTGGGGCCAGGCGGCCGGCTCTACAACCTGCTGCAGGCCGGGCAGGAGGCCGGCTCCCGGCCCATCACCTGGCTGGTCGACCCCGCGGTTCCGCACGTGGCGGTGATGCTCGCCGCCGGCAACCCGGCCACCACCCTGGACCCGGTCGCCACGGCCGAGGGTGAGGCCGAGACCGACCCTTCGACGTCCCCCAGCCCCACCGCCCAGCCGGAGGAGCCGGCCGAGGAGGTCTCCGCGGCGAACGCCGCCGCGGCCGCGGCCGCCCAGTCCTGGCTGGCTTTGTTCAACGAGGAGATGGCCGCCCACCCGGTGCTCGCGCTGCCGTACGGCGACGTCGACGCGTCCGCGCTGGTCGAGCACGACTCCGACCTGCTGCACCAGGCGGTCGCCCGCTCCGCGGAGGTGATGGCCGACCTCGGGGTGACCGCGACCCCGGCGCTGGCCGCTCCGGACGGCTACCTGTCGCCCGACGCGATCGCCTCCTCCGGGCCCGAGACCCTGATCCTGCTCAGCGACCAGGCGTTGGACACCGCCGAGACCGGCGGCACCGTCCCCAGCACCGGCCGGATCCTGGAGCGCACGTTCGCCACCACCTCCTCCGGGGTGGCCGACGGCGGCCCCGGCCCGGAGCCGCCCGGGGGCCCGGTGGCGGTGCGCCAGCGCGTCGTCTCCGAGGCGGCGCTGCGCCTGCTCAGCGACGATCGCTCCCCGCTGGTGGTCGCCCCGCCGCCCACCTGGGACCCGGCGACCGGATCGGCCGAGCTGTACTCCACCTTCGACGAGGGCCTGCTCAAGCTCCAGCCGCTCGGCGACCTGGTGACCGACGGCTTCCTGCCCGACACCGCCGAGGACGGCTCCGCCCTCAGCACCGAGGAGTCGCTGCCGCCCGAGGCGTTGATCTACGGCGACGAGCAGAGCCAGAGCCAGCTGCCGGCGGCCGGGATCCGGTCGGTGCGCCTGCTGCTGAACCGCGCCACCACCCTGAACGGGGTGCTCACCCAGCCGTCGGCCCTGGTCCCGCGGGTGCGCGACTCCGGCCTCTGCGACATCTCCTACTTCGCCCGCCGCCGGCCCGAGGTGTACCGCAGCCGGACCGCCCGCTCCCTGGAGTGGGTGGAGGGCCTGATGGGCCGGATCGCCGTCCAGGCCCCGTCCGGGGTCACCATGTCCAGCGACCACGGCGCGATCGGGGTCACCGTCAGCAACGACCTCGACGTGCCGGTGGCGGTGCGGGTCAAGGCCACCTCCAGCAGCAACCTGCGGATCGAGGAGACCGACCCGCTGCAGCTGGCGCCGCGCTCGCGCCGCCGCGTCCTGCTGCAGGCCACCGCCGCGCGACAGGGCGTCCAGTCGGTCACCCTGCGGGTGACCGACGAGCAGGGTGCCGCGCTCGGCGAGGCCTCGACGTTCTCGGTGCGCACCGCCCCCGTCAGCGGCTTCCTGTGGGTCATCATGGGCGGCGGTCTGGTCATGCTCTTCGGCGCGATCGCGTTCCGGCTGTACCGCCGGGTGCGCGCCCGCCGCCGCGAGGCGGAGACCGAAAGCGCGGAGACCGGATGAGCGGGGCTGAGCAGCCGGCATCCCCGCAGTGGGCGGCACGCTCGGTGCTGGCCAACACCGCCATCATGGCCGCCGGCACCACCTTCTCGCGGCTCTCGGGGTTCATCCGCTCGGCGCTGCTGGTCACCGCGCTGGCGGCCGGCGTACGGGCCGACCTGTTCACCATCGGCAACACCATCCCCAACGCCATCTACATCCTGTTGGCGGGCGGTGTCTTCAACGCCGTACTGGTGCCCCAGCTGGTGCGGGCGCTGAAGAACGACGAGGACCTCGGCGAGGCGTACACCAACCGGATCGTCACGCTGGCCGGGCTCTTCCTCGGCGGCGTCACCATCGCACTGGTCGCCGCCGCGCCCTGGGTGATGGACCTCTACCTCAACGCGCGCTACGACGCCGCCGCGTTCGCCGACCACAAGGACTCCGCGATCGCGTTCGCCCGCTACTGCCTGCCGCAGGTCTTCTTCTACGGCATGTTCCTGCTGGTCGGCCAGGTGCTCAACGCCCGCGGTGTCTTCGGGCCGATGATGTGGGCGCCGATCGCCAACAACGTCATCGCCGTCGGCGTGCTGGTCACCTACCTGCTGGTCTACGGCCGCGCCGACGGCGCCGAGGTGGACGCCGCCCTGTCCAGCGGCGAGGAGCTGCTGCTAGGCCTCGGCTCGACCCTAGGCATCGTGGTGCAGTTCCTGGTACTGCTGCCGTTCCTGCGCCGCGCCGGCTTCCATTACCGCCCGCGCACCGACTTCCGGGGCACCGGTCTGGGCCACACCCTGCGCCTGGGCGCCTGGACCGTGGCGTTCGTGGTGGTCAACCAGATCGCCTACACCGTGGTGATCTACCTGGCCTCGGGCGGCCCGGTCCGCGACCCGAACGGCACTGGCGTCACCGTCTACTCCAGCTCGTTCCTGATCACGATGCTGCCGCACGCCATCGTCACGGTCTCCCTGGCCACGGCCGTGCTCCCGCTGCTCTCCTCGTACGCCGCCGAGGCGCGCCCGGACCTGCTGGCCGGTTCGCTGGCCTCGACCCTGCGCAGCTCCCTGGTCGTGGTGGTGCCGTTCGCCGCCCTGCTGCCGGTGGTCGCCTGGGACGTCTCCAACGTGGTCTTCGGCCTCAGCGACGACCCCGAGACGGTGGGCCGCTTCGTGCCGTCCCTGCGGCTCTTCGGCATCGGCCTGGTGCTCTTCACCGTGCACTACTTCATGCTCCGCGGCTTCTACGCCCTGGAGCAGACCCGCACCGTCTTCTTCATCCAGTGCGCCGTGGCCGGCACCAACGTGCTGGCCGGCGTCGTGCTGGTCCGGCACGTGGCGGCGGTCGACACCTCGCCCGCGCTGGTGATCGCCTACTCGCTGTCCTACCTGGTCGGCTCCGCGATCAGCTACGCCGTGCTGCGCCGTACCCTCGGCGGGCTCCGGACCCGGCAGCTGGTGCGGTTCGCGGTCCGCCTGGCCGTGGTGGTCGCGCTCTCGACCGCGCTGGCCTGGCTGGTCGCGCTGGCGCTTGCCCCGCTGGGCCGGGAGCCGAACCCGGCGGTCTCCCTGGGGCGCGGGGCGCTGGTCGGCACGGTGGACCTCGTCGCGCTGGTGCTGTTGGCGCGGGTGTTCCGGATCACCGAGGTCGCCGAGCTCATCGACCCGGTGCTGCGGGCGGTCCGCGCACGGATCCGCCCGCGCGGACGCGCACGCGAGGGGTAGTCGCGCAGTTACGATGACCGGACCACCCCGCCACATCCAAGGCCACCAGGAGGGGGCTTGCCCGCGTCGATCCATGCCGGCGACGTCCTTGCCGGGCGCTACCGGATGGTCGACCTGCTCAGCGAGACCAGGGGCGGGTGGTTCTGGTGTGCCCAGGACGAGGTGCTGCAGCGTCCGGTCGCGCTGCACCTGATCTCCGAGCAGGACCCGCGCGCGGACGAGCTGATGGCCGCCGCCCGACGTTCGGCCGCCCTGGTGGATCGCCGGAACCTGCGGGTCCTAGACGCCGACCACCTCGACGGCCTGTGCTACGTCGTCAACGAGTGGGGCACCGGGGAGTCGCTCGACATCACCCTGGGCAAGGAGGGTCCGCTGCCCCCGCGTCGGGCGGCGTGGCTGGTCGCCGAGGTGGCCGACACGCTCGCGGTGGCCCACGCCTCGGGCAAGGCCCACGGCCGCCTGGTGCCGGAGAATCTGCTGGTCGACGAGAACGGTCAGGTCCGGGTGATCGGCTTCGCGGTCGACGCGGCGCTGCACGGGCTGCCGGCCGACCGGATCGCCGAGGACGTGGTCGACCTCGCCGCCCTGTTGTACGCCGCCCTGACCGGCCGCTGGCCGACCCCGACCCACTCGGTGGTGCCGGCCGCGCCGCGCGAGCACGGGCGGGTGCTGCGGCCGCGCCAGGTGCGCGCCGGGATCCCACGGAGCCTGGACACGCTGTGCGACCAGGTGATCTCCCCCGGCGTCACGCCGTCCCGGCTGCCCATCGTGCACCGCGAAGCGCCGGGCCTGACCTCCGCGGAGGGCATCCGGGCCGCCCTGGAGGCCTATCTGGGCGACCCCGGCAGCGGCGCGATGAACACGGCCGTCATCGCCTTGGCGGTCCAGGAGGCCGACGCCCAGGCCACCGACGATCCGGACTCCGAAGCCCAGGCCTCCGACGAGGCCGCTGACGATCTGGACGCCGCCCCGGCTCCGCTGCTCGCCGCGGCGGCGGCGGAGACCATGACCGCACCGGACCGCGACGACATCCCCACCGAGGCCGGCATGCCGGTCTTCCACGACGGCGACGACGAGGTCGAGTGGCTGCGGGCCCGGGCCAACCGCCCGGCCCCGCCGCCGGCGTTCGAGGAGCCCGTCGAGCGGCCGCTCTTCGCCCCCGACCCCGTCGACGGCACCCCGGCCCGACGACCGCGCCCGCCCCGGCCCTCGCCCACCGGCGGTCCGGACGAGTACTGGCCCTGGGACACCGCGACGGGCACCAGCAGTGGGTCGGGTCTGCTGCCGGCGGTGCCGCCCGAAACAGTGCCGGGCCGGCGCTGGCTGCGCTTGGCGATGCTGATCGGCGGCGCGGCGCTGGTGCTGCTCACCGTCGTCGCCGCCTACCAGCTGGGTGGCGGCGGCCGGGGGAACGCCGAGGAGGAGCCGTCGGGCGACGCATCGCCCACCACCTCCAGCGACCCGTCGCTCGAGGCCTTCACCGGCCTGACCGCCGCCGACTTCGACCCCGAGGGCGACCCGCCCGAGGAGTACCCCGAGCTGGCCGCCCTGGCCGTCGACGGCGACCCGGGCACGGTGTGGCGCACCAGCACCTACGACCAGCAGTTCGGCCCCGGCGGCCTCAAGTCGGGGGTAGGGCTGACCATCGACCTGGGCGCCGAGCGCGCCGTACGGCAGGTGCAGGTGACCGTGGTGGGCGCGGAGACCGCGGCCAACGTGTACGTCGGCGCCGCGGCGCCCACCACCATGGACGGCCTCCAACCCGTCGGCGCGGGGACCGCCACCGGGACCGGTGATGGGGCCGCGGCCACCATCACCGTCGACCTCGACAGCGCCGCCTCCGGCCGCTACGTCACCGTCTGGCTCACGGCGCTGCCCCAGGTGGCCGAGGGGTTCCGGGGCCAGATCGCCGAGGTCGTGGTCAGCGGGTGAGCGAGCCGACCGACGCGCAGGTGTCCGACGCCCAGCTGCTCGCCGCTCACGTCGCCGGCGACGCCGACGCGTTCGGGCTGCTGTTCGCCCGGCACCGGGACCGGCTCTGGGCGGTCGCGCTGCGGACCATGGGCAACCCGACCGACGCCGCCGACGGGCT
>ERZ1645187.2081-NODE-2081-length-17932-cov-49.973374_pt1 | contig 17932 bp, 17 predicted proteins | sample MGYA00575352_ERZ1645187 | MGnify/ENA primary metagenome ERZ1645187 (study PRJEB40837, sample SAMN11349314) | freshwater sediment metagenome | isolation source: river sediment | host: Sediment | place: India: Wazaribad , New Delhi | collected 2017-02-21 ... | reverse complement strand
GGGCTGCCATGACCGGTTTGGCCACTGGCCGGGCTGCCATGACCGGTTTGGCCACTGGCCGGGCTGCCATGACCGGTTTGGCCACCACCGGCGTCGCTACCGGCCGGGCCGCCACCATCGGTTTAGCCGCCGGTAATGCAACCGGTCTGACCGTGGCATTAGCCTTGACGATCCTCTGAGTATCCGCCGCAACCGCCGGCTTGGCGGGCAGTGGCGATTCAACAACGACTGGCTCGGGTTCCCGTTGCCACTCCAGCTTCGGAGTCTCGGCCTCCACACGCGGCGCTGGCCGTGTCATCGCGATGCGCGTAACTGGAGCTGGACGAACCATGGGTGGCTCATCGCTCTCTTCCTCGTCCGGCGATACGACCGGCTCACGCTGAACCAGAACCGGCAGCGGTTCCGCGGGGACAGGTGGCGGGGATACCACGCCATAATGGGCAAAGCCATAATCGAGCAGCGCGCGCGCGTCGCGCCACAAGGCGCCGCTGGTGGGGCTGTTGAGAATAGCCACGATCAGACGGACTCCACCGCGATCTACCTCGCCGACGAAACAACGCCGGGCCTTAAGGGTAAAACCAGTCTTGCCGCCGAGCGTTCCTTCATAGGAGCTCAACAGTCGGTTATGGTTGACCACCGGCACCATGCGCCAGTCACCGTACAGGCCCTGACTCTTCTCGATCCGCAAGGCGGCATTGCGCGTTCTCACGATGTCGGCGAACATCGGATGATTCATCGCCTGCCGGAAAATTAACGCCAAATCGTAAGCGGTCGAATAATGGTCGTCGTTGGGCAAGCCGTGGGGGTTCATGAAATGGCTGTTGCGCGCGCCGATTTGCCAGGCTTTGGTATTCATCAGCTCGGCGAATCCGTAAATGGAGCCGCCCGCTGCTTCAGCCAAAGTTTCGGCGGCGTCATTGCCTGATTTCAGCATTAACCCGTACAGCAGGTCCTGGGCCAGAGCGGCTTCGCCGGCCCGCAGGCCAATACGGCTCGGCGGCGCGCTGGCCGCCTGGGGGCTGACCAGTACCCGGGCGTTGAGGTCAAGGCGTTCCAATACCAGCAGCGCGGTCAACACCTTGGTCGTACTGGCGGGCGGCAGCCGCAAATGCGGTTCCTTGGCGAACAGGACTTCACCCGTCGCCGGGTTCATGAGCACCGCAGAAAGGGCAGCGACCTCCGGTTGGGCGGACATCCCCCAACTGTCCTGCCCCAGCGCCGGTCCCGTCATGATCCCCAGCATCAGAACCAGTATCCCGGGATAACCCCCCCCATTACGGAACGCATTAAAAAATATCTTGAAAAACATTTAGTTGACCTCATCGCCATTTTGGATTCGGATTGACCGCCCCTGCCTGTGGCGGTAGCAATCGGGTCGCTGGGTTCACGTCGAACGCATATTTATTTATTTTGGGTCAAAATAGGCCGGCCGGCTAGGGTATAGCGTACAAGAAAGTTGCCGAACTTGTTCATCGGCCAGCCGGAAGGCCAAGCAGGTGACGCCTGCACCTGCATCACGGCTCTTCGATCCGGTCATGCCGCGTGAACAGGAGATCCCAGGACCGATGCCCCAGGCGCCAGCCGCGCTGCTCAAACCTGGTCGGCGGCCGATAGGTGGGACGCGGCGCAAAGCCCTTCCCGACGGCCTGATTTATCAACGCAGGGGTCGCATTCAACAGATTCAGCATCGAATGGGCGTAGTCTTCGCAATCGGTGGCGATATGTAATTGTCCCTCGGCCTTGAGTTTTTGAACCAGTAGTGCGATGAAGGGTGGTTGAATCAGGCGGCGTTTGTGATGCCGCGCCTTGGGCCAGGGATCAGGAAAGAAAATCTGCACGCGGTCCAGGCAGTCGTCCGGGACCTGCCGCTCCAACACCTCCACAGCATCGGCGCACATAACGCGCAGATTGGTGAGCGCCAGTGTCTCGGCGCGCAGGAGCAAATGCCCAATACCCGGACGATGCACTTCGAGTCCCAGATAATTCACCGCCGGATCGGCGCTGGCCATGGCCGCCAGCGATTCACCATCGCCAAACCCGATTTCCAAGACCAGGGGCGCGTAGCGGCCAAAGAGAATTATCGGGTCAAGTGGGGCCTGAGTTTCAACGCCAAAATGCTGCCACAACACCGTTAATGCACGCCGCTGGGCTTGGGTCATGCGGCCTTCGCGGCGCACGAAACTGCGAATCCGGCGTGATGAATACTCATCGGTATCTGATTCCGATCCAAATCGGATTTCTGGCGGAGTTGGTTTGCCGGAGTTGGGAACCATGTCGCTTCACGATGATCGAGACAATGTTGTTTCAAGAGGAGTCAAAAATTGATTTCAGATAGACCCATGTAATTTCAACCATGGAAACAATTGCAGAAATAAAAAAAAATGTCTTACAATAATCTCGTGACTCCAAGCATGAACTTCCTATAACTCACAAAATGATGGTAACTATACAACCATGAATGACATTAACGACCTGATCGAAGCTCTATCGATCGAGCAGCTCAAGGCGCTCATTGAAAAAGCCCAGGACTGCATTGAACAAAAAAAAGCCGGCGAAATTGAGGCCATCCGCGAGCAGTGGATCGAGATGGCCAAACGGGTTGATATGGAGCCGGAAGAGCTTCTCAACTATGCCGGCCGCAAGCGGAGACCCGGCAAGCCCAAATACCGTAATCCCAATGATCCCGAAAAGACCTGGACCGGTCGCGGCAAACCGCCACGCTGGTTGAAGGAAATGGAAGATCCCGAGAGCTGCCGTATCCCGGAGTAATCCCGAGTTCCATCCGAGCAAGGCCGCCCTGATCCGGCGGTCCTTAACTCTTGCAACACCCCTACTTTATCGCTAACATCTGGATTGCGCCAGCTTGCCGGGCTTCAGGTGATGGCGTGCGGAATCCCCGGCGGGTGTAGTTCAATGGTAGAACTTCAGCTTCCCAAGCTGATAGCGTGGGTTCGATTCCCATCACCCGCTCCAAAATACCAGGGTTGCGTCACATGCGGCGTAGCCCTTTTTTGTGGCCGCTATCTTTGCGATGCGTCCTCTATCGCTACACCATCTCGGCCCTACTTCAAACACTGCAACGAGGAATCCCCGCCATGATTCACGTCGCCATCGCCGGCGCGGCTGGCCGTATGGGCCGCCATCTGCTCGAAGCCTGCCATCTGGTCGAGGGGATGCGCTGCGCCGTGGCCTCGGAACATCCCGATCATCCCTTGCTCGGCGCCGACGCTGGCGAACTTGCAGGCCTCGGGCGACTGAACGTGCCCATCGCCGCCGATCTGGCGCCGCTGGTCGAGCGTTTCGACGTGCTGATTGACTTCACCCGGCCAGCGGCGACGCTCGCCCATCTGGCGCTGTGCCAGAAGGCTGGCAAGGCCATGGTCATCGGCACCACCGGCTTCTCCACCGAGCAGAAAACCGCCATCGCCCGCGCCGCTGAAACGATTCCCATCGTCTTCGCGCCGAACATGAGCGTCGGCGTCAATCTCTGCTTCCGGCTGCTGGAATTGGCGGCGCAAGTGCTGGACGATGGTGTGGACATCGAAATCATCGAGGCCCACCACCGCCACAAGGTGGACGCGCCCTCTGGCACCGCGCTGGCCATGGGCCAGGTGATCGCCCAAACCCTGGGCCGCGATCTGGAGCAATGCGCCGTATATGGCCGCAAGGGCGTGACCGGCGAGCGTGACCGCACCACCATTGGCTTTGCCACGGTGCGGGCGGGCGATATCGTCGGCGAGCACACGGTACTATTCGCCGATGTGGGCGAGCGCCTCGAAATTACCCATCGCGCCTCCAGCCGGATGACCTTCGCCAAGGGCGCAGTACGCGCCGCCCTGTGGCTGGCTGGGCGCGGACCTGGCCTGTTCGACATGCGTGACGTGCTCGGTCTGCGCTGAACCGCCCTGCTGCGACCACCCGATACCTGGAGTGGCGCGGCGCGATTTGCTAGACTCCACGCCCGTCCAGGCTTATTTTTTTGCACCGCATCATGGGAGCGGCCTTTGCGCCGCTCTTTCGTTGCGCGTGTTCATTGTGGAGGCTTGCTTGAGGAAACCCGCGCTTCTGGCTCTGGAAGATGGCAGTCTGTTCCGGGGCGAATCCATCGGCGCTGAGGGTCACGCCCAAGGCGAAGTCGTGTTCAATACCTCGATCACGGGCTATCAGGAAATCCTGTCCGACCCGTCCTATTGCCAGCAGATCATCACCCTGACCTATCCGCATATCGGCAACGTTGGCGTCAACCGGGGCGACGAAGAAGCGACCCGCATTCACGCCAGCGGCCTGATAGTGCGCGATTGTCCGCGCCGCGCCAGCAACTGGCGCAGCCAGCAACCGCTGGACGATTATCTGCGCGAGCGCGGCGTGGTCGCCCTCGCCGGCATTGATACTCGCCGGTTGACCCGACTGCTGCGGGAAAAGGGCGCGCAAAACGGTTGTCTGATGGCGGGCGACGCACTCGATGTAGAACTGGCGCTGCGGCTGGCCCGTGAATTTCCCGGCCTGAAGGGTATGGACCTGGCTCGCGTGGTCAGCGTCTCCATTCCCTACACCTGGAATCAGGGAACCTGGCGGCGGGACGGCAACGGTTTTCCGACGGTGGGCGACGCCCGCTATCATGTGGTCGCCTACGATTACGGGATCAAGCGTAACATCCTGCGGATGCTGGCCGAACGCGGTTGCCGGCTGACTGTGGTTCCGGCGCAGACCCCGGCCCGCGAGGTCATGGCCCTGCAACCGGATGGCGTGTTCCTGTCCAACGGTCCCGGCGACCCCGAACCCTGCGATTACGCCATCGCCGCCATCCGCGAGTTGCTGGACATCGGCATGCCGCTGTTCGGCATCTGCCTGGGCCACCAGTTGCTGGGGCTGGCCAGCGGGGCGCGCACTGTAAAAATGAAATTCGGCCATCACGGCGGCAACCATCCGGTGCTGGACCTGGACAGCGGCCGGGTGATGATCAGCAGTCAGAACCACGGGTTTGCGGTGGATGAGGCGACGCTGCCGCCCAACCTGCGCCCCACGCACCGTTCGCTGTTCGATGGTTCGCTGCAAGGCATCGCTCGCACCGACCGGCCCGCGTTCAGCTTCCAGGGCCACCCCGAGGCCAGCCCCGGCCCACACGACGTCGCGCCGCTGTTCGACCGGTTTATCGCGCTGATGGAAACGCGCCTGTCCACGGAAGACACGGAAACCACGGAAAAAAGGCCCCGTTAACGTCCGCTTTCAGGATTGATATTGACGGGCGGCTGTCCACGGCCCACTGTTTACTGTCCACTCCTCCATTCCCCACGACCGAGCCATGCCCAAGCGCACCGATTTGAAAAGTATCCTGATCATCGGCGCCGGTCCCATCGTGATCGGTCAGGCCTGTGAGTTCGACTATTCGGGCGCGCAGGCCTGTAAAGCCCTGCGGGAAGAGGGTTACCGGGTCATCCTGGTGAACTCGAACCCGGCCACGATCATGACCGACCCCAACATGGCCGACGCCGTGTACATCGAGCCGATCCATTGGCGGACGGTTTCCCACATCATCGCCCGCGAACGTCCCGACGCGCTGCTGCCGACCATGGGCGGCCAGACTGCGCTGAACTGCGCGCTGGACCTGGTCCGGCATGGCGTGCTGGAGCAGTACGGCGTGGAAATGATCGGCGCTTCGCCCGAGGCGATTGATATGGCTGAGGACCGCGACCGCTTCCGGAATGCCATGCGCGAGATCGGTCTGAAAACGCCGCGCTCGGTGATCGCCCATACGCTGGAGGAGGCGCTGGCCCAACACCACGAAATCGGTTTCCCGACCATCATCCGCCCGTCCTTCACTCTCGGCGGCAGCGGCGGCGGCATCGCCTACAACCGCGAGGAACTGGTGGAAATCCTCGAACGCGGCCTCGATCTGTCGCCGGTCAGCGAAGTGCTGATCGAGGAATCCGTGCTGGGCTGGAAGGAATTCGAGATGGAGGTGGTGCGGGATTGCGCCGACAATTGCATCATCGTTTGCTCCATCGAGAACCTGGATCCGATGGGGGTGCATACGGGCGATTCCATCACCGTCGCTCCGGCCCAGACCCTGACCGACAAGGAATACCAGATCATGCGCGACGCCTCGCTGGCGGTGCTGCGCAAGATCGGCGTGGATACCGGCGGCTCCAACGTCCAGTTCGCCATCAGCCCGAATGATGGGCGGATGGTCATCATCGAGATGAACCCGCGCGTGTCCCGCTCCTCGGCCCTGGCGTCCAAGGCCACCGGCTTTCCCATCGCCAAGGTCGCGGCCAAGCTGGCGGTCGGCTATACCCTGGACGAGTTGAAGAACGAGATCACCGGCGGCCGCACCCCCGCCTCGTTCGAGCCGAGCATTGACTATGTGGTGACCAAGGTGCCGCGCTTCAATTTCGAGAAATTCCCGCAGGCCGATCCCCGCCTGACCACTCAGATGAAATCGGTGGGCGAAGTGATGGCCATCGGTCGGACCTTCCAGGAGTCGGTGCAGAAGGCGCTGCGTGGGCTGGAAATCGGCACGGATGGTTTCAACGAAGTCCTCGACCGCACGCATTCGGATCCCCATCTCGTTCTGAAACAGGAACTGGGCGTGCCCGGTCCCCGGCGGCTCTGGTTCGTGGCCGAGGCGTTCCGGCTGGGTTATTCGGTCGAGACCCTGTACGAACTAACCTGGATTGATCCCTGGTTCCTGGCGCAAATTGAGGAACTGGTGCAAATCGCCGGCGCAGTACGCTCCCAGGGTCTGGCCGCATTGCACGACCGGGACCGGCTGTATTTCCTCAAGCGCCAGGGTTTCTCCGACAGCCGGCTGGCGACCCTGACCGGTTGCGATGAAACCACCGTCCGCCAACTGCGCCAGGACCTGGATGTGCATCCGGTCTACAAGCGGGTGGATTCCTGCGCCGCCGAATTCGCCACCGGCACCGCCTACCTGTATTCCACCTATGAAGAGGAGTGCGAAGCCGAACCGACCGACCGTGCCAAAATCATGGTGCTGGGCGGCGGCCCCAACCGGATCGGCCAGGGCATCGAGTTCGACTATTGCTGCGTTCATGCTGCGCTGGCCCTGCGCGAGGACGGCTACGAAACCATCATGGTCAACTGCAACCCGGAGACGGTGTCCACCGACTTCGACACCTCCGACCGGCTGTACTTCGAGCCGCTGACCCTGGAAGACGTGCTGGAAATCGTCCGCAAGGAACAGCCCCAGGGCGTCATCGTCCAGTACGGCGGGCAGACGCCGCTGAAGCTGGCTCGCCCATTGGAGGCCAACGGCGTGCCGATCATCGGCACCACGCCCGACGCCATTGATCGCGCCGAGGACCGTGAACGCTTCCAACAGATGATCCATCAGCTCAACCTGCTGCAACCGCCCAACCGCACTGCCCGCGAACCGGAGGAAGCGGTGCGACTGGCGCGCGAGATCGGCTATCCACTGGTCGTGCGCCCTTCCTACGTGCTGGGCGGCCGGGCCATGGAAATCGTGCATTACGAGGAGGATTTGCGCCGCTACATGCGCGAAGCCGTGCAGGTCTCCAATGAATCGCCGGTGCTGCTGGACCGCTTCCTCAACGACGCCATCGAGGTGGACGTGGATGCGCTCTGCGACGGCCAGGACGTCATCATTGGCGGCATCATGGAGCACATCGAGGAAGCCGGCGTCCATTCTGGCGATTCCGCCTGCTCGCTGCCGCCTCATTCCCTCAAACCGGCGATTCAGGACCGGTTGCGCGCGCAGATCCGGGCCATGGCGCTGGAACTGGGCGTGGTCGGACTGATGAACACCCAGTTCGCCATCCAGGGCGAGAACATCTACGTGCTGGAGGTCAATCCACGCGCCTCCCGCACCGTGCCCTACGTCTCCAAGGCCACTGGCCGCCCGCTGGCCAAAATCGCCGCCCGTTGCATGGTCGGGCAGTCGCTGGCGACGCAGGGCGTATCCGGCGAGGTGATTCCCGGCTATTATTCGGTCAAGGAAGCCGTGTTTCCCTTCATCAAGTTCCCCGGCGTGGACCCGTTGCTGGGGCCGGAGATGAAATCCACCGGCGAAGTGATGGGGGTGGGGCGCAGCTTCGGGGAAGCCTTCGCCAAGGCGCAACTCGGCGCCGGCGATCAGTTGCCGCGCGGCGGCCGGGCCTTCCTCAGCGTGCGCGACGCCGACAAGGCGAAGCTGGTGGAAATCGCCCGCGACCTGGAACGGCTGGGCTTTGCGCTGGTGGCGACCAAGGGAACGGCTGCGTTCTTGCGCAACCACGGCCTCGACTGCGAGGCCGTCCACAAGGTCGCCGAAGGCCGACCGCACATCGTGGATCTGATCAAAAACGACCAGATCGCGCTCATCGTCAACACCACCGAAGGCAAGCAGGCCATCGCGGATTCGTTCTCGATCCGCCGCGAGGCGCTGATGCGCAAGGTCAGCTACACCACCACCCTCGCCGCCGCGCGGGCGACCTGCCAGGCGCTGCGCGAACTCGATAATGGAACTGTCAACTGCCTTCAGGATTTGCACCGGGAACTGCACGCATGACCCAGAAAGTACCGATGACCGTCAACGGCGCAGTCCGCCTGCGCGCCGAACTTCAGGAACTCAAGACGGTGGCGCGACCCCGCATCACCGCCGCCATCGCCGAGGCGCGCGCCCATGGCGACCTGAAGGAAAATGCCGAGTATCACGCCGCCCGCGAGCAACAGAGTTTTACCGAGGGCCGCATCGCCGAGATCGAATCCAAGCTGGCGCGCGCCCAGATCATTGATGTGAGCACCTTGCCAGCCTCGGACAAGGTGGTGTTCGGCGCCACGGTACTGCTGCGCGACGACGAGACCGAGGAGGAACGGCGCTATCAGATCGTCGGCGAGGATGAGGCTGACATCAAGGAGGGCAAGATTTCCCTCAAATCGCCAATCGCCCGGGCGCTGATCGGCAAATCCGTTGACGATGTCGTGGATGTCCAAACCCCGGGCGGCGTGAAGACCTATGAGATCGTTGAGGTCCAGTATCTGTGATCGGGCTTGTCAAACCCGGCGCGAGGTCTTTATAATTGCAGTTCCGTTTGACGGGCGATTAGCTCAGTGGGAGAGCACTACCTTCACACGGTAGGGGTCGCTGGTTCGAGCCCAGCATCGCCCACCAACAATCCAATAAAAAAAGCCGTTCCCTGGAACGGCTTTTTTATGGCCCGAACATTCTCTTCCAGCTACGGCGCAGCGGCGTCCTCGGCATCCTTGTCACGCTCGATCATGGCATAGGCGGAATGGTTGTGAATGGATTCAAAGTTCTCCGATTCAATCGAGTAGGCCGCTACCCGCTCGTCCCGGTTCAACTTGGCGGCGATATCGCGCACCATGTCCTCGACGAACTTGGGATTCTCATAGGCGCGTTCGGTGACATACTTCTCATCCGGTCGCTTGAGCAGCCCGTACAGCTCGCAGGACGCCTCTTTTTCCACCAGATCAATCAGATCCTCGATCCCGATGAATCCCCGGGTACGGACGTTGACGGTCACATGGGAACGCTGGTTGTGCGCCCCATATTTGGAAATCTTTTTCGAGCAAGGACACAGGCTGGTCACCGGCACTACCACCTTGAGGTTCATCGCGGGCCGGCCATCGCGGATTTCGCCAGTGAACGTCACCTCGTAATCCATCAGACTCTCCACTCCCGACACCGGTGCCGCCTTGGTGACAAAATAAGTGAACGTCATCTCAATATGACCCGACTCGGCTTCCAGGCGCCCGGTCATTTCCGTCAGCATATCCTTGAAAGAATCTACCGAAATCTCACGGCCGGGCACGTTCAGAATCTCCACGAACCGCGACATGTGGGTGCCCTTGAAGTTGTGCGGCAGGTTCACGTACATGTTGAACATGGCGATGGTGTGCTGCTCGCCGCCGCTGCGGTCCCGGACCTTGACCGGATGGCGGATATCCTTAATCCCGACTTTGTTGATCGCCAACCGGCGGGTATCGGCACTGCTCTGCACGTCGGGAATATGGACGACCGTGGACATAGCCGCGGAACTCATCGTCAATGGCTTCATGCAATCCTCTCTGCGGCGTGCGCTCGCACACCCTCGTTCGAATCCGGTCCCCAACCACTGCGGGATTTTCGTGTTGGATCATTCATCAGACGGTTAATTCCTTAGCAGGGGGATCGGACATCGCCCCAGGAGACGGTTGGGGTCGCCATACCCCACTCCGTCAGTTGCCGGAAAACCCCGTCTGCATCCAGCCCACATTCGGCCAATAACTCCCCGCGCTCACCCTGTTCGATGAACCGATCCGGCAAGCCGATATGGCGTACTGGCGTTTGAATCCCTCGCGCCGCCAGGCATTCACTCACTGCACTACCCGCCCCACCGGCCACCACATTTTCTTCCAGCGTCACCAGCCAGCGATGGCCAGCGGCCACATGCGCCACCGTGGCCTCATCCAGCGGCTTGACAAATCGCATGTTCACGACTGTGGCGTCCAGCCGTTCCGCTACCGCTTCGGCGATGGCGACCATGTCGCCAAACGCCAGCAACGCCAGATTCCGGCCCTGCCGGCGAAGTTCCGCCTTGCCCACTGGCAAGGCCCGCATCTCCCACTCCAGCGCCGCGCCAGCTCCCTGGCAGCGTGGATAACGCACCGCCGCCGGCTGGTTCAACTGGAACCCGGTATAGAGCATTTGCCGGCATTCGTTCACGTCCGCCGGCGCCATCACCACCAGATTGGGAATGCAACGCAGATAGCTGAGATCGAAGCTGCCGGCATGAGTCGGCCCGTCCGGCCCCACCAGCCCGGCGCGGTCAATGGCAAACAGCACCGGCAAATTTTGTAACGCGACATCATGAATCAGTTGATCGTAGGCGCGCTGCAGGAACGTGGAGTAGATCGCCACCACGGGTTTAAGCCCATCGCAGGCCATGCCGGCGGCCAGCGTGACCGCATGTTGCTCGGCAATGGCGACATCAAAATAACGATCCGGGAACCGCTCGGAGAATTCGACCAGCCCGGAACCTTCGCGCATCGCCGGGGTAATGCCGATCAGCCGCTGATCCCGCGCCGCCATGTCGCACAGCCACTGGCTGAACACCTGGGTATAGGTCAACCCGCCGCTGGCTTTGGCGGGCTTCAGCCCATGCGCCGGATCGAACGTCCCGACTCCGTGATAGCCGACCGGTTCATCCTCAGCCAGCTTGTAACCCTTGCCCTTGCGCGTCACCACATGCAACAAACGCGGCCCTTGGAGCGCCCGCAGGTTACGCAAGGTCGGCACCAGGATGGACAGGTCGTGGCCATCCACCGGCCCAAAGTAGGTGAAACCCAGTTCCTCGAACAGGGTGCCGCCCGGCGCGATCAAGCCCTTAACGTGTTCCTCGGCGCGGCGGGCGACTTCCAGCATCGGCGGTACGTGGCTCAACACCTTCTTGCCGCCTTCGCGCACCGTGGAAAAGAAGCGGCTCGACAATAATTGGGTCAGATGCGCCGACAACGCGCCCACGTTCGGTGAGATGGACATCTCGTTGTCGTTGAGCACCACCAGCAGATCGCTTTTGAGGTGGCCGGCATGGTTCAGCGCCTCGAAGGCCATACCGGCGGTCATCGCCCCATCGCCGATCACCGCAACCACCTTGCGGTCACTGCCGGCCTGCTCGGCAGCGATGGCCAGGCCCAGAGCGGCGCTTAGTGAGGTGCTGGAGTGGCCAACGCCGAAGGTGTCGTAGGGACTCTCGCTCCGTCGGGGGAAACCAGCGATGCCATGCCGGCGGCGCAAGGTATCCATCCGGGTCCGGCGGCCGGTCAGAATCTTGTGCGGATAGCTTTGATGGCCGACATCCCAAAGCAAACGATCATCCGGAGTGTCGAACACGTAATGCAGGGCGATGGCCAGTTCCACCGCCCCCAGGTTGGCGGCGAAATGGCCGCCGGTTTTGGCTACGGTCTGGATGAGGAACTCACGCAGTTCGTGCGCCAGCGCTGGTAAGCGTGCTTCCGGCAACGCGCGCAAATCCAGGGGAGTATCAATTTGTTCCAGCAATGGCAAAGTGGATCCGGTAGTCATCAGCGGTCGGGAAGATCGGGCCAGTTGGCGGGGGGTCAGGGAGCAGGATGGAACGGTTAGACAGCAGGCGCGCCGCGTTTAGTAGGCGCGTTCCACGATATAGGAAGCGATCCAGCGTAAGGGTTCGGCTTCAGGTCCCAGCGCTTGCACGCTGGCCAGGGCTTCCTCGTGCAACATGCGGGCGTGTTCACGAGCGCCATCCAGCCCCAACAGCGTCGGATAAGTCGGTTTATTCAGCGCCCGGTCTGCGCCCGTGGTTTTGCCCAGCGTGGCCGCATCACCGATCACATCGAGGATATCGTCGCGGATCTGAAAAGCCAGACCGATACATTTGGCATAGTGGTCCAACTGCTCCAGCACCGCCGGCTCAACCTTCGGCTGACTGAGCGCCCCCAGCAGCACGCTGGCGCGAATCAGCGCCCCGGTCTTGTGGATGTGCATGTTTTCCAGCTCGGCCAAACCGAGTTCCTGGCCGACCGCCGCCAGATCAATGGCCTGGCCGCCCACCATGCCCCGGGAACCGGCGGCCTGCGCCAATACGCCCAGCATCCGCAACCGGGTGGCCGGATCCGCTACCATCGCGTCATCCTGGCCGAGTACTTGAAATGCCAATGCTTGCAGGGCATCGCCAGCCAGGATCGCCAGGGCCTCGCCAAACGCCTTGTGGCAGGTGGGCTGACCGTGGCGCAGGTCGTCGTTGTCCATCGCCGGCAAATCGTCGTGGATCAGCGAATAGGCATGGATGAATTCCACCGCGCAGGCGGGGCCATCGAGCGTATCGGGCGCCGCGCCGACCGCCGCGCCGCTCAGGTACACCAGCACCGGCCGGATGCGCTTGCCCCCACCCAGCACGGCGTAGCGCATAGCCTGGTGCAGGGCGCACGGATGGAGATCAGCCGCGGGCAACCGCTGGTCGAGCGCCTGTTTGGCGCGCGCCTGATAATTCCCGATCAGTTCCACCATCATCGGCATCAACCCGCCAGCGCGTCGAACGGCGTGACAGCCAGACGGCCGTTGCGTTCGATCAATTGGTCCACCTTCTGTTCGGCGGCTTGCAAGGCGTGCTGACAGTCCCGTACCAAGGCGATGCCGCGCTCAAACCGTTGCAGCGCGTCGTCGAGAGTCAGCTCGCCCTGTTCGAGTTGTCCAACCAGGCTTTCCAGCTCCGCCAGCGCCATCTCGAAAGGAAGGGGGGAATTTTTCTTGGCCGTCATGCCTGCCCATCCGTTTTAGCAAACGCTTACGTTACCTTGCAGGCGGCGAACGGTCAATTTTCAGGCATGGCAATCCGGGGACGGTAAAAACGAAAGCGGCCAACTCTGGCCGCTGTTTACTCTGGTTGGCCGGCTGCCGACGGGTTCAGGCGCCTTGGCCGGGTTCGGAGCACATAGTCAAGCCACCGGCTCGGCGACCTTGGCGGCGGCGGACTCGGCGGCCCGGATGGCGCGGACTTTCTTCGCCTTGGTTTCCACCTCCGCCGCCTGGGTGAGTTCCTGAATATTCTTGCTCAGCAGATCCACTTGCTGGAACAACTGCTGGATATCCTCCCGGGTTGGCACCCCCAACCGGTGCAGGGCGCGCGCTACCCGCGACTGGAAGACTTCCTCCAGTTTGTTCCACGCCCCAGTCGCCCGTTCCCGCATTTCCTCGACCTTGCCCTTCATGGTCTCAACTCCGCTTTTCATCGGTTCAATCGTTTCATCAGCGGTTTTCTTCATCCGTGCGTCCACCGCCTGCCCTTCCTGGACCAGGGTTTCGAAGAACTTGCTCCCCTCGTCCTGCGCTCTGGCGAACGCGCCCAGCCCAGCCAGCCAGATTTGGCGCGCAAAATCCCGGACATTCTGAGTCAATGGAGTGTCAAGCAAATAGGCTTTCATAGCTGGAGCCCCTCTACGCCATTATGGAATGGCTCACTTGGATTATCTGATGTTCCTGGATTTGATCATTCCGGAAACTCTGGCGGACAGCCATCCCGGAAGCCCATCTTGGTTCAGAAAGTTAGCAGGGAAAATTAGAGTACGCATACTAACCGGCTTCGGTTTTACTGGTGCGCGCGGTCAGTTGAAAAACTGGAATGGCCGATTCCAGGCTCACCCGGAACCCAACGATGCTGTCAGGCGTCACTCTGGGTAAAACGCACGATGCGGCGGCGATCCTGTTTGGTGGGTCGGCCAGCCGGCTGGGGCATGGCAGAGCGTTCCAGACGACGCTGCTCGCGCAAGGCTTCCCGCTGCTGACGGCTTTCGGCGGTCTCTTCGTACAGCAGCGCCGCGACGCTGGCGGGACCGCGCCGGTCACTCAAGGCCGTGACGGTAACCCGGTATTCCTCGGGGCCGCGCTGGATCTGCACCACTTCCCCCACGTGAACGGTATGAGATGGTTTGCAGCGCTGGCCGCCGACATGGACCTTACCGCCCGTAACAGCCTCGTTCGCCAGGGCGCGCGTCTTGAAGAAGCGTGCAGCCCACAGCCATTTATCGAGCCGGACTCGCGCCACCGCGCCGCGGGCCGCCGTGGGCCGCTCGTCGCCGCTGGTGACAGCCATCCCGTTCAACTCTGGCCCGGCTTCTGCGAGCTCTCCGAGCTGCGCCGCGACCGGGGCTCCTCATCCGGCAAAGTGATGTTCAGCTCCAGGACTTCGTAACCGCCTTCACGATCGAGATGCACCTTGATCTGGCTCGGGTCCACCGGTACGTATTTACGCACCACCTCCAGCAGTTCCTTCTTGAGCGCCGGTAGATAATCGGGGCTGCCGCGGCGGCCGCTGCCCCGCTCGTGCGCGACGATGATCTGTAACCGCTCCTTGGCCAGCGCGGCCGATTTATTCGACGACCCGCGGAAAAAGTTTTCAAACAGGCCCATGGTTTAACCCCCGCCAAACAGCCGTTTCAGAAATCCTTTCTTCTGGGCGGTGATAAACCGATGCGGCAGGTTTTTGCCCAGGAAACGATCCACCAGATCGCTATAAGCGGCGCCCGCGTCGCTGTCCTCCTCCAGAATTACAGGAACTCCGGCATTGGAGGACTGCAAGACCGCAGGCGATTCCGGAATGACCCCCAACAATGGAATGCCCAGGATCTCCAGCACGTCTTCCACGCTGAGCATGTCGCCCCGGTCAGCGCGTTCCGGTGCGTAGCGCGCCAGCACCAGATGCTCTTTAACTGGGTTTTCACCCTGCTCAGCGCGGCGCGACCGGCTGGCCAGAATACCGAGGATGCGGTCGGAATCGCGCACCGACGATACCTCCGGATTGGTCACCACCAAGGCTTCGTCGGCGAAATACAGCGCCATCAGGGCGCCGCGTTCGATGCCCGCCGGCGAGTCACAGACGATATATTCAAAATTTTGCCGGAGTTCGTTAAGAACCCGTTCTACTCCTTCCCGGGTCAAGGCTTCCTTGTCGCGGGTCTGCGAGGCCGGCAAAATGTGAAGGTTTTCCACGCGCTTGTCGCGAATCAACGCCTGGTTGAGATTGGCCTCGCCGTTGATAATGTTGACGAAGTCGTACACCACCCGGCGCTCGCACCCCATGATCAAATCCAGGTTGCGCAAGCCCACGTCAAAATCAATCACTACGGTTCGGTAGCCGCGCTGGGCCAGCCCGGCGGCAAAACTGGCGCTGGTCGTGGTCTTGCCCACGCCTCCCTTGCCGGAAGTCACAACGATGACGGTAGCCAAGTTGTCATCCCACACGAAGTTATGGTTAAGAAGTTATGGTTAAAAGCTGTTGAATAACTCTGTTGTATCCAAATCCAGCTCATGATCAGCGTATCAGGTGATCGATGACCAACCGGTCGTCCATCAGATGAATCTGCATGGGTTTGCCCCGATCCGCAGGATCGAGATTGATCTGTTCGCTGATTCGATAACGACCGGCAATCGAGATCAATTCCGCCTCCAGGCTTTGACAGAAAATCCAGGTCTCGACATCGCCCTTGACTCCAGCCAGGGCGCGCCCACGCAGTACGCCATAGATGTGGATGTTGCCATCGGCGATCACCTCGGCGCCGGCGCTGACTGCGCCGAGGATGATCAAATCGCCATCAGGCGCATAGATTTGCTGGCCGGAGCGCACCGGATGATTAACGATCCGGCTGCGCGCCGGGGCCGGTTCGGGCCGCTCGGTTTTTTTGGCCGCGCCGGCGGAACGGCTGTCGGGCAATATCGGTAATCCCGCCTGGCGGATGGCTGCCTGGAGTTCCGGGCTGCCGTGACGGATGCCCACCGGCGCCATGCCATGCCCGCGCAATAACGCATACAGCCCATTGAAATCCACGCCATCCAGACCGTTGGGGGGTTCCACCAGCCCCTCCAGATCAATCACCACCGGCGTATTATTGAAAAAACTGGGCGCCTGCTTGACCTTCTCCGTCAAATGCCGCTCGATGGCGGCCCGATCCAGTTGGAACAGATGCAACACAGTCAGGGTGAACAGGCTACCCTTGAGTTCAAAAGGCGGGATATTTTCGTCGGCGAAGCGGGGGGATCGCAGCAGCATGGCGGTACCGGAGTGCTCAGGCTAAACGATGATGGATAATCCGCGTTATTCTACACGCCCCCCGTGCGGCGACATCCCGCCGGGGCAGGCGCGGCCAGCTCGCCAATAGCTCTTAGTGGTCGTGACCATGAGCGTGGACGTGGCCATGGGCCAGCTCCTGGGCGGTCGCGTCCCGGACTTCCAGCACGTCCACCGCGAAATGGAGGTTTTTGCCAGCCATCGGATGGTTGGCGTCCAGCACCACGACCTGATCATTCACGCCGACCACGGTGAAATTCACAATGCCTTGCGCGCTCTCGCCCTGAACCCGCATCCCCACCTGAATGTTCTCGTCGGGTGGAAACTGGTCGCGCGGCGCCTCAAATACCGCCTGGGGATTGTAATCGCCGTAACCATCAGCGGGCGTCACGTGAATCGCTGAGTTGAATCCCACCTCGCACCCCTCCAGCGCGTTTTCCAACCCGGGGATAATGTTGCCGTAGCCGTGCAGATAAGCAAACGGTTCGCGCTCGCGACTGGAATCGAGCTGAACACCCAAGTCATCGGTGAGGGTATAGTGCAGGGACACGACCCTGCCGTGGGTTGCTTTCATGGGAAACACCTGTCGGCTGGAAACAGGCTTTACTATAGAACATCCTGTCTGCATCCGCCGCAAAAAAACCGCGCGCCCATGGCTTACTCCAACGGGGCGCCTATACTGGAATCCATATCCATTGCACTCGTGGGGGAGTTTACACCATGCTCGCCATCCCATCCCGCGCTGATCGGTTGTTCATTACATCCTGGTTATTCGCCGGTTTGCTGGGGCTGAGCGGGTGTGCGACGCCGCCGCCTTCCCCACGCGACCCGCACGCTATTGCTCGCCAGCGCATTCTCGGCGCCGCCGAGCGCATGGTCGGAACCCCTTATGTGTTGGGGGGCGAATCGCCGGGCGGGGTGGATTGCAGCGGCCTGGTGCAATACACCTACCAGCAGGCCGGCATCCGGGTGCCGCGCACCACGGTGGCGCAGTTTCAGGCGGGGCGATTCCAGCGCCGGGTGCTGCCGGGTGATTTGCTGTTCTTCCGCACCGATGGCAGCGGCCGGGTGTCCCATGTCGGGATTTATGCGGGCAAAGGGCAGATGATCCATGCGTCCTCGGGCAGCGGCCGGGTGCGCAAGGTCAGTCTGGGTCAGCCGTATTGGCGGAAGCGCATGGCGGGCGGCGCGACTTTTCTAGGAGCGGGGATGCCGCCGGTAACCCGGCGCTGGCCGGCCGACAACGGGCCGAACGGCTGAAGAACCGGATCCGCCGGTTATGCGCCAAACGCGGCAACCTGCGCGCCGGCGCTGAAAACCGCCAACGTACCGGGCAGCATCACCGTCCACGCTTCGTTATCGGTCAGCGGCCG
>ERZ1645187.2080-NODE-2080-length-17937-cov-5.434795_pt1 | contig 17937 bp, 19 predicted proteins | sample MGYA00575352_ERZ1645187 | MGnify/ENA primary metagenome ERZ1645187 (study PRJEB40837, sample SAMN11349314) | freshwater sediment metagenome | isolation source: river sediment | host: Sediment | place: India: Wazaribad , New Delhi | collected 2017-02-21 ... | reverse complement strand
GGCTTCCATGCGCCCCTGGACGGCTTCCGGCGTATCGGCCAACAGCTTCATTTTCGCGGCCAGGATGATTGCCTGCCCCGGATTGCGTTTGAGCGCGCTGCTGCGGTAGCTGTATGCCATTTGCTCGACCGTCCAGACCTGTTTCCCTGCATTTTGATGCAAGATTTCTGCCAGCATCAGGCTGCCGTTCATGTCGCTGCCGTGCGCGCCGGCGTTGCCATACACCGCGCCGCCGACCGAGCCTGGAATGGTGGCAGCCCATTCCAGGCCGCTCAATCCGCGCAGGGCCGCCTGGCGGGCGACGGCGCCCAGGTTGGCGCCCGATTCTGCCCAGACGGAATAGGGTTCGTGGTGCATGTCGATCTTCACGTTGCGCGCGCGGTTGATGATGACCACGCCCTGCAAACCTTTGTCGCTGACCAGCACGTTGGAGCCCGAGCCGATCAGGTGGAAGGGCACGCCGTGTTCCCACAATTTCGCCGCCGCGAGTTCCAGATCCTGGCTGGTGTGCGCGATCAACATGGCCGCCGCATTTCCACCGACGCGGGCGGTGGTGTAATTGGCCATGCTGACATTCTCCTGCAGGCGATCGCCAAACAGGCTGCGCAGCTCAGAAAGGGAGGACTGGAACGACGAGGAGTTCATCAAAAATGCTCTCTATAAACCTTTGAGGCGGTCGATGATTTTATTGACCAGTTTTTCCTGCTCCGGCTTTTCCAGATCGTCATAGCGGGCAGCGCGTTTTTGACCGGATTTGGAGGCCGGGTGGGCGGATTCGCCGGGTTCCAGGCGGAGGCCGGGGATGGCCAGCGTATCCTGATCGTAGGTGCGTTTGGTCTTTGAATCAGGCATGCGATTCCTCCTTTTGACGCAGCGCGGCGAGAACCTGGGCGCTGACCTGGTCGGCGTCGCCGGCGGAGAGCACCAGCACCACATCGCCGGGCCGCAATTCGGCCAGCAGTGTATCGCGCACATCCGTGAGCGCGGGGATGTAGCGGGCGGCCGGGTGCGGCATTTCGGCGACCACCTGACCGGCGGAGAACCCGGGGTCCTGCTCGCGGGCGGCGTAGATGGCCGTCACGATGACCTGGTCGGCATCGCCGAAGGCGTTTTTGAACTCGGGCAGGAGGGCCAGCGTGCGCGAATAAGTGTGCGGCTGCCACACAGCCCAGATGCGCCGATCGGCATAGCGCGACCGGGCGGCGGCCAGGGTGGCGCGGATTTCGGTGGGGTGATGCGCGTAGTCATCGATGAGGATGACCCCGTTGGCTTCACCGCGCAGGTCAAAGCGGCGCCCCGTGCCGGAGAAGCGCGCCAACGCGGAAGCGGCAGCGGCCAAATCGAGGCTCAATTCTCGCGCCACGGCAAAGGCGGCCAACGCGTTACGCACATTGTGTTCACCCGGCACGCCCAGCGCAATTTCCGCCACCTTCTCGCCGGTTCTTTCGATCACCTGGAAGGTGAAGCCTCCGGCGGCGTTGCGGGTGAGGGCGCTGGCGCGCAGGTCGGCCGATAGGCTCATGCCGTAGCTGAGCTGACGGCATCCGGCCGGCAATTCGGCAGCCAGGGCCGGCGCGTGCGGGTCGTCGGCGCTGGTGAGCAGCAGGCCGCCGGGTTGAAGCCTGTGCACGAACGCGGCGAAGGCGTCAAAATAATCCTGCGCGGTGGGGAAGCAGTCGGGGTGGTCGTGTTCCATCATCGTCACCACCGCGATCTGCGGCGAAAGGCCGAGGAACATGCGGTCGTATTCATCCGCTTCGATGACAAAAGCCTGCCCGCGGCCGGCATGCGCGTTGTTTTCCAGGTTCTTGGAAACGCCGCCGATAATGTAGCTGGGGTCTTCGCCGCAGGCGGTGAGCAGCCAGGCCAGCATGGCCGTGGTGGTGGTTTTGCCGTGCGTGCCGGCCACCGCGATGCCCAGTCGTCCTTGCATCAGTTGGCCGAGGAAGTCGGCGCGTTTGAGCACCGGGATGCCGGCGGCCAGGGCAGCGGCGACCTCGGGGTTGGAATCGGGGATCGCAGAGGAGCGCACCACCAGATCGGCGCCGCGGATGTTTTCGGCCGCGTGGCCGGTGAAAACGGGCGCGCCCGCTGCCGCCAGTTGCTTCGCCAGGTCCGAGAGGGTCCGGTCAGAGCCGCTGACCGAGAACCCGCTCTCCAGGAGGAGCCGGGCGATGGCGGAGAGTCCGCTGCCACCGATGCCGATCAAGTGAACGTGGATCATTAGATGAACACCACCAGGACGAACACAAACGCGATTGCGACGGCGAAGTAAATGGCCGGGCTGCCCAGCAGGTGAGGCGGCAGGAAGGCCAGGATGCGGATGGCCGCATCGCCAACCGGCGTGCCGGGCACCGGTGCAGTGATATTGGAGAATGGATAGTTGGCCGCGTTCATGTAATACCAGATCGAGCCTACGATCAGGTAGCCGTTGAAGGCGCCCAGGAAGATGCCCAGCAGTGAATCCTGCAGCCGGTCGCGGACGAAGCGGCCGCTTTCGGCCAGCTTGGGCAGTTTGGGGGTTTGATAGCCAAAGAAGACCAGCGACACGATGATGATGGTGCGCATCCAGAAGAGCGAGTTGGGCGCAGTCAGAGGCAGCGTGTCGCGAACGAACGGGACAAAGCGTTCGAGCACGTTGATGATGAACATGCCCAGAATCACGCTGAATGTGACCAGCAATTCGCGCGCCCACCCGCGCATGCCGCCGATCAGGGCAAACAAAATCACGTACATCCAAAAAACAGTGCTTAATCCGATCATCGGGCAATGCCTTTCCGCGGCGAGCGTTCCGCCAGCTCGCGAACCAACCCGGCCAGGCGTTGGCTCGCATCAGGACGGGCGAGTGATTTCATCGCAGCGCGCATGTTGTCCAATATTTCCGGTTGGGCGAACAATTCGGTGATCGCGGGCGCCAGTTGCGCCGGCAGTTGCTCGTCGGTGATTAGGCGGGCCGCGCCGCGTTCCACCAGGTAGTCCGCGTTGACTTTTTGATAGCGCCAGGCATACGGGTACGGCACCAGCACTGCCGGCAGGCCGAACAGCGGGTATTCGCCCAGCACAGAGGCCCCGGCACGCGAGAGCACCAGGTCGGCGCTGGCCAGCGCCGCGCCCATGTCGTGCAGGTAAGGGTGGGCGTGGTAACGGCTGGAGAGCTCGGGGGGCAAGGTTGCCTGGAAGGCCTGAATCTCGGGCCAATCGAGGTTGCCGGTGAGGTGCAGCACTTGCGCAACCTTGAGCAGTTCGTTCAGGTTGGCAGCTACGGCGCGGTTGATCGAGCGCGCGCCTTTGCTGCCGCCGGTCACCAGCAAGACCGGCAGGTCGGCGGCCAGGTTCAGGCTGGCGCGGGCTTCGGTGCGGGAATGGCGAGAGAGATCCGGCCGGGTGGGGTAGCCGGTGACTTCCACGCGGCTGCCGGCGGAAAAATAGCCGCGAGAATCTTCGGTTGTGACGGCGATGGTGCTGGCAAAACGCGCCAGGAACTTGAGCGCCATGCCCGGCTCGATATCGGGGGTGTAGACCAATGCGGGGATCTTGCGCCCGGCTACCGCCATCGGCGCGGCGACATACCCACCGGTGAACAACAGCACATCCGGCTGGAATTCGCGCAGCACGCGCCGCGAGGCCAGGACGCCCCGGGTCAGTTTGATGACGTTCCCGGGCAAGGCAGACAGGCCGACACCATGAACCCCGGCTGCGGGGATCGTGGTGAACGGCACGCCTTGTCGTTGGACCAGTTCGGCTTCCATGCCGCGCTCAGCGCCAACCCACCGGACGGTCACGTTCTCATTCCCAAGAGCTTGCAGTACGGCGAGGGCTGGATACACTCCTCCGCCCGTTCCGCCTGCGCATATCAACAACCGCACTGAAGGACCTCCCTTGTTGTTGGGTGGATGCCCGGTTACTTACCCGGGCGACATTCATGATCAAACCGACGGCGGCCAGGCACATGGTCAAACTGGAACCGCCCGCGCTGATGAAGGGCAGGGCATTGCCCGCAAACGGCAGCAGGTTGACCATCACGGCCATGTTAATCGTGGCTTCCAGAAGAATCCACAGAGTGCAACCCGCGGCCAGCAGCTTGCCCAGCAAATCGGGCGCGCGGTTGGCGATGGTCAAACCGCGCCAGAGGACGATCATATACAGGCCGATCACGCCGGCCGCGCCGAGCAGGCCGGTTTCTTCGGCGATGACGGCAAAGATGCTGTCGGTGTGGGCAACCGGCAGGCCGGTGAATTTGGTGGCGCCGCGCCCGATGCCAACCCCGAAGACGCCGCCGCGAACGATCGACTCGAGCGAGCGCTGGACGTGATAGGAGGCGTCAACCGGGTTGCGCAGGCCGGCCAGGTAGGGATCCAGGCGAGCCTTGCCGGTGGGCATGATGGTCACCAGCAACCAGGTGGCGGCTGCCGCGATCACGACGATGATCAGCACCTGCTTCCAATCGACGCCGGCCAGGAAGAACATCAAGCCGCCCATGATGACGATGGTCAGCACGGCGCTCAAGTCGGGCTGCGCCAGGATGAACCCGCTGGTGACGCCAATGATAGCGCCCATGGGCACCAATCCGAACCAGATGTTGTTGATCAACTCGCGCTTGGAAAAGAGCCAGAATGCCAGATAAACGATGATGGTCAATTTAGCCAGCTCGGAGGGCTGCACCGACCCGCCAAAGAGCGCGCGTTGGGCATTCAAGCGGGTTTCGCCGGTGATCAGAACCGCGATGAGCATGCCCAGGGTGACGACCATCATGGGCACGACCAACCGCTGAAAACGGTGGTAATCAATCAGGCTGACCACCACCATGCCCAGCGAGCCCAGCACAGCCCAGCGCAACTGATTGGTGAAGAAGTAAGCCGGATCGTCGCCGATTTCGAGCGAAGGCCCCCAACTGGCAGAATAGACCATCAGCAAGCCAAATACCATCAGCGAGATCACCGCCAAAAGCAGGGGAACATCCAGGCCGAGGCGCAGCGATTTGACGGCTTTGGCCTGCCGGGAAAATTTTTCGTTGGAATTTACGGCAGTTGGTTCACCCATCGTCTAAAGCTCTCCCCGCGCTCTTCAAAATCTTTGAACTGGTCATAACTGGTGCCGCCCGGTGAAAGCAGCACGATGTCACCCGGTTGGGATACCTGCGCGGCAGCCTGCACGGCTTCCTGCAGGGTACCGCAAATTTCCAGGCTGTACGGGCGGCGGCCCAACTCGACCGGGCCGATGGCCTTTTGGATCAAACCGGCCGCCTCACCGAAAAGAATGACATGATCGACCCGTTGATGAACCAGCATGGCCAGATCATCCCAGGGCAGGTTTTTATCGCGGCCGCCCAAGAGCAGCACAAGCGGCTCGTTGAACGATTGAATGGCCGCCGCCGTGCGCTCGGGCGCGGTGGCAATCGAATCGTTGTACCATTTGCTCCCGCGCCAGGTGCGGACCAATTCCAGGCGGTGCGGAACGCCGCCAAAACCTTCGATGCCGCTGCGCATGGCGTCGATCGGGAAGCCGGCCGCGAAGGCGATGGCACAGGCTGCCAGCACGTTGTACAGGTTATGCATACCTCTCAACATCACAGCGCTGAGCGGTAAAATTTCCAGATCCTTTTCGCCGTCGTACAGCCACAATTTTCCTTCCATGCTGAAGGTGCCGGATTGGCCGACGGGCGGGTGTTGCAGGCTGAAGGTGATCAGGCGACCGGCAACCATGCCGCGCAAATTCCATGATCCGCCATCGTCAGGGGTGAGGATGGCAACATCCTGGTCGGTCTGGTATTGCAACAGCCGGGCCTTGGCCTGCGTGTAGGCTTCCAGCGTACCGTGGCGGTCCAGGTGGTTGGGCGTGATGTTAAGAACGGCGGCAATCTGCGGTGAAAGAGTCATCTGCTCGAGCTGGAAGCTGGAAATCTCGAGAACGACGAGATCGGCCGGCTGGATTTCATCCAGGCGGTCCACCAGCGGCATGCCGATGTTTCCGCCGACCCAGGCTTTGCGCGGTGATTTCACTGCGGCCTGCGCCATCCGGCCGACCAGCGTGGTGGTGGTGGTTTTTCCGGCTGAGCCAGTGATGCCGATCACCGGGCCGGGGACGGCTTCCATGAAGATTTGCGTGTCGTTCGTCAGGGCAAGCCCGCGGCGCAGCGCTTCCTGCACGATCGGCAGGGTCAGCGGAATGCCGCCGGAGAGGCAAACCAGGTCGGCGGTGTCGAGCAGGCGCAAGGAATGCTCGCCGAACACCCAGTTGATCGAAAGGTCCGCGTTCGCGGCGCGAACGGCGGCCATCTGGGAGACGCTGCGCTGGTCGTTCAAGGTCACCTGCGCGCCTTTGGTTGAAAGATAGCGCGCCAGGGCCAGACCCTGCCGGGCTGCGCCTAGAATGAGCACTCGTTGACCGCGCCAATCTTTCATCGTTTCTCCGCCGCCACTACGCCACAGCCAGCGCCACGCCGAGCATGGCTGCCATGAGACCCACCAGCCAAAACCGTTGGACGACCTGCGTTTCGCTCCACCCGAGCAATTCAAAATGGTGGTGGAGCGGCGCCATCTTAAACAAACGCTTGCCTTTCGTGATTTTGAAATAGCCAACCTGCAAAATAACTGCCAGCGCTTCGCTGACCGGGATGATGGCGATGACAGGCAACAACAGCCATTGGCCGGTCATCAATGCAACCACGGCCAGGGTAGCGCCCAGCGCCAGCGATCCCATGTCGCCCATGAAGAGCTGGGCGGGATGGACGTTGAACCAAAGGAAGCCGAATAGCGCGCCTACCAGCGTGAAGCAAAAACGGCCCAGGAAGGTGTATCCCTGCATGAGAGCGATCAAGCCGTAGGTGGCGAAAGCGGTGGCACTGATCAGACCGGCCAGGCCGTCCAGGCCGTCGGTCAAATTGACGGCGTTGGACATGCCGACGATCAGGAAGATCGCGATGGGAATGTACATGTTGCCGAGCGGAATTTCATCCTCAGACCCGGGCCAGTACAATTCGGGGGCATCCAGCACGTATTTCAAGCCGTAAGCCACCACGATGGCCAGCACAAGCTGGAGCAGGAATTTGGTGCGCGCGCGCATGCCCAGGCCGCGGCGGGGGCCGCGAATGCCTTCCCAGTCGTCGATCGCGCCCAGGAAGGCGTAAACCAGCAGGACGAGCAGCGGCAGCAGGATGGAGCGGCCGACGACCTCGTAGCCCAACAACGTGGCGGCGTTCAGAAGCAGAGTCAGCACCGTCACCGGCAGAATAAATAGTATCCCGCCCATGGTGGGGGTGCCCATTTTGAGCGCATGCGAATCGGGGCCTTCCATACGGATGAGCTTGCCGATCTTGAAGTGCCGCAGGATGCGAAGCAGCGGTCCGCCCCAGATGACGGTGAACATAAAGCTGAATCCGGCCAGTGCAAGCGCCAGGGATGTGTTGCTCATGAGTCGGCCTCCAGGGAAGCGACAATGCGGTCCATTCTCAATCCATGTGAGCCTTTGACCAGCACCACATCATCCGCTTTGAGGGTATTCTGAAGCAGATCAATTGCCTGGCTGACGTCATCCACCGATTCGATGGCGCTGGAGGGCATGCCGGCCTGGCGGGCGGCCCGGGCGATCTGTTTGCCCAGACGCCCGACGGTGATCAGGCGGCAGGCCACTTCGGCGGCGCGCACGCCAACGAGCTCGTGGCCTTCCTGTTCGTAGGGTCCCAGTTCCAGCATATCGCCCAACACGGCCACCCGGTTGCCGTCAATTTCGGAGAGCAGGTTGAGGGCTGCCAGCGTGGATTCAGGCGAGGCATTGTAGGTGTCATCGATGATCAGCGCGCCGCTGGTTGCCCGGACGGTGGCCAGGCGCAATTGGGTGAAGCTGTGATGCAAGCCGTCGATCACTTCCTGCCAGGCAAGCCCTTCCACCAGGCCGACGGCTGCGGCGCGCAATACGGTGTGCACCGAATGCCGCCCGATCAGCGGAACGCGCAGGTGCAAAACTTCATTGCGAACATGCAGTTGGAAGCGAATGCCCTTCAGCCCCATACCGACCACATCGCTGGCCCACAGGTGACTTCGAGGGTCGAGTCCGTAGTAGAAAATGCGCGCCCGGGTGCGGGCGGCCATGCCGCGCACCAGCGCATCGTCATAATTGAGAATGGCCACGCCTTCCGGCGAGGCGGGCAAAGCTTCAACCAGTTCGCCTTTGCCCTGGGCGATGGCTTCCTGAGAACCTGCACGTTCGGCGTGGACGGTGCCGATATTGGTGATCACGCCCACCTGCGGCTGGGCCAGCTTGCACAAAAAGGCAATTTCGCCGGGAACGTAAAAGCCCATCTCCAGGACGGCCCGTTCGGTGCCTTCGCTCAAGCGCAGCAGGGTGAGCGGCAAGCCGATTTCGTTGTTCATGTTGCCCGGGTTTTTAACAGTGTGGTAGCGCTGGCTGAGCACCTGGGCTACCAGTTCCTTGGTGGTGGATTTGCCCACGCTGCCGGTGATGCCGATGACGCGCAGGTTTAATTGCCGCCGCCAGAAAGCGGCTACAGTTTGCAGCGCGGCCAGGCTGTCGTTGACCCACAGGCAGAACGGCGGTTCCGGGAGTACGGTCTCGCTCGGAAGATGGCCGGAGCGGAGATCAACGACCGGAAATTGTGAGGACAGGTCGCGCTGCACCAACGCGACGTGCGCGCCGCGTTCGAAGGCGCTGCCCACGAAGTCGTGGCCGTCGGCGCGCTCGCCGGGGAGAGCGATAAACAGGCTGCCCGGTATCACCTGGCGAGAATCAACGGCAGCCTCACTGATGACCAGGGAGGCTTCCCGTTGATTGCCCGTCAGGGCTTCCAGGACGTGTGCCAGTTTCAACAAGATGCTTTACCTCATTGCGCGGTGAGCTGATGCCGGGTGTCATCCGGCGGCAGGTTGAGTAAAACTACCAATTCTTTGACGATGTCGCTGAACACCGGGGCAGCCACGGTGGAGCCCCAGCGGTCGCTGGTGGGTTTTTCCAGCCAGACATACACGAGGAATTTCGGATCGTCCACCGGGCCCCAGCCGACGAAGGAGGTGTTGGTGAGGTCAGTTTCATATCCACCGGCAGATGGGATTTCGCCGGTGCCGGTTTTGCCGGCCAGACGGTATCCAGGAACCAATGCCACGGAAGATTCCGATTCGAGGGAAACCGCCAGCATTTCCGAAAGGGTCCTGGCCGTTTCGGCTGAGATCGGCGCGCCAACGGCGACAGGGGGAGTATTATACTGCTTGCCGTCCTGGATATAGGCCTGCAACAGGTGCGGTGCGTACATGATTCCCTGGTTGTTGGCGACGGCGGAGATTGCCATGGCCATTTGAATGGGCGTGGCGGCCACACCCTGACCAAAGGAATTGGTCGCCAGGTTGACTTCGTACCAGTCCTTGTCGCCGGGGAGTGACAGCGGCCAGATTTGTTCGCCGGCCAGATCGATATTCGTCCGGCGGCCAATTCCGAACGCCTGCAGGTAGTTGTAGAAGCGGGTCGGGCCCATTTCGGTGGCGATCCAGGACAGGCAAACATTCAACGAATGCTGCATGCAGCCGGTCATGTCCTGCGGTCCCCAGGCGCCGCGGTCCCAGTTGTAGATGTAGTACCCGCCCACGTAAATGGAGCCGGTATCGACGAACTGGGTTTGCGGCGTTACCGTGCCGCTGTCGAGAGCGGCTGCCATGGTGATCACTTTGAAAACCGAGCCAGGTTCGTAGGTTTCGCTCAGCGCGCGGTTGAACGGCGTGTTGTCGGTGAAGACGTTGCCGTAATCCCAGTACTCGTTGGGATTCATGCGGGGAGTCACAGCCATGGCCAGAATCTCGCCATTGGTGGGATCCATGATGATGGCGGTGCCGGATTCTGCACCGTTATTTTTCACCGCTTCGTCGAGGATCCGTTCCACCATGGCCTGGATTTCGCGGTCAATGGTGAGCACCAGGCTGGAACCGGGCGGAACACTGGGCACCTCTTGTATCAATGTAGGATCTGTGGGGATGGCGATCTTGACCGGATTTCCGGCCAGCAAGTCGTTGTAATTCTCTTCCACGCCGTAATAACCTGTGGAAGCTTCACGGTCCCGGTAGTTGTAGAAGCCAAGAATATTGGAAGCTAAGGAATTTTCAGGATAGGTGCGCTGCAGATGGCCGACGTAATGCAGTCCGCGCAGGCTTTGCACGGATTGACTGTTGTTGGCGTTGGCGCGGTCTTTCTCGAACTGCTCGTATTGCGCCGATAATTCGTTGACCTTTTCGGCCGATACGAAGTCTGCGACCACCACGTAGGATTGCTCGCCCTCGATGTATTTGAGTTTTGCTTTTTCGAGCACGTCGCTGTAATTCAACTCCAGCAACGACGAAAGCACGGTGGCGAGAGTTTCGGGGTTCTCCACCTCGTTCAGCGCGATGCCAACTTCGTAGACGTCCTTGTTGCCGGCCAGCAAATGCCCCCAACGGTCGTAGATATTGCCCCGTTCCGGGTAGATGGTGCGGACAATGGTGCCGTATTGTTTCTCAATGCTTTCGCTCATTTTCTGGGCATTGACATTGGTTTGAATGCGAACCATCTGAAATAAAATCAAAGCGCCCATGAGGGCGAAAAAGTAACCGATGATGCGGGTGCGGGTGAAGAGTTTCGTCATCGTCAGTACCCCCCATTTCCGGATCTCAGAACGCCTTCAAAAAACCACTCCCACAGCGATTGTCGGTAGGATTGCTTGATGATCGGGGATGGTAGATTGTCGGAAGAAGGCGGCGGCGCGATCATGACCGGCTTGCGGCCCTGGTATCCGGGGATGACCATGTAAATGGCCGTGGACATATCCGGGCGGACAAAGCCAAGATCGGCGGCGCGCTGGCTCATTACGCCGGCTGAGGTGAGTTCGGCCAGTTTGGCGCGGCGCTCGGCGATGGTGCGGTTGAGCGATTCGCGTTCCCGCTCGAGCGCCTGGATTTCCAAGCCGGCAGTTGCGGTTTGTGCGCTGATGAAGAGGTAAACACCGGCAACGATCACCACCGCCACCAATGCAGCCAGGAAGCCGCCGATCCGTTGGATCTGGAGGCGCCAGGGGGCTTGTTGGTATGCCTGCGTGAACAGGTGGTTCATTTTGAATGGCTCCTGAGCTAAATCTGATCGTTTTAGGTGTTTATGCAAATCTCATGCCAGCGGCAGCTTTTCGATGATGCGAAGTTTTGCGCTTCGCGAACGCGGGTTGGTCTGTGCCTCTTCAGGGGTCGCTTCCATGGGGCGGCGGGTGATTTCGACGAGGCTGGCTTTATGTCCGCAGGTGCAAACCGGCTGCTCGGGCGGGCAGATGCAATCGCGGCTTTCACGGCGGAAGAACTGCTTGACGATGCGGTCTTCCAGCGAGTGAAACGAAATCACCGCCAGTCGCCCGCCGGGCGCCAGGGCCTGCACGGCCTGTGGAAGAAAGTCTTCGACCGATTGCAGTTCCTGGTTGACCGCGAGGCGCAGCGCCTGGAAGGTGCGCGTGGCCGGGTGGATGCGTCCGCGCCGGCCGCCGCTGGTTTTGAGGATCAGGTTGGCCAACTCGGTGGTGGTGTGGAGCGGTCGGGCCTGGACAATGGCGTGGGCGATGCGGCGGGAAAGCTTTTCCTCGCCGTAGCGGAAGATCAGGTCAGCCAGTTCCATCTCCGGCAGGGTGTTGACCAGGTCGGCGGCGGAGGTGGTCTGCGCGGGTGAAAAGCGCATATCCAGCGGTCCGTCCATCAGGAAGGAGAAACCGCGCCCGGGCGTGTCGATTTGCATGGAGGAAACCCCCAGGTCAATCACGATCCCGTCCACGGTAGCCCAGCCAAGCCTGGCCAATTGAGCCTGCAGGGTGGTGTAGGAAGCCTGAAGGAGCGTGACCCTGGATTCAAAAGCAGAAAGGCGCTGAGAAGCTATCTCAAGCGCCTGCGGATCGAGGTCAAGCCCCAACAGGAGTCCACCCGGAGCGCTGGCGGTAAGAATCCCCCAGGCGTGCCCCCCTGCTCCGACGGTCGCATCCACATAGCGGCCTGCGCTATGCGGGCTTAAAGCGTGTATAATTTCCTGGTAAAGTACTGGGTGGTGCGGGGTGTTGCCATCCCTCTCGGCGCACATGCTGCACCTAGATGGACAGTGCCGAGAAGCGTTGTTCGTTGGCTTCGGCGTTGGTCATGCTTTCGCTCTGGCGGTTCCACAACGACGGCGACCAGATTTCAAAATAATTTAAAACGCCGACGACGACAGCCTCACCATCCAGTTGCACGGCATCCCTGAGAGATTGCGGGATAAGAATGCGGCCAGCCTTATCGACTTCGACACGCTCGGCGTTGGAGAAAATGAGGCGCATCAACTGGCGGGAGGTTGCATCGGTGAGGCTTAATTTTGCCGAGCGTTCGGCGATTTCATTGAAGTAGGAGGTGGTCAATACCATCAGGTTCTGGTCAAACCCCAGGGTGATGTAGGCGCCCTGCGAGATCAGTTCGCGGTAGCGAGCCGGGATCGTCAGGCGGCCTTTCTCATCCAGGTTGTGATGGTAATGATTAAGGAACATAAGTTCTACCCTGTTTTTAAAGCCGAAACGCCGGACCAGGCCAGCGCTCCACCATCTCCCACTTCATACCACTTTCCCCCACATTCTAACTGAATTCAGGGGAAAATACAAGTGGTCAAGCCCACTTCTTTGGCTATTGTAAGTATTTCGATAACCTGATGCTCAACACACCTGTTTCGTTTCGAAACTTAATCATCGGGGCAGATACGCTCGTTCCTTTGTTGGATGGCCGCAAGGTGCCCTATATCAATCTGGACAACGCCGCCTCAACGCCTGCCATGCTACCTGTCCAGCAGGCGGTCGACCGGTTCTTGCAGTATTACAGCAGCGTTCACCGTGGAACCGGGTTCAAAAGCCAGCTCTCTACCCACTTTTATGAAGAGGCGCGAAAGGCCGTGATGCGTTTCGTAGGTGCAAACCCGGCGGATCATGCCTGCATCTTCAGCAAGAATTCCACTGAATCGCTCAACAAGCTGGCGCGCCGTTTTCCCTTTACGTCACAGAAGAACGTGGTTTTGCTGAGCACGATGGAGCATCACTCCAACGATTTACCCTGGCGTGCGGCGGCAAACGTGGTTCACCTCAGGCTGCTGCCGGACGGCCGCCTGGACGAAGGCGATTTTGATCTTCAATTGGAAAAATACGCCGGCAGGGTTGCGCTGGTGACGATTACCGGGGCGAGCAACGTCACCGGGATTATCAATCCGGTGCACCGGCTGGCGGTGAAAGCGCATGCCGCCGGCGCTCAAATCGCGGTCGACTGCGCGCAACTCGCGCCGCATCGAAAAGTCAGCATGGGCTCGTTGGAAGATCCTGCACACCTGGATTACGTCATCCTGTCGGCGCACAAAATGTACGCGCCTTATGGCACCGGGGCGCTGGTCGGCCGGCGCGATACCTTTGCGCAAGGCGAACCGGACCTGCGCGGCGGGGGCGAAGTCGAAATCGTGACGGTCGATTCCGTGCTCTGGTCAGAGCCGCCGGAACGGGATGAAGCCGGCAGCCCAAACGTCGTCGGCGCGATTGCGCTGGCGGAGGCGCTGGTGCAGCTCGAAAAAATCGGCATGGATGCCGTTGCGCGGCACGAGGCGGAGCTGACTGAATACGCGTTGAAGAAGTTGGCTACTCTGCCGGGCGTCCACATTTACGGCGATGCCGACCCTGCGACTGCCCGCGACCGGTTGGGCGTAATTCCGTTGAACCTGGATGGCTTTTCCCATTTCCTCCTGGCTGCAATCCTGGGGCATGAATTTGGCATTGGGGTGCGCAACGGCTGTTTTTGCGCCCATCCCTATGTTTTGCATCTCTTACAGGTGGATGATCGCCACTCCGAACGGGTTCGCCAGCAAATCCTCCAGCACGACCGCCGTGAAGTGCCCGGCATGGTTCGCATCTCCTTCGGGTTATACAACGAAAAATCCGATGTGGATGCGTTTATCAGCGCCCTGGAGAAGATCCAGCGCGGTGAATTCCATGGTACGTATATCCAGGATCCTCGCTCTGGTGAATTTCATCCGCAAGCCTGGGAAATTCGATTCGAAGATTATTTTGACCTGGGAGGGGATCGATGAAACCACAGGTTTTCGCCTTATTAACTGCCATTGCCTGGGGCGTCGGCGGTTACTTTGAGAAAAAAGGCCTGCACCTGGGCAACCTTTCGCCGGAAATGGGTATCACCCTTCGAACCCTGGTAGCACTGGTGATCCTGGGTGCGGTCAGTTTTCCGCAGTGGAAAACGCTTCCGCAGGCCGGTCCCAAGGCGTTGCTGTATATGGTCATCGGCGGCGGTGTGGTGGCCGGCGCGGTGGGCATGTTGTGTTTTTATAAGGCGATCAAAGGCGCTCCGCTGACCAGCGTGATGCCGATTGCCTTCACTTCGCCGCTGTTCGGTGCGTTGATGGGCATTATTTTTGGCGGCGAACCGTTGACGGTGAAAACCGCGACAGGTTTGTTGCTGACATTATCCGGCATTGTGGTGCTGACGGTGAAATAAACTCCGTCGGGAGAAAAAACGCCGGCCGTGAATTGACCGCTGGCCAGCGCTTAATTATTGGAAATTTTACCGGTTATCCGGCTTTGCCCGCGTCACGCAGGGCATCCTGCTGCGCCCGCCGCAGGGTCTGGTAAACCTGCTGACCGTTTTCAATCTGGTCGAAAAATGGGCCGGCCTGCGGGCGAACCCTGGCGGATGAAAATCCCATCTGAGGCGGCACGGCGCTAAAAAAAATGCTAGCCCGCCCCTCTCGGTGTTCCTGGAAAGTAATTTCGGGAATGGCGGTCAGGTGGATGCTGGTCAGGCTCGCCACCCGGCCGCCGTTTCGGATGAGGATACGCTGGTTGGTGAGGGCATAAAAGGTATTCTTGCGAGCCCAGCGATCGTAAAGAAACCGGCCAAAAATTAAATAGAGCCCAACCAGCACGAACGGTACGCCAAACAGTGCAAAGAATATATTCTCGCCGATGAACAGAACGCTGGCAAACCAAAAGATGGCAAACCCGCCCCACAACAGGCTGAACGGGATCATGAAAATATCTTGAGGGTGGAGCATCCATCCCTGCCGGGGCTGCCCGGCCCACAGGATGCGTTCTGCGGGATCCAACTCAAAGCGGAATTGGCCGGCGATGTCCGAGTTTAACATGATCTGCCGGGCTAGAAGCGGCTCACCAATTCGATATCCTGAGCCTGCAACCGGTCGTATTTCTCTGAGCGGATCAGTTCGAATTCAAAGATGAAGTTGCGGGACGGCAGGCCGGCGGGGCGAATACCTTCGGGCAGGTTGGAATCATGGAAAAATGCGGTGCCGTAAGCGGAATCGGGATTGCGCGTGTCCGTCTGCCAGAGCTGCGCGCTGATTTCTTTTAAATAGCGCATAAAACCGTAGCCCTGGTCGGTATGCCAGTAACACCAACCACGCACGCGGCTGCCCAGCTCGCCCCAGGCGGGGGAATCGGGCTTGCGGATGGTCACCGGGATCAGATTCGGTATGAGGTAGCCGGAGATGAAAAAATCTGATTCGTAGCGCAGTTTTGAAGAAACATTGTCGAGGCCGACCACTTCCACCCGGCAGCCTTTGTTTTGCAGGGCGCGCACGACCTGCACGAAGTCACCGTCGCCGCTGACCACCAGCACGCGGTCCAGGTTTTCAGATTGCAGCAGCGCGTCCACGGCCAGGTCGAGGTCGGCGTTGGCTTTGCCGTAGCGGATGCCGGATTCATCCTTGAACCATTGGATTTCTTTTACAATGACTTTGTAGCCGATATCCCGCAGCGCGGAGTGGAAACTGGTGGCGCCTTTGCGATAGACTTCGTCCCGTTCCGCTCGCTCACTGTCATAGGTGACATAAGCGTTCATGCGCATCGGATCGGCATAATCGCGACAGGCGAACTCACGGAGGACATCATATTGCATTTTTGAGCCGCCATTGATATATACATATGCAACATCTACGTACACCCCCACTTTACTGGAGGACCGGACGGATTTCATGGAAGCACCTCAATTTTTGTACAAAAAATTATTTTAATAATCTTACTACAAATACGAATTTTGTAGCAAATGATTTCGATTGCAGAATCATTTCAGTCGAATAGAATTCCCAGATAAATGGACGCACTCGTATCGCTGACGAATTGCCGGCCCTGTTCGCCTGGCATGCGCCATCCGCAGGTTTCAATAACCAGCAGGGTGTGGCTGCCTTCGAGTTGCTTCTGGATGCCTGGGTTGGCCGCAAAGACCATATCCAGGGCCTGATCGAAGGGTAATAATAAATAGTCTGGCACGTCACTGGCCGGCACCCGGGCGAATGCCGCCACGCTGGCGGTGTCGACGGATTTTTGCCCCTGGCGCAGGGTGATGCTGGCGCTTTTTATTTCATCCAGGTTGAAAAGCACCTGCTCCAGCGACAGGCCGGCTGAGTTGATGCCGGTGCCTTCCAAGGCATGGCGCAGTTCCTGGCCTTCGCCGGTAACGCCTGAATGCACGCTGACCCACAGAACTTCCTGCTGGGAGGCGGTGCGAAAATGATGAACGCAGGCCTGGTGGTCGCCAAAGTCGCATTGGCTGCCCGGCAGAAAGCGGACTTTGATAGGACGGCCGCGGTTTAGCGCGTCCGATGCCGGCCAAAAGCGCAGCGTGATTTCCTCGGCCCCAGGCGTAAAATCTATGCCGGAAAAATCGTAATCCGTGCTGTCAGCCTGTGTGGCGGCCGGCGTCAGGGTGGGGTGGAGCGGCAGGTAGGGCGTGGACGTGGACGCCACCGGCAAAAACGGCGTGGCAGTGGGCGCTCTGGCTGCTTCAGCCGCTCCCGGGCGGCAGGATGCCAGGGTCAGGATCGCAAGTCCAGCCAGCAAGTAGCATAACCGGCGCATGCGATTTAAGCCTATCTGGATTGAATTTTTCCGCGGATAAGCCAGGCAACACCTGCCAGGAGTGACGATAAGAGCACTGCGCCGGCGACGATCCATTCACGGTTCCCCGGGCCGCCAGGGGCGACGCGGACGACGGGCGTGGCTGCCGTGGTAGGCGCGCGGGTAGCGGCCGGAGCAGTCTGGCTGGGACTGGGCGTGAAGGTGGGTGGGATGCTGGGCGTCGTGGCGGGGGAGGTGGGAGTGGCCGTGGCCGTGATGGTGGGGGTGGGCGTGGGCGGCAATTGCAGGATGCCGTAGAATTCGAGTTGTTGAATGCCGTCGCCGCACCAGAATGTGCTGTCGCTCACCATCGAGCAATAAGCGCCCACCGTCGGCGGAGTCACGCCCGGGTTCAGGCAGTACACCTGTATCTGCCAGCCCGTGGGAGGGTTGCAGAGGACGAACCGCTGGCGGTCCTCGCCCAGCCCCGGAACGCTGCCAATGCCCAGATCCTGGCACACGCGCCAACCGTCGGTGGGCAAAGGAGGCGCCTGTTGCAGCGCCTCAGCCCGCGCGATGTATGCGATTGAGAACGTGAGCACGAGGGTGAGCAGCCCGGTCAGGATGTGGCGTTGCGTTTTGGTCATAGCGGTTGAGGTGAAGAATAATTTCCAATGATTCAATCTACATAGCATAGTGTAGAGGTCGAACCAGAAAATGTCAACAATAATCCAACCCGAATGAGTAGCCATCATTCCGGCTGGATGGTCCGACGTGGCAGGTTTATCCCGGTTTGGCCAAATCGGGGGCGGGTTGCAACGCCAGCCAAAGCTTGTGCAGAACATCCTTGCGATGCTTGAGCATATCCTTATACTCAGCCCGGTCGGTTTCCCGGATTTCGGCCTTCAGATCTGTGATGCAACTCTCCAGCAGGTATAAAAGAGTTTGGCGTTCTTCATCGCTCAAATCAAGGGTGACCATTTGCGACCTCCTGTAAATTCATCGGCAAACAAACGGCCGCCTGCAATTTGCAGACGGCCCTTGGATGGAAACAGATTGCGATTCCTGCGAAA
>ERZ1645187.2078-NODE-2078-length-17940-cov-5.625999_pt1 | contig 17940 bp, 35 predicted proteins | sample MGYA00575352_ERZ1645187 | MGnify/ENA primary metagenome ERZ1645187 (study PRJEB40837, sample SAMN11349314) | freshwater sediment metagenome | isolation source: river sediment | host: Sediment | place: India: Wazaribad , New Delhi | collected 2017-02-21 ... | reverse complement strand
TATAAGTTGGAATTACTAGATAACCTAGAGATATTATACCAAGATAGTAATAAAAATAAAGATTCTATAGAAGCAAGGAATAAATCCGCTTATTATACAAGATTAGAAACAATTCAAGAAATAATTAAAATAATCAACAAATGAAAAATTGGAAAAACACAACAGACTTTTTAAGAGAAATTCCTCTCCCAGAACAAACACGTACATATAAACCTGTTTCTCACGCAATTTTTATTGATGAAATAAAAGAAGAGCTTTACAAAAGAGGACATAGTGTTAAGACAGAAAGATATTTGACAGCTAATAATGGACTAATAATGACAGGTAATTTTACAGTAGATAATCCAGATAGTCATATAAACCCTGCTATTTTCTTTACTAATTCTTATAATAAGATGAGAAAAGCAGAATTGACAACAGGAGCTATCGTATTGGTTTGCAGCAATGGTTTAATTAGACAAGAAGTTGCTCATAGGTTCTCTAAAAAACATAGCGGTACAGTATTAGAAGATTTAAGGAACAATATTGTTTTAGCAGTAGAATCAGTAGAAGAAGAATTTGAAAAATTGAAAAAGAATGCAGAAGAAATGAAGCAAATTCAATTAACAGATAATCAAATTGCATCCATTATTGGAGATATGTACATCAATGAGTCTATGATTAGTGAAACTCAATTGTCTATCTTAAAAAAGGAAGTAAAAACTTCTACCAATTTTGCAGATAAAACTGTATGGGATTTATATAATAATACTACTGAAGCTTTTAAGGATTCTCACCCTATGCATTTTGACAAGCAACATTTAAAATTGCATGCTTATATGTCAGATTTGTTTTCTTTAACTGGTTCAAGAGGACTTTATAAAGATAAAGAGTCTGTAATTCAAGAAGCTATCTTAGTTTAGAATCATTTTTAACCCTAAGCACCTATAGGAATTATCTTATAGGTGCTTTTTTAATTTAAAAAAATGGAAAAGCAAGAATTTTTAAAAGATGTATCTTATGCAATAGATAGAATGAGAGGGAAAATGACAATTTTTTATAAAAATAAACCTTTAAAAACAATTCTATTGCATAAAAATATGGATTACAATGACAAAAATCAAAAATTAGCTGAAAAAATAGCATTAGAATCACAAAAAGCAAAAGAGTTAATTGTATGAAAATAATTGAAATAGCAACAGATTTAGAATTTGATGAAACTCTCAAAAGTTTAATTAAAGATAATGTTAAAATTAAAATGACTTCGGTAAATACAAACGTGTATTTTATAGATTTTGTTATAGATTATTTATTAGAAACAGATTATGACAAAGAACTGAAAATATTAAATAATTTAAAAGAACAAAAAATTCAATATATAGAACTATGAAAAAATGCTTAACTTATGATGATTTTTTACTGAAATATCATCCTGTGAAAAATCACTTGTATGAAGATGCTGCTTATGATGGCTGCATGTTTGAAACCTATGGTGAACAATTAGAATATGTCTTATCAACCCATCAACATTCTCCACAAAATATATGGACATTAGTAGAGGGAGAAAATAATGACATGTGGTTGTCTCCAGGGTATCATTATATAGACAGATTAGGTTATATGATTACTAAAGAACCAATAGATAGAAATGAATTAGATATAGAATATTGTATGGAAGATTATCATACAACAGGAGAAGCAAGAAATTATACAATGGGGTTTATGGAATCTTTCCTTGATAGAGAATTAACACAAGAAGAAATTGATGCAGTTAATGATTATTATTCAGAACTATGAAAAAAATAACAACTTCAGATGCAATAGATAAACTAATTTATAATGAAATAGATACAATAATTCAATCTAATTTGTTAAAAGATGACAGCTATATCTATTCTATTTTTGCTCATGGTTTTAAAGGTTATGTAAAATTTACGAAAGAAGAATTGGAAGATGAATTATATCAACAATTCGGACAAGAATTTAAAATAGTTAAAAAACATGAAATTGTCAACAACAATTAAATTAGCAGATAATTTAGAATTAGAAATAGAAGGAAACTATTACCCTGGAGAACCTATGATTTGGACTTTACCAAATGGTGATCCAGGACATCCAGGGAGTGCAAGTGAATTTGAAATTCATGATATTAAAATCACTAAAGGAAGCCTGTTGGATTTAATCGACTATTCAAATAGAAATTTAGATTTGTGGGAACATTTTACCGAAATATGTATTCAAAAAATAGAAGAAGATGAGAGATTATAAAAAAGAAAATAGAGAATTAAAAAGACAATTAAAATATTGGAAATCAGCTTATTACGAAGTAGATTCTTATTTTGATTCTATTTCAGAGGAAGAACAACCAAAACTTGCTAAAAGATTAGAAAAAATATTTGAAAAAATAAGAAAGTATGAAGCAGTTAACAAATGAAGTTTATAGAACTAAGAGAAAACTAAAATTATTAGAAGAAGAGGGTATTGGTCAATTATTGTTTGATTTTTATAAATCAACTTCTGATAGTCCTGATTGGGCTATAGAACAAGATGTATCTCTTTTAGTATCAGAATTGAAGCAAAAATATTTAACAGTTCTAGAAGATTATAAGCCTAATGAACAAATAAAAATGGATTTATGAGAAAAACATTTGATGAAATAATAGAGGATGAATTTAATTTAGAAGAAAATTATTCATTGACTTCAGGAGATTTAGATTATATATTTGAATGGGCTAAAAAATTAATGAAAGTAGTAAGAGAAAAGACTATAGAAGAATGTATTGAAAAAGGTTATGGGCTATATTGTGAAGATGAGTTTGATTACAATCCCTCTATTGTTAGTATAAATAAAGAATCTTTAGAAAAATTAGATAAAGAATCTATAGAAGTATAAAAATTAATAAAATGTCAATAGAAAATAATAACAATACTTATTACAAAAAAGTAGGTAAAAAGTATATTCCTGTGCAATATTATAATGTAGAAGGTTTACAAGAAGGATTATGGTTAATTTACAAAAATAAATATTCTAAAGGAATGACTAATATGCTTTATCCTATTTTAACCCATGAATTACAAAATGTTGGAAAATTTTGTGATTTTTATAAAGCATATAAAGAAGAAATACAAAAAGCTGTTATAAAAGAATATGAAGATTTTTTTAAAAAGAAACGAGAAGAAGACCAACCATTTTCTATTTCAGAACTAACAGATTGTATTATTTCAGGGCTGAGTAAAATTAATGATAATGAAGAATAAACGGATAAAATTTAAGAAATTAAGAACTTTATTTACTGGTAGAAATGGAACTTTTTATTGTACAGGGCTAAATATTGACAAATGGGACAATATTATAGAAATAAACCCAATTACATCTCAAAATAAAATAGCTAATTGTAGAATAGAAATTCCATTAGAAGAATTAAACTTATTTATTGATACATTGAAAGATTTAAAATGAGTAAAACACATCAAAAAGTCATTGATTCTTTTTTAGAAGGTAAACAATGTAGAGTAGATAATACAATGACAAATGGTTCAGAATTGTTTTTATTTAGTAATTGTATAGCAAGAAAAGATGGAAAAAACATGCAAGTAACTACTGCTAAATTCAATACTTTAACTACAAGAGATAGATTAAATATGTTGCCTGGAGTTTGGGTTAGATGTAGAAAAGGAAATTTGCAAATAAATTTTCAATCTGAATGGAAAGATTGGGATGGAGAATGGATAAATGTAGAAAAATGAAAAAAGTAACTATCGAAGAATTACGAGAAGGAGATGAAATAATTGTTGCAAGTGGTTCAAAACTAAGGTATTTAAAAGTTTTAAAAAATCCTACTTTATCAGACAAGAAGGGTTGGAAAAAGGGTGTTGATGCAGATGGATATTTTTGCTGGGGTACTTGTTCAACAGACAAGTATAAAAATTTATTGTGTTCTACAACTGTAAGAGAAGTAACGTATAAATTTAGAGGGTATAGAGCAAATCAGGCAGAATATTTTAAAACTTTTAAAGAGTCTGTTTATGAAGAAGATTCAACAAAACATAACAAAAGAATTAGCATAGATTTAAATTACAAAGATATTTTACTAATTAAAAGATGTAAGCAATGATTTTAGAGCAAAAACAAACAAATTTATTAATTGAAGGAGAAGACTCTGCTAAAAAGGCTACAATAAACCAAGATAAAATTGCCAAGTTGCAATATCTTTTGACTAAAGGGTTGTATTCAGATCCCATCAGTGCGACTATAGTTGAGTTGACCAACAATGGGGTGGATTCTATAGTACAATCGGGAAAAAATCCAATAGAACATCCAGTAATTGTTACAATTACAGATTCTTTATTATCTATAGAAGATAAAGGTATTGGTTTAAATAAAGATGAGTTTGAAAATGTGGTAATGAATTACCTGACTTCTACAAAAGAATCTGATAATCAAGCAATTGGGTATTTTGGAATTGGTAGCAAATCGTTCCTATCATTAGATAGAAGTGCTACTTTTATTTGTAGAAAAGATGGTTTAGAGTATAAATTTTTGTGCTATCAGGGAGAAGAATTTTTAGAATACGATTTGATATATGAAAAGGAAACCAAAGAAGAAAATGGAGTAAGAGTAGAAATCTCTATTAATGGTTGGAGAGAAAGAAGTGATTTTGAAAATAAAGCAATTAAAAAATTAGCATATTATGATACAGTTTTATTGTATGTAAATAACGGACTAATAGATAATAAAATATTAAGAAATGAACATTGGCAATATTCAAATAACTCATGTAATAATTCATTACATTTTTGTTTAAAAGATGTTTATTATGAAATTGATTGGAACAAGTTGGGAATAAACAGAATTAATTTACCAATAGCTTTAAGATTTGGTTTAGATTCTGGTATAACACCAACTCCATCGAGAGAAAGTATTTTATATACTGCTGAAACAATAGAACTAATCAAAAGAAAGATAGAAACAGTTGCAAATTGGTTCGTAGAAAAATACAATGAAAATGTTAAAGAATATGAAACTATTTTAGATGCTTGGAATGAATTCAATAAGCATTCAAAATATGTAGAAGTAGCAGGGGTATCATTTTGTATTGATAATATTATTAGTTATGCTACAGAAGTTCCTAAACAGTTCAGTGTAAAGAATATTCCTGATGCGAAGTTTATACATAGTAAAAGTCACTGCATATTAAATAATTATGAGTTTGTAGGATATTCTGATTATTACTCCAATCTCTATAAGAAGAATATAGGTTCTTGGAAGGCAAATTTTTTAATAGATGGAAATTCTCTAAGTTTGGTAGTCAAAGAACTTCCTTCCAGGAATGTGAAAAGTTTTTTACTACAAAAATATGAAGGTAAAAAAATTTATTACTTGGTTCCCCCTAAAGAACAAAAAAGAAGATTTAAACCAGAAAAGGGTAAACTACATGACGAATTTTGTTATTGGGACATTCTAAATCTTAAAAATGTATCTAAATCTAGTTGGGGTACTTATATCAAGCAATTTAATTTAGTAGAGTCTCAATTCAGAAATAAATTAATTGACGAAACTAATGTAGAGACATCTGAAGAATTCTTAAAATGGAAAGAAAATAAAAAACAAGAACGTAAATTTAAACCTAGAAATACAGAATCTAATTATGTAACCTTGGATAAAAAAGATGATGAATATACTTTAGCAGTTTGTAGAAAATCAAGTTTCTATAATAAATTTGCATTTGACAAGAAAACTGAAAATGTACATTCAAGTTCTAAAAATAAATTTTTAACTGTTTATTTTGATGAATCTGAAAGAGAGAAAGCAGAATTTTATTATAGATTAATAAACAAATCTAAAATAAGAATTGCTATTATTGGCAAAAGAGAAAGACTTAAAATTCAAAACAATCACAACTTTATGACACCAGAACAATTTGAAAAATCAAAACCATTTAGAAGATTAGTTACAGCTATTAAATTTGATAGCCTATTAGACAAACACAGAAAATTAAAAAGAAATTCTAATGAAATTATTCAAAAATGTATTCCTAGTTTGCAGGAAGATATTAACAAATTAAGAATTTATGTTGAAAAAAACTATGAATCTGGCAGTTCATCAATGACACAAGCAGTAATGGATTTAGCAGAATCTCAAAATCTGTGGGATTATGAGTTTATGGATGTTTATAATAGAGTTGAAAAAGAGTTAGAGCAATTTGAGTTTTTACAATACTTAGAAACTCCTTCTTATTGGGATGAAAAATCTAAAAAAGCTATTAATTCTATCATTACTAAAATGCTATATCATCAAAAAACATTTAGAGGAATGCATGAAAATATTGAAATAACTGTAAAAGAACCTACTGAAGAATTAATTGAAATTTAGTAAAATGATAACAAGTAAAGATAGGTATTTTTACCTATCTTTACTTTTAATTTTAAACTAATGATTTACTTAAAACAGTTAAAAAGTGGTAATTGGAAAAAGTCTGATTTATGGAATTACGATATTGTTTTAGAAGTTGATGAGTTAGAAGAATGGTGGAAAAATAAAACAGGAAAAGTAATTAAAGCTACTTATAGATTATCTCAAACTTATTACAGAGACTACAAAGAATTTATAACAAAAAACAAATTAAAATGAAATTAATAGAAAAATTTAAAAATTGGTTCACTTCTTCTAAAATAGAAGAATTAGAAAAGAAAATAGCGGAAATCCAAAAAGGTCAACAAACAGTATCTAAAGTAGGAGTAGCTCACCCTATTGTTACTTCTTTGATTAAAAAATGTATTTATAATGTAAGTACAAAAAATATTGATATAGTATTTACAGATGGGGATGTTATTAGTGCAGTTGTAGAATCAAATATTTATGAACAAATCAGAAATACTTCGTCTAAAGAAGATGTGTTGCAATTGTTAACTCCTAACAATGTTAAAGGAAGTGATTATGATATAGATAAAAATGATGAGAAATTTATCAAAGAGCAAATTACCCCTATAGTTGATATTTTATCAGATGTACAAGACTTTAAAGTTGTTAATACAGATGTATTCTTAAAAGGTGTTAACTCCATATCTATTCCAAGCTCTATTGTAGCTGAATTTATTAGATTAGTATCAGAAATTCAAGATTTACAAGATAACTCTTCAGAATTAATTGCCTATGAACAATTAGATAAACTAAAAGAGGAATATGATTCTCTTTTAATGTTTACTTATAAACTACTGTTAAATCCATTAAAAGATTCAAGAGAGCAACTTCTGAATTTTATCAAAAAAAATGATATTAAAATTACATCTTATGGTAATTTGGTACTTTATAGAGCTTGTTGGGAATCAAAAACTGAAGATACAGAGTTAGTTAGATTTGTAGCTAAAGAATACCTCAAAATTAAAGCATGGAAAAAATCACCTAAAAATTATGAGGTTGTAGAAGATGAAAAAGGTTTAAGATGTGTTTCTTTTGGAGAAGTTCATGAATCTTATAAAGGAAATCTTGCAGAATTGTATTCTAAACTTCCTGAAATGCAATCTAAAGGGAAACAATATTATTCCGATCATGGAAAGAAGAAAATTGTAATAGGGGATATTTATAAAATAGATGACAAAGATGTAAATTTAGATGCAAATGTCTGTGCTGCTGGTGGATTACATTGTGCTTCATATGATTATGATTATAGTGGATTTGGAGATACTAATCTTATTGTGCTAGTAAATCCTTCAAAAACTATAACTGTACCTACTTACGATTTTTCTAAAATGAGAGTAAGTGAAATGATGATTGTAGGAATTAATCCTAATGAAAGGGGTGTACACATTGATGATGCATTCTACTCCAATTTAGATGAAAACTACCATGACTACTCTATTGATGAACTACAAGAAGCATTTAAAAACAAATCTTTTGAACCTATTAGTGTATCTACAGAAGTAACAGAATTGTCACTTACAGAAGTTGTCAATATAACTGATATTTTAAAAAATAGAATTGTTGAAGTAGTTTAATTAACAAGCAATAGCAAAAGTAGTAGTGTGATAATTACTACTTTTGCTTTTTTTAAATTGAAAAATGATGAATAAAAATCCAATAAAATGTGATATATATGGTAAATTTATACCATATTCAGAATTAGAAGAAGCTTTAGAAAAATATAAAATAAAAGGATGGCGAGAACAATAACAAATCAGATTATAGACAATTACTATGATGAGTTGTCTAAAGTAAGAATTGAACTTACAGACAGAATAAAAGATATTGTAAAAGAAGATATAGTTATATATGACACTTCTGAAGGATTAGATGATGCTTACTATGACCTTCCTACTTTTTATACAATAAACAAGTATAGTCAATATGATACTTATGGGATTGTTAAGATTACTAAAGACTTAGAAATTGTAGGAAATAGTTGGGAAGAAGGTAATACTTATACGCAAGATATTACAGAACTTAGTACAGACAGCCTGTATGATTTATATATTGAATTAACAAAAGGAAACTAATGGTAAATGAAAAACAAATAACAAAAAATTTAGATAGGGTCTGGCAAATGTCAGACCCTTTTTTAATTGATGGAAAAGAATGGTACTATAAAGCAAGGGATTATGCAGATGAATTAGCTATTGAGTTTAAAATTGATTTATATCAATCAGCAGCTATAATAAGTGCATTAAGTCCGCTTAAAGAATGGAATCTCAATAAAAGAATTGCAAGAGAGTTTTTAGAAGGAAAGAGAGATATTCATTTTTATAAACAAGTTCAAAAGGCAAAAAGAGTATTGATGAGTAAAAAAGAGTATAGAGTTCCAGTAATTCTTAATGGTAGAAAAACCGTTTCTTTTTATAAAAACATTTATACTCCTTGGGATGAACAATTTGTTACAGTAGATACACACATAGTAGATGCGCTTATAGCTCCTAAAGCAAATATAACTCCAAAGCGTTATAATTTAATACAAACTTCAATTACAAATCATGCAAAAAGAGTAAATTTGAGACCTTGTGAAGTACAAAGCATACTATGGTTAACACACAAAAATTATAAAAATGGAAGATAAAAAAGACTATGGTTACGGATGGTGTTTATTTATGAATTATAAAGGTCTTTTAGAAAGACATTATTTTAAAACAGAAAAAGAACAGAAAGAATGTAAAACTAAGATATTTTTTACTGATGAAGAAGAGAGGGAAGTAACTAAATATATAGGTTTGAAATGAAAGTAAAAAAGATTAGAAACAAAAATGAACTGCCTCCTAAAACTAAGAAATTACCTGAAAAGAAAACAGTAGTTAGGTTTGATTTTGAGGGTGATGATGGTTTAAAATATAGAATACCTAAAGCCAGACTAAAGATTAATGAAAATGGAGGAGCAAGCTGTTTAATAAAGGATGAGGAAGGTAAATGGAAAGCAATAAAAGGTAAATTAAAATCTATAAAAATTGTTTATGAATCAAGAAAAAATCCAAGTAAATCAAGAGTTAAAAGAAATTGAGCATGTGATATATTTAATTGCTCTTAAAAGAAGACACGGCGATTCTTCTATGGAAGTATATGTTAAGTATCCTGGAACTTTATCTCATTTACAATCAATAGGTTATGATGTAAATGAAATAGAAAGAGATTGTTTAACTAAAATTATTGTAACATGGTAATAGCTGTAGATTTTGATGGAACATGTGTAACACATGAATACCCAAACATAGGAAAAGATATAGGTGCTGTACCTATACTAAAAAAGTTAGTAGAAAACGGACATCATTTAATATTATGGACTATGCGATGTGATTTTGGTAAATTACCTATAATTGGAGCAGAAAATGAAATTGAAGATGGTGATTTTTTACAACAAGCCGTAAACTGGTTTAAAGAAAATGATATAGAGTTATATGGGATTCAAGAAAACCCTACTCAAAAACAATGGACTAATAGTAAAAAATGTTATGCTCAAATGTATATAGATGATGCTGCATTAGGATGCCCTTTAAAATATGATAAATCTATTTCTAATAGACCATTTGTAGACTGGATTGAGATTGAAGAATTGTTATATGAAAAAGGAATTATATGAAAGAAGAGTGTTGGCAATACAAGAATAATCCGATTTGTGAAATTCCTGAAGGAGATTGGTATGGATTTGTTTATAAGATAACAAATAAGACTACAAGAGAGTTCTACTATGGATGCAAAAGTTTTTATTCTATAACAAATCCTAAAATATCTAAAAAGAAATCTAACGAAATATATTCAGGAAAAGGAAGAAAGCCAACTAGATTGAAGAAAATAAAAGAAAGTGATTGGAAAGAGTATCTTTCATCATCAAAGAAAGTACAAGAAATGATTGCAGAACAAGGGTTAGAAAATTTTAGATTTGATATCTTAAAGTTTTGTTCATCCTACACTGAAATGATGATGGAAGAAACTTTCTTAATTTTACAATCCTTTTTGAACAAAGAGGAAAAAATACTCAATGATTGGCTTTCAATTAAAATACGCAAACCAAAATAAAATATGGTAAATTTTAAAAAAAGATTTAATACAATAAAATGCAAATAAACAAATCAGAATACAGAAAAATAAATAAACTTAGTGCAAGTGATATTAAGTTATTTGAAAAAGACAGAAATAAGTTCTATAGAACAAAAGTATTGGGAGAACGTCAAGAAGATTTGGCTTCTAGCGCAATAGTGTTAGGAACAATTGTGGACTTTATATTAAGTGATTGCAGAGGTTCTTTAGATGAATTTGATAGACGATTTGATGAAAAGTTTAAATTATTGAGCATAAAGAAAGGTGGTGGTCAAATGTTTTTATTAGTAGATGAACTTTTTAAACTTACACTTAGAGACATGGATGAAGAAGGTAATATAACTTCTTCTTTCTCAACTCGTTTTGAAGAAGCGTTTGATAAAATTCAATCTCAAGATAAATTTAAAGGTAAAAAAGTAGAATGGGCTTTAGAACAATTTAGAAATTCAGATGAAGAAATTTATTTTCAAGAATGTTTAGAATCTATAGGAAAGTATGTGGTTGACCAATCAATGTTAGAAAAAGCTAAATCTGTAGTAGAGATGGTTATCCAGGATGAAAATGTCAATTGGTTATTTAACGGTGCTCAAGAGTTAGATAATTTGGGTAAAACTGTTATAGAATTTGAATATCTAGAAATGGAGTGTAAATGTGAAATTGATGATTTATCTATAGACCATTTAAATAAAAAAATAATTATTACTGAAATTAAGACATCGTATGATATTCAAGACCTTTTCGAATATACATATTTAAAAAGAAGATATGATTTAGCTGCTGGATTTTATTATTTAGCCACAAATCAAGAATTTAGAGAAAATCAAGGCTTACAAGACTATCAAATAGAATTTCAATTCTTGGCAGTAGTTACTTCTAAGGAAAGACTTAGACCTTTAATTTACAAATTGTCTAAAATTGATATTGATAATTCCATTAACGGATTTACTTTAAAAACAGGAAGTTATTACAAAGGTTTAATTGAACTAATAAATGAAATCAAATGGTGTAATGATACACAGATTTGGAACATATCTAAAAATGCTTACGAGAATAATAGTATATTAAATTTAGAAATTAATTATGAATAAATTAGAACAAAGAATAGACTTACATAAGGATTTGTATTGGTTAATTCAAGATAGATTAGTGTTAACTTATATAGAAAGGTCTGAAGATTTTCCAGTTCATGTACATACATACCCTTATCAAGTATTGCAAACACTGTCTATTAATCACAATAAAGCAATTAAAGATAAAGTTGTAGAATTGCTAAAAAATGAGATTAATATAGAGTTAGCAAAAACAATTAAAGAGTTAGATAATGATTCTACAGAAAAGTGAAATACAAGATATCATAAATAAAAAATGTGATAAAAAGGGAAGTCTACATCTTTCTGAAGTAGAATGCCTTAATTTAATAGAGACATATATTTTTTATAAAAAAGGTATAAAAGTAGGGGATATAGAAGCCCCTACTCTTGCCTTTAAAAATGCTTTCGGTAAGATTATTGGGACAAGACGTTTAGAAATGATGCATATTGCAGTAGACTATGCATGGAATTATTTTGTAAAAGAACTTAACGAAAGTTTTACAGAAGAAAAAAATTAAAATTAGTATATTTGTACTATGGGACAATTACAGAATACACAAAAAATAAAAGGGTTAAAGTCGCAAGTTGAGAAATTAAAAGCTGAAAGACAGTTAATAATTCAAGAAGTTGCTGTAAAACAACAACAAACTAACATGTTGAAGAGACAAATTTCTGAAATTGAATCTAAGATTAAACAACTTGAAAATGTTACAGAAAGTGAACCAAGATGTTCGGAGCATGCAATTTTAAGACTTTTAGAACGTAAACAAAATATAAATTTAGATTATATTAATGGTTACATCTTGTCTCCAAAAATAAAACAAATGTTAGAAGTTTTAGGAGGAAATGGTAAATATCCTCATGAAGATGGATTTACAGTAGTTTTTAAAGATTATACAGCAACAACAATTATTTAAATATGGCAAAAAAGAAAGAATCTAATGAATCATTATCGCCAAGTGAGCAAATGATTTTATTAAAAAAGGAAATGGAAAAAAAGTATGGGCAAGGTGCATTAATAGGTGCTAAGGATAAGTCGAATAACATTGAAGTAATATCTACAAACTCAATTGGTTTAGACAAGGCATTAGGAATTGGAGGGTTGCCTAAAGGAAGAATAATTGAAATATATGGCTCAGAATCATCAGGAAAGACAACTCTTACCTTGGAAGTTATATCAAAAGCTATGGAAAACCCAGAATCGTATTGTGGATTTGTAGATGCAGAACATGCAATTGATATAGATTACGCTGAAAACTTAGGGGTAGATTTGAACAGATTAGAAATTTCCCAACCTGATTCAGGAGAACAAGCTTTAGATATAGTAGAATCAATGCTAGATTCTAATTTGTTTGATGTTATTGTGGTAGATTCTGTGGCAGCCCTAGTACCAAAAAGTGAGTTAGAAGGAGATATGGGAGATTCTAGCATGGGGAAACATGCAAGATTGATGAGTCAAGCAATGAGAAAACTAACTGGAAAAGTAAATAAATCAAACACTTGCCTTATATTTATTAATCAACTTAGAGATAAAATAGGTGTAATGTTTGGCGACCCTTCTACAACCACAGGGGGGAATGCCTTAAAATTTTATGCTTCTGTGAGATTAGAAGTTAGTAGAAGTACAACTGAAGCTAATTCTCTAAAAGAAGGAGATTATAAAATTGGTAATATTACTAAAGTTAAAGTTGTAAAAAATAAATTAGCTCCTCCTTTTAAAACAGCGTCTTTTTATATATTATATGGAAAAGGAATTGATGTTATAAATGAATTGATTGATATTGCTGACAATGAAGAAATTATCAGAGTTTATGGTAAATCTATTACATATAATGATGTAAAATATGATGGAGAAGAGTTTAGAACAATGTTAGAAACTGATTCTTCTTTGTTTAAAGAAATCAAACAAAAGATTTTAGAGAAATGAAAATAATTGCTAAATTTGCAGGAAAGAATGGGTCTTTGGGATATGAAAATGGAAGATATTATTCATTAAAGATTTTAGAAGATAGACATACTAAAGAGATATGCGTATATTCCGAAAAGAAAGACCCTTGTAGATATGGAACATTTATTAAATTTTTAGAAAACTGGACAGACATTAATACCCAATATGATTAGAGCAAATAGAACCACATCTTTATTATTACCTTTTTATTCTAATTTTGGTAGTGAATTTATAAATTCATTTGATAACATAGTTGGTAAATCTACATCTAATGTAAGATTATATATTGGGGATGCTAATTATAGTAATTCATTTCTTCACATGGAAAAATTATTAGTAGATGATTTTATATTTGTACAAATATTAGAAGAATGTTTTAATTTTGAAAAACATTTAATGTTGATTCAATCTCATGAAAATTACATTACAGATTATGAAGAAGAAACTTATAGAGTCTTGGTTTTAAAGTTGAATGAACCTTATAAAAAGGCTCTAAGGGAATTTAAACAGTCGAATTATTCCAAGATGTATAACCAAGCCATCATAGACACCTATTTTTCTACTTCTCGTTATTGGTATTTAATTTATGCTGATGAAAATAAAGCTGTAAAATTTGATGTATTAACTAACGGAAAAGAAACTACTATTGAACAAATGGAAGAAAAATGGAATAATCTCAATGCAAAAGATTTTTATAAAAATTTAATAATCAGCCCATACCATATGTTCAGACGGTCAGAAAATCTTAGAAAATTATTGAGCATAATATATAACGCAGATATCCCTAAAGAAAATGAATTAATAACTAAACTTAACTTTAAAGACGAAATATTAAATTATGAAATTAAAAATTAAAAAACTACACCCAAATGCTGTAATACCACAGTATGCAAAACTAGGAGACGCTGGATTAGACTTAGTTGCTACATCTTTAACATTAGACGAAGATAATAACCTAGTTTATGGAACAGGATTGGCATTTGAAATACCCACAGGATATGTAGGATTATTATTTCCTAGAAGTAGCAACTCTAAAAAGGATTTAATTTTAGCTAACCATGTGGGGGTAATAGACTCTAAAATTTAACATTACGTTAATTAAATTTAATTAACCAATCTGGAGTCTTTAAACAGGGTGAATTGCTGGGAACTCCAGAAATGGACAATCAGCAGCCAAGCTTAGGTAGTAATACCTTTGAAGGTTCAACGACTAACAGCCGAATCCTACCAAGTAATGTTGAGGATAGTAATGCTGACACGAGTGCCCTGCTTGGATATAAAAAATCAGAAAGTAAACTTATTGGAGTAAATCTTATTCTAAGAGATAGTTCTGAAATGTTTATATCCAATGATGATATAGTCTGAACTATATGGTAACATATAGAATCTAAGGATAAAGAGCCTTAGAGATAACATTTTGGGATATAGAGGAGAAATTATTTTTAAATATAAAAGCAGTTTATGTTCATCAGGACAATATACAACAGGGAAAAATTATAAAATTGGAGATAAGGTAGGGCAACTTATTTTATTTCCATACCCTCAAGTAACAATTGAAGAAGTAGAAGAATTAACAGAAACAGAAAGAGGAACAAACGGTTTTGGAAGTACAGGTAAATAAATAAACATGAATAACGAATTATTAAATTACTTTAAAGGAGACGAATTAGCAGCTAATGTATTTTTAAGTAAATACGCACAAGAAGGAGATATAACTCCAGATGATATGCATAAAAGAATGGCAAAAGAATTTGCTAGAGTTGAGGAAAAATATAAATTACAAGAGGATACTCATGAAAATTGGGATAGTATATCTGAATATGGATTAATGAGAGAAAATTCTACAGAACAGTCTATTTACAATTTATTTAAAGATTTTAAATATATAGTACCGCAAGGTTCTATTATGTCTAATCTTGGTAATAAAGCAGTTACATCATTATCAAATTGCTTTGTTGTAGGACAACCTACTGATAGTTATGGTGGTATTTGTAAGAAAGATGAAGAGATGGCTCAACTTATGAAAAGGCGTGGTGGTGTAGGACTAGATATTTCCACTCTTAGACCTGCTACTACTAAAGTTAGTAATGCTGCTAAATCATCTACAGGCGCTGTTTCATTTATGCATAGATTTTCTAATACAACAAGAGAAGTTGCACAAGATGGTCGTAGGGGTGCTTTAATGTTATCTATAGACATTAATCATCCTGATGTGATGGACTTTATTAAAATCAAAAGAGATTTGACTAAAGTTACAGGTGCAAATATTTCTATTAAACTCAATAAAGAGTTTATGAAAGCTGTTGAGAAAGATGAAGATTATATTCTTAGATTTCCTTGCGATCATAAACCAGATTCTGAATTATTAAATGTATATTCTAAAATGGACTATAATCAATTATGTCAGTTTAATGATTATGTGACAGGTAAAGAAAATATAGTTTATACTAAAAAAATCAGAGCCAAAGAATATTGGGATGAAATTATTAAGTCTGCTCACGGTGTAGCTGAACCAGGATTAATGTTTTGGGATAATATGATTGGTTATTCTCCTGATGGAGCATATGAACAATTCAAAGCTATTACAACTAATCCATGTTCAGAAATTGGTATGCAAGAATATGATGCTTGTAGATTAATTGCTGTAAACTTATTTAGCTTTGTAGATAACCCATTTACTCCTGAAGCTACATTTGATTCTGAGAAATTTTATCAAGTTAACTATGAAGCAATGAGATTGAGTGATAATTTAATTGATTTGGAATTAGAACACATTGATAAGATTTTAAGAAAAATAATGGAAGACCCTGAACCTTTTGAAGATAAAAGAACAGAGTTTGAACTTTGGACTAAAATAAAAGATACTGCTGCTGCAAGTAGAAGAACAGGCTTAGGTTTTACTGCATTAGGTGATACTTTAGCAGCATTAGGTTTAAAATATGATTCGGATGAAGCCTTAGAAGTTATTGAAAAAATAATGTTTAAAAAGATGGAATCTGAATTAGATTGCACTATTGATTTAGCTATTCTTAGAGGTACTTTTATTGAAGCTGATTCTAAATTAGAATTTGAAGATGATGGTTTAGGTAATTATACAGGTAAAAATAAATTTTATCAATTCTTAGCTACTGATTTTTCAGAGCAAACTGAGAGAATGATAAAATATGGTCGTAGAAATGTTTCATGGTCTACTGTAGCACCAACAGGTACAGTAAGTATTATGACTCAAACTACTTCAGGTATTGAACCTTTGTTTATGCCTTATTATATGCGCAGAAAGAAGATTAATCCCAATGATGTAACTGCAAGAGTAGATTTTGTTGACCAAAACGGAGATAAGTGGCAGGAGTTTCCTATATTACATCCTAAATTTAAAGAATGGATTTTTAGGTCTCAAAATTGGAATCCTAATGAGCCTGAGTATGTAGATTCTTTATCTAAAGAAGAACTTCAAGATTTATTTGAAAAATCTCCTTGGTATGGAAGTACAGCTAATGATATTGACTGGGTTAAACGAGTTGAAATTCAAGGCATTATACAAAAATATATTACTCACTCTATTTCTTCAACAATTAATCTCCCTGAAAACGTAAAAGAAGAAGAAGTTTCTAAAATCTATATGGAATCTTGGAAGAAAGGTCTCAAAGGAATTACTGTTTATAGAGATGGTAGTAGAAGTGGCGTATTAGTGTCTACAGATACTAAGAAGAAAGAAGAATTTGAATATCACGATGCTCCTAAAAGACCTTCTGAACTTGCTTGTGATATACACCATCCAACAATCAAGAATACTAAATATACTGTAATTGTAGGTCTTTTAGATAATAAACCTTATGAAGTATTTGCAATTCCTTTTGAAGTTGTTAAGGGCTATAAGAATGGTTTTTTATCTAAATCTAAATCAGGAGTTTATAATTTGATTGCATCTCTTGATGAAAAATCAACAATTCATACAGATGTTACTGGTAATATGAGCGATACAGAAGCTGCGTTAACAAGATTAATTTCTACATCACTTAGACATGGTGCAGATATTAAATTTATTGTAGAACAGTTAAATAAAACTCACGGTGATTTATTTTCATTCTCTAAAGTAATTGCAAGAGTATTGAAAAAGTATATCCCCGATGGTGCTAAGTCTACAGTAAAATGTCAAGACTGTGGTTCTGAAAATGTTATTTTCCAAGAGGGTTGCATGACCTGTCAAGACTGCGGTTCATCGAAGTGTGGTTAATAACAAACATTTAATACAAACCTACCATGAATAGTTTTATATTTGTGGTAGGTTTTTAAATTTTAGAATCATGACAGATATAAATAAATACATCAAAGAAGATAAAGAATACATTAATCTCAAAAATAATATAATTGATACTTTTTAAGAAAGAGTATAGCATATAGATGGA
>ERZ1645187.2076-NODE-2076-length-17942-cov-8.561693_pt1 | contig 17942 bp, 18 predicted proteins | sample MGYA00575352_ERZ1645187 | MGnify/ENA primary metagenome ERZ1645187 (study PRJEB40837, sample SAMN11349314) | freshwater sediment metagenome | isolation source: river sediment | host: Sediment | place: India: Wazaribad , New Delhi | collected 2017-02-21 ... | reverse complement strand
CCATCGGGGCGCTGGTCCTGATCGACCGGGCGGTGGAGAACTGGTCCAAGGGCCTGTCGCGGGAGGTGACAGTGCAGGTGCGCGAAGTGGAGGCGCGCGACATCGAGGCCGATCTTTCCGCCGTGCTCGCGCTGCTGAAAGAGTCGCCCGGGGTGACGGGGGCAGAGGACTTGGGCCGCGAGGCCGCCGAGAAACTGCTGGAGCCGTGGCTCGGCAGCGAGGGGCTGGATGCCCTGCCGGTGCCGCGGGTAATCCGCGTGACAGTCAATCCGGCGGCCCCGCCCGACTATGCGGCGCTGGCGGAGCAGCTTGCGGCCACATCGCCCGGTGCCAGCCTCGACACCCACCGGCGCTGGGAGGACGAACTGACCCGCATGGCCGGGACGCTCTCGGCACTGGCGCTGCTTATCCTTCTGCTGATCAGCGCCTCGGCGGTGGCCATGGTGATCTTTGCCACGCGCGCCGTGCTGGAGGCCAACCGCCAGACAGTGGATGTGCTGCACCTTGTCGGCGCCGAAGACGGCTACATTGCGCGGGCGATCAACCGGCGCTTCCTGGCGACTGGCATGTGGGCGGGCGGACTTGGTGTTGTCATGGCGCTGGGGACATTCTTCATGCTGGGCCATGCCGGGCTGCCACAGGCTGACGGCCTTGCAGCAGCGAGCCGCTCGCTGTTCTATGTGCCGGAGAGCAATCCGTGGATGGTGCCGGCAAGCCTGTTGGCCGTGCCAGTGGCAGCGACGCTTCTTGCACTTGTGACATCGCGCATTACACTGCTGCGCATGCTGAGGCGTCTGTCATGACCGTGCTGCGGTCGCTGGTCTTCAACGTGCTGTTCTATGTGAACCTCGTGCTTTTTCTGCTGCTGGGGTCGTGGCTCTTCGTGTGTCCGCGCAGCTGGGCCATGCAGGGGCTGAAGCTGTGGGCGCGATCGTCGGTCTGGCTGCTGCGTGTGATCGCGGGCACCAAGATGGAGGTGCGCGGTGCAGGGCACCTGCCGAAGGGGCCTGCGTTGGTGGCGGGCAAGCACCAGTCCTTCTGGGAGACCTTCGCGGTGCTGCCGCTGTTGCCCGATCCGTGCATGGTTCTGAAACGCGAATTGACATTCATTCCGGTGTTCGGTTGGTTCGCGCTGAAATTCCGCATGATCGCGGTGGAACGCTCGGCGGGAACGGCGGCACTGAAGAAAATGATCGCACGGGCCAGGGACGAAATCGCGGCCGGGCGGCAGGTGGTGATCATGCCGGAGGGCACGCGCAAGGGGCCGGATGACCCGCCGGACTACAAGCCGGGGGCAGCGGCGCTCTATGGCGCGCTTGATGTTCCCTGCGTTCCCTTCGGGTTGAACGCCGGGCTGTTCTGGCCGCGCCGCAAGTTCCTGCGGCTGCCCGGCACCATCACAATCGAGTTCCTGCCAGCCATTCCGGCAGGCCTGCCACGCAAGCAGTTCCAGGCCGAGCTGGAGGCGAAGATCGAAACCTCCACGCGGGCGCTGGTGGCAGAAGCCCGGAAACAAAACTAGAACATCTTCTGGACTCGCCCACTCCGCCGCCATAGATTGGTGCAATGTTGCAGCGTGTTCCCGACAGCGACGTGGCGACGGACATTTGGTCGCTGAAGTACCGGCAGGCGGGTGAAACCTCGATCCGGGACAGTTTCGCGCGGGTGGCGAACGCGGTGGCCGCTGCCGAAGCGGGGCCGTTGCAGGCCTTGTGGGAAAAGCGCTTCCTCGACCTGATGGCCGATTTTTCCTTCCTGCCCGCAGGACGCATTCTTGCCGGTGCGGGCAGCAAGCGCGATGTGACCCTGTTCAACTGCTTTGTCATGGGAACGATCAGTGATTCGATCCCCGGCATCTTTGATGGCCTGAAGCAGGCGGCGCAGACGCTGCAGCAGGGTGGTGGCATCGGCCACGATTTCTCGACGCTAAGGCCCAAGGGTGCGCCGGTGCATGGGGTGGGTGCTGATGCCTCGGGGCCGCTCTCCTTCATGGATGTCTGGGATGCCATGTGCCGGACCATCATGTCGGCGGGGGCGCGGCGCGGCGCCATGATGGGCACTCTGCGCTGCGACCATCCCGACATCGAGGACTTCATCGAGGCCAAGCGCGATCCCCGGCGGTTGCGCAATTTCAATCTCTCCGTCCTGGTGACGGATGGCTTCATGGCGGCAGTGGAGGAAGATGCCGACTGGCCGCTGGTGTTCGGTGGCGAGGTGTTCAGGACGGTAAGGGCGCGGGGCCTGTGGGACCGCATCATGCGGGCCACCTATGAGGTGGCGGAGCCGGGGGTGATCTTCATCGACCGGATCAACCGGCTGAATCCGCTGTCCTATTGCGAGACGATTACCTGCACCAATCCGTGCGGGGAACAGCCGCTGCCACCCTATGGCGCGTGCCTTCTGGGGTCGCTCAATCTCACGCGCTTTGTGCAGGCACCCTTCACGCCGGAGGCGCGGCTTGATGTGGAAAGGCTGCGCGCGGCGGCGCAGACGGCGATCCGCTTTCTCGACAATGTTGTTGATGTTTCCAACTATCCCCTGCCACAGCAGCGCGCCGAGGCCTTCAACAAGCGGCGCCTGGGACTGGGCGTGACCGGACTTGCCGACGCGTTGTTCATGTGCGGCCTGCGCTATGGGGCTCCGGCAGCAGTTGCGGCGACGGGTGCGTGGATGGGAGCCATTCAGGAGGCAGCGCTTGATGCCAGCTGCGACCTTGCAGCCGAGAAGGGTGCCTTTCCGCTGTTTGACTGTGACGCCTATCTGGCCACGGCCTATGGCATGTCGCTGTCAGCGCGGCAGCGCAAGCGCGTTGCCGCGACGGGGTTGCGCAATGGCCTTCTCACTTCCGTGGCGCCGACGGGCACAATCTCCCTGGTCGCGGGAAACGTGTCGAGCGGCATCGAACCGATCTTCGCGCTGTCCTATGACCGCCGCATCCTTGAAGCCGATGGCAGCCACCGGAGCGTGGCGATGGAGGACCATGCCTACAGGCTGTGGCGCGAGGCCAGTGGCGGAGGCACGCGGCCCGGCGCGCTGGTGACCGCCGCAGACCTGCTGCCGGAGGAGCATCTCGCCATGCAGGCGGCTGCGCAGGCGCATGTGGACAGTTCAATCTCGAAAACCATCAATGTGCCGGAAGACCTGCCCTTTGCGGCTTTCCGCTCGGTTTATGAAGAGGCCTACAGGCTGGGATTGAAGGGGTGCACCACCTTCCGGCCCAACGCCGTGACCGGTTCCATCCTTTCTTCGACGCAAGCGGAGGACAAATCCTGTCCGTCCTGCGGCGGTTTCGATCTGGTGGCGCGGGAAGGCTGCACCACCTGCCTCACCTGCGGATTTGCCCTGTGCGGATGATGTTCTATTTTTGTTCTTGACGTTTTCCGGGAATCAGTTCTATCTTTGTTCCATGCTGATTCATGGTTCCCCCATTTCCGCCGAACTTCCTTCCGATCCCGGCCTGCAGGACCGTTTCTGGTATTGGCATGGCGCATCGGGCCGGAAGTACATCCATTCCGTCTATGCGCCGGACTGCTGTCCGCCGCTGCCGGGCGCCATCTACGTGGCGGTGCGGCGCGAGGGAAACCTGCGCATCGCGCTCTCAGTCGGGCGCTTCACGCCCTTCTGGGATGGCGTGATGATGAGCAGCGAGGCGGCCCATGTGGCGCGGCTCGGGATTGACGAAATCCATGTGCACCTTTTGGCCAAATCGGCGATTGCGGCGGAAGATGTGCTCGCCGACCTGCGCGATGCCATGCTGACGGATGATGACGGCGCGGCACCGGATTGCCTGCACGAGGATGCGGCAGAGGCCTACCGGTTCATGTCTTCACCAGCAGGCGTGAGCGCAGCAGCATGGTGAGGATGAGGCCGGTGGCGAAGCCACCGATGTGGGCCCACCAGGCGACCAGCTGACCATCCTCGGCCGGGGTGAACACGCCCATGATCTGTGTGGCAAACCAGATGCCGAGTACGATCACCGCAGGGATGCGGAACGGGATGGGCAGATAGAAGAAGACCCAGAGCCGCGCCTTGGGAAACAGCAGGAGATAGGCGCCGAGCACGCCCGAGACCGCGCCCGACGCCCCAATCACGGGGATCTGGCTTGCCGGCTGCATGATGGCATGGACCAGCCCACCCGCGATGCCGCACAGAAGATAGAACAGGGCGAAGCCGAAGTGCCCGAAGGCATCCTCGATGTTGTCGGCAAAGACCCAGAGGAAGGCCATGTTGAAGATGATGTGCAGCCAGCCGCCGTGCAGGAACATGTAGGTCACAAGCGTGACCGGCTCGGGCACCGGCTCCAGCGACAGCGGCACCGCCATGCCCGGACTGAACAGTTCAACTGGCACCACACCCCAGGCCGTGGCGATTGCAGACGAGAATTCGGGCTTCACCAAGGCACCGGTCAGCAGGAAGACCACCACGTTGATCACCACAATCAACGCCGTCACAACCTGGAAACGGATGACCTGGAGGGGATTGTCGTCCTTGAGCGGCACCAGCATGGCTCTGGGTTAGCCGAAGAGCAGCTTGCCTGCGAGAAGAAACATGATGGCTGCAATGGTGAAATCGATGACGCGCCACACACGAGGCTGTGCCAGCCAAGGCCGCAGGGCGCGGGCGCCGTAGCCGATCAGGAAGAACCAGACCAGAGAGGCCAGGGAGGCACCCGCCGCAAAGGGCAGTTGCTCACCAACGGGGCGCGCGTTGGCGATCGAACCTACTAGAATGACCGTATCAAGATAGACGTGTGGATTGAGAAAGGTGAAGGCGGCGCAGGCCGACAGCGCCGCAGTGAGTGATCCGGCCTCGCCGGCATTGTCACGCAGGGCGGCCGGAGACAAAGCCCGGCGCAACGCCACGCTGCCATACCAGGCGAGAAAGGCCGCACCACCATAAGTCATCACCGGAACGAAAGCGGGAAGGGCCTTTACCAACGCCCCGAGCCCGAACACGCCACTCCAGATCAGCAGCGCATCGCTGGCCGCACAGAAGAGGCAGATCCAGAACACATGGTGTCCTGACACACCTTGCCGGATGACAAAGGCATTCTGCGCGCCGATGGCGACGATCAGACTCCCGCCCAGCAGAAAGCCCGCAACGGCTGCGGTCAGCATGAGTGGGCAATGCTCACGTTCGGGTCTGACCGGGCACCCAAAGAATGTCACCTTTGCCGCTTCTGGCATTGACCCAGCGGCTGGCGACAAACAGGAAATCCGAAAGACGGTTCACATAGGTGATGGCCGCGGGGCTGACATGCTCGCCGTCCCCAGCCTTCAATGCGACCATCTCGCGCTCGGCCCGGCGTGCGACGGTGCGGGCGAGGTGGAGAAACGCCGCCGCCGCATGCCCACCAGGCAGGACGAATGAACGCAGCGGCTGGAGATCGCTGTTCAGCGCGTCAATCTCCTCCTCAAGCCGGGTGCACTGCGCCATGGTCATGCGCAAGGGTTCATAGGGCAGGGGCTTGCCATCGTCGGGCACACAAAGATCAGCTCCGAGATCAAAAAGCTCGTTCTGGATACGCAGGAGCATGGCGTCCAACTGCTCCAACGACGACTCACCCGTGTGCAGCCGGACAAGCCCGATGGCCGCATTGGTTTCATCCACCGTGCCATAGGCCGATATGCGGAGATGGGCCTTGGACACGCGCTCGCCGGAACCGAGCGCGGTCTCGCCTGCATCACCTGTGCGGGTATAGATCTTGTTGAGGACAACCATGGCTTCCGCTGTTAGCGGCCCCTCACTCGTTGCGCAAATGGCTTGATGGCTTGACCGACAGGGCACGGGCGGTGACGGCGAGGCCTGCGCCGATGGTCAGCGCCATGGCCAACACAGCGGTCACCAGCGCCACCGGCCAGGAAAAGCTGAAATCCAGCTCCAGAATAAAGCCCGAGAGATACCACGCGCCAAGAGTGCCGCCAAACATGCCGAACAACGCCGCGACCAGTCCGAGCAAGCCATACTCAAGGACAAAGGCCAGCAGCAACTGCCGCCGCGTGGCACCGTAGGTCTTGAGAACGACAGCCTCGTAGCTGCGGGCGGCAAGGCTGGCGGCCAGCGCCCCTGACAGCACGAGAACGCCGGTCAGCAGCGTCAGGACATTGGCGCCGCGCACGGCAGCAAGCATGCGGCCCAGCAGGTCACTCACCGTCGCCAGCGCATCCTTGACGCGGACGGCTGTGGTCGAGGGGTAGGCCTGCGCGATGTCGTTGAGGAAGGCCGCCTCATCGCCACCATCCATCTCGATTGTCACCACGTGGCTGTGCGGTGCTGCCCTCAGCGTGTTGGGCGAGAACACCATTACGAAGTTGATGCCCATGCTGCGCCAGTTGACCCTGCGCAAATTGGCAACTTCCGCCTCAATCTCGCGGCCGAGGACATTGACCCTGATCCTGTCGCCAATCCTCAGGGCGAGGCCCTCGGCAATCTCGTCCACCATCGAGACAAGAGGTGGACCATCATAGTCCTTCGGCCACCACTCCCCCTCCACCAGTGTGGAGCCTTCCGGCAGCGTTTCGGCATAGGTGAGGCCACGGTCGCCGCGGATGGCCCAGGCCGCATCCGGAGACACTTCCACCTGATCGACCGGCACGCCCTTCACGGCCACCACCCGGCCCCGGAGCATGGGAGCATTATTGACCGCCGTGACGCCCGTGACGGCAAGTGCGTGATCGCGGAAGGCGGGAAGTTCCTCGTTGCGCACATCAAGGACAAAGAAGGCCGGGGCCTTTTCCGGAATGCCGGCGCGCAACTCCCGGGAGATGATGCGGTCTGTGAGCGCCAGCGCCACAAAGAGGGTGAGACCGAGTCCGAGTGCCAGAATGACCGAAATCGCAGACGCGCCAGGCCGGTGCATGGCCAGAAGGGCGTGGCGAAGATAGATGTTGCCGGGGCGTGGCAGGGCGGCGACAGCGCGCAACAGCGCCCAGGCGAGAAGCGCCAGAATGACAAAGGCGCCCACCAGCCCGGCAAGATAGAGCGCAGTGATGCGCATGTCATCGTAGCTCACGAGAACGAGCAGCCCTGTAGCCGCCATCAACGCAAGTGTGACGAGAAAGCCCTTCCAAGATGGCCGCCCGCCAGACTGGGTGACCTGGCTGCGAAACAGGGCAGCACCAGAAATGCGGCTGATGCGCGCCAGTGGCAGACTCGCAGCGGCCAGAGTCACCAGAAATCCCAATGCCGCGGCGAACATCAGTGGCTGCCACGAAATGCGGGTGCCCAGCGGAAGCGGGAGCAGGTGCCCGAAAAGCAACTTCACCACGAAGGGCGACGCAGCGCCCGCACACACCGCCAGCACGATGCCGAGCAGGCCAACCAGAATGATCTCGGTCAGGAAAAGACCCGTCACATCGCGGTTGGAAAGGCCGATACATTTGAGTGTGGCAATGGAACCGGTCTGCCGGGTGATGAAGGCCGAGACCGCATTGGCGATGCCGGCACCGCCGATCACAAGGGCAGCAATGCCGACCAGGGCCATGAAGTATCCAAGACGTTCCACGAAACGCTCGGCCCCCTGCGCGGCATTGTCACGGGCGCGGATGCGCCAGCCTGATTCAGGAAAGGCAGTGTTTGCCTCGTCCACCACAGCCCTCGCGGCGGGCAGCGCGGTGTCACCCGCCAGCTTCACCCGGTAACGCCAGGTGATGAGGCTTCCCGGCTGGATCAGGCCGGTTGCCTGCAGGGCCTCATGGCTCATGAGCAGGCGGGGTCCGAGGACAATACCATCGGAGATGCGATCCGGTTCGGCGGAAATCACGGCTGAGACGCGGAACGAGACCGTGCCGATCCTGATGTTCTCTCCCTGCTTCACGCCGAGGCGGCCCAGCAGCAGGGGATCGACAGCAACGCCATGCACGCCGCCGCTCCGGGCCAGCGGATTTGCCTCGCCGCCCAGCTCATAGGTCAATGCCCCGTAAAGCGGATAGAGGTCGTCCACCGCCTTGATCTCCACCAGTGTCGACCGCCCATCTGCAGTGGCCATGGCGCGCAGTGTGGCAATGCGGCTGACGCTGCCCTTGCTGGCGATGAAGCCGCGCTCGCTGTCCGTCACCTCGCGGTGAATGAGCGAGAACTCGATGTCGCCACCGAGGAGCGGCTGGCCCTGCTCGGCCAGCCCGCGATCGACGGCGGCCACAAGGCTGCCCACGATGGCGATGGAGGCCACACCCAGTGTCAGGCAGGTGAGGTAGATCCAGAACCCCTTGAGGCCGGAGCGAAGATTCTTGCGGGCGTAGCGGAGCCAGAGTAGCGGCGAAATCATGCCCGGCCCTCCTCCTTCACCTTGCCATCGCGCACCTCGATGATGCGGCCGCAGCGTTTGGCGAGACTGCGGTCGTGGGTGACCAGCAGAAGCGTCGTGCCTTCGCGCGCCTGCAAATCGAAGAGCAGGTTGATGATCGCTTCACCCGTGTCCTGGTCGAGATTTCCGGTGGGTTCGTCGGCGAGGATGATTTTGGCACCGGCGGCCAGGGCCCGGGCGATGGCCACGCGCTGCTGCTCGCCGCCGGAGAGTTGCCCGGGATAGTGGTCGAGCCGGTGGCCAAGGCCGACCCGTGCCAGGGCAGCACGGGCGCGGGCATCGGCATCGGCAAGGCCGCGGAACTCCATGGGAATGGCGACATTCTCGATCGCCGTGAGGGTGGGAATGAGATGGAAGGACTGGAAGACAATGCCGATGGTCTCGCGGCGGATTCGCGCCAGCGCCTCTTCCGCCTTGCCGCGCAGTTCCGCACCTGCCAGCATGACACTGCCGGAGGACGCAGGTTCCAGTCCGGACACCACCATGAGGAGCGATGTCTTGCCGGAACCCGAAGGGCCGACGATGCCCACGGCTTCGCCCGGCTTCACGGCAAGGTTGACGCCTTGCAGGATGTGAACATCGCCGGCACGCGACGGCAGCGTGAGATGGACGTCAGTCAGGGAGAGGATGGGGGATGTCATCAAGGGGTCCGGCGGATGGAATTGAGCCTCCCCATGTGGGGCGCGGGCGGGGAAAATGCGAGGTGATCTTGCAGCTTACGGTGATTCGCCCCACATGGACGCCCATGCACCGCATTTCTGCCGCCCTCGCCGCCACCCTGACCGGGCTTTTCCTCAGCCAGGCACCTGCCGCCGAACCTGTGACGCTCCTCGCGCTCGGTGACAGCCTGACGGCGGGTTACGGGCTTGATCCGGCGGCCGCCTTTCCGTTGAAACTGGAGCAGGCACTCAAGGCCAGGGGCCATGATGTGGTTGTGATCAATGCGGGTGTGTCCGGAGACACGGCGGCGCAGGGTGCGGCCCGGCTGGAATGGTCGCTGACGGATGATGTCGATGGGGTGATCGTGGAACTCGGGGCCAATGATGCGTTGCGCGGTCTTGATCCCGCGCAGGCGGAAGCTGCGCTGAAGGGCATTCTCGACGCTCTTGCCAGCCGCAAGCTTCCGGTGCTCATCGCAGGGATGCGGGCTCCACCCAACCTGGGACCGGACTATGCGGCGGCCTTCGAAGGCATGTATGCAAGGCTCGCCGCGCGGTCCGGCGCGCTGATCTATCCGTTCTTCCTTGAAGGCGTGGCGGCTGATCCCAAGCTGAACCAGGCAGACGGCCTGCACCCGACACCAGAGGGGGTGGACGCAATCGTCGCGCGCATCCTGCCATCGGTCGAAGCCCTTTTGGCGCTTGCGAAAAAATGACTTGGCGCGGCGGCGAATCGCGCTAGCCTCGCAGATCAAGAAGAAGACGGAGGAAACCATGCCGCGCCTCTTCACCGGACTTGAAGTGCCTGATGACGTGGCACTGGACCTGCAGATCATGCAAGGCGGCGTGCCGGGTGCGCGCTGGATGGACTCCTCGCAATACCACCTCACCTTGCGCTTCATCGGCGACATCGAGACAGGTCTTGCCCGCGAAATCGCGCACGGCCTCGATGCCATCCAGGTGCGGCCCTTCCAGATCACGCTCAAGGGCGTGGGGCTGTTCGGCGGCAACAAGCCGCATTCGATCTACGCGGGCGTCGAGGAGAATGCTGAACTCAAACGCCTGCATGACCTGCATGAGCGACTGTGCCAGGTGCTCGGCCTTGCGGCGGAGCCCCGGCGTTTCGTGCCGCATGTGACTTTGGCGCGGCTGAAGGACCCGGAGCCGCGCGCCTTGCAGCGCTGGATCGAGGTGCACAGCCTGTACCGCAGCGCCACCTTCACGGTCCGGCGATTCGTTTTGTTTTCGTCCCGTCCGCTGAAGGGCGGCGGGCCGTATGCAGTTGAGGAATCCTATGCGATGGGTTCGATGATGGAGGCAGTGGCATGACCGGGGGCACGGGTGAACGTCTGCAGGGGGCGGCGCGCATCAAGGCGTTGCAGGAGATTGACGGCTGGAGCGACGTGCCGGGCCGTGACGCCATCCACAAAACCTTCAGATTCAAGAGTTTCCGCAAGGCTTTTGCCTTCATGGCGGAGGTGGCGCTGGTGGCCGAGAAAATGGACCACCACCCGGAGTGGGCCAATGTCTATGGCAAGGTTGACGTCACACTGACCACCCATTCGGCCCAGGGCGTGACCGGGCTCGATGTGGCGCTGGCGCGGAAAATGGACGAGATTGCAGGCAGTTAGACTGCGCCTGAGACGCCGCATTACAAGCCGGTAACTTGACGGGCAGGACCCCCGTCACCATATTGCGCGCATCAGTTTCTGGAGGGAAAACATGGCTGAACTTCACTATCCAACCCAAACGCGTGCCGGCACGCGGGCTGAGGTCGACCAGGGCCTCAAGTCCTACATGCTGGGCGTGTACAATTACATGGCGCTGGGTGTGGCGGTGACCGCTGTCCTCATCCTCGCCACTTTCACCATTCCGGCACTGGGTGCCGTGACCAAGGTACTCGCTTTCCCGGCCATGCTGGCCGTGCTGGCGCTGGGCTGGTTTGGCCCGCGCATGGTGTTCAGCGGATCGGTGGGCAAGGCCCATGTGGTCTATTGGGCCTATGTGGCGGCCTGGGGCATCGGCATCGCGCCGATCGTCAACCGCTATCTCGGCATTGATCCGTCCATGGTCATGTCGGCGTTCCTGACGGCCGCCATCACCTTCGGCGCCATGAGCGTGTGGGGTTACACCTCCAAGAAGGACCTCTCGGGCATGGCCAACACCGTTGGCATGATCATGATGGGCCTCCTGATTGCCGCGCTGGTCAACATTGTGGTGTCGCTCTTCGTCGGCTTCACGGCTGCGGGCATGATGGTTTCGATCCTGATCTCGGCTGCCTTCGTGGTGCTGGTCTCGCTGCTCACCGCCTGGGAAACCCAGATGGTGAAGGAGCTTTACTACGCCGGTGACGAAGCTGGCACGCAGCAGCAGAAGTCGATCTTCGGTGCCTTTGCGCTCTACGGCAGCTTCGTGTCGATCTTCGTCAACCTGCTGCAGATCTTCGGCTTCCTTGGTGGCGGCGACGAATAAGTTCCAACCGCACCGACTGCACGACTGGCCCCGGCGGAGACGCCGGGGCTTTTCTTTTTGATCACGTCGCCAGGCGCGGCTTCTTGACCAGTACGCGCAACACCTGGGCCAGCTCATGGCCGCGCTTGAGGATGAGACCACCCTGCGCAATCACCGCATACATGCCCTGCTTGCGGGCGAGTGCCGGGGTTTTCACGATGCGGTAGAGCGGCTGCTCGGAGGCGCGCCGGAAAATCGCAAAGCTGGCAGCGTCCCTGCCGAATTCCATGGCGTAGTCACGCCACTCGCCATCCGCGACATGGCGGCCGTAGAGATTGAGAATCTGCGTGAGTTCGTGGCGGTCAAAGGCCACAGGCTTTGCCGGGGGAGTTGCGGGAAAGCGGAGGACGGTTGCCTCCTCCGTTTCCCGGGCGCGGCTGTCGACACTTGCTTCCAGATCCAAGAGGCTTTCCTCCCGCTGACATGTGACTGTCATAGTGCTGTGCGTTGATCAGCTTGGCAAGTCATAATGCAAATTCACCTTTCCGCCCCATTTGCATCATGCCCCTGCCAAGATGGGGGACCATAAGACCCATGTTGCCTCGATAGCCCGGCTGGATGGAGCCCCGGTTTCAGCCCCCCAGCCCCTCCGGGATCCGCGTTAAATCCGGCCGGGCCCCCCAACTCTTCGCGAGTTGAGTTGAGAGTCCCTGAAAGCGGCCCTTTGTGGCCGCTTCTTTTTTGCGCATGCTTCCCCCTCTTGACGCTTCGCCAGGGGCTGCCGATATGGGCCTCACGCGAGAACCGAGGTGCAAGGCATGGCGACGGCAGCCCAATCCAAGAAAACCAAGATCAAGGCCACCACGGGTGAGCCGCAGGCCTTCCAGGCCGAGGTGGCGAAAATCCTCAGGCTGATGGTGCATTCGGTCTATTCGGACCGAGACGTGTTCCTGCGTGAGCTGATTTCGAATGCCTCGGACGCGCTGGACAAGCTGCGCTACGAGGCGATTTCCGCACCTGACCTGCTGGAGAAGGAGCCTGAACTTTCCATCATGCTGGTGCCGGACAAGGCGGCAGGTACGCTGACAGTCACCGATTCGGGACTGGGCATGACGGCGGATGACCTTGCCTCCAACCTCGGCACCATCGCGCGCTCCGGCACGGAAGCCTTCATGAAGGACGCCAAGGACGGCGCCCCGGACCTGATCGGCCAGTTCGGCGTCGGATTCTATTCGGCCTTCATGGTGGCGGACAAGGTGGAGGTGTTTTCGCGCCGTGCCGGTGAAAAGCAGGCCCATCTCTGGACCTCGGACGGTCTTGGCACCTTCACCGTGACCAAGACCGATCCGATGCCGCGGGGCACGCGCATCGTGTTGCATCTCAAGCCCGATGCGCTGGACTATCTTGATGACTGGAAGATCGAGAGCATCGTGCGGAGCTACTCCGACCACATCGTTCACCCGATCATGCTGGCGGGAGAGACGCCGCGCCAGATCAACTCCGGCAGCGCCATCTGGATGCGCGGCAAGGCCGACGTGACGGCGGAGCAGCACAGGGAATTCTTCGGTTCGCTCAGCCATTCCACGGAAGCACCGGCGCTGACCATCCACTACCGGGCAGAGGGGCGACAAGAATACAACGTGCTGCTCTATGTGCCGGGCGAGAAGCCGTTTGACCTCTACGACCCGGAGCGCAGGGGACGACAGAAGCTCTATGTGCGGCGGGTCTTCATTGCCGATGATGCGCAGCTGCTGCCGCCTTACCTGCGCTTCGTGCGCGGTGTCATCGATTCCGCCGACATGCCACTCAACCTGTCGCGCGAGATGCTGCAGAACAATCCCGATGTGGCGGCCATCCGCAAGGCGGTGACCAACCGGGTGCTGGCGGATCTCAAGAAGTGTGCCGACAGTGATGCCGCAGCCTTTGGCAAAATCTGGGAGACCTTCGCGCCCGTCATCAAGGAAGGTCTCTATGAAGACATGGAGCGGCGCGACCAGCTGTTCGAGATCGCACGCTTCCGCTCCACCAAGGGCGAGAACGTGTCGCTGCGCGATTATGTGGCGGGGCTCAAGGAGAACCAGACGGCGATCTACTACCTCACGGCGGAAGATGCCGCCAAGGCCAAGGCGAGCCCGCAACTTGAGGGTTACAGGGCGCGGGATGTGGAGGTGTTGCTGCTCACCGATCCGGTGGACAGCTTCTGGGTGCGCACCGCGCTTGGCTTTGACGGCAAGCCGTTCAAGTCGGTGACGCAGGGCGTTTCCGACCTTGATGTCATCAAGCCCGCGCAGGAGCGGGATGTGCCCGCCGCGGCAGATGCCGCGACAACCGCACTGGTGGCGGCACTGCAGCAGGCGCTGGGCAACAAGGTGAAGGAGGTGCGCGTGTCGAAGCGCCTCACGGACAGCGCGGTCTGTCTCGTTGCCGATGGCCTGATGGATCGGACGCTGGAACGGCTTCTCTCGCGCCAGCAGGATTCCGGCGTCAGCATGAGTGCGCCCGTCCTTGAAGTGAATGCCGGGCATGGCCTGATCAAGGCACTTGCCGCGCTGGCGGAAGCCAGGGGCCCGGGAGCGGTGGCTGATGCGGCGCATCTGCTGCTTGACCAAGCGCAGGTGCTGGAGGGCGAACCCGTGGCCGACCCTGCGGCCTTTGCGCGGCGCATGGCCGAGGTGATGCAGCGGGCCTTTTCCTGAAGCCCCACCCGTGACGTGATTGCAACAGGGCGGCGGAATTTGCGCCGCCCTGTTTTCTTTGCGGCGGGCTGGCGCTAGGAGCCTGATCCTCATTCATCGCAACGGAGGATCGATCATGGAGCATTGTTTTACGCGACGCTGATCCCCGGACCCGTTCAGGTCCGGTGGGCCTTGAGCGGTATTGCGTTATCCAGCGCCTGAGGCGCCTTTCCAGAAGCAAATCCATCTGAAACAACCGGCGCGTGCTGGCGCAGTCTTGCGCATTGCAATCGCCAAGCCCGTGGTTTCACGCCCGAGAGGCGTGACCGCGCGAGGAACGCACATGACCTTTTCCATCTTCGACTGGCTGGTGATCAGCATCCGGCCCAGGGACCGCAAGCCCGAAGCCTTGCAATCCGGCAGCTTTGCCGGGCTGACATCCGAGGAAATCCGTGAACTCCGGCGCATGCGCGAGGAGGTGCGGCTGGCACGCGAGCAGGCCAAGCTTTTCGTGAGCCAGAACCGGAGCGGGGTGCTGTGAAGCCCCCTCCGGCCAGCGCCTCCCTCATGCGTGCCATGCAGCGCCCGGGAAGCAACCGGGGAGGCATGCGGGGAGGCTTTGACTCTTGAGGCCAACGCGCTAGATAGCGGCCACGTTTGACCGCCACCCGGCGCAATTGGCAGGAATTTCCGATGAGCAAGGCCCGCACGCTGTATGACAAGATTTGGGATGACCATGTGGTCCATCAGGCCGAGGACGGCACCTGCCTGCTCTACATCGACCGCCATCTCATTCACGAAGTGACGAGCCCGCAGGCCTTCGAGGGCCTGCGCATGACCGGCCGCAAGGTGCGCCACCCGGAAAAGACGCTGGCCGTGGTCGACCACAACGTGCCCACGACAGACCGTTCCAAGGGCATCGCGGAGGAAGAAAGCCGCATTCAGGTGGAAGCGCTGGCACAGAATGCCAAGGACTTCGGCATCGAATATTTCAACGAGTTGGACAAGCGCCAAGGCATTGTCCACGTGGTCGGCCCCGAACAGGGCTTCACGCTGCCGGGCACCACCATTGTCTGCGGTGACAGCCACACCTCGACGCATGGCGCTTTCGGGGCGCTGGCGCATGGCATTGGCACCTCGGAGGTGGAGCATGTGCTCGCCACCCAGACGCTGATCCAGAAGAAGGCCAAGAACATGAAGGTGGAAGTGAACGGCAAGCTGGCGCCGCACTCCACCGCCAAGGACATCATCCTCGCCATCATCGGCGAGATCGGCACGGCAGGCGGCACCGGCCATGTCATCGAGTTTGCCGGCGAAGCCATCCGCGACCTTTCCATGGAAGGGCGCATGACGGTGTGCAACATGACTATCGAAGGCGGGGCCCGCGCCGGCATGATTGCACCTGACGAAAAGGCTTTCGCTTTCCTGAAGGGCAAGCCCAAGGCACCCACGGGAGCCGCCTGGGATGCCGCCCTGCGCTACTGGGAGACGCTGCACACGGATGACGGCGCGCACTTCGACCGCATCGTGAAGCTCGACGCCGCCAACCTGCCGCCCATCGTCTCGTGGGGCACGAGCCCGGAAGACGTGGTCGCCGTGTCGGGTGCCGTTCCTGATCCGGCGCTCATCGCCGACGAGGGCAAGCGCCAGTCGAAGATCCGCGCTCTCGAATACATGGGACTGACGGCGGGCCAGAAGATCACCGACATCGCGCTTGACGTTGTCTGGATCGGTTCGTGCACCAATGGCCGCATCGAGGACATGCGCGCCGTGGCCGAGGTGGTGAAGGGCAAGAAGGTCTCGCCCAACCTCGCCTATGCCATGATCGTGCCGGGCTCCGGCCTTGTGAAGCAGCAGGCGGAAGCGGAAGGCCTCGACAGGATTTTCCGCGAGGCGGGATTCCAGTGGCGCGAGCCCGGCTGTTCCATGTGCCTTGCCATGAACCCGGACCAGCTGAAGCCGGGCCAGCGCGCGGCCTCCACCTCCAACCGCAATTTCGAAGGCCGCCAGGGCTACAAGGGCCGCACCCACCTCGTCTCGCCACAGATGGCGGCGGCGGCGGCGCTGGCCGGGCGCTTTGTGGACGTGCGCAAACTGTCGTAACGCGGGGAGCAGGAACGGGCTCTCATGCCCGTTCACGACTCCTGTTCACGACTCATTCAGAAACAGGCTGTTAAGGCTTGCGTAACGTTGTCTTTACGTTAAAGACACGCGCGGGCGGTAAACATCGAATCGGCAGCGGGGCTTGCCGGTAAGAGCGACGATCCAGGGGACTGATCTTGAATACAACTGTTACGGCTGATGCCAAATTCCTCCGCCGCGTGTTCATCGGCCTTGTCATGCTGACGCTTGTGGCGGGTGCCATGGCCGCCTTCACCACTGTTCAGGCCATGAACGACATCCACAGCGCCGCCTGCACCACGGCCTGCGAATAAGAGGGGGCCTGCGAACAAGCGGGCCCTGTCTGCCTTTTACGATCACCTTCCATCCTGAATCGCGTTGAATCGCCGGGTCATTGCGCATATGACCCCGCAGCATGAGCGCCAAACCCACCATTTTCATTGACGGCGAAGCCGGGACCACCGGCCTGCAAATCCGTGACCGGCTCAAGGGCCGCACGGACCTTGAACTCGTTTCCATCGCGCCGGAACGGCGCAAGGATGCGGCGGCCCGCCGGGACCTGCTCAATTCCGCCGATGTGGCCATTCTCTGCCTGCCGGATGAAGCAGCTGTGGAGGCTGTGTCGCTGATTGCACCGGGCGCGAGGACACGGGTGATTGATGCTTCCACTGCCTTCCGCATCAATCCCGACTGGGCCTATGGATTTCCCGAGATGGATGCAGGCCAGCGCAGCCGCATCGCCGGGGCCGCACGTGTCGCCAACCCCGGCTGCTGGCCGCAAGGCCTGATCGCGCTGGTGAAACCGCTCGTTGACGCAGGCTTGCTGGCGAAGGATGTGCCGCTCTCCTATGCCGGCATATCCGGCTATTCGGGTGGCGGCAGGAAAATGATCGAGGATTATGAGGCGAAGGGAAAGACTGCCTCCCACTTCGCACCCTATGGGCTTTCGCTGGCCCACAAGCACCTGCCTGAGATGAAGCACTATGCCGGACTTGCCCGCGACGTGCTGTTCCAGCCGGTGGTGGGTGATTTTGCCCAGGGCATGCTCACAAGCGTGCCCCTGCACATGAGCCAGTTTGCGCGCGGTGTTTCGGGCAAGGACATTCATGCGGCAGTTGCCGCCCATCATGCCGCATCACGCTTTGTCGCGGTGGCGGCGCTGGATGATTCGACCAGCCTGAACCCCCAGGCCGTGAATGGCACCAACGACATGCGCCTTCATGTTTTCGCCAATGACGCCCGCGGGCAGGTGGTGCTGATGGCGATCTACGACAATCTCGGCAAGGGTGCCTCGGGTGCCGCCGTGCAGAACCTCAACCTGATGATCGGTGCTGATGAAGCCGCGTCGGTCAATCTCTCTTCTTAAGGAGCGAATCCCATGCAGAAATTCGACGTGCTCACCGGTGTTGCCGCCCCCCTCAACATCGTCAACATCGACACCGACATGATCATCCCCAAGCAGTTCCTCAAGACGATCAAGCGCACCGGGCTGGGCAAGTCGCTGTTCTTCGAGATGCGCTACACGCAGGAGGGCAAGGAGCTGCCGGACTTCGTGCTCAACAGGCCGGCCTATCGCAAGGCCGAGGTGCTGGTGGCGGGCGACAACTTCGGCTGCGGCTCTTCGCGCGAACATGCGCCCTGGGCGCTGCTCGACTTCGGCATCCGCTGCGTGATCTCCACCAGCTTCGCCGACATCTTCTACAACAACTGCTTCAAGAACGGCATCCTGCC
>ERZ1645187.2074-NODE-2074-length-17961-cov-18.638166_pt1 | contig 17961 bp, 11 predicted proteins | sample MGYA00575352_ERZ1645187 | MGnify/ENA primary metagenome ERZ1645187 (study PRJEB40837, sample SAMN11349314) | freshwater sediment metagenome | isolation source: river sediment | host: Sediment | place: India: Wazaribad , New Delhi | collected 2017-02-21 ... | reverse complement strand
GCGACTGCCCCATGCGGGACCACAACCACCCCCGGCGCGCGCCGTGCTCCTTCTCCGCGGTGGCAATCGCGGTGCGAGCCTGTGCGGCATCCATAGCGGCACAGGCAGACAGCGCGTAGCGAAGACTCGCCTCGCCTTGCTCGTTCGCTTGCGGGTAGCCGGCCAACGGTCCATGGGGGTCCATGTCCGGGAACAACCCAATTTGCGGCGGCTGCACGGTGCGGAGCAGAGTGAGAACCTCCGGAAAACTCGTGTACGAGTCCCGATAGAGCTCAGCCACGGCTGCCCACTTGCCCTCGCGCCGAGCTAGCTTCTCGGCGGCCACCAGCGGGCCGTCGCTCACTGGGTCAAAGCCGAAATCAGCATTAGACCGCTTGATAAAAACATCCCATCGCACACCCGCCCAGTCATGTTGCGTAGCCTGGGGTGCGTTCATCCACACCAGCAGATCTCGGGTCGGATTAGGTGCCAGCAGGGTAAGCAGCCACTCGGCATTGATTTGCCGCCCCACCAGCTCATTCACCGGCATTTGCAGCAATACACCAACGGACATCACCTGCGTCAAGGCCTCTTGCGTTGCCTTGTCCTGGGCCACATCCAAGCCCAGACCACCGTTCTTGGATGACATGAATGCACTAACTGTCCAGTCCTTGGCATTGATCTGACTCCAGAACACGCCGCGGTACTGCAGCTCTGCCAAAGGCTGAAGATCGCGCGCGCAGCTTTCGATGGCTCGCAACTCTGCGCGGCTCACGCCAGGGAGGTAGACCACAGGGACGCCCTGGAACTGAACCTCCGGCAATACACCGGCGATTGCGCACTTCAGCCAAACCGCAGGACCCCGCCTCAACGCAGGGTCAAAATCTCCAAACTCCAGCAGCCCAGGCAGAACCTCCCGCAAGAAAGGTAGAGCAGACGCCCACTGACGCTCCTTGTCAGGCCAAAGCACAACTGATGGCGGAGATGCTGTGTGCGAGTTACCCCTGGCTGCCTGCTGTAGAGCATGGACTACGTTTGATGCAAGGTTTCCAGGACTGGATTGTTTCGAAGTCATTGTCATGTTTGTCGCCAGCATCACAGTATTCCCCGCCCTGTCTCCGATTTCAACAGCGCGGCCAGCTGAGAGCCAGACTTGAGCTTCTCGATGAACGGGCAGCCTTGCTCATTCGGCTGCCAGCGTGGGCACGCCAGAAAGTATGCGTCGAGCAATCCCGTCGGATTGGACTTCTTGCGAAGAACCATGTGTTCGCCGTGTACCGGGCACGTCGCCAGTTCGACGCCTTTCCTTTTGCCAGCCAAGTCCGAGCGCAGGTCGTTGACCCTGGTTGTGATGATGCGCGTCGTCCCGGGGTCCTCAAGAATCACGCCGAACTCCTCCGCCGTCACACTGAACTCAGGCGCCGAGGTGTCAGTCATCAGTCCAAAGTCCGACCGTTGCAAGGGTTCCTTACGGGTGCAAGCCTTCCCGTTGGCTGTCTGCACGTACCAGCCTGTGCACCCCCAATAAAAGTCTTTAGGTCCTGCGACATTGAGTTCGCGGCTCCACTGCAGCTTCATCGGACGACCACATTGGCACCTCTTACCCAGGGTGTCAGCAAAGGCGTTGTACTGAAGCACATGGGACGTCTCAAGGTCGACCTCGACCTTTTGCAGGACTGCTTCAGACTCAATGATTTTCTCTGCGGCTTTGACTTCCTTCGCCTGGTTGAGGCTCCCCAGAAGTTCATCACGCTCCTCGCGAAGCTGATGCCAGCGCCGCCTGTCCGGATCTGACAGGACTCCCCGGGACATGTTTCTGTTCCGGAGGTGCATGATTTCATCGTTGACCTCTCTCAACCGCTCCTGCTGTGACCGAGACTGGTCTATCACGGCTTGCTTCACCGCTCCGCCTCGTCCGACGTAGTTGTCGTATGCGGTACGGACGGTTTCCACAACCGTCGTCACCGCCTCTGCGACGACGCCAAGCAACGTGCCCAGACCGTTGGCAAGCCAGCTGAAGAAACTCATGAGAGCGCCCTTCCTAGAACTCGCTCTTGTTGCAACAGACGAAGCGCCAGCAGCTTGCGCCGATGCGACTCGAACGCCGTGGCCATGGATGCTTGATTGATGGTCCTGTCAAAAACCAGTCCGCCGGCTATCGCAGCCGGTACGGACAAGAGACCTCCATCCAGTGCGTAAACTGCTGCGCCAATCGTCTGAGTCACCACGATGCGCTGGCTGCGTCGCGCCAGTGCCAACTTGAATGAGTCAATCGACTGCCGGCCCAACCAGAGCCGATGCCCCTCGTAGAGGGCCATCGCCGCCAGAGGGAGCAAGGGATGGAAGTGGTCCAAGAACGACTCGGACAGCGAGGTGTCGAGCGCGTCGATACCGCTGCCGACATGCGCCCTCAGGTCTTGGTCGCTGATGCCACTGTCAAACGCCAGGCCGCTGGACGCAACGTCGCTCGTTGCAAGAATCTGGATATCGGGATAGCGCTCCAGTGCCGAGTGGATATAGCCAACACTGTCGGTGGCCTTGAGTTGAAGGTACTCGACCACGGCACCGTGTTCGTCAACGATTCGTAGATCCCATCCAGGCTGCGTCATGGTCTCGGCCAGCACAGCCTGCTGACCGGGCTCCAGCAACAAGGGCCCTACCTGCTCGCCACGATTCAGCTTGTCAGCCACCAAGTACTCGAAGTACTTTCCCTTCGCGGTATTCACTGCTCCCTGGAGAGCCTCACCGTCCAGAGAGAACAGCCTGTCATCGCCCAAACTTGGGTTGGTATCGGCAATCGCTCGCAAGAGAAGCGGGTCAACGTCCTCTGGGCCATCCGCCAGACTCAACTGCGTCGACGCGGCCGCGATGGTGATATCGAGAAGCGACTCTCTGTTGGCCTTGAAATAGCGCGCGAAAGCGTGATGAAAGGCTTCGCCAGCCGGCCGGCTGTCAGCATCTCCGTACTTGCTGGCGAAACCCACTAATCTGCGACTTGGCATGTACGTCACTGACTGCCCTTGGCTTGGCGTAGCGCCGCCAGTTCTGCCTTCACGCGATGCAGATCAGCTACCCAACCGGTCACTGATACGCCATCTGGCTCTAGCCCCAACCCCTCCTCGATCCGGGTGATGCGTCGCTCCAGCCCCTGAACGAACTGGTCAAGACCTCCAAGCACTTCCTCGACCATCAGTAGATGCTGCTCCATTTGGGCACGAAGCTCAGCTTGAGTCACCGCGTCAAACATGAACGTCTCCTTAGCTTCACGCTGAAGGCCGTAGGCCCTGATGCTCGGACACCTGTGAAACCGCCTGTTGAGGGGTGGCGCATTGGCAGAGTGGGTCATTTGACGCACGCCCACACATTGCGCAGGGCTCGTAATACAAACGCTCCTCCACCTGGATCTGCGGCGGATACTGTTCGACCCGAAAGTAAAACGGGTTGTGTCGGTACTGAACCTCACCGGGGACAAGGCTTTGATCCTCACGCGACGCAATGTTTGATCGCATCGACAAATCACCCGACTCATGCGCGCTGACCTCACCATCGTCACCCAGCAAGTTGGCGTTGATCCAACTGCTGCGCGCCCCCGGCGTAGCCAAGGCAAACTCGAGATCGTGCACCTCGGCCACTGCCCTTCCCTTCTGATTGAGCGACCAAGCCGTCGCGGTCAACACGAGGTTCTCGTCAATGTTGACCTCCAAGGCAAGTCTTTCCCGAAATGGCTCCGCTTTGCCATCGACCTTCAACAACATGTTGCACAGTGGCCTGCGCTGGTCGTTGGCCAACACCCGTGGCCCAGGACGGTGCGGGCTGACCAGGCTGAACTTGCCATGCCCATCACTCGGGTCCACGCAGTACAGGTCAAAACGCTCACGTCGGTTCTCCCGCTCGATTGGCATCTCGATCCCTGCCTGCAGCAGCGGCATGTAGGAGTTCCGCGCCAAGGCGAGCTCCACGTTCTTGGCCAGGTGCAGCCGAGCCTGGTCGTGCGCCACCCAGGCCGCACCCTCGGCGATGGCGGAGGCACTTCGCCTGGAGACGTGAACCCGTCCAGGGCCGAACAGCTCGTCCAGGCGGTTCTTCACCATGGGCATGTTCACCATGCCCCCCGTGGCCAAACAGAGCTCCACAGACGCCGTGGAGAAACCCTCCCGCTCCAGCAGCCGCTCGATGCGCGCCACACCCTTCTTGACCAGGTGACCAACGATGTCTTGCAGGTCATCCCTGGAGAGGTTCACCTGCAGGTCGGACTGCTTGTCGTCTTGGTAGTACGGGTCGACGTAGACGTTCCAGGTGCTGCGGTCGCTCAGGCGAATCTTGGCCTTCTCGCACTCGTGCAGCAGCCGCTTTCGGGCCTCCGGCAAGACCTCCACGTCATCGCCGAGCCCCTGCTCGGCACGGGAGCGCTTTTCCACCTCGTTGCGCAGTTCCTCGTCGAAGACGTCACCACCCACTTCTTCCGTCCCGTCGTTGGCCACCTGCACCAACAGTCCGTTCAACACCCGGCAGAGCGTCAAGTCCAGGGTGCCGCCGCCCCAGTCGAACACCAGGAGCAGCTTGCCGTCGTAGCGGCGAATGAGGTCCGAAGTCCCCTCGGACATGCGCAGGTAGCCATACAGGGCCGCGAGCGGCTCATGTACGAACTGCACCACGCTCATCCCGGCCTGTCGGAATGCCTGGCGCAGCAGCGCACGGCGATGACCCTCCATGTTCACCGGAATCGTCGCCACGACGCGGTCCATGGGCAGTTCACGGCCTGCCTTGGTCTGCAGCACGAAGCGCCGCACGTGGTCCAGCACATGCTCGACCATCTTCACCGGGTCACGGCGAACGCCGTCGATGAGCTGCTCCTCACGCCCGAGGAGTGTCTTGGGCGAGCGGACGGTGCTGCCCTGCACACCCAGGCCCGCGCTGGTGAGCTTGTCGTGGGCCTTGCGGCCCACTTCCACTTTGCCACCTTCGAAGCTGACGACCGATGGAATCGGCTGTTCGTTCTCCAGGAAGGTGATCACCTCATCGCCGATGACCACCGAAGCCAGGCTGTTCGTCGTTCCAAAGTCGAATCCAACCACCGTCATGCTTCACTCCTCCCCCAACTCTCGAACTTCAACTCGCAGCGCATCGACCACATGCTCGGCCCGCTCCACCATCACAGGGACGCGGGGCGTGTCCTTCCTCAGCGCGGACAAACCGACCTCGAGCATCTCGACGCTGTCTGTCAAGCGCTTAACCAGGCGACCGCGCAGCTGCTCCAACTCGTGCTGCAGATGGGTTTTCTCCACGGCGTGCTGGCGGCGCAGTGCCTCCAGCTCTGCTGAGGAGCTCTCACGCAGTGCCTGCAGCTCTTCCTTGACGGATTCAAGCTGCTGTTCGGTACCGGAGAGCCTTGTCTCGGATGCGGACAAGCTGTCACGAAGGCCATTGACCTCTCGCTGTGCCGTGGCTTGCTGCGCTTGTGCCTCAATGGCTTGTTGACGGAAACGCTGGCATGCCAAGCCAACCCCGGCCGCCTGCCCAATGTCCGTCAGGGCACGCAGGCGGGCGTTGTCATCGGCCAGGTCTTTGGCCGCTGGCTGCCAGACCCCCTGGAACAGCAGCAAAGACACCTCTTCGGAATTGAGACTCCGGTTCACGGCCAGCCAGGTCACAAACAAACGCACGGCGTTTTGCCGCAGGTCCCGCAAGTCGCTCCCCTTCAGGGGCTCGGCCTCTGCACTCGGGGCGGACTCAAACGCTGACACCCTGGCCAAAGCCTCAGCAGGTGGCAAACCCTCAGGCAGGTTGCGCAGCGCCCCCTGCACCCCGGCATCGCTGAACACTGGGTGGCGCAGCATGACGTTCGCCACAAACGACGTGAGCGCAGCCTTCAAGCTTGGCAGGTCCGTGACCTCTTGGCTCAGCAGCAGAATCTGTCGTGGCACGGCCAGCAGCGTATCGCTGCTGGCCAACTGCAGCAGGCGGCTAAGTGCTGCATCGTCAAGCCGAGCGTTCTGTGCGACCTGTTTCACGACCTTGGGCTTTAGCGTCAGCGGCTGACCTTTGCGTCCATAGGCATACTCGATGAACTGCTCCAGCGTTTCCGGCTCGGCTTTGGGCTTCTTCCCGGCAGGCTCACTCTTGCTTACCTCAGTGCCACCTTCACCCTTCAACGCTGGGCTAGCCGGCTCTGCGGCAAGTACCTTATCCTGACCTTCAGGTTTCAAGACTTCAATTGGCGTCGCACCCAGCGTTGTTGGTGCAGTTGCGTCAGCTGCAGTGGCGGGGGGCTTTCCAGAGATATCCATCGCTTTGTTTCCTTCTTGTCTCAGCCGTCGCTCACTCTTGACCGCCAGAACTCGTGCTCGGTAATCGTACGGTTTCGACTTTTTACGCTTTTGCTCTTTCATGCTGTCGAAAGTCGCTCCAGCATCGTATTCGCCCAGGCGCTGGTATCCGGCTTGCCGGCCAGCGCTCGCGCCAGCTTCCGCGCTTCTGCATGCGAAGCCGCTTCATCGCGTGCGGCCAGGGCCTCGCAGACCAGCAACATGCGCTTCATGTGGTCGTAGCCACCCGCCGGGGCGCGGCGGAGATGCGCCAACAGCTCCTCCGCGCGCGCCTTCAGGCCGACCAGGCCGTGGCTGGCATCGGCCAGGATTTGCAGCGTGTCTTGGTCGGTCAGCAGGTCTTCCACGGCACTGCCTGGCGCGGGCGAGAACGCCTCGTCGAAATGCCAGGGCAGCCCCTGCAGCAAACTGGCGAATGCACCTGCCGCGTGGCGCAGCGCACCTTCGGGCGCCAGGTACTCGGCATCATCGAACTGGTTGAAGTGGAAAGCCACCAGGGAGCGAACGCTGCGCGCCAACGGACGGTCGAAGCCCGAGAGCTCTTCCGATGAGCGCAGGAAGCGCTGGATGTACTCCTCGTGCTTCAGCCCACTGTCGGGAGAGCGCTCCTTGGCCATCACCCCGTACAGGTAGTGCGAGATGCCGTCGCAATACGGCATGGCGCTCGCGAAGGCACGGCAGTCTTCGTTGAACCGGGATATCGCCTGGATGTTGAGCAGCCGGTCTCGGGCGAGCCGCAGGAAAGCGGCCTCAACACCGGCGAGATGGGCTTCATCCGCGACACGGAAGTCCAGCTGACAGCGCGTGGTCGCCCCTTGGTTGCTCAGCACCACATCGGCGAACTCACGCCGCATGGCTGCCAGCTGCTCGCCCAGGCGTGCCGGCGGAATCGGCTGCCCGTTTAGCAGGCAGGCGGTCGCGTCTTCCACCAACACGTCGGCAGGGCCGAGCGGCGTCATCAGCACCTGAGTCAATGCACCCACGGGCTTGCCCCGCAGCAGCAAGGCGGGCTGCCGCACCGGATGCTGTTCAAACCGGTGCTTGCGAAGCGCCTCCAGGTCCAGGAACGACTGCGCGCAATGCTCGCAGGCGTAACGAACCGGCGGTGGCGGGGCGTACACGTACTCCCCCAGGCCTGTCGGTTCATGGAACTCGGCGTAGCCGGTATGCCAGAAGCCCATGCTCAGCTCCCGCCCGCCTTCGCCCGAGCGGCTTCTTTCTCCGCTCGCGTCAGGTGGTGGTCGTTGATGCGGTCGCCCTTGAAGACCTTGAACCAGGGTGCGCTCTCGACATCCCGGCCTTTGTCTTTATCCCATTTGATATTGAGCTTGGGCTTCTTGTTGTGGCGCAGGACCTCGGCGGTCATGAAGGGGCGGATGTTGAGCCGCACGCCGTCGTTGAGGTCGGGGTTCCAGCCGATGGGCTGTTCGGCGAGCTTCTTCCAGCGGACGAAGATGTCATAGGGCGGCTCGCCCTCCAGGATGAGTTCCAGCCGGCGCTTCAGGTCCTGCGCGGCGGCCAGGCGGGTGGGGGCTCCATCGACGCCCGAGCGCACGCCGGCCTCCTGCTGGCGAATCCAGTCGCCCAGGTAGGTGTGAATGAGGCGCTCCAACTTCTTGTGGTCGAGCTGGTGGTAGTTCACCAGGGCGGCGAAGCCGTCCTTCAGGCCGTCCCACACATGCCAGATGAAGGGGCGGTGGTGGAAGCGCTTGGCGTGCTGCTCGAAGAACTTCTCGCGCAGCCAGACGTCCAGGCCCTTGCCGGCGCACTCGGCATCGGCCAGCAGCTTGTCGAGCACGGCGGGCTTCCAGCTGCCGGGCTGCACGGTCTCCCAGACGGCAATCAGCAGCTTGAGCAGGCGGTCATGCGCGGGCGCCTCGCCGCGCACCGAAGGCAGGCAGACGATGCCGTCGTCGTCGGTGTGCTCGGCCAGTTGGTCGCAGCGGGCAATCCAGGTGCGGGCCTCGTCGGCCAGTTCCATCGACGTGACGGTCTCGGCCGGCCAGCGGTAACCGGCCAGGCGGGCGATGGCGACTTGCAGCGGGTCGGTGGCGGGCTGTGGGTGGCCGTGGAACAGCCACTGGGTGGGGTCGTCGGAGTACGGCTTTGGGAGACCGTTCGGATATTGTGCGGCAGCGACCTGTTGCCAGCGAGCAAGGTCAAAGGGAACCTTTGTAAGCGTTGAGTTCGCAACTTGCATCTTTTGGTTAATCTTCCGAACGTCGGCTGCAAACTCTGGTGAGGAACAATATGCCCAGATTGCGCCCAGCCATTCAATGTCCTTGGGGACTATTACAGCTGCCATGTTGTCGTAGACAACGCCCGGATAAAGGCTGGCTGGCAAATCGCCCATCCAGGAACAAGCTACACCCTTGCGGCTCCATGCCTTGTTGCCCGAGAGCCAACCCCCGAGGAAACCTTCTTTCTTCATTTCGGCCGCGAGGAGTGCCATTGCGTAGCCGTCGTCTCGCGTGTAACTGACGTATTCAAGACCAGAAAAAATCTTTCCCTGCTCGGGCGTCGACATGTGGAGCTTCCATAGCTCGAGAGAACTTGGCTCCCAGAAGTTGAGTCGAAATCGAACTATGTCGACTGTGCTTGCCCCTTGCCAACAGTCGGCAAACTCCGAAAGCAATTGCTGACCATGCGTTAAGTCGAAAGAGATGATTGAGTCCGGATGCTTCGCCATGGACTGCTGGGGAACTCGGCGAAGCTCCGAAGTCTGCAATGAAGTCGTTTTCTCGACCACTGACCGTTGACCTGCGACGTCTAGTCCATGCACCGTACCCATTGGGTCGGCGTCGCGCCCAATGGTCACCAGCGCAACATTTACAACCTCTCCGCTTATTGTTTCAAAGGCACCTGACCCAAGCCGCGCAATAAAACTCAGTGCATTAGCCGACAATAACTTTGCCCTGTGTTTCTTGAATCGGGATAGAAACAGCCAATTCTGCGGCGTGACGGCCTGCACGAACCCTTGTCCTTTTGATAGGCTCAGTTCGACACAGCGCGCAAGAAACACATTAGCTAACTCATGCTTCTCGTCATCCCAGAGCTCAGCGCAAAAATCTCGCAATGCATCGGTCTGCTGGCCGCGCCCTAAGTAAGGGACGTTGGTCACCACCAAGTGGTAGCGCCCATCCAGCAACCGAGCCGCATCCAGCAGACCCTTCGCGGTAAGCGCCAAATCCCAACTGTCGTCCTGCAGCTCGCTCGCCTGCCCCCACAGCGTCGCCGGGCGCTCAGTGGCCAGCGCCCGCCCCAGCAAGTCGCGTAGCGTGTCGAAGCTCGACGTGGCCAGGTCGTTCTTCAGACTGCGCGCCGGGTCCAGCAGGCTGCCCAGTAGCGGCGCCTGGGCAAAGCTGGCGTGCAGCAGGCGCAGCTCCTGCCGCAGGTAGGCGGCGTTGGCTACGTCATTCGGGACCAGGGCCATCCAGTCCTCGGGCTTGGCCGCCACCTTCAGGCCGCAGCAGGCCACCTGCGGCGCGGGCATGTCGGCGCGCACGCCCAGCGGGTCCCCGTTCTCGTCCGGGAATCGCCAGGCAGCCAGGGCCAGCGCGAAGACGGCGATTTCCACGCAGCGGGCGTCCAGCTCCAGGCCGTGGAGGTTGTCGGCCAGCACGGCGTCCACAGCGTCCATCGCACTCAAACCCTCGGCCGCCACGCGCATGGGCACTAGCAGCAGGAAGGCAGCCACCAGGAAGTGACCCGAGCCGCAGCAGGGGTCCAGCAGCTTGAACTCGTCGAGTCGGTTGGGCCAGCCCTCGAACTTGCCTGCCGCAGGGGTGCCGTCGTCCAGCGTGCGCAGGTAGGTCAGCGGCACAGGGCAGGCCTTGCCCGGGTGCCGCGTCACCCACCAAGCCCCCAGCGAGTTGTGCAGCAGGAAGTCCACCATGTAGGGCTCGGTGAAGAGCTGGGTGACGGCGGGCAACTCGTCGGCACCAATTTTCACTTCCGAGGCGTTGACCTCGTCCTTGCGCTTGGCCTGCCAGAACTGATAGACCCAGCCCAGGCTGTCGCTGGCCTTGAACACGTCGGTCGGCAGGCCGGCCAGAAGTCGCTCCAGCTCACGCTGATGCTCAGGCGCAAACGCCAGCTCGAACACCGGGCTCTGCGGCTTGAACACCTGGGGCAGCATGCGAGCAGCCAGCTTGCCAGCCAGTTCCCACTGGGTCTTAGAGCCGAGCTTCTCGCCCTCCAACATGGCCTGTTCGTGGTCGACCAGGTTCTGGCAGTCCTCCAGCGACACCGGTGCGCCCAGCTCCCACATCAACAGCCCGTTCTCGGCCAGGAAGCGGGCAAACAGCATTCGGTGCCAGTGCTCGTAGGCCACCTCCCACACCAGGTGCTGCAGGCCCTGGGTGTCGTCCTTAGCCTTCACATCGCCCAGCGCACGGCCGTGGGCGCGCAGGCGACGGCGTAGGGCCTTGAGCTCATCGCTCAAGTAGTCCGGGGCCTTCGCCTCACTCACGGCCAGTTGCCGAAGCGCGGCCAGCGCGGCCTTCTCGGCCACGTCGCGGGCGGACTTGACGGTGTTCTCGAGCTGGCTGCGCAGGGGCTTGGCCAGGGGCTGGTTGCTGATGCTTGCGGTCGGCATGGTGTTCTTTGTCTTCCCTGAATGGGGTAACGCAGGTAACGGTGGCGGCTTCCTGGTTTCCCCTTTGGACGTCTTGGGTCGTTACAGCGCCACGGGCCCCTTCTGAAGCTTGGCGCTGAGCAGGGCCTCCACCTCGGCCAACCAGGCCTTCAGCTCGGCTTCGTCGTTCAGCGTGCGCTTGGGCAGCGACACGTGCACGACGTTGGGCTTGAGCAGCTGTACTGCGGCATGCCGCGCGGCCTCGAATCGGCTGGGCAAGGCCTGGGTCTTGGAGACCCAGTGGTCCAGGTCACAGTCGTCCAGGGCGTCCTGCAGCTGCTCGGGCGTACCAGTGGCCACTGCGGGCGGCGGCGTCAGGTGGTGCTTGGCCGTCAGTTCATCGCGCTGCATGTTGCCGAGCTTGTTCCAGTCAGCGTCTTGCTGCAGCAGGGCCTGCTGCTGGGCGAAGCCTTGCTCGAAGGCATCCAGCTTGGCCTTCAAGGCCTGGCGCAGCAGGTCGACCGTCTCGTCCAACAGGGGGCGAACAGGGTCTGGGTCCGCCAGCAAGCTGCGCTGGGCCTCGATGGCATCGGCCTCAGCCTTCAGCTTGGCGTGGGGGCCGAGGGCTTTTGCATGACGAAGCAGGTCTCCCAGCTTGTGCCAGGCGGGCAAGCGCTTCGCAATCTCCGCTGCGGTCTTGGTCCAGCCCTGCGACAGGGCCAGCACCTCGTCGTGCCGGTTGAACAGTTCCAGCAGCTGTGCATTGCCGCTCTGCGACTCGATGGCTTCGATGACGGTGAGCTTTGGGGTCTCGGGTGCCGGTGCCGGGCCGCCCGCCTTGGACGCCTGTTCACGCAGCTTGGCTAGCAGGGCCGGCATCCGGTTCAGCTCTTCCTTGGGCTGGCAAGGCACGCCCACGGCGTCGAACAGCTTGCGAATCTTGATGAGCTGAATCGGCGTGATGTTGATGCTCTCGCGCCGGAAGCTCGTTTGCGTGAGCTTGGCGCGGTCCAGGCTCTTGGCGTCGACAGGCTTGGACGCTGCATCGGTGGCGTTGACATGCCCAGACGCCAGCAGCGCATACAACGCGCCGTCGATGGCGTCGCGCGGCCAGCCGTAGGGCGGCGCCTCGAAGTTCTCGCGAATCTCCGAGCCCTTCTTGCCTGGGCCGATGAAGCCCAGCAACTTCTGGCAGACCGGGTGCTTGTCGGCCTCCTGGGTGTGGCCAACGGCCTTCAAAGCCTCCAGATTGCCCTTGCGGGCTTCGTCCAGCACCTTGCCCCACTGCTCGTGGTCGGCCGCATCGAACTGGCTGTAGAGGCGGATGGCCGAAGACTTGGCCGCGCGGTTGATGCGGTCGGCCAGGTCATTGCCGTCATTGGCCTCCTGACCGCCGGCCTGGAACACGCGGACGCCGGCCATCAGCTTGTCCACCAGCTCGGCCAGCTCCTTCTCGGCGTTGCGCTGGCGGCTCTCCATCGAGCGCTGGGCGTCTCGGCCCTCTTCGGTGGAGGGGTTGCCCTTCTTCTGCAGCGTGGTGCGAGCAGCCTCCAGCGCCACGATGGCGTTCGTCAGCTCGGTCTTGTGCTGGGCCGGCAGGAAGGCGAAGAGCGTGGGGTTGTCGGAGCTCTTGGCCTTGGACTCGGCGATGACCGACTTCTCTTCGGTCTGCCAGCCGTCCTGAATCCACAGGTACAGGCTCTTGTCGTTGTCCTTGGGCAGGGTGTCGTCGTAGGTCGGGCTGAGAGTTCGCACCTCGTTGCCCTTGCCCTGGGTGACGCGCACCTTCTTCAGCACCTCGGCAAAGCGGGTCTTGAGCAGGTCGGCACGCTTCTGTTCCACACGCTGCGGCGCGGCCTTGAGCTCGGCCTCCTGGGCACGGAACTCGTCGTACCAGGCGCTGGACTCGCGCGTCTGCAGCCGGTACTCTGTGCCGTTGCCGCCGGCCAGGGCCATGACCAAACGGTCTTTGTTCTGCAGCTCTCCCAGCAGTGCCGGCAGCGACTTGCGCAGCTCAGACGAGCCCGCAGACAGGTCGGTAACCAGCAGGTCGGCCAGGGCCTCTTCGGTCGCTTTCAGGCCCAGGTTCATCGCTGCATCGGCGGGCAGCTTGTTGATGAGGTAAATGAGCTTGAGCAGCTTGGCCTTGAGCTGGGCGTTCGCATCCCCCGCAGCGAAGCGCTGGGCGTTCTCGAACACCTCCTTGGGCAGCTGCGCCGTGGAGACCAGGTTGGCGGCAATCTGGTCGTAGAGGAAGTCACCCGAGACGACGTGCCCCAGCGGTGCCTCAGCGGTGGCCAGCACGGCCTCGTGCACCACCCGCAACTGGCTGCGCAGTTGCGAGACCGTACCGGTGGTGTCAATGGTGCGCAGAACGCGCTCCCAGAATCGGCGGCGAACCGGTAGCAGCGGGTAGTCGGACGTCATGACGCTTTCGTCGTCGGTGACGTGCTCGAGCTTCGTGCCGCGCAGGTGGCGGGAGATTTCACCCAGGTTGTTGCGCCAGACCTTCTCGACCTCGGGCTGCACCGAGGGCTTCTTGGCAAGGATGATTTGGCGGGTGACGTTCTCGACGTCCCAGTCGCCCAGCATCACCTGCACGGGGAACCGCCCCATCAGTCGCTGCAGGTTGGGCATGCCCGAGAGCGCCGACTGGCCCGTGCCCACGAAGAGCAGCTTGCCGTTGAAGTGCTTACTCAGCGTCTCGGTGACTTCCTGGACCTGGAACGCTTTCTCGGCGTCAGCACCGATGTACTGCTGCACCTCGTCCAGCACGACCAGGGTCAGCGGGAACTTGCCGTCCTGCGCCAAGGCAGCTTCAATGGCCGTGGTCATCTGCTCGCTGGTGACGTCGGTGACCTGCGGGAACTGCTCCTTGAGCAGCTTGCGGGCATCTGCCTCGGTGTGCGCCAGGTCGGGACGAACCTTGAGCAGCGCCTTGGCCAGGTGGCCCGAGACGTACATGTGGGGCAGCTCTTGGGCCAGAGAACGGCCAGCAGCCTTGAGCTCCACCTCGACGGCATCGAGGATGCCCTCGCGCTTCATCCACAGGACGAGCTGCGCCTGGTTGTACTGCTCGGGCAGGCCCTTGGACTTGAACACGATGCCCAGCAGCGCGAGCCGCACCTTGTCGCCGGCACCAGCGCCCAGCTTGCCCGCTGCAGCGTGCAGGCCACCGTGGCGCTTGCCCTGGGTGGAGAGCTCCTTCAGGTGCTCGAACACACCCGTCGGCAGCTTGGCGATGCTGCGGGCGGTGGCACCGTCGGCGAACTGGTAGTCGGTCCACAGCGTGCGCAGCATCTTGGCCAGGTGCGACTTGCCGCTGCCGTAGAAGCCAGAAATCCACACCCCCGGCTGCTCGGTCTTGGAGTCGAGGTTGAGCAGGAACTTGTCGAGGATGGTCTCGAGGCCCTTCTCGTACTGGCCGTCGCAGACAAAGGTCTCGAGCTCATAGCGCAGGATGGCCTGCGCGGCCTCGGAGTGGTCTTCGGAGACCTCGGCCACGCCGTTGTTGACGAGGCGGTTTTCCTTCGGGGGTTTGTTGTAGATATCCCTGTTCAGCATGGTGGTCCTTGCTTTGTTTCTTCAGGTGGAGCGTTGCGTCATTCCTGGGCGAGCAGCGGCACGGCGAGGTAGTTCCAGCCGTCGCGCGCGTCCAGCAGGCGGTAGGTGTGGTTCTCCGGGTGGTGTTCGCCCGGGAAGAAGACGAGCAGCCGGCCCTGGACGCTTTCCTTGATGCCCTCGACAACCGAGGACACCCGAGCGAGGCCGAACAGCGCGCCAACGCCAAGCAGGGCGACGACCGTGTCGGGGCCGGCCTCCGCGGCAATCCTGGCCTTCAGCCTCGCCGTCAGGTCGGCGACGAACTCCGTGAGCTCTCCGGTCTGGTAGCCGGCCAGGTCTTCTGGAGACTCGAAGTACGCGTCGCGGTACTCCTGCGCGGCCATCCACAACGGGAAAGCATTGGTCAGGTCCAGCAGCAGCCACTGCTTGCCGGCCTGCTTGGTGGCGAGTTCGAACTCGCCGACGTTGGCGCGCAGGCGAAGCTCGTCGGCCTTGTCGTACACCGCAAAGATGACGCGCTGGATAGCGGCCAGCCCGCCCTGCCATGGCACTGACAGGTGCTGCCGGTAGGCAGCAGCCAGCTTGGTGACCCTAGACGACATGTGAGACCTCCAACCTAATTCTTTCCTCATCCGTCGTCAGATAACCTGGAAAACGGACCTCTTTGACACCGCCTGCATTCAGGAGCACGAGAAGTCCCCGGTGTGACGCGGAACCTGCAAGCGCCGCAAGTGCGTCTTGTGAGAGCCCCGCAAGTGCTGTCCAATCCGACGAAAACAGGCGCTGCCCCGTACGCCCCTCCAGGTAGCCGAGAAAAAGCAGCAGAACAAGCGATTCAGGTTCGACGTCAGGGACGACCCTGGTCTTTCTGCTCCGACCACTCAAGAAGCCGGCCGCCGTCCACGTGCCGGACACATTCTGTGCAAACGACCGCAGCGATGCTGAACTGAATCGGTCAGGATGCGCCTTAGCCAGGACTGCCTCGACTGATGCGCGAGGGATCGACTCACCGGGTTGCTTGGACAGGTAGAACGCCTGGGTGGCACGCAGTAGCGGGTCGCGAGCCAATGCAACAGAAAAAGCAAGCAGCGGTTGTGCTTGGACATTGGTATCCCAGAGTCGACGCAGTGCCCTGAAAACGGGATTTTCAGCGGCGAGGCCATATAGGGCAGCCAAGTGGTGAAAGGCAAGTTCACGAGCCTTTTGGGTAGGTTTTCCGAGTACGTTTTCGCTGATAACTGCCCGCACATAGTCCGCGCGTTGCGCGTCCGGCGCTGTATGTCCGAAAAGCGCCCGAAGGTCCTCAAGCATCATGGTCCGCGCGGCGTGCGGACCACTTCGGCCAAAACGAAAGCCAAGTTGAGAAAGTAATTGTTGTCGGCGCTCGGTCACGACACAGCTCCCGAGAAACCTAATTCGAACACGAACATTTCGCGGGAAGACCTTGGAGGAAACCAACAATGCCACGCACGGCGCCTAATTCCTGATTGATGGCGAGTGGATTGATCGTGCACGAGGAGCACTGTCCATATCAGACCTCATACATTCTTGCATGGCGCTTCGGTTAGTTGGCTCAGAATTTTCCGATGGGTCGCACTAAGCGGAAATCCTGGACGCAATTGAAAAGCCATTGGTGCGCGATGAAAGCTCGGTAAATTCAAATGTCCTTGATCTTTTCGATTTCATGCCCCAGCGCATTGATCTTTCCCTCGATCTCAGCCTTCATATGGGCAGCCCGCTCAGCGATCTTCTTGGTTGCATTGCCGCTGGTATTTGCCGCGGTCACGATTTCGTCGAATCCACTCACCTGCTTTCGTATCGCTTCGATGGCTCGGTCAACGACCAGGTAGCTGGCTGCCTCACTCTTGTCATGCTGCGCCGCACGCACGGACATCATCTTGGCCACCATCAAGGCAGCCTTCAGCCATAGGTCGGTAGTGGGTTCATCGGCATCCCAGCGCACCAGAATGTCGTGCCCGTAACGCGCGAACTCGGGTATACCCGGCTGCGCGCTCTTCATTGAGTGCACGAAAACACAAACGCCGGCACCCCGGTTTCGGCGAGCGACATCAGCCTCAGCCAATGACTTGGCCAGGTCGTAAGCAGCGCTCTCTTTGGCTTCGACCACGACCTTGGCGCCAGCGGCCACATGCTCCGGGCCCAGGGTGATGACGAAATCGCCCACCTTGCAATGACTGATCAGCCCGGTGGTCGAACCGGCGTCCTGAACCACATCGCCCGCATCGGACACCAACGACTTGACGGCTTCGCCCACGGCCGCTTCAAACTCCAGGCCATGGCGGGTGCCCTTCGCAGCTTCTTCCTTGCGCACCTGGATGCTGTTGACCAGGACACTCAGGCGTTCCATGAAGTCCTGCGTGGCCTGCATCTGCTCCTTATGGTGCTTTTGCATCTCGCCGCGCAAGCGGGAGATGGCGGATTCCTGATTGTCCAGACTGAATTCGTTGGTCAGGCTGCGCTGTGCGGATTCAACCCGGCCGACCAGTCGGCTCAACGCCGAGTCAGGTCGGTCCAGACTGAACTCCGACACGACTTCGCTCATTCGCCGAGATAGAGCGGTGTTGAGGTCTCCGTGCTTTTCGGTCAGTTCCCGCACCAAGCGGCTTAACGCGCTGGACGGCTCATCCAGCGAGAACTGCTGCAGAATGGATGCGTTCTGCGCCTGGATCACGCCATCGATGGTTTTTTCCATCGTCAGCACCAGCTTGTTGTCGCCTGACGGATCCAGCATCTGAAAAAGCTGACTGTTTTCTCCGACGAACTGCTGGAAAAGGTTGGTCAGCGATGTCTGCGCGCTGGCGACCTGCCCCTTCATGACGCCGGCCAGGTCTCCGTCATCGCGTACCAGCCGCTCGACGCGCTCGGCAAACAGCCCCTGCTTGGGGTCGAAGTAATGCGAGAGGCTGCTGGTGAGGTTCTGCTCCATGTTGGTGCGCCAGCCGTTGAGCCGCTCATTGAGCTGCGCCAGAAGCGCGTCCCCCTCTTTGCGGATCGAATCGCCATCCACAACACCGCGAGCTGCGCGCAAGGAAAGCACGCCGATCTTCAGTGCGGTCTGGATAAAGTCAGTTCGGGGACGGCCCTCAGGATATTCACTGGCCGCCAGGATAACTTCGGGATCCGAAATCGCGAGATGGACATACAGCGGTGGCTGTGAGCCCGTGTGCCCGGAATCATGAGCCTCCGGGTGTTCTCCAGTATTCGCCAGTTGGACTTCTGCCATGGCCCTCCCCTTTACTTCTTTATTTCAAACCTAGGCCGCCTTATTCGATCTGAAAGGCTGGCCACGAAACCGATTCTGCCCTGAAAAGCGGCGCCAAAAATCAGGGAGAGCACCGAGTTTCAATCATCACGACTTGGGTATATCGGGCCCTGTTCGACCCTTGCCTTCTTCGCTCTTCTTGCGCAGAAACGCGGGCATATCAAAGCTGGTTTCGTCTACCGAAAAGCGAATCTCATTTCGCGCGACCAGACGCCTTGACATCTTTCGTGAGC
>ERZ1645187.2073-NODE-2073-length-17963-cov-12.122403_pt1 | contig 17963 bp, 15 predicted proteins | sample MGYA00575352_ERZ1645187 | MGnify/ENA primary metagenome ERZ1645187 (study PRJEB40837, sample SAMN11349314) | freshwater sediment metagenome | isolation source: river sediment | host: Sediment | place: India: Wazaribad , New Delhi | collected 2017-02-21 ... | reverse complement strand
CTTCGGCGCCTTCCTCCTCTACACCGCGGTGCGGCTCGTGTCCGGGCACGGGGACGACGAGGAGTACCGCGAGAACGCCCTCATCGGCACCCTCCGCCGCTTCCTCCCGATCCACGACGAGTACGACGGCGCGAAGATCCGCACCCGCGTCGACGGACGGACGATGTTCACGCCGATGCTCGTGGTCATCCTCGCCCTGGGGTCCACCGACCTCCTGTTCGCCCTGGACTCCATCCCCGCGATCTACGGGCTCACCCAGGACCCGTTCATCGTCTTCTCCACCAACCTCTTCGCCCTCATGGGGCTGCGACAGCTCTACTTCCTGCTGGGCGGACTGCTCGACCGGCTGGTGTACCTGCCCTACGGGTTGTCCTTCATCCTCGCCTTCATCGGGGTCAAGCTCGTGCTGCACGCCCTCCACGAGAACACGCTGCCCTTCATCAACGGCGGCGAGCACGTGACGGTGCCGGAGATCCCGATCTGGCTCTCCCTCTCGGTCATCCTCGTGACCCTGGCCGTCACCACCGTGCTGTCACTCACGGTGGGCGCGGCCCGGGCCCCGCACGGCGCGCCCCACCACCCCGAGATCCCGCACGACGGCGTCGCCCCCACCGAGGACGCGGAGGTCATGGAGAGGATCGACGATCTCACCCGCTACGATCCCCCCTCGCCCACGTCGTCCTCCTGACGAGGAGCGCCCGGGACGTCAGGTCTCAGGCGGGGCGAGCGAGCACACCGAGGACCGGTTGCCACTCCTCGGCGGTCCGTGCCGCGATGCAGCCCTCGACGAGGAACGGGTCCTCCTCCAGGAGCTCCAGCGCCGCCTCGGGCGACGCGGCCTCCATGACGATGAGCGCACCGTTGGACGCCGGGAGCGGACCGGAGGTGAGGAGCGAACCCGCCTCGTGCAACTCCCGGAGGAAGGCCCGGTGAGCGGGCCGCACCTCGGAGAGATCCCTGTCCGTCACGTACTGGTAGCCGACCGCGATGATCATGGGGCCCACCCTAGCCGGGGAGCCGTACGGGTGGGCGGCGAACCGGCGACACCTCATCTCGAACGTGTGTACGAACCCGGATGGTGACCTAGGATGTTGCAGTGAATGATCGCCTGCTAGTGAGCGGGGCCCGCGAGCACAACCTCAAGGACGTCTCCCTCGAGCTGCCCCGGGACCGGCTCATCGTGTTCACCGGGCTGTCCGGCTCCGGGAAGTCGTCGCTCGCCTTCGACACCATCTTCGCCGAGGGGCAGCGGCGCTACGTCGAGTCCCTCTCGTCCTACGCCCGCCAGTTCCTCGGCCAGATGGACAAGCCCCACGTCGACTTCATCGAGGGGCTGTCGCCCGCGGTGTCGATCGACCAGAAGGGGACGAACCGCAACCCACGGTCCACCGTCGGCACGATCACGGAGGTGCACGACTACCTGCGCCTGCTCTTCGCACGGGCCGGCACGCAGACCTGCCCCACCTGCGGTGAGGTCGTGACCGCGCAGACCCCGCAGCAGATCGTCGACCGGTTGACCTCGCTCCCGGAGGGGACACGCTTCCAGCTCCTCGCCCCGATCGTCCGGGGGCGCAAGGGCGAGCACGCCGAGCTGCTGGCCGAGCTGCAGCAGAAGGGCTTCGCCCGGGCGAAGGTGGACGGCACGGTCGTGTCCCTCGCCCAGCCGCCAACGCTCACCAAGAACCTGAAGCACTCCATCGACGTGGTCGTGGACCGTCTCGTGGTGCGCGACGGTGTCCGGCAACGCTTCACGGACTCCGTCGAGACCGCCCTGGCCCTCGCCGAGGGCCAGGTGCTCGCCGAGTTCGTCGACCGCGACGAGGACGATCCCGAGCGCATCATCCCGTTCTCCGAGAAGCGGGCCTGCCCCAACCAGCATCCCCTCGCCCTGGCCGAGATCGAGCCGCGCACCTTCTCCTTCAACGCCCCCTACGGCGCGTGCCCGGAGTGCGACGGGATCGGCACCAGCGTGGAGGTGGATCCCGAACTCGTGGTGCCGAACGAGGACCTCTCCCTCGCGGAGGGTGCCATCGCGGTGTGGCCGGGGGAGCGGTCGCAGTACTACTTCCGCCTCATCGCCGCCCTCGCGGAGGACCTGAAGTTCTCCGTCGACGTGCCGTGGCGAGCCCTGCCGGAGCGCGCGAGGCAGGCGCTGCTCCACGGCAACGACTACGAGGTGCACGTCAAGTACAAGAACAGGTGGGGCCGGGAACGGAGCTACACCAGCGGGTTCGAGGGTGCGATCCACTACATCAACCGCAAGCACGCCGAGACCGAGTCCGACTCCTCCCGGGAGCGGTACCAGGGATTCATGCGGGAGATCCCGTGCGCCGTGTGCCACGGTGCCCGGCTGCGCCCCGAGGTCCTCGCCGTGAAGGTGGGGGGCCTGTCCATCGCGGAACTGTCCGACCTCTCCATCGATCGTGCCAAGCAGTTCCTGGACCGGCTCATCCTGACGGAGCGCGAGGCGGCGATCGCGGCCCAGGTGCTGAAGGAGATCCACGCGCGGCTCGGCTTCCTCCTCGACGTCGGTCTCGACTACCTGACCCTCTCCCGTGCGGCCGGCACCCTCTCGGGCGGTGAGGCCCAGCGGATCCGCCTGGCGACCCAGATCGGGTCCGGGCTCGTGGGGGTCCTCTACGTCCTCGACGAGCCCAGCATCGGCCTGCACCAGCGGGACAACCGGCGCCTCATCGAGACCCTCACCAGGCTGCGCGACCTCGGCAACACGCTCATCGTCGTGGAACACGACGAGGACACCATCCGCTCCTCCGACTGGGTGGTGGACATCGGTCCCGGCGCGGGCGAGCACGGCGGCGAGATCGTGCACTCGGGCACCTATGCCGATCTGCTGGACGCACCGCGGTCGATCACGGGTGACTACCTGGCGGGGCGGCGCCAGATCCCGCTGCCACCCGTCCGCCGCCCCCGGGACCCCGGACGCGTGCTGACGGTGCAGCACGCCCGCGAGCACAACCTCAAGGACGTCACGGTGGAGTTCCCCCTCGGCTGCCTCGTCGCCGTCACCGGCGTGTCGGGCTCCGGGAAGTCCACGCTCGTGAACACCGTCCTGTACAACGTGCTCGCCAGGGAGCTCAACCGGTCCCGCGTGGTGGCCGGCAGGCACAAGTCCGTCTCCGGGATCGAGCACCTCGACAAGGTCGTGCACGTCGACCAGTCCCCGATCGGCCGGACGCCACGGTCCAACCCCGCCACCTACACCGGGGTCTGGGATCACATGCGCCGGCTGTTCGCGGAGACCACCGAGGCGAAGGTCCGGGGGTACGGGCCCGGCCGCTTCTCCTTCAACGTCAAGGGCGGACGCTGCGAGGCCTGCAGGGGCGACGGCACCCTGAAGATCGAGATGAACTTCCTCCCGGACGTCTACGTGCCCTGCGAGGTGTGCCACGGCGCGCGGTACAACCGGGAGACCCTCGAGGTCCACTACAAGGGCCGGAACGTCGCCGACGTGCTCGACATGCCGATCTCCGAGGCCGCCGAGTTCTTCCGGGCGGTGCCCGCCATCGCGCGCCACCTCGACACCCTCACGAGCGTGGGTCTCGGCTACGTCCGGCTCGGGCAGAGTGCGCCGACCCTCTCCGGGGGCGAGGCACAGCGGGTGAAGCTCGCCTCCGAGCTGCACCGCCGCTCCTTCGGCCGCAGCATCTACGTGCTGGACGAGCCCACCACCGGGCTGCACTTCGAGGACATCCGCAAGCTCCTCCTCGTGCTCCAGGGGCTCGTCGACAAGGGCAACACGGTCATCGTCATCGAGCACAACCTCGACGTCATCAAGTGCGCGGACTGGGTGATCGACCTGGGTCCCGAGGGCGGCGACGGCGGGGGCGAGGTGATCGCCGAGGGCACCCCCGAGGAAGTGGCCCGCGAGTCCCGGTCCCACACGGGCCGCTTCCTCCAGCCGCTGCTGGACGCCGTGCCGTGACCCTCCCGGCCAGCTACCGGCCCCGGGACGTGCCCACCGACCCCGGTGTCTACCGCTTCCGCGACGCCCAGGGGCGCGTGCTCTACGTCGGCAAGGCGAAGAACCTCCGGGCCCGCCTCTCCTCCTACTTCCAGGACCCCTCCCGGCTGCACCCCCGGACCCGGACGCTGGTGACCACCGCGTCCTCCGTGCAGTGGACGGTGGTGGCGAACGAGGTGGAGGCCCTCAGCCTCGAGTACACGTGGATCAAGGAGTTCTCACCCCGGTTCAACGTCGTCTTCCGGGACGACAAGTCCTACCCCTACCTCGCCGTCTCGATGGGGGAGGAGTACCCCCGGGTCCAGGTGATGCGGGGGGAGCTGCGGAAGGGCACGCGCTACTTCGGGCCCTACACCCACGCGTGGGCGATCCGCGAGACCATGGACCTCCTCCTGCGCGTCTTCCCCGTCCGCTCCTGCTCCATGGGAGTGTTCCGCAGGGCCCGGAGTTCGGGGAGGCCGTGCCTGCTCGGGTACATCGACAAGTGCAGCGCGCCCTGTGTCGGACGCATCACCCCCGCCGCCCACCGCGCCCTCGCCGAGGACCTGTGCGCGTTCATGAACGGCGACGCCGCCCGCTTCATCTCGCGCCTGGAGCAGCAGATGCTCGCCGCCGCGGACGCGCAGGACTACGAACGCGCCGGCCGGCTCCGCGACGACGTCGCCGCGCTGCGCCGGGTGATGGGCCGCAACGCCGTCGTCCTGCCCGACGGCACGGAGGCGGACGTGTACGCCCTGGCCACCGACGAGCTGCAGGCCTCCGTCCAGGTCTTCCACGTCCGCCAGGGGCGGATCCGGGGACAGCGGGGGTGGGTGACCGACCGGGGCGACGACGCCACCGAGGGCGAGCTCATCGAGCGCCTCCTCGTCCAGGTCTACGGCGGCCGGACGCAGGGGGACGGCGGTGACGCGATCCCCCGCGAGATCCTCGTGCCGCACCTGCCCGACGACGTCGAGGCCGTCACGGCGTGGCTCCGGGCCGCCCGTGGCGGGCGGGTCTCGATCCGGGTGCCCCGCCGCGGGGACAAGAGGGCGCTGATGGACACCGTCCACGAGAACGCCCGCCAGGCACTGGCGGCGGAGAAGCTGCGCCGCGGAGCGGACCTGGCCACCCGCTCCCGTGCGCTGGAGGAGCTGCAGCGCCACCTCGGGCTCCCGGACCCACCGCTGCGGATCGAGTGCTACGACATCTCGCACACCGGGGGCACCCTCCAGGTCGGCTCCATGGTCGTCTTCGAGGACGGCCTCGCCAAGAAGCGCGACTACCGGACGTTCAACGTCCGCGGACCGCACGGCGACGGCGCCCGCGACGACACCGAGGCGCTCGCGGAGGTGCTGACGCGGCGGTTTGAACGCGCGTCGCGTGGCCCCGCGCCCGCGAGCGGCCCGGCCGACGACGTCGTCGAGCGCGAGTCCTTCAGCTACGACCCGGGACTGCTCGTCATCGACGGCGGCCTCCCGCAGGTCAACGTCGCCGCCCGAACCCTCGCGGACCTCGGCGTCGACGTGCCGGTGGTGTCCCTGGCGAAGCGTCTGGAGGAGGTCTGGGTGCCCGGGGAGGAGTTCCCCGTGGTCCTCCCGCGGGGGAGCGAGGCGCTCCACCTCCTGCAGCGTGTCCGGGACGAGGCCCACCGCTTCGCCATCACGCGGCACCGGCAGCGCCGGACGAAGGCGATGACGGCCTCCGTGCTCGATTCCCTCCCGGGAATCGGCCCGGCACGCGCCAAGGCCCTGCTCCAGCACTTCGGCTCGGTGCGGAACCTCCGGCAGGCGGACGAGGAGGCCATCGCGCGAGTGCCCGGCATCGGCCCGGCGCTGGCGCACCAGATCGCCCGGAGGCTCGCCGAGGGGTGATCCCGTCGGCCTCTCCGCCCCGAGGGCGGCGTGGCATGCTTGGGGAATGGATCAGCCGACGCCCGCCCCCGGACCGACGACCGTTCCCGAGGGGATCCCGGTGCGCGACGAGCAGACCCCGCTGCGTCCCGCGGAGAGGCCGGAGCTCCTCCTGATCACCGGCATGTCCGGGGCGGGCCGGTCCCGGGCCGCCGCGGCGCTGGAGGACCTGAACTGGTACGTCGTCGACAACCTGCCGCCCCGCCTCCTCATCACGCTGGCCACCATGATGAGCGCCGGCGCCGGGATCAGCAGGCTGGCCGCCGTCGTCGACGTGCGGTCGGGGGAGTTCTTCAACGAGATGGTCTCCGTGATCGACCAGATCCGGCAGACGGGCATGGAGTACCGCATCATCTTCCTCGAGGCCTCCGACGCCGAGCTGGTGCGGCGCTTCGAGACGGTCCGGCGGCCCCACCCGCTCCAGGGGGACGGCCGCATGCTCGACGGCATCGTCGCCGAGCGCGCCCTGCTGCAGGCGCTGAAGAACCGCGCCGACGTCGTCATCGACACCACCGAGCTCTCGGTCCACGACCTGGCGCGACGCATCCGCGAGCTCATCGACGGCGAGGCGGAGGACCGCGTCCGCCTCACCGTCATGTCCTTCGGCTTCAAGTACGGGCTCCCCCTGGACGCCGACCACGTGGTCGACGTCCGCTTCCTCGCCAATCCCTACTGGGTGACGGAGTTGCGCCACCTGACCGGCCACGACCAGGAGGTGAGGTCCTACGTGCTCTCGCTCCCGGGGGCCGGGGAGTTCGTGGACCGCTACGTCGCGGCGCTCGAACCGGTCCTCGGCCGCTACGCGGACGAGCTCAAGCCCTACGTCACGATCGCGGTGGGCTGCACCGGGGGCAAGCACCGCTCAGTGGCCATCAGCGAGGAGATCGCGGGGCGGTTGCGGGCGGCCGGCCACGCCGTGCGCACGCTCCACCGGGATCTCGGGAGGGAGTGATGGCCGGGCTGAAGGTGGTCGCCCTCGGGGGTGGGCACGGCCTTGCCGCCACCCTGCAGGCGCTCCGGCACGTGTCGCGCAACCTGACCGCCGTGGTCACGGTGGCGGACGACGGCGGATCCTCCGGCCGGCTGCGGGTCGAGCTCGGCTGCCTCCCCCCTGGCGACCTGCGGATGGCGCTGTCCGCGCTGTGCGACGACACCGAGTGGGGCCACACCTGGCGGGACATCCTGCAGCACCGCTTCCACACCTCAGGGCCGCTCGACAAGCACGCGGTGGGTAACCTGCTCATCGCCTCGATCTGGGAGCAACTGGGCGATCCGGTGGCCGGTCTCGACCTCGTGGGCCGTCTCCTCGGCGCCCGGGGCACGGTGCTCCCCATGGCGATGGTTCCCCTGGAGATCGGCGCGAACGTGCGTATCGGGGACGAGGTCGTCACGGTCCGCGGCCAGAGCAGAGTCGCCTCGACGCGGGGAGAGGTGCTGGAGATCTGGCTCGACCCCGCCGATCCGCCCGCCTGCCCGGAGGCCGTCACCGCCATCACCGACGCGGACTTCGTCGTCCTCGGCCCCGGGTCGTGGTTCACCTCCGTCCTCCCGCACCTCCTCGTGCCCGGCCTCAACGCCGCGCTCCACACGGCCCGCCACCGCATCCTCACGGCGAACCTCGTCACCCAGCAGGGCGAGACGGAGAACCTGACGCCGGGCGATCACCTCCGCGCACTGCACCGTTTCGCACCGGATCTCGCGTTCGACACCGTCATCGCCGACCCCGCCTCCGTGGACGATCTCGACGACTTCACCGGTGCCGCGGCGGCCCTCGGCGCGGACGTCCTCCTCCGCCAGGTCCGCAGCGCCCGGGCGTCCGGGTCGCACGACCCGCTACGCTTGGCTGCCGCCTACCGGGACGCGTTCGAGAACTGCCACGGGGACGTCGGCTGAGGAGAGGAGTCAGGAGTTGTCGTTGACGGTCGATGCCAAGGACGAACTCGCCCGCGTGCGGGTGGAGAAGATGTCCGCACGCCGGGCGGAGGTGGCGGCGACGCTGCGTTTCGCCGGCGGACTGCACATCATCTCGGGGCACGTCGTCATCGAGGCCGAACTGGACACCGCGATCGCCGCCCGGCGGCTGCGCCAGGAGATCCTCGAGGTGTTCGGCCACCGGAGCGAACTCATCGTGGTGTCGGGCGGGGGGTTGCGGCGCGGCAACCGCTACGTCGTCCGGGTGGTGCAGGACGGCGCGGGACTCGCCCGCCAGACCGGACTGATCGATGCCCGGGGGCGACCCGTGCGCGGGCTCCCACCCCAGATCGTGGCCGCCTCGCTCGGCGACGCCGCCGCCGCCTGGCGGGGAGCGTTCCTCGCCCACGGGTCGCTGACGGAGCCCGGGCGGTCCGGCGCCCTCGAGGTGACCTGCCCGGGACCGGAGGCCGCACTGGCGCTCGTCGGCGCGGCGCGGCGGATGGGGGTCCCCGCGAAGGCTCGCGAGGTCCGCGGGGTGGACCGCGTCGTCGTGCGCGACGGCGAGGCCATCGCCGCGCTCCTGACCCGCATGGGGGCGATGGACACCGTGCTGGTGTGGGAGGAGCGGCGGTTGCGGCGCGAGGTCCGCGGCACCGCGAACCGCCTCGCGAACTTCGACGACGCCAACCTCCGCCGGTCGGCGCGTGCCGCCGTCGCCGCGGGGGCGCGCGTCGAGCGCGCGATGGAGATCCTCGGTGAGGAGAACATCCCGGAGCACCTGTTGCAGGCAGGGAGGCTGCGCCTGGCCCACCGCTCCGCCTCGCTGGAGGAGCTCGGCCAGATGTCCGACCCCGTGCTGACCAAGGACGCCGTGGCCGGCCGCATCCGCCGGCTGCTCGCCATGGCGGACAAGTTCGCCGCCGACACCGGCATCCCGGACACGACGGCCGCCCTCACGGAGGACATGCTCGAGGATTGATCGGGACCATCGACCTCGCCCTTTTGCAAACCCATGGTGATAACCTGAGGAGCGCTGGCTCACGTTCCGCCAGGCCGGGAACCGCGCCCTCGGGGGTGGACTCATCAGGTGTGGGGGGGGCGGGCCAGGGGCGCACCCGGTGCGCTCTTCCAGAAATCGACCTGCACGCGCCCAGACGGCGCACCACTGGAGGACTATCGTGACCATCCGCGTCGGTATCAACGGCTTCGGCCGCATTGGCCGCAACTTCACCCGCGCCGTCCTGGAGTCCGGGGCCGACATCGAGATCGTCGGCGTCAACGACCTGACGGACAACAAGACCCTCGCCCACCTCCTGAAGTACGACTCGATCCTCGGGGTGCTCAAGGAGGACGTGTCCTACGGCGAGGACTCCATCACCGTCGGCGCACGCACGTTCAAGGCGCTCGCCGAGCGCGACCCGGCCGCCCTTCCCTGGGGCGAGCTCGGTGCTGACATCGTCATCGAGTCCACCGGTCGCTTCACGGACGCCACCAAGGCCAAGGCTCACCTCGACGCCGGCGCCAAGAAGGTCATCATCTCGGCGCCCGCGAAGAACGAGGACGCCACCTTCGTCATCGGCGTCAACGACGGCGACTACGACCCGGAGAAGCACAACATCATCTCCAACGCGTCCTGCACGACGAACTGCCTCGCCCCGCTGGCGAAGGTCCTCAACGACGAGTTCGGCATCGTCCGTGGCCTGATGACGACCATCCACGCCTACACCGCGGACCAGAACCTGCAGGACGGCCCCCACAGCGACCTGCGCCGTTCCCGCGCCGCCGCGTTGAACATCGTCCCCACCAAGACCGGTGCCGCCCAGGCCGTCGCCCTCGTCCTGCCCGAGCTCAAGGGCAAGTTCGACGGCTTCGCCATGCGCGTCCCGACCCCCACCGGGTCCGCCACGGACCTCACCTTCACCGCGGAGAAGCCGGTGACCGTCGAGTCCGTCAACGCTGCCGTCAAGGCCGCGGCCGAGGGCCCCCTCAAGGGCATCCTGGCCTACACCGAGGACCCGATCGTGTCGCAGGACATCGTGACGGACCCGCACTCCTCGATCTTCGACGCCGGCCTCACCAAGGTCATCGGCGACATGGTCAAGGTGGTCTCCTGGTACGACAACGAGTGGGGCTACAGCTCCCGGCTCGTCGACCTCACCGTCCTGGTGGGCTCGAAGCTCTGAGAACCGCTGCACCGGGGGCGTCCGTGAGTGATCGCGGGCGCCCCCCGATGCGTGAGAAGGAAGGAATCCGATCAATGCAGACAATCGAGACCCTCGGCGACCTGCGCGGCAAGCGCGTGCTCGTCCGATCCGACTTCAACGTGCCGCTCGACGGCGAGACCATCACGGACGACGGGCGCATCCGGGCCGCGCTGCCGACGCTGCAGGCGCTGGTCGACCAGGGGGCACGCGTCATCGTCATGGCCCACCTCGGACGTCCGAAGGGCGCTCCGGACCCCAAGTACTCGCTCGCTCCCGTGGCCAGGCGCCTCGGCGAGCTGCTCGGCGCCGAGGTCGCCCTCGCCGGGGACCTGGTCGGTGAGTCCGCCAGGGCCACGGTCGCCGCGCTGGAGGACGGGCAGGTCGCCCTCCTCGAGAACGTCCGGTTCGACGCTCGCGAGACCTCCAAGGTCGACGCCGAGCGCGCCGAGCTCGCCGACGAGCTGGCCGCCCTGGCCGACGTCTACGTCTCGGACGGCTTCGGCGTCGTCCACCGCAAGCAGGCGTCGGTCTACGACGTCGCCGAGCGGCTCCCGCACGCGGCCGGCAAGCTCGTGTTCAAGGAGATCGACTCCCTGCGGCGGGCCACCGACAACCCGGAGCGGCCGTACGCCGTCGTGCTCGGCGGTGCGAAGGTCTCGGACAAGCTCGGCGTCATCGCCAACCTGCTCGACAAGGCCGACATCCTCCTCATCGGTGGCGGCATGGCCTACACGTTCCTCGCGGCCCAGGGCAAGGGCGTGGGAACGTCCCTGCTCGAGGCGGACCAGATCGACGTGGTGAAGGGCTACCTGGAGGACGCCGCGGCCAAGGGCGTCGAGATCGTCCTGCCGGTCGACGTCCTCGCGGCCGAGTCCTTCGGCGCGGACGCCCCGTACGAGGTCGTGTCCACCGACGCGATCCCCGACGACCGGATGGGCCTCGACATCGGCCCCGAGTCACGGAAGCTCTTCGCGGAGAAGATCGCCGGCGCCCGGACCGTCGTGTGGAACGGTCCGATGGGCGTGTTCGAGTTCGAGGCGTTCTCCGAGGGCACCAGGGCCGTGGCACGCGCGATGAGCGAGTCCGACGGGTTCTCCATCGTCGGGGGCGGCGACTCGGCCGCTGCGGTCCGCATCCTGGGCTTCGACGAGTCCACGTTCTCCCACATCTCCACCGGCGGCGGCGCGTCGCTGGAGTTCCTCGAGGGCAAGACCCTCCCCGGCATCGCGATCCTGGAGGCATGATGACCGCTCGTACCCCGCTCATGGCGGGCAACTGGAAGATGAACCTCGACCACCTCGAGGCGATCGCGCTCGTGCAGAAGCTCGCGTGGGCGCTCAAGGACGCCAAGCACGACGTCGCGGAGGTGGAGGTGGCGGTGATGCCGCCCTACACCGACATCCGGTCCGTGCAGACCCTCGTGGACGGGGACAGGCTCGACATCGCGTACGGGGCGCAGGACGTCTCCGTGCACGACAAGGGCGCCTACACCGGCGAGATATCGGCGCGGATGCTCGCCAAGCTCGGGTGCAGCTACGTGGTGGTCGGCCACTCGGAGCGCCGCGAGTACCACGGCGAGACCGACGCCCTGGTCGGCGAGAAGGCACGCGTGACACTGGCCGGAGGCATGACCCCGATCATCTGCGTCGGCGAGGCCCTCGACATCCGGAAGGCCGGCACCCAGGTGGAGCACGTCGTCGGGCAGATCGACGGCGTCTACGAGGGCATGCCCGCCGAGGACGCCGCGAGGACCGTGATCGCCTACGAGCCCATCTGGGCCATCGGGACGGGTGAGGTGGCGACCCCGGCCGACGCCCAGGAGGTCTGCGGTGCGATCCGCGTCCGGCTCGCGGAGCTGTACTCCCAGGAGGTCGCGGACGTCGTCCGCGTGCTCTACGGCGGGTCGGTCAAGTCCTCCAACGTGGCGTCCATCATGGAGGGCGCCGACGTCGACGGCGCACTCGTCGGCGGGGCGTCGCTCGACGCGGACGAGTTCGCCGCGATCGTGCGGTACCAGCACCACGTCACCGCCTGACAACGGATGGCGGCGCACCCTGGGGGTGCGCCGCCATCGGTTATCCTGTTCCACGACATCTCCCCACCTCCGATTGGACCCTTCGTGACCGCACTGACGATCGCCCTCCAAGTGGTGCTGATCCTCACCTCGATCTTCCTGGTGCTGACCGTGCTCATGCACAAGGGCAAGGGTGGCGGCCTCTCCGACATGTTCGGGGGTGGCATCTCCAGCGCGGTCGGCTCCTCCGGTGTCGCGGAGCGCAACCTCAACAGGATCACCATCGGCGTCTCCCTCGTCTGGGTCACCGTGATCGTCCTGCTGGGGCTCATCCTCAGGTTCGAGAGCTAGGGGGCCGCGTGGCTGCCGGCAATGCCATTCGGGGGTCGCGGGTCGGTTCCGGGCCGATGGGTGAGGCGGAGCGCGGGGAACTCGCACCACGGGTCCGGGTGTCGTACTGGTGCGCCCAGGGACACGAGACCCGGCCCAGCTTCGCCGTCGAGGCGGAGACGGAGATCCCGGAGCTGTGGGACTGCCCGCGCTGCGGGCTGCCCGCGGGCCAGGACCGGGACAACCCGCCCGAGCCGCCCCGCAACGAGCCGTACAAGACGCACCTCGCCTACGTGAAGGAGCGCCGCACCGACGCGGACGGCGCCGCCCTGCTCGACGAGGCGCTCGCCGCGCTCCGGGAGCGCCGCGGCCAGTGACCCGGCCGGGTGCGCCTCAGAGCGCGCCCGCTGCGGCTGTGTCGAGCAGCCAGAGCGTCGTGGCGCCGCGGACGCGGGCCGCGGGCACGGGCTCCGTGCCGGGGAGCAACGAGGCCGCCACCATCGGGGCCTTGTCCTGGCCCGCCGCGACGAACCACACCTCGTCCGCGTCCGAGAGGCTGGCGCGGGTGAGGCTCACGCGCGTCGGCGGGGGCTTGGGGGAGTCGTGCACCGGCAGGGCACCCTTCCCCTCCACCTCCACCTCGTCCCGCCCCGGGAAGAGCGAGGCGACGTGCCCGTCCGGCCCGATGCCGAGGACCACGACCGTGAAGTGGACGTCACGCACCGCGGTCGCGTAGGCCTCCGCGGCCGCCTCGGCATCCTCGGCCTCTCCGGGCCGGGCCACCTCGTGGACGTTCTCCGGCGGGATGGGGAGGGAGTCAATCCACGTGCGCACCTGCGAGGCGTTGCGCTCGGCGTCCTCCGCGTAGCGTTCGTCCCCCCACCACAGGTGGACCTGGGACCAGTCGACGGCTCCCGCCAGTTCCTCGCCCACGATCGAGTCGAGCATCCGGGTGCCCAGGGTGCCGCCGGTGAGGGCGACGTGCACGGGCGCCGTCACGGACTGGGCGTCCACGAGCGCCAGCAGCAGGCGCAGTCCGGCGGCGCGGGCGGTGAGCGCGGGGTCCGGCAGGACGATGACGCGTTCCATGGGTTCTCCTCTCAGAGGGCCGCGACGGCGTGCTGGAGCGCGTCGGCGTAGACCTCGTCGGCATCGAGCCTCCGGAGTTCCTCCATGAGGCAGTCGGTGGTGGTGCGGGGCGGCAGGTTCATCCGCTGGTCCGGGCGACCGGCGCGGGAGATCGTGGCGGCGGCCGAGTCCAGGGGCCGGCTGATGCGGACCCGACCCGACGCGAACGTGAGGTCCACGCGGGTGATGTGGATGCCCCCGGAGTCGTGGAACCGTACGGGAACGCCCACCCGGGACGTGATCCAGCCCGCGAGCAGGTGCATCGACGGCCTGTCCTGGGCGCCCTCCACGTCGATGGACTCGAGCGGGGAGTCCTCGATCTCGAGCAGGGCGGCGATCAGGGACCGCCAGAGGGTGATGCGCGCCCACGACAGGTCGGTGTCGCCGGGCGAGTAGTTGGCACCGAGGAGGGCGAGGCTGAGGCGCGCCTCCCGGCTCGTGGCCGGATCGTCCGTGATGCCGGAGATGATGTCGGTGATCCGGCGCTGTGCCATCCGGCCCACGGGCTCCGCGGCCGGCCGGTGCGGGGTCCTGCCGAACCAGAACGCCACGATCGGGGTGTCGGGCAGGAGAAGGGGGGTGACGAGGGTGTCCTGGTCGACGGCGGCCGCGCCCCGCGGGTGGAGCACCACGACCTCCGAGGCCCCGGCGTCGCCGCCGACGCGGATCTCGGCGTCCAGGCCGTCCGCGCCCGCCGGTGGCCGGGTGTTGACGACGATGACGCGCGAGGGGTGCTCGCGTGATGCGGCGTTGGTGACCTCGATGGCCTCCTCGACCTTCTCCGGGCCGTGGGCGAGCACGATGAGCGTCAGCACGCGGCCGAGGGCGACGACGCCACCCTCCTCCCGCACGGTGACGAGCCGGGAGGCGACGGCGGCGGAGGTGGTGTCCTCCAGTCGGATGATCATCGGATTCCCTTCAGGGCCTGCGCCACTCGCGGCCGTCGGCGGCCATCATGGCGTCCGCCGACGGCGGCCCCCACGAGCCGGGGCGGTAGGACTCGATGGGCCGGCCCTCCCAGTGCGCGAGGACCGGATCCAGGATCTGCCAGGAGAGTTCCACCTCGCGTTGCCGGGGGAACAGCGGGGGTTCTCCCAGGAGCACGTCCAGGAGGAGACGTTCGTAGGCCTCGGGTGAGTTCTCGGTGAAGGCGTGCCCGTAGCCGAAGTCCATCGTGACGTCCCGCACCTCCATGGAGGTACCGGGGATCTTGGCCCCGAACCGGATGGTCACGCCCTCGTCTGGCTGGACCCGGATGACGAGCGCGTTCTGGCCGAGCTCGGATGTCTGTGAGCTCTCGAACGGGAGGTGGGGGGCCCGGGTGAACACCACCGCGATCTCGGTGACGCGGCGTCCGAGCCGCTTGCCGGCCCGCAGGTAGAACGGGACGCCCGCCCAACGCCGGTTGTCGACGTCCACGCGGATGGCGGCGTAGGTCTCCGTCGTGGACGCCGGGTTCATGCCCTCCTCCTCGAGGAAGCCCCTCACCTTCTGCCCGCCCTGCCAGCCGGCGGCGTACTGGCCGCGCGCCGTGTGGCGGTCGAGGTCCTCGGGCAGGCGGACGGCGGAGAGCACCTTCTCCTTCTCGGCACGCAGCGCGTCGGCGTCGAAGCAGACGGGCTCCTCCATCGCGGTGAGCGCGAGCAGCTGGAGGAGGTGGTTCTGGATGACGTCCCGCGCTGCCCCGATGCCGTCGTAGTAGCCGGCGCGGGAGCCGATGCCGATGTCCTCGGCCATCGTGATCTGCACGTGGTCCACGTAGTGCGAGTTCCACACCGGCTCGAAGAGCTGGTTCGCGAAGCGCAGCACCAGGAGGTTCTGGACCGTCTCCTTGCCGAGGTAGTGGTCGATGCGGAACACGGCCTCGGGTGGGAAGACGTCCGAGAGCACGTCGTCCAGCTCGCGGGCGCTGGTGAGGTCGTGCCCGAACGGCTTCTCGACCACCACGCGGCGCCAGCTCCCGTTGGCGGAGCTGGAGAGCCCGGAACGTGCCAGCTGCCCGAGGACCTTGGGGAAGGCGTTCGGCGGCACGGAGAGGTAGAAGGCGTGGTTGCCGTGGGTGCCGCGCTCCTCGTCGAGCTCGCGCACGGTGGTGGCGAGGCGGTCGAAGGCGTCGTCGTCGTCGAAGTCCCCGGACACGAACCGGAAGCCGCCGGCCAGGTGGTCCCACGTCCGCTCGTCGAAGGGGGTGCGGGCCCCGGCGACGACCGCCTCCCGCACCCGGGCTGTGAACTCCTCCAGGCTCCAGTCGCGCCGCCCGTACCCGGTGAGGGCGAAGGACGGCGGCAGGAGCCCCCGGTTGGCGAGGTCGTAGACCGCGGGCAGCAGCTTCTTGCGCGCGAGGTCGCCGGTGATGCCGAAGATCACCAGCCCGGAGGGGCCGGCGATCTTCGGCAGGCGGCGGTCGCGGGGGTCCCGCAGGGGATTCTTCACGGCCGAGAGGCTATCAGCCCTCCAGCGCCGTCTTCACCGACGCCAGGAGCTCCTCCCAGCTGATCTCGAACTTCTCGACGGCCTCGCGTTCGAGCTGGTCGGTGACGTCGTCGAAGTCGACCCCGACGGCGGCCAGGCCGGCCATGACGTCCCGGGCGTCGTCGAGGTTGGGCGTGATGGTGTCACCCGTGACCTCCAGGTGGTCCGCCGAGGCCTCGAGGGTGGCGCCGGGCATCGTGTTGACCACACCGGGGGCCACGAGTTCGGCGACGTACAGCACGTCCGAGTACTCCGGGTTCTTCGTCCCCGTGGAGGCCCAGAGGGCGCGTTGCCGGTTGGCACCCGGCAGGGCCCGGAAGCGCTCGCTGTCGAAGAACTCGAGGTAGGCCTCGTAGGCGAGGCGCGCGTTCGCCACGGCAGCCTTGCCGCGCAGGGCGAGCGCCTCGTCGGACCCGATCGCCTCGAGGCGCTTGTCCACCTCGGAGTCGATGCGGGAGACGAAGAAGGAGGCGACCGAGTGGATGGTGGAGAGGTCGATGCCGGAGGCGTGTGCCGCCTCCAGTCCGGCGAGGTAGGCCTCCATGACGGCGCGGTACCGGTCGATCGAGAAGATCAGGGTGACGTTCACGCTGATGCCCTCGCCGATCACCGTGGTGATCGCAGGCAGGCCCTCGAGCGTCGCGGGGATCTTGATCAGGACGTTCGGGCGGTCCACCGTCATCCAGAGGGCGCGCGCCTGCTCGACGGACGGGTCGGTCTCGTGGGCGAGGCGGGGGTCGACCTCGATGGAGACGCGGCCGTCGAAGCCGTCGGTCGCGTCGAACACGGGGCGGAGGATGTCGCACGCGTCGCGCACGTCGTCGGTGGTGGCCGCGACGACGGCATCGTCGAGGCTCGCTCCGGCCCTCGCGAGGGCGCCCATCTGCTCGGCGTAGTCGGCGCCCTTGGACAGTGCCGCGGCGAAGATCGTGGGGTTGGTGGTGACGCCGACCACGGAGCGCTCGTCGATGTTGCGTTGCAGCGCACCGGAGGTGATCGCGCCGCGGGAGAGGTCGTCGAGCCAGATCGAGACGCCGGCTGCGGAGAGGTCCTTCAGGTTCTGGGACATGGTGGTTCCTTGTGGTTTCAGCGGGTTGCGGAGATGGATTCGAGGGCGGCGGCGGTCACGGCCTCGGCGGTGACCCCGTACTCCTTCATGATGCGGGCGCCGTCGGCGGAGGCGCCGAAGGTGTCGATGCCGATGCTGCGTCCGGCGTCGCCGACGTAGCGTGCCCAGCACGTGGTGAGTCCGGCCTCGACGGAGACGCGCGCCCGGACCGCCTTCGGCAGCACCTGCTCGCGGTACGCCTCGTCCTGCTCGGCGAACCACTCGAGGCACGGCGCGGAGACCACGCGGGCGTTGACGCCCTGCTCGGCGAGCTGCTCCCGGGCGGCCAGTGCCAGCTGGACCTCCGAGCCGGTGCCGATGAGGATCACGTCCGGGGTGCCGCCGGCCGCCTCCGCGAGCACGTAGGCGCCCTTCAGCACGCCCTCTGCGGACGCCAGGGTGTCACCGGTGGCCTCGCCGTCGCCGCGCGCCGGGACGGGCAGGTTCTGGCGCGAGAGGACGAGGCCGGCGGGCCGGTCGGTGCGCGTGAGGATGCCGCGCCAGGCCTGGGAGGTCTCGTTCGCGTCGGCGGGACGCACGATGTCGAGGTTCGGGATGGCCCGGTACGCGGTGAGGTGCTCGATGGGCTGGTGGGTGGGGCCGTCCTCGCCCACGCCCACGGAGTCGTGCGTCCACACGAAGGTCGACGGGATGCCCATCACGGCTGCGAGGCGGACCGCGCCGCGCATGTAGTCGGCGAACACGAAGAAGGTGCCGCCGTACGGCCGGGTGAGGCCGTGCAGCGCGATGCCGTTGACGATCGCGCCCATGCCGTGTTCGCGGATCCCGAAGTGGAGGGTGCGGCCGTAGACGTGGCCCTGGAAGTCCTCGGACTGGCGGTCCGGCGGGAGGAAGCTCGGCTCGCCCTTCATCGTGGTGTTGTTGGAGCCCGCGAGGTCCGCGGAGCCGCCCCACAGCT
>ERZ1645187.2072-NODE-2072-length-17964-cov-7.630018_pt1 | contig 17964 bp, 16 predicted proteins | sample MGYA00575352_ERZ1645187 | MGnify/ENA primary metagenome ERZ1645187 (study PRJEB40837, sample SAMN11349314) | freshwater sediment metagenome | isolation source: river sediment | host: Sediment | place: India: Wazaribad , New Delhi | collected 2017-02-21 ... | reverse complement strand
AACGTTCTCGTCAACGACCTCGTTCTCGACAAAAACGGCCAGAAGATGTCCAAGAGCAAGGGAAACACCGTAGACCCGTTCCGTCTGTTCGATGACTACGGCGCGGACGCGCTCAGATGGTATCTGCTGTTCGTATCTCCGGCATGGACACCCACCCGTTTCGACGAAGAGGGAATCAAGGAAGTCCTGAGCAAGTTCTTCGGGACCTTTAAGAACACCTACACCTTCTTTTCGCTGTACGCGAATACGGACAATATCGATCCGAGAGAATTCTATATCGAACCGAAGGACCGCGCGGTTATCGACCGCTGGATCCTGTCCAAATACAACCGTCTCGTCCGGGATGTCCGGGCGGAAATGGATCAGTACGATCTGACGCGGGCTGTACGCAGCATTCAGAACTTCGTCAGCGAGGATCTGTCCAACTGGTATATCAGACGCAACAGACGCCGGTTCTGGGGAAGCGACATGTCGGACGACAAGAAGGCCGTCTACAACACAACCTACGAGGTCCTCGAAGGACTGTCGAGACTGACCGCTCCCTTCGCGCCGTACATCTCTGAAGAGATTTACACAAACCTGACCGGAAACGAATCGGTACATCTCGCGGATTACCCGACGGCAGACCTGAGTCTGATCGACGACGCGGTGGAAGAACCGATGGACCTGACGCGCAGGATCGTCTCTCTGGGCAGATCCGCCCGCGAGGACGCGAAGATCAAGGTGCGCCAGCCGCTGCTGGGCGTTATCATCGACGGCAAGAACCGCGCGGAAATCGAATCGCTGGTGCCGCTTATCAAGGAAGAACTCAACGTACGCGAGGTCTTCTTCCGCGACGATCTGACAGATTTCATGAACTTTACGATCAAGCCGGACTTCAAGGCCGCGGGACCTGTCCTCGGCAAGAAGGTCAAGCTGTTCGCGAAGGCGCTGGCCCAGGCGGACGCATCGGTGCTGGTTCCGAAGCTTGAAGCAGGAGAAACGGTCGAAATGGACCTGGACGGCGAAACGGTCGCTGTTACGAAGGATATGACCGATATCCGCATCAGCGCGCGTGAAGGCTTCAACGTTCAGACTGCGGACAACGAGTTTGTCATTCTCGAAACGCAGCTCAACGACGACCTCATCGCAGAAGGGCTCGCGAGAGAGATCGTTTCGAAGATTCAGCAGCTCAGAAAGAGCTCCGGTTTTGACGTAGCGGATCATATCGATGTAAAATTGAATACGGAAGAACCTGAAGTAGAAGCTGCCGTGAACGCCTATCGTGATGTCATCAGCAAAGAGACACTCGCTGACAGCCTGACGTTCACAGACGAAAACGGAACGGAAGCCGATGTCAACGGACATCGGATCGGATTTAGTTTAAATAAAGTCTGAAAAATAAAGGCGGAGCTATGAAAAAACTGACTGCAGTATTCATCACCCTTGTCGTGCTTCTGACCTGTGCGGGCTGTTCGGACTCCTCGCTCGATCAGGACGGAACCAAGCACATCACGTTTATCAACAGCATGGACGTCGTCGTAACGTCGGTAACCGCGACGGTAAACGGGAATGTGACCGATAACCTGCTTACTGCCGAGACGCAGCTTAAGAAGGACGGCCGGTCGATGCTCAAGATTCCCGCTTCCTCAGGCAGCGAGCTGACGAACATCGAACTCGAAGTTGTCGATTCAAAGGGAACGAAGTACAAGTTCAAGGATCTGGATATCAAGAATGCGGGCAGTCTCACCTTCAAGCTCAACGCTTCGGGTGATCCGACTATTGTAATCAGCAGCTGATCAGAGCGGGCCTCAAGGGCCCGCTTTTTTATGATACGGATACTCCGGCCGTGAAGCAGGGTTCGTGAGAATCTCGAGAATAACGGGAATTATGAATAAACTGATGAATGCGGGGCAGCTTGAAAGCTGGCTCGAATATATGAAGGTCAGGGAGCGGCTCCAGGAGCTTCCTGAAGAACCTGTTGTCGCATACGCGGGCACCTCGGGCTCGTTTACCGAGGACGCTGCGATTAACAGCTTCGGGCCCGACAGCCAGCGGGTCGCGTGCCGGCAGTTTGAGGATGTGTTTAAAAGCGTTCTCGCAGGAACCGCTGACTGCGGCGTGATTCCCGTTGAAAACAGCACGACGGGCGCCGTCCGCGACATTTCGGAGCTGCTGCTGGAATACGGATGCACGATTTCAGGCGAAACGGAGGTCGGCGTCTGCCACTGCCTGCTGGGCGTTCCCGGAGGGGGAATCGGCAGGATCAGAAAGGTGGTCTCTCACGAACAGAGTCTGTTTCAGTGTGCGGAATACCTTGACGGACACCCGGACTGGGAGCTCGTACCCTGCGTGAACAACGCGCTGGCTGCCCGGGATACGGCGAAAGCCGCGGATCCCGAATGCGCCGCGATCGCGAGCCGCAGAGCCGGTGAGATATACGGACTCGAAATCCTGGAGGAAGGGATCAATACCAGCGGCGTCAACGCGACCCGTTTCCTGATTGTCACTCAGGGAACAGTGCCTTCGGATGAAAGCGCGCCCCGCAAGGTCTCGCTGTCCTTCGGCACGCCCCATGTTCCGGGGGCGCTGTACAAAATTCTCGGCATCTTCGAGAGCCGCGAGCTTAATCTGTGCCGGATCGAATCGCGTCCGTCAGGAAGGAAGAACTGGGAATATCTGTTCTTCGTCGATTTTACAGGAATCTTCTCCGACGAGCTGCTGGACAGTCTCGTCAGAGAACTGATCCTGAACACGACGGAGCTGACGTTTCTCGGCTGCTACCCGGAACGGAACAGACCGTAAACAGGCAGAGGCATAAAAAGACCGGATCGCGAGATCCGGTCTTTTTTCAGTCTGGGAAGAACGACTGTTTTCGAACTGTTCCTGAAAAGGAGTTACTTGTCGAATTTTTCTTCGATGTCCTTCTTGGCATCTTCCATTTTGTCTTTCGCCTTGTCAGCGCCGTCGTCGACATCCTTCTTCATTTTGTCAAAGCCGCTTTCGACTTTGTCCTTGGCTTTTTCGGCATCATCTTTGACATCTTCTGCGAACTGATCCCATTTTTCTTTTAAATCGCTCATTTCAATCTCCTTAGGTGTGATAATTTATCTGAATGTTACTGCTTTTTATATATCCACGCGTGCAAGGATTAAACGTGACAAAGACTGCTCTGCTGTTACGAAAAGAGTGCAAAATAATTTAAATCTGGTATAAATAAGATAGGAGTAAACGATTAAGATTTTGCAGCTGAAAGGGATCATCATGAAAAATATGCTAATTGAACCGAAATACCAGGGGATCGTATTTGATCTGGACGGAACGCTCATCAATTCACTCGCTGATCTGATCGACTCGCTCAATATCGTCATGGAATATTACGATCTTCCGCCGAAGACCTATGAAGAAGGGAAGAAGCTTATCGGACGCGGACTGCGCAATCTCGTCAAACGTGCGCTTCCCCGCAAGCTGTCCCAGATCGATTCGATCGTCGACGAAGCTCTTCAGATCATGCTGGACGAATATTCGAAGCGCAGGACGAACAAGACGCGTCCGTATGAAAACGTTCAGTTTCTGCTGGACTATATGAACAATCACGAAATACCGATCGGAGTCTGCTCGAACAAGGAGGATCTGCTGGCCAATCAGATCGTCAGGGAGCTGTTTCCGAACACTGCCTTCGAACTCGTGCTGGGCCAGAAGGAAGACGAATACCGCAAGCCGGATCCGACTCCGGCGCTTAAGGTAGCCGGCGCGCTGGGACTTTCGCCGGATCAGTGCCTGTATCTGGGGGATTCGGTGATCGATTACCAGGCGGCCAAAAATGCGGGCATGCTGCCTGTACTGTGCACCTGGGGTTATACGAAGGCGGACCAGCTGATGCAGTTCGAGGATGCGATCTGGATCAAAAATCCGATCCGCGCCATCGATGCGCTCAAATACGGCAGGGATATGTACAGAATATTTCAGGAAGATGAGAAAAAAGTGATCCGGGGTGAAGAATAACCGCCGTTGTCTTTATTTAACAGACAACAGTGCTGTCAAAAAAGACAAATAAGTACTCTGAACCAGAAAAATTTTAACCTTTTTTGAAAAAAACCGGTGATTTTCATATTGACAAGCGTTACATCGATTGGTACACTGCTTTACTTTCACGCCATGTAGTGTTATAATATTAAACGTATCTTAAGAATGAGGTGAACTGCATGCAGAATCAGAAAGCAACCGTTATAGATATCAAGCGCGAAGTCGAAAAACATGTCGGTCAGAAGGTTAGATTAGAAGCCCATAAAAGCAAGAAAAAAATGTATTCCAAGATCGGTGTGATCGAAGGGATCTATCCCTGTATTTTTACGGTCAACGTGATCGAAGAAGAAAGCAGACCGAATCAGAGACTTTCGTTTTCCTATGCGGACGTGCTTACGAAAACTGTCAAAATCGACCTGGTCGATTCCGAAGGTGCTTTCAGCTTTTAATGACAGTATTTATGATAAACGAAAATGCTAAGATAAAAAAGACCGAATCGGTCTTTTTTTTATTTGTTTCATTCGCTTCCGCTCTATAATAAACTAATACTAGTACGGTAAATCCGTGATTTTATCCGCGTTTCCAGCCGGAAAACGCGCCAGACAGGAACATATGAACGAAAATATACTCAACATCCGATCCGAGATCGGACCGCTTGAAGCCGTCGCGCTTCACCGTCCGGGTCTCGAGCTCGAGCGGATCACGCCTGACACACTCAAGGAAGTTCTGTTCGAAGATATCCCGTGGCTCCGCCGTATGCAGGAAGAGCACGACGCATTTGCAGACGAGCTGACAAAACGCGGAACAAAGGTTTATTATATCGAGGAGCTTCTTCAGGAGACTCTCGCGCAGCCCGGAGTCCGCGAACGGCTCATCGATCAGGTGCTCTCGATTAACCCGAAGGCGGGCGAGACCATTATCGAGCATCTGCGCAGATATCTGAACAGCCTCGACAACGTAGCGCTGACGCAGGCGATGATCGCAGGCGTCGTCAAGAAGGATATGGCGCATATCAGACGCGAGCCGGTGCTGGCGGATTTTCTGCATTCGAACGATCCGTATTCATTCTGCATCGCGCCGCTTCCGAATCTGTATTTCATGAGAGATCCCGGAGTGACGGTGGGCAACGGCCTTCTGATCAGCTCGATGGCTACGCCCATCCGGAAACGGGAGAGTCTGTATCTTCAGACCATCTACGACCACCATCCGGTCTTTGCCCACGGAATCGAGAATTCTGACAACCGCTACTACGGCTGGAACGAATTCCGTTCGATTGAAGGCGGAGACGTTCTCGTGCTCAGCCCCGAAACGGTGGCTGTCGGGATCTCGGAGCGGACGAAAGCCCAGGCGGCGGAAAAGTTCGCCCAGGAGCTGTTCGAGAAGGATCCAGTCGTACAGCGCGTCATCGCGGTCAAAATTCCGCGGGTCAGAGCCTTCATGCATCTGGACACCGTGTTTACGATGGTGGACCGGAACAAGTTCACCGTATATCCGGGAATCCTCAATCAGGTCGAAGCCGTAACGATGACCCGGGGCAGCGAAGGAAGACTCGCCTATACGCCCGAAGACTCTCTTGAAGAGGCGCTTAAGAAGGGACTCGGACTCGACGAGATCGTCCTGATCGAATCCGGCGGCGGAGACCCGGTCGCCGCGGCGCGGGAACAGTGGAACGACTCCACCAACACCCTTGCCATCGCGCCGGGCAAGGTCGTCGCGTACACGAGAAACGAACGTTCCAACGAGGTCCTCGATAAAAACGGGATCGAAGTGATCGGGATCGAGGCTTCCGAGCTCGTCAGAGGACGGGGCGGCCCGCGCTGCATGTCGATGCCGCTGCGCCGGACGGACATATAAATGAACGGCAGACACCGGTTTATAAACAGCCGGTGTCCGATCAGTCCGGATTATGAATTCGGATTATGAACCGTTTCGGACACGCGAAAGTTTCAGATTTAATTAACATAGCAATTCAATATTATTCAACCTGGAGGAAATATGACTGACCTGAGAGGACGCAGCTTTCTGACGCTGCTCGACTATACGCCCGAAGAAATCCTGTACCTGCTTGACCTGGCGGACAAGCTTAAAGCCGACAAGAAGCAGGGGATCACTCACGATCTGCTGAAGGGAAAAAACATCGTCCTGCTGTTCGAAAAGACGTCGACCCGGACGCGCTGCGCGTTCGAAGTCGCCGGATACGACGAGGGAGCGAACGTGACGTTCCTGAGCAATTCGCAGATGGGCAAGAAAGAATCGATCGAAGATACCGCACTGGTGCTCGGCCGCTTCTACGACGGGATCGAATTCCGCGGCTACGCACAGGACACAGTCAAAATGCTGGTCGACAAGTCCGGCGTTCCGGTCTGGAACGGACTGACCGACGATTACCATCCGACCCAGGTGCTTGCGGACACGATGACTATCCGCGAGCATTTCGGCGATATCAAGGGCCGTAAGCTCGTCTTCGCGGGCGACGCTAGAAACAATATGGGCAACAGCCTGATGATTGTCAGCGCGAAGCTCGGGATGCATTTCACCGCCTTCGCGCCGAAGGAGCTGTGGCCGGACGAAAAGCTCGTCGACGATATGAGAAAGCTCGCGGAGGAAACCGGCGGATCGGTCACACTGTCGGACGACATCAGCTGCGTCGAAGGCGCGGACGCCGTCTACACGGATATCTGGGTCTCGATGGGTGAAGAAGACCAGATGGACGAACGTATCCGTCTGCTCAAGCCCTACCAGGTAAATAAGGAACTGATGGACCGCACCGGCAATCCGGATGCGATTTTTCTCCACTGCCTGCCGTCCTTCCACGACGCGAACACAGAAATTTCCAAAGCGGTACAGGAAAAATACGGCTTCGCGGAAATGGAAGTGACCGACGAGGTTTTCAGAAGCCCCAATTCCCTCGTGTTCGACGAAGCCGAAAACCGCCTGCACTCCATTAAGGCCGTAATGTGCGCGACGCTCGGAAACGAACCGAACAAGATTCTGGATTAAACGGGACGGGCTCCACAGCCGGTCACATCAGCTTAAAATCTTAATATATAAACATTGATAAACACAGCAGCCGGATTCAAGATAACTGAACGAGGAGAAGAATGGACAAGATCAGACTTTCGCAGCTCAAAAGCGGTTCAGACGTACGAGGCGTCGCGATGGATCCCCAGGAGGGACAGACGCTTGACCTGACAAACGACGGGGCGGCGCGTATCGGCGCCGCCTATGCCCGCTGGCTCAAGGCCGGAACCGGAAAAGACAATCTGACAGTGGCGGTCGGACGCGACTCCAGACTGACGGGACCGGACCTGCTCCAGGCGTTCACAGTCGGACTCATTTCCGAAGGAACAAAGGTTTACGATACGGGACTATGCACGACCCCGGCGATGTTCATGACCACCCAGGACGCTGAGCTCGACGCGGACGGCGCGGCGATGATCACGGCAAGCCACATGCCCTACAACCGCAACGGGATCAAGATGGTCACGAAGGACGGCGGACTCGCGCCGTCGGATGTCGCCGATATCCTCGCGGATGCGGAAACGACCGACATGCGGATGCTCCCCGGCGGTAAGCGCGAAGTCACAGACTTCCTTCCGACCTATGCGGCGGGCATCGTGGATATGGTCAGACAGCGGACAGGTGAAGAACGGCCCCTCGAAGGCGCCCGGATCGTCGTCGACGCAGGAAACGGCGCAGGGGGCTACTTCGTCTCCGACGTTCTCGAACCCCTCGGAGCGGATACGACAGGCTCCCAGTTCCTCGAACCGGACGGCCGTTTCCCGAACCATATTCCGAATCCCGAAGCGGCGGAAGCGATCGAAGCCATCGAACGGGCCGTCAGGGACAACGACGCGGATCTGGGCATCATCTTCGATACCGACGTCGACCGCTCCGCGATCGTCGATGAAAAGGGAAATTCGATCAACAAGTCCGCGTTCATCGCGTTTATCGCCGAACAGGTCCTCGAGGAATTCCCGGGCAGCACTATCGTCACCGACTCTGTCACGTCAAACGGTCTGGCGAAGTTTATCGAAGAGCGCGGCGGCGTTCACCGCCGTTTCAAGCGCGGCTATAAAAACGTCATCGACGAAGCGAAGCGCATCAACGCCGAAGGCGGAGAATCCCATCTGGCGATGGAAACCTCCGGTCACGGCGCGATTAAGGAAAACTACTTCCTCGACGACGGCTCGTATCTCGCGATGCTGGCGCTGACAGCCTTCGCGAAGGCGAAAAAGAAGGGATCCACGATCTCCGAATATCTCGCATCCTATCATGCCCCTCTCGAAGAACTCGAAGTCCGCTACAAGATCACGGCGGAGGACTTCAGAGCCTACGGACAGGATCTGCTGGAAAAATTCAGGGACTTCGCGGCGAAACAGCCCGGCTGGACCATTGTCGAACCGAACTACGAAGGCATCCGCGTCGACTGTACGGATCAGGACGAAGACGGCTGGATACTCGTACGCATGAGTCTCCACGAACCGGTTCTGCCGGTCAATATCGAATCCGACGCACAGGGCGGAGCACAGAAGATCCTCGGAACCTTCGAAGATTTTCTCAAGGATTTTACGGAACTGAAAAAATAATCGGACGGCAGGCTCCGGCCTGCCGTTTCTGCGCCCGGAAACAGACTGTCCTGCCATCCACGGACGGAGATGTATGAGCGCGTCCGGGGAGCTGCGGCGGAACTGGAATAAGGAGATAATATGAAACAATCGGTCAAGGCGGGGTTCCTGGTTATCACGGCCGGGATCTGCTGGGGAATTATCGGCGTGTTCACGCGCTGTCTGGCGTCCTACGGATTCACGTCGCTCCAGATCACCGCGTGCCGGGCGATTCTGACAACGCTGATGCTGGCCGTATACTGCGCGCTGCGCGAGCCGTCGGCCTTCAGAATACACCTGAAGGATCTGTGGTGCTTTCTCGGCAGCGGCCTGCTTTCGATCGTCTTTTTCAACGTCTGCTACTTCCTGACCATCGAAGCCTCGACGCTGTCCACCGCCGCGATCATGCTGTATACGGCGCCGTGCTTCGTCATTCTGTTTTCAGCGGTGCTGTTTCATGAAAAGATCACGGTCAAAAAATGCGCCGCTCTCGTCCTCGCCTTCTCCGGCTGCGCTCTTACCGCGGGAATTCTCGGAGGAAGCGTAAGCCTTTCGCTGTTCTCGTTTATGACGGGAATCGGCTCGGGTCTGGGCTACGCGCTGTACAGCATTTTCTCGAAGATCGCCCTCAGGCGCTACGATGCGCTGACGGTCACCTTCTGGACCTATCTGACGGCGGGTGTCGGGATCGCTCCGTTCTGCGGTCTTCCGGAAATGGCCGGCAAAATCGCGCAGGATCCGTCTCTGATCTGGATGATCGTCCCGCTGGCGCTGGTCTGCACACTCATTCCGTCGCTGCTGTACACGAAGGGACTTACGATGATCGAGGCGGGCAGGGCCTCCGTCATGGCCTTCGTCGAGCCGCTGACCGCGACGATCTGCGGGATCGCCCTGTTCGGGGAACAGCTGACTCCGGTCTCCGCAGCAGGCATCGCCCTGATTTTCGTGTCGATCCTGATCCTGAACATAGACATTCCGAAGCGGGACGGACAGAAAAACGTGACGCAGGAATCATCCGATTCAGCTCGCTGAACCGCCTATATAGGCGGTTCTTCACTTTAAGTTAAAATCAGCCTGTGATAGAATGACTGCGTACTTTTATCACAATAGTTAGGGGAAAACAATGGAAACAATCGATGTCGGGTTCCTGTCGCTGGTCCCGCCGCTTATCGCGATCGCTCTTGCGCTCATCACGAAAGAGGTCATCAGCTCGCTAATCATCGGCATTCTGTCGGGGGGACTCATCTACGCGCTCAGCACAGGCGGCGGTCTGATCGAAATGACCAGCGTCTCGTTCGGAGTCATGGCGGATACGGTGGGCTCGCCGGGCAAATTCAATATTATTCTGTTCCTCGCGCTCCTCGGCGCCCTCGTCTACGTCGTCACGAAGGCGGGAGGCTCGAGAGCCTACGGAACCTGGGCGACACAGAAGCTCAAGTCGAAGCGCAGCGCCCAGCTTGCCACAAGCTTTCTCGGCATGATTATTTTTATCGACGACTATTTCAACTGCCTGACGGTCGGAACGGTCATGAAGCCCGTCACGGACAAATACAACGTGTCGAGAGCGAAGCTCGCGTATCTGATCGATGCGACGGCGGCTCCGATCTGCATTATCGCTCCGATTTCGAGCTGGGCGGCGGCCGTGGGCGCGACTCTGTATGAAACCGGCGCGTTTCAGAACGAGCTGCAGGCGTTTATGGCAACGATTCCGTATAACCTGTACGCGCTGCTGACGATCTTCATGGTGATCATGCTGTCGGTGATCGACCTCGACTTCGGCACGATGGAAAAGGAGCAGATCAGGGCGGAGGAAACCGGAGATCTCGGCGCGGTCCGCACGACGGATCTGACCGACGAGGATATCTCCGACAAGGGGACTGTCTGGGATCTGATCCTTCCGATAGGCTCGCTGATCGTTTTCTCGATCCTCGCGATGCTGTGGAACGGCGGCCTGTGGTCCGGCGAAGGGCTGACTGTCGCCGAAGCCTTCGGAAACTGCGACGCCTCTGCCGCGCTGGTTCTGGGCGGCTTCTGGGCGCTGATCGTGACCTTTGCTCTGTTCGTTCCGAGAAAGCTCATCTCTTTCCGCGGATTCATGGAAGGGATCGGAGAAGGCATCAAGAGCATGGTTCCGGCCTATATCATCCTGACCCTCGCATGGACCATCGGCGCGCTGTGCCAGGATTATCTCGGAACCGGCGCGTATGTCGGCCATCTCGTCCAGGCCAGCAATATGCCTCAGGGGCTGATCCCGGCGATGGTATTCCTGATCGCCGCAGGGCTGTCGTTTTCGATCGGTACGGCGTGGGGAACCTTCGGAATCTTCATTCCGATCGTCGTGTTCATCTGCCAGGCGGCTGCGCCGGAGCTGATCACGGTTACGCTGTCGGCGGCACTGGCAGGCTCCGTTTTCGGAGATCACTGCTCGCCTATTTCCGACACGACGATTCTGTCAAGCACAGCGGCCGGATGCGACCATATCAAGCATGTCTCGACGCAGATCCCTTACGCGGTAACCGTCGCGCTGTGCTGCTTCGTCGGCTATCTGGCGGCGGGCTTTTCGATGGGGAATCTGTGGCTCACGCTGGGCACGAGCATGATCCTGCTGTGCGTCACATTGTTTACGATGCACAGACTGACGATGCGCAGGCTCGACAGAGAGGCGGAAGCTGCTGTGGAAGAGGCCGAATAACGGTCTTTCGAACATGTCACACATAATCAGAGCGCGAACCTGCGCCGGTACAGACAGGATTCTCAGGAATCCTGTCTTTTTTTGATGCTTATTCATCACTTGGAAATAAAGCCTGTTATTCTTTTATTTAATAGAGACAATCGGGCAAAACAGGGTTTAGAATAGGGATATCACAGAGCATTATTCACATCAGACGGAGTGGTCATGGCAAAAGATATATTCGTAGCAAAAAGCGCCGACATCGTCGGCAATGTCTCAGTCGGAGACAAGAGCAGCATCTGGTATCAGTCGGTGGTACGAGGAGATCAGGCGCCGATCCGTATCGGCTCCGGAACCAACATTCAGGACGGGACGGTGGTCCATGTCGATGAGAACCATCCGACGATCATCGGCGACGGCGTCACAGTCGGACACAACTGTACGATCCACGGATGTTCGGTCGGAGACCATTCGCTGATCGGCATGGGTTCGATCATTCTGAACGGCGCGAGGATCGGCAGGAATACGATCGTCGGGGCCGGAAGTCTGGTCACGGAGAACAAGTCGTTTCCGGACGGAACTCTCGTTCTCGGGAGTCCCGCGAAGGTCGTCCGCGATCTGACACCGGCGGAGCTCGAGAGCATTCGTGAGAATTCTGAGGAATACCAGAGACTCATGAAGCTTGAGAAGGGAAAGGCCGTATACGAGGATCAGGAGGGGCGTCTGAAGGTCCGACAGGACTGAAGTCCGCTCATCAAATTTTAAGCATAATGCTGAGCAGTTTCTAAGTCCGAATTCATTTGATATAAAGTGTCCGCAGGGGTATATAAATTTCAGGTGCGAAATTACGGAGGCTAAAAATGGAACTGATCAGTACAAATCTCAATACCTATTATCCGGAAGTCGTCAAGGCGCTGAAGGACCGCAATCCTGAATTTATCAGGAAGACGGCGGCTGCGGCCGAAAAAGCCGGCGCGGACTATATCGAAGTCGGCGCGCCGAACGGCCCGTCCGAAAGCGAAGAACTCAAATGGCTCGTTTCAGTCACGCAGGAAGCCTGCGATCTGCCCCTCGTCATCTGCTGGGACGGCTGCAGGGATCTGGCCGACGTACTGAAGACGGTAAAGAAGCCGGGCATCATCAACGGGATCTGCACCCAGGAAACGGCGGACATTATCCTGCCGCTGTTCAAGGATCTGCCGGAGGGCTGGCGTCTCGTTCTGAACGCCTGCGCGAAGAAGGGTCAGGAGGATCCCGGCAGCCGGATCGAAGAGTATGCCCCGCTGATGCGTCAGGCGGAAGAAGTCGGACTGATGCCGGAACGGATCATCATCGATCCCTGCGCCGGGGAGCTCAAGACCAATCCGAACGCGTATCTCGATATGGAAGACGCGATGGACGCGTTCACCAACGTCTATCCGGAAAGCAGCTTCGTCTGCGAACCCTTCATGATCACATCGGGCCTCGCCAATCCGGATCCTTTAAAGGCCGCGTTCGTTACGATGGCGCTGTCCATCGGAATCTCGATGATGAAGGCCGACGTTTTCGATCCGAAGATCCGGGAAGCGTTCTTCGCCGCCCAGGCTCTGCTCGACGAAGGAGACGGACTGAAGGGCTATCAGGAAAGTTTGAAGTAGAAAAATAAAATATTCCGACGGTGCGGGAGAATCCGCACCGCCCGGTTATAGATAATATGAAACTGAATAGTATACAGCAGAGGTAAACGAATTCAAAAGTTATATACTTTGAATTCTATATTTTTAGCTATACCTGACTATACAGGTAGCGTTTTAGGAGGTGGTAAAAAGATAAAATTTTATCCGTGCAATAGTTTGCAATACTCATTGCAAGTCTGTAGAATAGTAAGTACTGAACGCTGTTAAATTATTGTCAAACAAATACGGCAGATATTTAGAGGAGAGAAGAATGGGATTCAAATCTGACATTGAAATCGCACAGGCGGCAGTTCCTGAAGATATCCGCGATATCGCGGCTAAGCTCGGGCTTAAGGAAGACGATCTTGACCTTTACGGCAAGTACAAGGCAAAGGTCGATTACAATCTGCTCAAAACGGATACCGGAAAGAATCCGAGACTGATTCTCGTTACCGCGATCAACCCGACTCCGGCAGGAGAAGGCAAAACGACGACGACAATCGGCCTGGCGGATGCGCTGGCGCTTGAAGGACAGAATGTTCTCGTCGCGCTCAGAGAACCCTCGCTGGGACCGGTCTTCGGCGTAAAGGGCGGAGCTGCCGGCGGCGGTTATGCTCAGGTTCTTCCGATGGAAGATATCAACCTGCATTTCACAGGCGACTTCCATGCGATCGGCGCGGCAAACAATCTGCTCGCCGCGATGATCGACAACCATATCCAGCAGGGCAACGAACTGGGAATCAACCCGAAGAAGATCACATGGAGACGCTGCGTCGACATGAACGACCGTCAGCTCAGAAATATCGTCGACGGCCTCGGAAAACCGACGGACGGCGTTACGCGCCAGGACGGATTTGACATTACGGTCGCTTCCGAAATCATGGCTGCTTTCTGTCTCGCGGACGACATCAGCGACCTCAGAGACCGTCTCGGCAAGATCATCATCGGCTACACATACAGCGACGAACCGGTAACGGCAGCTCAGCTCAAGGCGAACGGCGCGATGGCCGCTCTGCTCAAGGATGCGCTCAAGCCTAACCTCGTACAGACGCTCGAAGGCAATCCGGCGTTCGTACACGGCGGCCCCTTCGCAAATATCGCCCACGGCTGCAACTCGGTAATCGCGACGAAGATGGCGCTGCATTTCGCCAACGACTATGTCGTCACGGAAGCCGGATTCGGCGCCGACCTCGGCGCTGAAAAATTCCTCGATATCAAATGCCGTATGGCGGGCCTGCAGCCGGATGCGGTAGTTATCGTAGCGACTGTTCGCGCGCTCAAGCACAACGGCGGCGTCGCGAAGGCGGACCTGAACAACGAAAACCTTGAAGCGCTCAAGGAAGGTCTTCCGAATCTTCTCAAGCATATCGAAAATATCACGCAGGTATACAAGCTTCCTGCAGTCGTCGCGATCAACAAGTTCCCGACTGACACCGAAGCGGAGCTCAAGCTCGTCGAAGACGAATGCAAGAAGCTGGGCGTAAACGTCGCGCTGTCGGAAGTCTGGGAAAAGGGCGGCGAAGGCGGAATCGCGCTGGCGAAGGAAGTCATGCGTGTCTGCGACGAAGAACCCAACAATTTCACCTTCAGCTACGATCTGGATATGCCCATCAAGGACAAGATCGAAGCGATCGCGACGAAGATCTACGGTGCGGACGGCGTCGATTATACGAACGAAGCTGAAAAGCAGATCGAACGTCTGACCGAACTCGGTTTCGACAATATCCCGATCTGTATGGCGAAGACTCAGTATTCGCTGACAGACGACCCGACGAAGCTGGGCCGCCCGACGAATTTCAATATCACAGTCAGAAACGCAGTTATCTCCGCAGGCGCGGGCTTTATCGTATGTCTGACAGGCGAAATCATGAAGATGCCTGGACTTCCGAAGAGTCCTGCGGCAGAACGCATCGACGTCGATGAAAACGGCGTAATCTCCGGACTTTTCTAAGAAGCTTTCAATAAGCAGATTTCTAAAACTTAAAGAAGTTTTCCAGAAAATAAATATACAGCTGCGACCGCAGACAGAAGAACGGACCGGACGGAAACGTCCGGGTCCCTTTCTGTACCGCGGCTGACGGCGTTCTAAATCCTGTATATACAGCTATACGGATTTTTCGATCGAAAGGAAAGAGCATGAGCAATATGGCGGACCTCAAGGTCCGGGACTTCACCGGCGAGCTGTACTCGAAAGCGGCAGTGCCCGGCGGGGGCGGAGCGGCTGCGCTCGTCGGCGCGCTGGGCTGCGCGCTTGGCGGAATGGTGGGAAATCTGACCGCAGGCAAGAAAAAATACGCGCAGTACGAATCGGACATCCAGAGACTGCTTGAAGAAACGAAAGCACTGCAGGACAGTCTGCTCGGGATGATCGACCGCGACGCGGAAAATTTCCGGCCTCTCGCAAAAGCATACAGCATGCCGACAGGAACTGACCAGGAACGCGCGGCAAAAGCCGAAGCTCTCGAAGTCTGCACCCGTAAAGCCGTGCTCGTACCGATCGAGATCTGCGAAGCCGCATTCAAGGGCATCGCGCTTCAGGAAGAGCTTTCCGTCAAGGGAAGCGCCCTTGCGCTGTCCGATGTCGGAGTAGGCGCCGTATGTCTTAAAGCAGCGCTACAGGGCGGATGGCTCAACATCGTCATCAATATCTCCGGATACAGAGGCAGCGGCTGGGCCGATGAAATCGACTCGAGAATCCGTCCGATGGTCGAGGAAGGCTCGATCCTGGCGGACCGGATCTATGCACAGGTAGAACAGAAGCTGTCCGAATAGAATAAAGACAGGGTGAACCGGCACTGATCAGCGCCGGTACTCGGCAAAGATATATAAATCAGAGGAGAAAATATGTCAGCTAAATTACTCAGCGGTAAAGAAGTCAGCGAAGCGATGCTCGCGAAGGTCCTGGAAGACGCGGAAGCGCTTATTGCGGACGGCGTACAGCCGAAGCTTGCGATCATGCGTGTCGGAGCGGATCCGGGATCCATTTCCTACGAAAAGAGCATCATCAAGAGAATGGGCAATTCGAAGATCGAAGTCGAATCCGTTGAATTCCCTGTGGATGTAACCCAGGAAGAATTCGTCGGCAAGCTCAGGGAGCTCAACGGCGACAAGGATATCCATGCGGTCCTGATCTTCAAGCCGCTGCCGGAACAGCTCGACGAAGAAGAAATCAAATACGCTCTGAGTCCTGAAAAAGATCCCGACGCGCTTAACCCGACAAACCTGGGCAAGCTGATGATCGCGGACGAAACGGGCTTCTTCCCGTGCACAGCCGAAGGCGTCATGGAACTGTTCAAGTTCTACGGCATCGACGTCAAGGGCAAGGACGTGACGATTATCAACAACTCGAACGTTCTCGGAAAGCCGCTGGCGATCATGCTCACCAACGAATTCGCGACGGTTACCCTTGCTCACGTGTTCACAAAGGATACATCCGCCTATACGAAGAACGCGGATATCGTCGTTACGGCGGCAGGCATCTACGGTCTCGTCAAGCCTGAAATGCTCAACGAAGACTGCATCCTCATCGACGTCGCAATGGCGCAGAAGAAGGACGCGGACGGCAATTTCGTACTCAACGACGAAGGCAAGAAGATTCGCACCGGCGACGCTCACGAAGACTGTAAGGATAAGGTCGCGGCGATCACGTCCGCTACTCCCGGATGCGGCGGCGGAACCGGCCCCATCACGACGGCTCTCCTCGCACAGCACGTCATCAAGGCCTGCCGTCAGCAGAATGCATAATCTGATTCATATCATCTGATAAAGAGAGAAAATAATGATTATTACAGAAAAGAAACCGATCGAAAACGTCCTCGATTTTCTTAAGGATGCGAAGAAGGTCGTTGTCCTGGGCTGTTCCGAATGCGCGACAGCCTGCAATACCGGCGGTGAACCTGAAGTCGCCGACATGGTCAAGGTTCTTCAGGAAAACGGCAAGGAAGTTCTGGGCTCGAAGGTCCTGACAACCTCCTGCAACTACCTGCTGGACAAAAAGGAACTCAAGGAACTCAAGGCTGAAATCGCGGACGCGGACGCGGTCCTTTCCCTGGCGTGCGGCGACGGCGTTCAGACGGTCGCGGAGCTCGTCGACTTCGACGTGTTCCCCGGCAACGACACGATGTACGTGGGCCAGACGGTCCGCAACGGGATCTTCAAGGAAATGTGCAAGACCTGCGGCGACTGCGTCCTCGGACGTACAGCGGCGATCTGTCCAGTCACCCAGTGCGGCAAGGGCCTGATGAACGGCGCCTGCGGCGGATCCAAGAACGGCATGTGTGAAGTAAACCCGGATAACAAATGTGCCTGGATCGAAATTTACAAGAAGCTCAAGGATCAGGGCAAGGAAGATCTGCTCGAAGAAATCGAACCGATCCGCGGCTACAAGGCATCTGCGCATCCGCGCACACTGAATCTTCGGGAAAAAGCGAAAGCAGAAAAAGCGCAGGAGGCGGCAAAATGACAGCACCGGTTTCACAGCTTCAGCAGACACTGGAAAACGGCGGATTTGCCGTAACAGCGGAAATGGCTCCGCCGAAGGGCACTGACTGGACGCATATCCTCGAAGTTGCCGAAATGCTCAAGGGCAGAGTGGACGCCGTCAACGTCACGGACTTCCAGTCGGCGGCCGTCAAGGCTTCCTCCCTCGGCATGTGCATCGAGCTCCTCAAGCTGGGTCTCCAGCCGGTTCTCCAGATGACGGGACGCGACCGCAACCGTATCGCGATCCAGGGCGAAATGCTCTCAGCCGGACACTTCGGCGTGCATAACCTTCTCGCGCTGACGGGCGACCATACGACGGTGGGCGACAATCCGGAAGCAAAGCCGGTATTCGAGCTTGATTCCGTCGGAATCCTTCAGGTCGCAGAAGTCCTGATGGGCGGACACGATCTGGCCGGAAACGACCTCCAGGGTGCTCCCGAATTCTTCCTCGGCGCTTCCGTCACGCCGGTCTTCGATCCTGTCGAAGTCCAGCTCATCCGGATGAGAAAGAAGATCAAGGCAGGCACTAAATTCTTCCAGACTC
>ERZ1645187.2069-NODE-2069-length-17972-cov-15.366802_pt1 | contig 17972 bp, 16 predicted proteins | sample MGYA00575352_ERZ1645187 | MGnify/ENA primary metagenome ERZ1645187 (study PRJEB40837, sample SAMN11349314) | freshwater sediment metagenome | isolation source: river sediment | host: Sediment | place: India: Wazaribad , New Delhi | collected 2017-02-21 ... | reverse complement strand
GGCCTCCTGACTGAAAGGCCTGCCGATGATCGACGGACAGCTATCGCGAACCGTCTGGCAACTCTCCGCGCCCAAGAGTCGCAACTGAAATCCGACTTCGACCAGTTGCTGGAAATCCACCTTCGGATGCCGGGCGGTTCCTCGCTGCTGCAAGAGAAGATCGCCGAGCTAGAAGCGAACAAGGCGAAGCTCCTGTCCGAAATTCAGGCACTCGAAGAGGAAGAACGGTCCATCATTGCGCGGGAGGCGGAGTTTCATGCCGCGATCAACAACATCGGGGAGATGGTCTCCGATGTCTCGAGCGGCACCTACGAGCTCCGTTCGAAGGTGGCCCAGCGGATTCGGGCGATCGTCGACGTGATTTACGTGTTTCCGGCGGGCATGCTGCCCGGCCTTCGTAAGTCGCTGGCGTACCTTGAGAGCATCACGGCGCCACACGGTGAGGTCGATCAAGCGGACACCGCACCCGTGAGAGCGAAGCTGGAAGCGGACATGGCGGATCCGAAGAACGCAAACAAGGCGTTCGCCGTACGGTTCCGCAACTCGCCCATGAGAATCGTCACGCCAGTGGAGGGGAACCCCCTCGCGTTCCATCAGCAACTGATCGCCGATGATGAGCTGCAGATACTGCGCGGCTAAGCGACCGCCTTGGGCTCATTTGCATTTTGGCCGTGGCGAATCGACTAAAAGCGGACTCCGGACCAGCACGAAAATCAGGTATTTTCGTCCGATTGAAGCAACTCGATGTGGTTCACGTCAAGCGCTTTAGCCAATTCGAACAGCGTGATTACAGTTGGATTGCGGTGCCCGCGCTCTAATCCACTTAAATACTGCTGGCTAAAGCCGGAACGCGCCTCCACCTCTTCCTGTGTCAGGCCCTTTTCCCGGCGTATGCGGGCGAAATTTCGGCCAACCAATTTGCGCATGTCCATGCGCAAGAGGATCGCCGTTTACATACTTTGGGTTTATCACCTATAATATGTATCGCGCCCAGCCGAGTTTCTCACTCGTCGGGTTACACGCAAGCGGATCCGCAAATCGAAATATCACAGCAAATTGCAGTATACCTTCCACCGGAGAACACCGATGCGTCCGATTACTGCTACGTACGCTCTATTTGCAATGATATTTATTGGCACCGTACTCGCTAATGGCACAGCTAACGCTAGTTGTGACTGGGACGGAGGCCATAAGAGCACCGGACAGACGTCTGTTTTGACAACGTATACTCTTTCCGGAGGGACGAACACATGCACAATTGCGCGACGTCCCTGCAAGACCTGCTATCTGAAGTCCGTATCAATATTGAAAAAGCCAACCAACGGGACGCTTGAGCAAGTATCGCCCGTAAAATTGAACTATACGATGATGCGTGGTGCTAAAGATCATTTTCTCTTGATCTGGTGTGAAGTACAAGGAACCGCCGAGACTTGCTTCAATAACAACGTCGATATTATTCGGCAATAGCTCATCGTATTTGAAATCCGGAACGATATATTCGACAAAAGCACCTACGTTATATTATATGGAGACGTATCATGCACGTAAAAATTAGCCACCTACTAATGGCGTTCGCACTCGCCGGTTGTTCTAGTCCGTGTACAGATGACAGCGTGAGGCAAGCGATCGAGAAGATTGTTATGGAGAACTATTTCCTTCTTGGCCTAGAGTTTATGTTTGCAGAGAAGAGCGATATCAAGATGGCTGCCTCGGATATCGAGGTCGTAAAGAAGAGTGACACAACAACCTGCAGTGCGACGATAACTGTGCAGAACACGAAGAACGGAAGCGTCGTGCAAAAGCCCGTGAGATATGTGGTGAGCACTCTTCCAGATGGTCGACCGTACGTGAATCTCTACGGTCTAAACCGCTAACGCAGCTTAATACATGAACATTGGGATCCTCACGCATCGAACTGCGTAGCCTTTCACCGCTCCACCACCAGATCTTCGGGCGGGTCGATCAGGGGGTCCACATCAGGGAACAATCCCCTCTCTCTCAGTCGCCGAGCAACCCCACTCGGCGTAACGATTCCGTCGAGGCTTGCGAGCCGCTGTCTGGACCAGTGGACCAATCTTTCGAACTCGACGGCGTCGGGAGATGACTGCCAGGTCTCCACCTCACGCAACCATGCCCGAAGTGCGGCGGCTTCCGTGGTGACTTCCACGAGTTCGTCCAGCACCTTGCGACGTGCTGATTCCCGTTCGCCGCGCTGTCGGGCACGGTCCGCACAGCGCCGCCGCCGCTCGGCATTCCGATGCTCGCATTCTCGTACTCGTCGAGCTTCGATCCGCGCCGCGATGAATTCATCGATGGCGTCGGGTAGCTCGTCGAGACGATCTTCGATGATCTTGCGAGCGCCGTCCTTCCAGACCCGCTCACAGCCCCACCCGTTCGTTTCGGACATCGTCAACGTGAGGACGCCGTTCGGACGGTAGTCGTACTTCTGATACCAGCCGTATGGCTCATAGGGCACGCCCGCGCGTCTGCATTCGAGCTTTCGCCGAAACTCCGTCTCCTGCTGCATCGGCGTCAGGGCGTGCGGCATTCGGTTCGTGTGCTCCGTGAGCCTGAAGCAGACGGTCTCGCCTCGCGTCCTGCCGGTTATCCCTCGCTGCCAGAACCCGAGATCACAGCCCTTTGCGGCGAGCGCACGAACGACGGCGTCCATGATCCGAATGACACGTTCGATGGAGGCGCTCCCGATCGACACGGACCAAATTCGCTCACCATGGATCTGAACGGTCTCTTGGCTCTCGAGCTTGGAACGAAGCTCCCTGACCGTCGCAGCTATATGGCGATGCGGCGTCTCCAGCGGAGCCGTATCGACGACGGGCTTCGGCTTGGACTCACGGATCGCCCGTGGCGCGGCTCGGGGTTGCCCGCTCGCGGCGTCTGAATGAATGGCAGGGGGAGGATTGGATGTCTCGATGACGATCAATTCATCGGTCGGATCGGCTGTCGAAACGAAGTGAATTTCGCGGACCGGCTTTCCCGCCACCTTGTTCTTCCAATAGGTGAGGTTCGGCTTGGGGACACGGTGCGCGTCACATAGTGCTTGAAGCGTGAAGGTGGGCAAGCCGATTGTTTCGGCTGCCTCGGGCAGCGGCATGGACCACACGAGATCGTAAAGCTCGCGTCGCGTCATTCGGCGAGGGAAAAGCATCCGCCACTTCCTTCGACTCTCGGAAGCACCCGATCCCACAACTACGACGCCGTGATCGTCGATGGACGGTGGCGTATCGCCACGGCTTGCTTTCGACCCGCTCACCCATCATTCATCGAAAGAAGTAGCCGTCAGCCAACGGGTATCCTGCCTACCAATGCCACCTGCATCGCGGCCGAATCGACATCAGTGTGAAGTTTCACGAAAAAGAACGGTTTCGGTTTGCAGGTTCCAGATCTCGTCATCGCCGAGATTGTTGTTCCTTTTATATTTCCGTAAAGCCGCCCTTGCCTTCGCGCCCCACAGTCCGTCGACCGCATCTGTGTAGTATCCCGAGTCGAATAGTTTTCGTTGTATCTCGGTTACGTCTGCCCGCACCTTCAGCGACCTCAGGGGCTTGTCTTCTGCCTCACGGACTTTCGGGGCAGTTTCGATGGTGACGATCGGGGGTAGGGGTTTGAGGTTGTCACCGGTCGTCGGTGGACTGCTCGTGGACGGTGTGACGATGGTTGGCAATTGGAAGCCACCTCCGACACTCGGAGCTACAAGTGGCGGAACCGAAGGCGACACCGTGGGAAGAGCTTCACGCGGGGACTTGATGGTCGCCGTGGTCGTCATCCCGATCGTCGAGTGTGGCGGTGGTTGCTCGGGGGCGGAGGTCGACCTCGGTGTCGAGGTGACGATCGGCGCGGTCGTCGCCGCCAGCCTCGAAGGCTTATTGGAGACGTTCACCGCGATGACGACTGCGATGAGGACGGCGACCGATGCGATCAACCCTCGAACGCTCTGCCGTAGGAATGCGAAGTAATTCACCGAGAGTCCATCGGTGTCCGCCTTCGACTGTTGATGAGCGATGAAGGCACGCTGAACATCGGCAGGTAGAAGGCTTCTTGACGCCTTCACCTCGGCGAACTTGACCTTGCAGGCGGCGAGACGCGCATTCGCTTCCTGAAGCAATGCGTTACGCTTCACGGAAACGGTGTTCTTGATGCTCGTCACGTCGGACGGGTTCAATGCCTTGTTCGGATCGAAGACGAATCGGCTTTCGACAGACTTCCTCCATGCGACGACCGCATCTGTTCTCACGGGACCGAAGCCCGGGACATTGATCACACGATGATGAGAGACATCAAATGCGGTCTCTATACCGAACGACCTCAATGTCTGCTTCAATTGCGGAGAAATCTTGGAGATGGATCCGTTCTGAATGCGGTGATTTTCGAGGTGCTGGCGAAGCTGTATTTCTCTCTGGCGGCTCTTCAATTCCGCCATGAGTTTGTTCTCGAGGTTCGGAAGATCGTCGATCTGCCGAAGCCGATCACCGATTTCCGACTTCAGGCGGAAGACATCGGAGCCATCAGTCTTCGCTCGATAGTTCTTGAGTTCGGCATTCCACTCGCCTTCCGTATCTCTCAGCTTCTGCCGTAAGCGGTCGTACGCCGCCCCCGTCTTGTTTGCGAGATAGAGCCCGACCGCGCCCGAGAGTGCGGCGGGTATCCAGAACAGCGGGGCGGCGAATAGAATGAGGATCCCGATTGCCATTGCAGCCGTCGCTGCAAGGTGTCTCTTTCGAGCCTCAGCCAAGACCTCGGTTCGGCTGCTCGATGGAACTACGTTCGGAATGACCAGCATCGACATCGGATCGAAGCTGGAAGTGAGAACGATGAGATTGAATTCGTTCTTCAGTTTGAGGACATCATTGTCATTCGATGCCGGCGTGAAGACAGGGGTTGCGGGAAATAGCTCGTAGCCCGGAAATGCCCGTTCGATGGCACACCAGCGACATTCATGAACACCGCCGAAATGGTGATGCTGAGGCTTGGAGCCACACTTGACGAGCTTCCGTTCGGCAGCGTCGAGCAGCCCCACCCATTCCGAAGCGGATGGACGTATCGCCTCCATGAAGGCACGCTCGAAGGCTTCGGATAGAGGTTTCGGCAGATCCGACAGAATCGGAGCATTCGGAGGCGGACTCATCGAAGTCCGATTGGTATTCGACGAGTAGGCGAACCGCCGTTCGCTTATGGCACGTACACGGTCCATTTCACCTGTGCCGCGAAACACGCCGTCGTAAGGATGACGCCCCATCATCAGAAGGTGAAATATGAGGGTGGACAGACCGAAGTTGTCGTGGTTGGCGGTCCTGGTCACCTTCGAGAGGTCGGAGTTCTGAAGTTCCGGGGGCGTGAATTCGGGCACCCCTACGCGACAGAGATACGTGCTGGTTCCATCTGTGAACTGGAACGAGTCACTGTCGATGATGACGACGGTCGCGTCTTTCGAGACGAGAATGCCCGAATGATTCACATCGCCGATGACGCAACCCAAGGAGTGGATATTACTGAACGCCCGGGCGATGTTCGTTGCCGCGCGAACCAGGAATGGATAGGAGGCCGAAGGAAAATACTTCTTTCGATCTGCTGGCGAATAGAGTTCATGAATGGGCTTGTATCCCATCACGAGGGACATCAGAAAGCCTGCAAAATCCCCTCTTTCCGTCAATAAAGGCTCGATTGGGAACGCTACGAGCGAGTTTCCTTTGTGCCATTGCTTGCCAGTCATCGAGAAGATTTTGTCTCGACGGCTACTCGAGATCGATGAACCGTAGATCTTCGCAGCAATGTTCGGAATCCCATCGAGCGCATAGACGACGCCCTCACCTCCGCGCCCTATGACTTTCGAGGTCGTGATGGTCGAACCATCCATTCTCCTGAATTTCAGCGAGGTCTGCATTGGGGTATGATCCGCTGAGCCAAGATCAAGGTCTTGTCGTCATCGGTTCTGTCGCAAACCGAGGGGCTGTCGAGAAAGTCCTTCAATTGAACGGACAACTTCCTGTCGTGACCGGACTTCTTGTCCGAAAGGCTGGAGAACATGCCTTTGAAGAAATTTGGAAAAGCCTCCTTCTTCGCAAAATCGAGCGCGAGGCGCTCCAGCCTATCCGTGAAGACTGCGACGGTATCGACGAGGCTTTCGACGACCACCAGCGAAAAGCGTGGTTCGGGAGAGTCGGTCACGAAGTGGGTCGTGGACGCATATTCGCCTTGGGAGGGCCAGCTGGCGACTCTCCAATCGCTTTCGTTCTCGACGCGATAGACGGCGGCTCCATCGCCGACGTGGATGAACGCCGACGAATTCGAATGAACGATGCATCCGACCAGCGTCGCGGCGAATGCTCTCGGGTGGCTTGCTAGTGCCGATGCTTCGACCTCGATGTGGTCTCGAATGGCGTCGAGGCAGTCGAGGACATCGGCTTCGACGAAGTCGATCGGCTGCCTGCCCGAACCGAGGAACGACCGCGCGAAGTTCAGGAACTCGCGGCATACGATCCTAGAGCCGATCGACGAGTGTTCGGCACTGCCTGCGCCGTCTGACACCACGGCAATGAAGACCGGACCTGTGGACGAGGCGAGTTCCAGACACGCGGCGAAGTCGTCACACCCCTCGCCACGCGCGGTGTGCGAGGTGCCCGTTGCTCTGGCTCTCGTCCAAGTCCAGTGGCGTGCGATCATCCTGCCGTCGCCCATCCATTGGGAGCGGTCGGATTTTCGAGGGCGACGACATCGGTGGGCTGCGAACGCGAAACCGAGCTGAGCGAAGCCGAGAGCCAGCGGAAGAACTCTTTGAATTGCAGCCCCTTCAACTTCAACGGTTCGCGGGTGCAGAGCTTCTTCAGGTTTGCGAAATCGGCTCCTTCGACACCGACAGCGAAGAACATGAATTTCTTGGAAGCTTCGCCTTCCTTGATCAGCTGCTCTGCTCTGACGACCGAGTCGGTCGGAGACCCATCGGTGATCAGAAAGACCCAAGGGCGGTAATAGGAAATTCCGTTCGACTTGTAGGTATCCTTCCGCACGCGTAGCAGTTCGAGTCCGCGCTCGATCGCAGCGCCCATCGGCGTGTCGGACTCGGGCTGGAGTTCGGTCGGATAGAAGTTCTGGGCAGACACGAAATCGTTCTGCACCGTCACGGGACCGAATGAGACGATCGCGATCTCGACGCGCTTGGAAGCGAGGGAATCGGCTTGGATTTCGTCTCTGAGTAGGCGAACGCCCTCGTTGAGCTGCTCGATCGGAGCGCCCGCCATCGAGCCCGAATTGTCGAGAAGCAATACGACAGGGCATCGGTTCTCGGGATTTTCGGCAAATTCGACGTTTCCGAAGGGCTTCTGCTCGAAGGTTTCCATCGCATGGCTTCCCGGTTCGCGCCGCAGTTTGGCGTCGTGATGGTGGTACCCGCGACTTTAAGCAACCATGGCATCCGTGGCCAGACCCGTTTCACGCACCTGAGCGCTGCGTGCTTAGATCCGATTGATGAGGGGGATCATTAATCTGCCGTCGATCGATATTTAATCATCATCGGCATCTATTGAATTCGATGACACGTTTATCGCCAAATATGATTGTGAGGCGATCAAGGTCTTCTGCTACTATAAAAAGACGATTGTCGGTGTATGTCTCACCTTCCGCTGTGCATACTGCCGTAATATTCCATTTGTCAGGAGAGTATGAAATGCGGGAAGCCGTGATCTTGCACTCGTTTTCGAGGCCGCCGATGCTCATCGGGTCGATCCTGATCGGCGCGGGATCGTGTTCGCCGATCTTGTCGGTGTAGCGGCACCATGAGGGGTCGGCAGCCCATACGCCGACCCACGAATTGATGTCGAACTTCCCGCGCCGATCCGCTTTGCCATTGGGTGAACTCGCTTCGAGAAGACCCTTCGAGGTGACCTCTTCCAAACGCTTCTCACATTCCTCCTTTCGTTCCTTCACAGGCGTCTGGCGGACATACTCGGCGTTCGCGTTGGTCACGGAGTCGATCAAGAAGCGCTCGTATTCCTTCCAACCCTTGTGATGCCGGGTGATGCGCCTGTCGAGATCAAGGAGATATGAGGTTTTCAGGCGGATGCCGCATACGTTCTGCGACGTGAGAAAATGCCTCGCCTCTTGATCGAGCTTCTGCCCCTCGGGGTCGCCCGTCCACGACCACGCGTTCGCCGCAACGGTGCCGTTCAGCATCAGCAGCGAACAGAGTATGATACGTCTCATAGGTGTACCCCCGACCTCAATGTGCGGTCGGAAAGGGGATGACATTCGGCTGTACCACCGCCCCCTCCTTCGCTTGCGCCTTCGCTTCTTGAAGAGCCATCCTGAGCAGGTAGCTCAGCATTCCCAGCTTCCCTTCGTCGGCGATGCGGACCAGTTCCTTCAGGGCTACCGTGATCACCCGTGCCGCAGATTCGGATTCTTCGGACATGTCCGCCTCCCGCGAAAGCCTGTGCATCATGCCACAGCCTCGGCGGGAGGGGATAACTTCGACAATGTCGCAGATTGAGGTCGGTTCCCTCCTCGCGGGGCACATTACAGAAGAACAATTCCATAATCGGTTCGGGTAACCCATTGAGAAATCGTCGGTTTATCCGAGGGGGCGATGTACTCGCCGGTTGGACCGGTTATAATGAGGCACCAGGTCGACGAAATGTCATCGGTCTGGAGGCTCCAATGGCGCTCGGAAAGCAAGCGAAGACCCTCACCAAGGCACAGGTTGAGGCAACGCTCGATCGTCTCTCGCGGTCCCGATACCCGGCACGGAACCGTGTCATCCTTCTCCTCTCGGTGAAGGCCGGCCTCCGCGCGAAAGAGATCGCCTGCCTGAGGTGGGAGATGATCACCACCGCCGAGGGCGTGATCGGCACCGAGATCCACCTCACCAACGTCGCGAGCAAGGGAGCCTCCGGGGGCAGGATCATCCCGCTGAACCGGGACCTCCGGTCGGCGCTCGTCGACCTCCGACGAGAGGGTGCGATCGGTCGCTCATCGGAGTTCGTCGTCCGCACCGAGCGGTCGGGCCAGACCTCGTCGCAGGTGATCGTGAATCTGTTCCGGGGGTGGTACGCTGACCTCGGGTTCGTCGGTTGCTCGAGCCACTCGGGGAGACGAACCTTCATCACCAACGCGGCGCGTCGGATCTCGTCGGTGGGCGGATCACTCCGGGACGTGCAGATGCTCGCGGGTCACTCGAACCTGTCGACGACGCAGCGGTACATCGAGGGGCAGGAGGAGGCGCGGCGGAAGATCGTCGACCTCGTCTGACGAGGTGGCACGTTTCCGTATACCTGGGTTGCGATATCGGTATGGGTCGGGCAGATAAGTAGCTGAGACGGACCCACATCTGCCGCCAACCCTGTCGAGGTTGCGCCTGGGGTGACACCCACCGCCGCCGGAACTTCAGTTAGGGCACCCTTCACATCATGCTGTCCGTCGACAAGCCGCCGCCCACCACAGGCGACGGCACGATGAGGGCAACGTCGACACTGACGTCCCTCGGGCGCTCGGAAGTCGCTCGACTGGCTCCGAATCCGCCGGCGTTGAAGAACAGGCCGCAACCGGGAGATAGCTCAACCGCCCCGGACCTCGATCGAGGTGTGCCTAGTCGGGGTGTGCTACGGGGGCGCCAGACGCAGGTCGGTTCCGGGTACGCTTCGGCCGACAGCCGAAGTGTACCCAAAAACACCACCGCAAGTCTTCTTCCTTCCTGGCCTACTCGCCTACCGATCGAGCCTTCCCTCCTGGTTCGGACCACCGATCGAATCCTCCTCGACCGACCGCCGATCAACCATCGACCGACCACCAGATGTGCCGAAGGCATGCCCTGCGATACACGCAGGGCATTGGTCCGATCCTGCTAGACGACCGTCCAGAAGGCCATACCAACAACCACTTCGCGGTCGAGTTGAAGCTCGCCGGAGATGACTAAGAAGGCGGCTGATCCTCGCCGATCGAAGCTAGTTCCGGTCCAACCCGATGGCTCGACCTCCGACGATGTAGCTCTCCTCAACCTCGACAGGCGTGCGCGACCGCGACGTACTCAAACGTCGCACGGCGCTACGCACCCGCACGGCCGTTCTCGCGCGGAAGCGGGCAGCCTGACGAGACCCCTTCCGTGGCAGCGGTGACGGTGACGGTGAGAATGACTGTTCTCTCCGCTTTGACCAGCTCGGCCCGGTAGATCCTCCCCCGGGCCGCTAGTTTTCATTTTAGATAGGTCCGGCACCGGAAACGGCACCAATCAACCGGGGAGCCACTACTGCGCCGGTGCACCAGCCTGCAACTGTTGCGCACGCATCACTAGCCTCCTGGTAGCAGCGACAGGCGAAACGCGCCTCCGATGATCAGCCAGAGCGGATCACGAATGATGCAAGCGAAAATCTGTACGACAGAATCGCTCCTGTTATGGTTGATTGTGCTTGAAGAGGGCGTCGGGGCAAAGCGCACTCGGGGACCCGATGGAGACCGGAAATGGCGCTGGCGCAGACCGGATCAATCTGGACCGACGAGGAGAACGACCTTCTCGTCGCCGACTACTTCGCCATGCTCGGCGAAGAGTTGGCCGAACGACCCTATGTGAAGGCACGGCACAACGCGGCCATCGCAGCCGCAACCGGGCGCAGCAAGGCTTCGATCGAGTTCAAGTACCGAAACGTCAGCGCCGTGCTGGCCAAGCTGGGCCTCCCAATCATCCGGGGGTATCTCCCCGCCTACAACGCCCAGTTCGGCGCACTGTCCGAGGCGATCGAGCGTTACCTCACCCAGACGCCCGCTGCTTTGGAGCCGGAGGTGCCGACGCGCAGCCCGGACATCGGAACGGATCCCTTCGTCCTGCCACCCGTCTTCGAACCGTCTAAGACCAAGACGCCCGAACCCATCCGGCTGCTCGCGCGCAAATTCGATCCAGTCGCCCGTGATGCCCGAAACCGATCGCTGGGCAAGAAGGGCGAGGCCTTTGTGCTGGAGGTGGAGGAGCGGCGACTGTTCGCCGCCGGTCGTCACGACCTGATGCGCGATCTGCGCTGGGTCTCCGATCTCGACGGCGACGGAGCCGGATACGACATCCTGTCCTTTGATCCTGCGTCCGGTGATCGGAAGCTGATCGAGGTGAAGACGACCTGCGGCGATGCCCTGACGCCATTCTTCGTGACGAGGACGGAAAAGTCCCTCGCCGACCGGAATCCGTCTGAGTTCAGCCTCTACCGGGTCTTCGACTTCGCGGCGATGCCGAGGATATTCAGGCTGCGACCGCCGCTAGAGGATGCAGTTCGGCTCGAGACCGAGACGTGGAGGGCGGCGTTCGCTTAAACAAGCTCTCCGCGCTCCCTGTTTTTCGTTCGCGTCTTTGAGCGCGATGCGGCCGACGCCTTTCGGACCCATAGCGGACATTGGGAACGCTAACCGAGAGCAATCGTTGCCACCCTCCGACAGGTCTTCGCCGCGAGCACGCCTCTGCTGCCGGCGTGTTTCAGGAAATGAGCGTTCCGGGCGTCGAAACTCGAAGTGGCAGCTCGAAAGATCAGACTTCGATGTCTACCTTAACGCTTACCAACGGCTATGCTGGCCACTGAGTTCGCCTACGTTCGCTGCCGCTCGGCGAACGCCCGGAGGAGCTTCAGAACCACGGCGCAAAATGGCGCGTTGGCGCTCGAACCATGGAAAGTCGGAATGCCGAGACCGAGCCTGACGCCCCAAATCGCCGCCCGCATCCTCGAGCATGTCCGCGAACAGGGCTTCCCCCGCGGCCAACACCTCGCCGCTCAGACGCTCGCAGACACCTTTCGCGTATCTCGGGCGCCGGTCGCGGCAGCGCTCGGCCAGCTGGAGGCGCTCGGCGTCGTCCGCTCGGAAACCAACCGGGGCTATTTTCTCGAAATGAGCGCCCTCGAACTCGCCGGCCTGTCGCTCGAGCTTCCGCAGCCGGTCGAGGCCGAAGACGAACGCTATTTCGCCATCGCCGGCGATCGCTTGGACGGGCGTCTTCCGGAGCGGGTCAGCGAGAACGAGCTGATGCGCCTCTACGGGATGAAGCGTAGCGCAGTGGTGAAGGTTCTTCACCGGATCGCGGAAGAGGGTTGGATCGAACGTCTGCCAGGCAACGGATGGGCCTTCCGACCGGTCCTGACCTCGCGCGAGGCCTACGAGCAGGGTTATCTGTTTCGCGCCGCCATCGAAACGGAAGCACTCCTCGTTCCGACCTTTCTCATCGACCCGGAAGTGGCTCGTAGGCTCCGGGCCGAACAGCAGGACCTCCTCGACGGGGGTCACGCACGCATGTCGCGCGACCACATTTTCCAGCTCAACGCCTCGTTCCACGAGACGCTGGTCGGGTTCTCCGGCAACGAATTCTTCGTCGATGCGGTCAAGCGCGTGAACCGTTTGAGGCGACTGGCGGAATACAAAATCACCGTGGATCGCAGCCGCCTGCCCAACCAGGCGCGCGAGCACCTCCGCATTCTCGATCTTATCGAAGCCGGGGCGATGACGGAGGCTTCACAGTTTCTGCGCCGACACATCCTCGGCGCCAACGCGGTGAAGGCGCCCCAACTCGATCGAACCGCCTGACACCTGGGAGGCGCGCAGCAGCCTCGCTTCTTCTCGATTCAATTTGCATTTTATACGATAAAATGTAATCTCGACGTCACTGCGGCCGCATAGAGCCGCGCCCAGGGTCGGAAACGTCGGGAGAGTGAAATGGCCGAACGCGATCAGACCGCCGTCGAGAAATCGACCACCCGCAAGGTGTTTTGGCGGATCATCCCTTATTGCTTCATTCTGTACGTGATCTCGTACATCGACAGAGCCAACATCGGCTATGCCGCGTTGCAGATGAACAAGGAGCTGGCGTTGAGCAGCGAAGCCTTCGGTTTCGCGGCCGGCATCTTCTTCATCGGGTACTTTCTCTTCGAAGTTCCCAGCAATGTGGCGCTGGGTAAATATGGAGCGCGGATCTGGATCTCACGGATCCTCATCACCTGGGGTATCGTCGCGACGGCGTCCGCTTTCGTGCAGAGCCCCGTACAGCTCTACATCCTGCGCTTTCTTCTCGGCGTCGCCGAGGCCGGGTTCTTTCCCGGCATCATCATCTATCTGACCTACTGGTTCCGCGCCAAGGAGCAGGCGACCACCGTCGCTTGGTTCACTGCGGCGATCCCGCTCTCCTACCTGATCGGCGCGCCGCTCAGCACCTGGATCATGGACAACGTCGCCACGACTGGTCTGTCGGGCTGGCGTTGGATGCTCCTGATCGAAGGCGTTCCGGCCGTCGTCGCAGGCATCGTCAACTACTTCGTCATGACCGATCGTCCGGAGGATGCGAAGTGGCTGGAACCCGAGGAGCGCGCGTGGCTCGCCGGCGAGATCGAAAAGGATCGGGCGGCACGGACCAACGTGAAGCATCTCGGGGTCATGGCGGCGATCACCGAGCCGAAGGTCCTCTTCCTCTCCGCCATCTATTTCATCTACCAGGTGGGTAACCTCGGCATCGGCATGTGGATGCCGCAGATCATCAAGGGTCTGTCGTCGGGTCTGACGAACTTCCAGGTTGGCCTCTTGGCGATGATCCCCTACGCGGTGGCGACCGTCGCCATGGTCCTGTGGTCGAAGAACTCCGATCGAACCGGCGAACGTCGCAAGCATTCCGCGCTGCCGCTGCTCGCCGCCGCGATCGCCCTCGGTGCGACGGGAGCGGTCTCTCAGGCCTCGCTCGGTCTCGCGCTGATCTCGATCGCGCTCGCCGGCATCTACGCCTTCAAGTCACCGTTCTGGTCGCTGCCGGGCCTGTTCTTGAGCAGGTCGACGGCGGCGGTTTCGATCGCGGCGATCAACTCGATCGGCAATCTCGGAGGCTTCGCCGGCCCCTACGCGATCGGTTTCATCAAGGAAACAACGGGGAGCGCATACGGTGGACTGCTGGTGCTCAGTGGCCTGCTGCTGTTGTCCTTCCTGATGACCTGGTTCGCCCGCTTCGAGAACCGTTCGGAGGCGGTGGGCTGACCGGGTCTTCAGACCGAGCCGAACCGAGATCAACGACGAGGAAGAGGCGGAGATGCCGATCGAATCCCATCTACACGTCGGTGAGAAGCACTGGCGCATCGCCGACCTCCGCGCGGCGGTCGGCTCCGCTCTCCATCGAATGCCGGTCGTTCATCGCCTGCTCCTCGAGAATGTGCTGCGCCACGACGGCGAGGGTGCCGCCGCGGCCCGCGATGCGCTGATCTCATGGCCGGCGACGGGAACGAGTGCGACCGAGATAGCCTTCCATCCGGGTCGCTTGCTCATGCACGACACCACCTGCGGCCCGGCGCTCGCGGATATCGCCGCGATGCGTGATGCCCTCGCCGAAGCCGGTCACGACCCGATGCGGCTCAACCCGGTGCTGCGGGTCGATGTCTCGACGTGTCATTCCCTGCCTGTCGACTTCTTCGCATCGGCGGACGCGATGCAGCGCAACCTCGCGGCGGAGTACCGGCGCAACTCCGAGCGCTATCGCTTCGTCAAATGGGCGACTTCGACGCTCGATCGGTTCCATGCCCATCCACCGGGAACCGGCATCATGCACACCATCAACCTCGAACGCCTAGCCACGGTGGTGGCCAGTGAGGCGCGCAGCGGAGAGGAGTGGGCCTTCCCCGATACGCTGATCGGCACCGACAGCCACACACCGATGATCAACGGCATCGGCGTTCTGGCCTGGGGCGTCGGCGGGCTCGAAGCCGAGAGCGTCATGTTCGGGTTGCCGGTCTCACTCCGCATTCCGGAGGTGGTCGGCGTCCGCCTGACCGGCCGGCTGCCGGAGGGAACGACGGCCACCGATCTCGCCCTCCTGGTGACCGAACGTCTGAGGCGGATCGATCTCACCGATCGTTTCGTCGAGTTCTTCGGTCCCGGCGTAGCTCATCTTTCGGCGGGCGATCGCGCCTGCATCGCCAACATGGCGCCGGAATACGGTGCGTCGACCGGCTATTTCCCGATCGACGCCGCGACGCTCGCCTATCTCGCTGAAACCGGCCGGCCGGCCGAGAGGATCGCCCTGGTCGAGGCCTATGCTCGGCGGCAGGGCCTGTGGTTCGATCCGGCCGCCGAACCCCGATACACCGAGGTCGTCGACATCGACCTCGGCGCGGTGACGATCGCCGTAGCTGGTCCACGCCGGCCGCAGGATAGGCTCGAGCCCGGCGCCATGGCGGCTTCCCTCGTCAGCGCACGCGGCCGTTCGCCGCTGCGCCGGTCCGATGCCGCAACTCCACCCGACGGCGCTGTGGCGATCGCTGCGATCACCAGCTGCACCAACACCTCCGACCCTCGGCTCATCGTCGCCGCCGCGTTGCTGGCCCGGAAAGCGCGCGCTTTCGGTCTACGGCCGCCACCGTGGGTGAAGACCTCGACCGCACCGGGTTCGCCCTCGACCGCTAGGCGTCTCGCCCGCGCCGGGCTTCTCGAAGACCTCGAAGCCGTCGGCTTCGGCATAGTTGGCTACGGCTGCACCACCTGCATCGGCAATTCCGGTGCCCTCACCGCGCCGATTGTCGCGGCGATGGCGGAAAGATCGATCACCGCCGTCGCGGTACTCTCCGGCAACCGGAACTTCCCCGGTCGGGTCCACCCCGACCTCGATTCCGGCTTCATCATGTCGCCGCCGCTGGTCATCGCCCATGCACTCGCCGGTGACGTGAACCGCGACATCCGGGTCGATCCGATCGGGCGGACGGACGACGGACGGGAAATCGTTCTCGCCGACCTCTGGCCGACCGGCGCGGAGATCGATGCGGCGCTGGCGAGCGCGATCGCCGCCACAGATATCACCGAAGCCTACGAGGAGGCCGAGGCGAGCGCCGCCTGGAAGGCACTGGCTGCGCCTACGACGCCACTATTCCCTTGGGACCCGGCGTCGACCTACATCCGCCGCCCGCCCTTTGCCGCAATCGCGGCGGAGAGCCGGCTCGGCCACTACGTCGCCGATCCGCTGCTGGTCCTCGGCGACGACATGACCACCGACCACATCTCGCCCGTCGGTCAGATTCCGCCGGGGAGCGAGGCGGGGCATCATCTCCTGGCGCGGGGCGAAAACCCGGTGGATCTCAATGTCTACGCCTCACGGCGAGCGAACTGGGAGGTGATGTTGCGCGGCGCTTTCACCAACCGTGCGGTGGTGAACCGTCTCGCTCCCGGTCTTCGCCCCGGCCACACCATCCACACGCCGTCCGGCGACGACGTCACGGTGATGGAGGCGGCGGCGCGTTACCGGAGTGAGGAACGCGGTACGGTGATCATCGCCGGAGAGCGTTACGGCATGGGATCGTCGCGCGACTGGGCGGCGAAGGCGGTGGCGCTTCTCGGCGTGCGTGCGATCCTCGCGGTGGGCTTCGAACGGATCCACCGTTCCAATTTGGTCGGCATGGGCATCCTGCCGCTGCGATTGCCCACGGGTATGACCCCAGAAACAATGGAGCTGGCGCTGGGCGATCGGCTTGAGATCGAAGCCGATGCGAGGCAATTGGCGCCACGTGTGTCGATCGACGTCACGATTCAGCGCAGCGATGGTCGCCGCACGCGCTTCACGGCGACGGCGGCGGTGGAGACGCGGCGCGAGGTCGAGGTACTACGCGACGGCGGGCTCATCCCGCACGTGTTGCGGCGGGTGGTCGGATGATCACGTACCACCGGGTGAGTCTTCGATGCGAGACATGATCGGGAAGGAGAGTGCCATGAGGGGACGCCCGGTGATCGCCTATGTCGGGACCAGGACCACGCGGCAGCGTAATGCGCGCGGCGAAGGCCTCCACGTTTTCCGGATCTCGGCAGAGGGGGGGTGGTCGCAGGTCCAGATCCTACGCGACTTGGTGAACCCGTCATTCCTCGCGCTCGACCACGGCGGCCGCCACCTCTATGCCGTGCACGGCGACGAGAGCGAGGTCAGTACCTTCCGGGTCGATGACCGAACAGGCGAGTTGACCTTCCTTGGCGCGCGATCGACCGAGGGGCGCAACCCCGTACATCTTGCCCTCGAACCGAGCGGGCGCTTCCTCGTGATCGCCAATCACATCACTTCGACCCTGGCCCTCCTGCCGGTCGCAGAGGACGGTTCGCTTGGTGCCTGCGTCGACCTCGTGGCCCTCTCCGGCGAACTTGGTCCTCACCGGATCGAACAACCCTTCGCCAAACCGCATCAGGTGCAGTTCGATCCGACTGGGCGTTTCATCGTCGTTCCCGACAAGGGGCTCGATCGAACCTTCGTCTTCCGCCTCGACGTGGAGGCCGGGCGGCTCGTCGCCGTCGACGGCGCAGCGGCGCAGGCTCGCGAGGGGGCGGGGCCACGCCACGTCGCCTTCCATCCCGAAGGGAATTTCGCCTATGTCGTCGACGAACTCGCCTCGACGATCACCTGTTGCCGCTTCGACTCGCAGACCGGAACGCTCGAACCCTTCCAGGTGGTTCCGTCCCGGGCGGACGACCGAACAGGATTCAGTCGAGGGGCGGAAATCGCCACCTCGCCGGACGGGCGCAGGGTCTACGTCTCCAATCGTGGCGACGACGACATCGGCGTGTTCGCCGTCGATCCGGGAAGCGGACGTCTGGAGCCGTTGCAATGGCGGTCCACCGACGGCAGGACGCCGCGGTTCTTCGCGCTCGGTCCGACCGGTATGGATCTCTTCGCTGCCAACGAGGACAGCGACACCATAGTGCGCCTTCCCTTGGATCTGGAAACGGGAACACTGGGTGACGGCCGGATCGTGGCTCGCGTCGGAAGTCCGGTCTGTATTCTGTTCTCCTGATTATGGTGCTTAGGGTCGCCCGTCATTTAGACGCAGGCGTCGTCCCGCGGACATTACCACCATAACGGGCTGCATTCGGCGCGATGGGGTCGACGCTCTTCGCCTACGAACATCTGGGTGACGATCAGAGATCGGTCTGCTCCGAAAGGAGCAGTGCATCCTCGACCTCGATCCCCAGGTACCGAACCGTGGTTTCGATCTTGG
>ERZ1645187.2068-NODE-2068-length-17984-cov-28.717274_pt1 | contig 17984 bp, 13 predicted proteins | sample MGYA00575352_ERZ1645187 | MGnify/ENA primary metagenome ERZ1645187 (study PRJEB40837, sample SAMN11349314) | freshwater sediment metagenome | isolation source: river sediment | host: Sediment | place: India: Wazaribad , New Delhi | collected 2017-02-21 ... | reverse complement strand
GAAATAGCCGGCGTCCGACGGCGAGGTCGGCGCCACCACCATGATGTCGCCGGCGCGCATCTGCTCGACCGCGACGTGGATCATCCAGTTGTCGCAAGGGGCGACCGAGACGGTGACGGCGGAGGCGGCGAGGCGGGCACCGGCATAGATCGGGCGCATGTAGGGGGCGAGCAGGCCGATGCGACCCTGGGCTTCGTGGACGGTGGCGACGCCGCATTCGGCGAGGCCGGCGATCACGGCCGGGTCGGCGCGTTCGATCGACTGGACGACGACGTTCATCGGGCGATCCTCACAGTTCGTCGACGGTGCGCGGGAACATCGACTGGAAGCCCTCGGCATACTTGGCGTTGCGCCCGCCCGACTGCCCACCGGAGTTGCGCTTGAAGTGGTTGGCGCGGTTCTCGGCGAGGTTGGTATAGTAGTGCCAGAGATGCTCCTGGCCCTCCATGCAGCGGATGGCGGCGAGCTTCTTGTCCCACACCTCGGTGATGTCGAGGAAGACGTCGGGCTTCCACTGCATCTGTTCGGTCTGGTGCGGCTCGAACAGGTAGAGCTGCGGCGCGCCGAGCACCTTCTCGTGCGGATTGTGGCCCCAGGCCTGGGCGATCATGCGGCACTCGAGGGCCATGCGCGTCGCGAACATGTGGTCGGTGTTGTAGGGGTCCCACATCGAGTGGCTCATCATGAAGGTGGGCTGCACCCTGCGGATCACGTCGACGAGGCGGAACTTGGCGTCCTTGTCCATCTCGAGCGGATAGTCGCCGAGGTCGAAGAACTGGATGTCGTGGGCGTCGAGCGCCTTGGCCGCGTTCTCCGCCTCGATGCGGCGCGCCGTCTTGACCTTCTCCAGCGTGACGCCCGGCTCCTTCCAGATCTTGGCGCTCTCGCCGCGCTCGCCGTAGGAGAGGCAGACGATGGTCACCTCGTAGCCGCGCGCCTGATGCAGGGCGATCGCACCGGCGGCGCGCCACACGAAATCCGCGGCATGGGCCGAGATCACCAGCGCCGTCTTCTTGCTCATCGTTCGCCTCCTCCGAAGGTCATGGCCGAGCCGGGCTCGGTTTCGTCGTTGCGGCGATCATTCGCCCGCTCGGTCGGGGAAACCAGTTCGAAGTCGACCCGAACGCATAAGATTTTGCTATAGTCGTTGCACGAAGCGGATCGTGGAGGGCTCTCGCGTGTGGATCGACTTTCCCAACCTGCGCCATCTCAGAGCCTTCGCCACGGTGGTGGAGAAGGGCGGGGTGACGCGCGCGGCGCAGGCCATTCACCTGTCGCAGCCGGCGATCACACAGGCCTTGGCGAAACTCGCCGAGCGCTTCGGCACCGATCTCCTCGAGTTCGGGCCGGACGGGGCGACGCCGACGCCGGCGGGGCGGCTCCTCGACGATCGCGTGGTGCGGGCGCTCGATCTCATCGAGGTCGGGGCGCGCGAGGCGGCTCGCCTCGATCAGCGCCGGTCGGGCGGTGGTTTCGCCCGCTTCGAGCAGCTCATCACGGTGGCGCAGCTCCGGGCGCTCTCGGCCATGGCGACGACCCGCAACTTCTCGCTGGCGGCGCGCGAACTCGGCCTGTCGCAGCCCTCGGTGCATCGGGCGGCGCGCGATCTCGAGCGGTTGACCGGCCTCACCCTGTTCGTGGCGACGCGGCAGGGGATCGACCTGAGCCCGGCGGCGGAAACCCTGGCGCGGCACGCGGCACTGGCGCATGCCGAGCTGCAACAGGGCTTCGCCGAGGTGTCCGAGATCCTGGGCCGCGATCCCGGACAGATCGTCGTCGGGGCGATGCCGCTGGGCCGCACCAAGCTCCTGCCCGACGCCATCAACGAGCTGACGCGCGAGCGGCCGCTGGCGCGGGTCAAGGTGATTTCGGCGCCCTACGACGGCCTTCTGGGGCGATTGCGGCACGGGGTGATCGACTTTCTCCTCGGTGCGCTGCGCGATCCGCTGCCGATCGACGACGTGGTGCAGGAGGCGCTGTTCGACGATCCGCTGGCGATCGTGGCGCGCGCCGGGCACCCGTTGACCGAGGCGCGGACGATCGGGCGCGACGATCTCCTCGCCTATCCCTGGGTGGTGCCGGGCGAGGAGACACCGACGCGGGCGGTGTTTCACGCGATGTTCGCGCCGGCGGATCTGGCGCGGATGCCGGCCGGCATGGTGGAGACCAGTTCGCTGGTGTTGATCCGCGGCCTGCTCGGCGGCTCGGATCGCCTCACCCTCCTGTCGGCGCGACAGGCGCGCTACGAGTTGGAGCAGGGGCTTCTGGCGGTGGTGCCGTTCCATCTCGAGCTGCCGGCGCGGCGGATCGGCCTGACCTGGCGGCGCGGGTGGAAGCCGACGCCGACCCAGGCGGCCCTCCTCGATCGTATACGGGCATCGAGAACGATCCCGGCAGATCCCGACATTGCGACGGGCTATAGCAAAAACGAATGACCGGCGGCATCCTTCGACGTCGAGCCGAGGCGCGTCGGCGCCTAGAGATCGGAAAACGCCCGCAGCTCTCGAGGGAGGCCGACCCGTCATGACCGCGACCCAGCCGACGCCCCCGCGCCGGATCGCTCTCCTCGGCTTCGGCGAGGCGGCCAGGGCCTTTCTCGAAGGTTGGACGCGCGAACCGGGCTTTGCCGCCGGGGTGGTGGCCTTCGACATCAAGACCAACGACCCGGCGACGCGGGCGGCCAAGCTCGCCGACTATGCGGCGGCGGGCGTGCGCGGGGTGGAGAGCGCGGCGGCGCTGGTCGACGGTGCCGACGTCGTGTTCTCGCTGGTCACCGCCGATCGGGCGCACGACGCGGCCCTGTCGGTGGCGCCGCATCTCGCCGGGGGCGCCCTGTTCTTCGACGGCAATTCCTGTGCGCCGCAGACCAAGGTCCTGTCGGCGGCGGCGATCGATGCGGCGGGTGGGGCCTACATCGACACCGCGGTGATGGCGCCGGTGCATCCGCGGCTGCATCGCACGCCGCTGCTGATCTCCGGGCCGCACACTGCGGCCGCACTCGCGACCCTCGCCGCGCTCGGTATGGCGGCCGAGGAGCAGGCCGGGCCGGTCGGCTCGTCGTCGGCGATCAAGATGGTGCGCTCGGTGATGATGAAGGGGCTCGAGGCGCTGGTGTGCGAATGCGTGCTGGCCGGGCGCCTCGCCGGGGTCGACGACATCGTGCTCGAGAGCCTCGACGACACCTATCCCGGCTTCGACTGGAAGAAGCGCTCCGCCTACATGCTGGAGCGGGTGATGACCCACGGCATTCGCCGCGCCGCCGAGATGGGGGAGGTCGCCAAGACGGTCGATCTGCTCGGGCTCGACGGCGGCATGTCGCGCGCCACGGTGGCGTGGCAGTCGCGCATCGGCGAACTGCGGCTCGACGCCCGCGCCGGCGATCTTTCCGACCATCGCAGTCTGGCCGACATGATTCTGGCCCGGCTCGCGCCATCCCACGAGGGGGACCCGACATGAAGATCTGCGTCGCCGGTGCCGCCGGCGCCTTCGGCATGAAGCATCTCGACGCCATCGCGGCGATCGACGGCATCGAGGTGGTGTCGGTGGTCGGCGGTGGGCCCGACGACATCGAGGGCTTCGCCCGCGCCCGCAACATCGCGCATGCCACCAAGGATCTCGCCGAGGCGCTGGCCCGGCCGGAGGTCGAGGCGGTGATCCTCGCCACGCCGACGCCGGTGCACGCCGCCCAGGCGATCCAGTGCCTGAAGGCGGGCAAGCACGTCTTCGTCGAGATCCCGATGGCCGACAATCTCGCCGACTCGGAAGAATTGGTGCGGGTGCAGAAGGAGACCGGGCGCGTCGCCATGGTCGGTCACGTGCGCCGCTACAATCCCTCGCATCAGTGGATCCGGCGGAAGATCCTGGCGGGCGAGCTGAAGATCCAGCAGATGGACGTGCAGACCTACTTCTTCCGCCGCTCCAATCTCAACGCGCTCGGTCAGCCGCGCACCTGGACCGACCATCTCCTGTGGCACCATGCCGCCCACACGGTCGATCTCTTCCAGTACCAGACCGGCGAAGTGGCTTCCGAGGTGTTCGGTCTCCAGGGTCCGAAGCACGCGCAACTCGGCATCGCCATGGACATGTCGATCGGCATGAAGACGGCGTCGGGGGCGATCTGCACCCTGTCGCTGAGCTTCAACAACAAGGGCCCGCTCGGCACCACCTTCCGCTACATCTGCGACAACGGCACCTACATCGCCCGCTACGACGACCTCTACGACGGCGACGAGAAGAAGATCGATCTCTCCGGTGTGGCGGTGTCGTCGAACGGTATCGAGTTGATCGATCGCGAGTTCTTCGCGGCGATCGCCGAGGGGCGCGAACCCAACGGCTCGGTGGCGCAGTGCCTCGATGCGATGCGGACGCTCGACCGCATCGAAAGATCGTTCGGCGGCTGACCCCTGCCGGATCGAGGTCCGATCGGTGGCGGGGCGGTCCGCGTCCCCCGCCGGTCGGTGCCTAGTCGGGCAAGGGTGTGCCCTCGGCGCGGCGGCGTTCGGCCCTGCGGAATTCGCTCGGGGTCATGCCGGTGCGGCGGCGGAAGAAGCGCCAGAAATAGGCGGGGTCGTCGAAACCGAGTTCGTAGGCGAGTTTCGACACCGGCGCGGCGATGTAGACCAGCTTGCGCCGCGCCTCGAGCAGCAGGCGATCCTGCAATACCTCGAAGGCGGAGCGGCCGGCGACGGCGCGAGCGGCGCGATCGAGGCGGCTCTCGGTGACGCCGAGCGCATCGGCGAACCATGATACCGGGCGGTGCGCGGCGAAATGGGCCTCCACCAGGGGCCGGAAGCGGGCGAAGAGATCGGCCTCGGGCCGGCGCCCGGCCTCGGCCAGCATCGCGGAGGCGCGGCGGCGAGCGAGGACCAGCAGCAGGGCCGAGACCTGCCATTCGATCATCGACGTCCAGCCGGGTGCGCGTTCGGCGAATTCGCGGGCGAGGAGGTCGAGGCCGGTGCGCAAGGGGGCGGCACGATCGGGCGCATCGGTGAGATCGACGACGGCGGGGCGGGCGAAGAGATCCTCCACCAGACCGCGGCGCACGGCGTCGGCGGCGGTGAAGCGAGCCTCGGCGAAGGTCAGGACGCGCCCCTCGGTGCCGGGGCGGAAGCGGAAGGCATGGACCGTCGAGGGCGGCACCACGACGGCGCAAGGGGCGGCGGGCGAGCTCTCGACGTCGTCGAGGCGCAGGTCGACGCCGCCGGAGAACACCACCAGGATCTGACACAGACCGTGGTGGACGTGGCGGTCGATCTCCCAGCCGTGGTGCTGGGAGCGGGTGACGATCTCCTCGACGTGGACGAATTCGTCGTCGGGTCGGTCGGTGGTTTCGCCATAGAGAGAAAATGCAGGAATGGTCTCGGCTGTGATTTTGCCGAAACCATTGGCATAATGCTTTTTATTTCTCTTCATGGCGAATGCGAACCGATTTTTGTCGAGCGGCAATGCGTCGGAAAAATACAGAAATTCATTGCCATCGTCCATTCCGCCGCACGGGGTTTCGGGGCACGGTGGCGATGGTTGGAGCGATGCCCGGCAACGGGCGGCCGTCGCGAACGGCGGTGGTCGGCCGGATCGAGCGTGTAGGTGGTCGAACGCCGTCGGTGGACGACCGCAGCGACGGAAAGCCGGCGGCTCGCCCGCGCAACCGAATGGAATGCCGGCGATCCCGGCGATCCGACGAACGACGAGCCGGCATCAGCCCGGCACGAACGACGACCCGCCGGCATGCGACGGGCGGGCGAACCAGAGGAAACGACCGAGCGACGCCGGCCCCGCAGGGCGCGCGCGCGAGGGTCGTGCGGGAGGTCCGATGTTCAGCTTCGATCCCTATTCGCCGGCGGTGGACGCCGATCCGTTCCCCTATTATCGGCGTCTGCGCGACGAGTTTCCCTGCTTCTGGAGCCGGGAAGCCAACATGTGGGTGCTGTCGCGCTACGCCGACATCGTCACCGCGCTCAACGATTGGCAGACCTATTCCTCGGCCAAGGGCAATCTGATGACCGAGCTGCCCAACCGTGCCGGTGCGACGCTGGGGACCACCGATCCGCCGCGTCACGATCGCTTGCGCGGGTTGATCCAGCACGCCTTCATGAAGCGCAATCTCGAGAGCCTCGGCGGGCCGATCCGCGGCATCGCGCGGGAGACGGTGGCGGAGATCGCCGGCGAAAAGACCTTCGACTTCATCGAGGACTTCTCCGCCAAGTTCACGGTGCGGGTGCTGTTCGCCGCGCTCGGCCTGCCGCTCGGCGACGAGACGACGGTGCGCGAAAAGGCGGTGATGATGGTCCAGTCGGACCCGCACACCCGAAACAAGGGGCCGGAGCACATCGCCGCCTACACCTGGATGCAGGACTATGCGGCCGGGGTGATCGCCGAGCGGCGCAAGAACCCGCAGAACGACCTCATCTCGCACTTCTCCATGGCAGAGATCGACGGCGACCGCCTCGACGAGCGCGAAGTGCTGCTCACCACCACCACGCTGATCATGGCGGGCGTGGAATCGCTCGGCGGCTTCATGGCGATGTTCGCGCTGAACCTCGCCGATCACGCCGACGTGCGGCGTGCCGTGGTGGCCGATCCGTCGCGGCTGCCGGACGCGGTCGAGGAGTCGCTGCGCTTCAACACCTCGGCCCAGCGGTTCCGCCGCTGCGTGACCAGGGACACGGTGCTGCACGGCCAGACCATGCGCGAGGGCGACTTCGTCTGTCTCGCCTACGGTTCGGGCAACCGCGACGAACGCCAGTTCGCGAACCCGGATCGCTACGACCTCGATCGTCGACCCAAGGGCCATCTCGGCTTCGGCGGCTCGGTGCACGCCTGCCTCGGCACGGCCATCGCCCGGCTGTCGGTGAAGATCGCGATGGAGGAGTTCCACGCGGTGGTGCCGGATTACGTCCGCGTGCAGGAGCAACTGCCGTGGATGCCGTCCTCGACCTTCCGCAGCCCGCTGAAGCTGGATCTGGCGCGGGTCTGAGGGGGCGGGGGCGTTCGGGCGCCACGGCGCGCGTGGATCGCCCCGGCCTCGAGCCGGAGCCGTCCGCCCGCCGTTCGGACGGCCCCCACGATCCCGCGCGCTCTTCCCTTCTCCCCTCGCGGGAGAAGGTGGCCCGCAGGGCCGGATGAGGGGGAAGGCCTCCGCGAAGGATGATTCCGACGTGGAGCGCCCATTGCGCCTCTCGGCGCGCCCCCTCATCCGCCCTTCGGACCCCTTCTCCCGCGAGGGGAGAAGGGGGCGCCCGCGGCGGCGGTCGTTCGGCCACGCCGTCGCGTCTATGCGGTCGCTTTCGCCTCGGCGAAGGGGGGGCGACGGTCGGAAGAGAGCTCGCGCCGCCGGGCGCGCAATCGATCCGGAGACGCCCCCCGCCGCCGCGCCGGCACCATGGACGAACGCTCGCCGCGGTGCGACGATGCCCCCGCAGAAGACACACACAATGTGCGCAACATGCATATGAGAGGATACGCGATGGTCAAGGTGATGTTCGTCGAGCCGAGCGGCGACGAGATCGAGGTCGAGGCTCAGGAGGGCTGGTCGCTGATGCAGGTGGCGCAGTCCAAGGGCATCGACGGCATCGAGGCGGAGTGCGGCGGGTCGTGCGCCTGCGCCACCTGCCACTGCTATGTCGAGGGCGAGGCCGCCGCCGCCGTTCCGCCGCCGGGCGAGGGCGAGCTGGCGATGCTCGACAACGTCGCCGCCGAACGCCGGCCCAACAGTCGCCTGTCGTGCCAGATCCGGGTGACGCCGGAGATGGCCGGCCTCGTCCTGCGGGTGGCGGAGGTGCAGAGCTGATGAGCGATCCGATGGTGATCGTCGGCGCCGGACAGGCGGGCCTGCAACTGGCCGAGTCCCTGCGGGCCGAAGGCTGGCAGGGGCCGATCCGGCTGATCGGCGCCGAGACCCATGCGCCCTACCATCGCCCGCCCTTGTCCAAGGCATGGCTCTTGGGCGAGGCGGTCGAGGCGCAGATCACCATCCGCGGGCCGGAGTTCTTCGCCCGCAAGGGGCTCGAACTCGAGACCGGCACCCGCGTCGTGGCGATCGACCGGGCGGCGCGGACGATCACCTTCGCCGACGGACGGGTCGAGGTTTGGGCCGGTCTCGCCCTCACCACGGGCGCGGCGGCACGGCGGTTGAGTATGCCGGGGGCGGAGCTCGCCGGGGTGCTCACGCTTCGTGATCTCGACGACGCCTCGCGTCTGCACGGCCGGCTGGTGCCGGGGGCGCGACTGGTGGTGATCGGCGCCGGCTTCATCGGCCTCGAGGTGGCGGCGGCGGCGGTGAAGCGCGAAGTCGAGGTCACGGTGATCGAGGCGGCGAGCCGGCCGATGGCGCGGGTGGTGTCGGAGCCGATCTCCGCCTTCTACACCGATCTCCACGCCCGCAACGGGGTGCGGATCGTCACCGACGCGGCGGTGACCGGGCTGATCGGCGATGCCATGGGCCACGTCCGGTCGGTCGCGACCTCGGCCGGGGAGTTTCCCGCCGATCTGGTGCTGGTGGGCGTCGGGGCGGTGGCGCGCGACGATCTCGCCGCCGCGGCCGGTCTCGCCTGCGATCGCGGCATCGTCGTCGACGCCTGCGCCCGCACCTCCGATCCGGCGATCGTCGCGGCGGGCGACTGCACCGTGCGGCGCCGCGTCGACGGGTCCCTCGTACGGCTGGAATCGGTGCAGAACGCGGTCGAGCAGGCGAAGTCGGCGGCGGCCGCGCTGATGGGCAGGGACCGCCCGTTCGAGGCGACGCCGTGGTTCTGGTCGGATCAGTACGGCGTCAAGCTGCAGATGGTCGGCACCTCGGCCGGCCACGACCACATGCGCCTGCGCGGCGATCCCGGCGAGGGCAGATTCTCGATCTTCTATTGGCGCGACGGGCGGCTCATCGGCGTCGACAGCGTCGACCGCGCTCAGGACCATCTGGCGGCGCGCAAGATCCTCGATCGCGGCCTCGATCTCGCGCCGGAAGCGGTGGCCGATCCGGCCGTCGATCTCGGGGCGTTCGCCCGGGGGTGAAGGCGGCCGGATGAAGTTTCGACTTCTGCGGATCGGAGCGGAGGCGCTTCGTGGTTCGAGAAGCGCCCCGAGGGCGCTCCTCACCATGAAGGACCTCCGTTGGAAGGCCTGAATTGCATCGGGCCGGCATGAGGCCCGCGCGGTCGGGTGCGCGCGGGCGCGTGCGGCATCGGTGCCGCGTGCGCCCGCGAAGCCGTTCACAGGGTCGGATAGTCGGTGTAGCCGCGCGGACCGTTGCCGCCGACGCCGTAGACGGTCTCGAAGTTCACGGCATTCAGCGGCGCATCGGCCTTCAGCCGGGCGACGAGATCGGGGTTGGCGATCGCCGCCTTGCCCCAGGCGACCGCGTCGGCCCGACCCTCGGCCAGCGCCGCGGTGGCAGACGCTCTGGTGAAGCCCTCGTTGGCGATGACCACGCCGGAGAAGATCTTCCGGATCATCGGCGTCAGACCGTCGGCGCCTTCGGCCTCGCGGGTGAAGACGAAGGCCACCTTCCGCGCCTCGAGACCGCGGGCGACGTGCTCCATGATCGCGGCGGCGTCCGAAGTCCCGGAATCGTTGGCGTCGAACCGCGGCGAGAGGTGGACGCCGACGCGCCCCCCGCCCCACACCTCGATCAGCGCATCGACCACCTCGAACATCAGCCGAGCCCGGTTCTCCAGCGAGCCGCCGTAGGCGTCGCTGCGCAGATTGGTCTTGGTCGCCAGGAACTGTTCGATCAGATAGCCGTTGGCGCCGTGCAACTCGACCCCGTCGAAGCCGGCCGCCTTGGCGTTCTCCGCGCCCCTGCGATAGGCCGCGACGATGGCCGGGATCTCGGCGAGCTCGAGCGCGCGCGGGGCGACATGGTCGCGGATCGGCCGCAGCAGGGCCGGGTGGCCGGCCGGCGTCACCGCCGAGGGGGCGACCGGCAGGGCGCCGCCGAGATGTTCCGGATCGGAGATGCGGCCGACGTGCCAGAGCTGGCAGAAGATGCGGCCGCCGCGCTGGTGCACCGCCTCGGTCACCTGCTTCCAGCCCGCGACCTGTTCGGCCGACCAGATGCCGGGCGTATCGGGATAGCCGACGCCCATCGGCGCGACGGCGGTCGCCTCGCTGAGGATCAGGCCGACGTCGGCGCGCTGGGCGTAGTATTCGGCCATCAGGGCGGTCGGCACGCGGCCCTCGCCGGCACGGCAGCGGGTGAGTGGCGCCATCACGATGCGATTGGCGAGGTCGAGATCGCCGAGCCGGAGAGGCGAGAAGAGATCGGTCATGGAAGGGGTTCCGTCGCGTGGGAGCGGGGGAGGGAACCGCCAATATGGGGACCCCGCCGCCGCCTCGCCAGAGCGGGCCGCGCATGACGCCTCGGCGTTCGCAGCGCGACCGGGACAGGGGCGAGGAGTGGGGCAGGGCAGGGGCCGGCGGCTGGAGAAGGGCGTAGTCGTCCGGCTGACGGGGCGAGGAACGCAGAGTTAGGATGGGCCGAGGTTCGAAGGAGGGTCGGTCATGCGCGCCATGGTTCTCCACCAAACTCGCCGGCCGCTGGTGCTCGAAACCCGGCCGGACCCAGAGCCGGGGCCGGGCGAGATCCGGGTGCGGGTGGCGGCCTGCGCCGTCTGCCGCACCGATCTCCACGTCGTCGACGGCGATCTGCCGCCGGGGCCGCTGCCGATCGTGCCCGGCCACGAGATCGTCGGCCACATCGAGGCGCTGGGGGCGGGGGTGTGCGGTCTGGCGCTCGGCGAGCGGGTCGGCGTGCCGTGGCTCGGCCACACCTGCGGCACCTGCCCCTATTGTGCCGGCGGCATGGAGAACCTGTGCGACGCACCGGTCTTCACCGGCTACGGCCGCGACGGCGGCTTCGCCAGCCACGTCGTCTGCGATGCCGCCTTCGCGGTGCCGCTCGGTGATCTCGCCCTCGACGACGTCGCCGCCGCCCCGCTGATGTGTGCCGGCCTGATCGGTTGGCGCTCGCTGGTCCGCGCCGGGCCGGGGCGGCGGCTCGGGCTCTACGGCTTCGGCGCGGCGGCGCACATCATCGCCCAGGTGGCCAAGGGGCAGGGGCGCGAAGTCTACGCCTTCACCCGGCCCGGCGACGTCGAGGCGCAACGTTTCGCCCGGTCGCTCGGCTGCGACTGGGTCGGCGGTTCGGACGAACGGCCGCCGGAGCCGCTCGACGCGGCGATCCTGTTCGCGCCGGTCGGCGAATTGGTGCCGGCGGCGTTGGGTGTGGTGCGCAAGGGCGGCCGGGTGGTGTGCGGCGGCATCCACATGAGCGACATTCCCGCCTTCCCCTACGCCCTCCTGTGGCAGGAACGCGAGGTGGTGTCGGTCGCCAATCTGACGCGGGCCGATGCGCGCGACTTCCTGGCGGCGGCGCGGACCCATCGGCCGCACGTCGCCACGGTCACCTATCCGCTGGAGGCGGCGAACGAAGCGCTCGAGGATCTGCGCGCCGGACGCTTCTCCGGCGCGGCGGTTCTGGTGCCGTGAGGGGGCGTCAACCCGCGCGGCGGGCCTCGCCGCCCATGCCGCTGCGCAGGCGGTCGAGGAAGCCGCGCACGGCTTCGGCGAGCGCCTGAGACTGGGCACCGAACGACCCGGCGGTGTCGTTGACCTCGTTCGCCGAGCGGCTGGTCTCGGAGATCGCCGATTCCACCGTGGCGAAGGACCGCGAGACGACGATGGTGCCGTCGGCGGCCTGCTGCACCGACTGGGCGATGTCGCGGGTGACGGCGCCCTGCTCCTCGATCGCCGCGGCGATGGACGAGGTGACCCCGCCGATCTCGCGCATCACCGAGCCGATCTCCTCGATCGCTCCGACCGCGCGCGAGGTGCCGACCTGGATGTCGCCGACCTGACGCGAGATCTCCTCGGTCGCCTGGGCGGTCTGGCCGGCGAGGTTCTTGACCTCGGAGGCGACGACCGCGAAGCCCTTGCCGGCCTCGCCGGCCCGCGCCGCCTCGATGGTCGCGTTGAGGGCGAGCAGATTCGTCTGGGCCGCCACGGCCTGGATGAGGCCGACCACCTTGCCGATCTTGTCGCCGGAATCGGCCAGCGCGGTGATGGCGCCGGCCATCTGGCTGGTCATGCGGTTGGCGCGATCGACGATGCCGGTGGCGGTGGAGACCTGACGGCCGATCTCCTCGATCGAGGCGTCGAGTTCGGCCGAGGCGCTGGCCACCGACTGCACCATGGTCGAGGTCTCCTCGGCGGCGGCGGCGGCCGAGGTCGCCTGTTCGCGAGCCCCCACGGCGACGGTCGACAGCGCCTCGGCGGTGCCGAGCATGCGCCGGGTATTGCCGTCGACGGCGCCGAGCAACTCGGTCGAGGACCGGCGGAAGTCGATCACCTCGCGTTCGATGGCGGCGGCGGTGCGGGTGCGTTCCTCGATCAGGACCTCCTGATAGACCGAGATCGCGAAGTCCATGTCGAGCATCACCGCCTTGTTGACGGCGCAGAGCCAGCCGGTGAGGCGGGCACGGCGCAGGCCGGCCTTGGCCACCAGCACGGCGATCAACTCGTTCAGCACGAACTGATAGGCGGCGATGTACCAGCGCGGCTCCAGACCGATGCGGTGATGCGCCATGCCGATCGCCTTGACCGAACGGGCATAGTCGTCGTCGAAGCGGCCGGTGAAGACGCGCGCCCAATGACGCCGCTGGGCGGCGGCGAGGTCGGACGTGCGTTCGCCGACCAGCCGGGCGAGCGACGGCTCGGTCCGGACGTGGGCATAGAAGCGCTCGAAGACGCCCGGAAGAACGGGATCGATGATCGCCCAGACCTCGCGCAGGGCCTCGCCCGTGGTGCCGTCGATGCCGGCGAAGCGCAAACGGCGGACGATGTCGGTGGTGTCGGTGTCGCTGGCCATCCTCGAACCTCTTCGTCTTCTCCGGCCTGCCGCCGTCGTCGATCGTGGTCTTGCGGGTCGGGGTCTCCCGCGGGTGAGAATTTCTTTTTCCGAATTCTCTTGTGCCGAATTGTCATCATCGATGCCTAATCAACGGTTAACGGTTGCAGGAAATACATTGACGCAACGGAAATCTGTAATATGACACGTGAATTTTCTTGCATATTACTAAGCGTCAATTCTCGGCTCCGGCCGCGATCGCGCCGCTGCGACTGATGCATTTCGCGGCAAAATCGGCAAAATCGACGAATCGCCGCGAGGCGCGGGGAACACGCGGACTTTCCGCGGAGGGCGAATGCGAATCGGATCGACCGAGTGGGGGATGCGGCTGGAGCGGGCGACCGCCGTGCGCTTCGTCGTGTTGGTGGTCGCGCAGTTGGTGTTCGGCTGGCTCGCCCATCGCCACTTCCACGGCGGCGACGACTTCATCTCCTTCGCCGCCGCCGCGACCGCCGCCGTCGCCCTTCTGCGGGGGGTGAGGGGGCGCGGATTGACGATCGGCCTGGCGCTCACCTTCGTCGATGCGCTCGCGGTGGAAATCGCCTGGGGAAGCGGGCCGGTGATCGCGACCGCGATGGCGGCGATCGACGTGGCCGAGGTGGCGGTCGGGCTCGGCCTGACCGCGATGCTGGCGGAGCAGGAACTCGACCGCTCCGTCGCCTCGTTCCTGTGGTCCTTTGCGGCGATCGGCGTGGCGATGCCCCTGTTCGGGGCGACGCTGGGCGGCACGGTTCTGAGCGGTCTGGGCGTGAAGCCGTTCGGCGCGGTCTGGCCGGAGTGGTTCCTCGGGGAGTTGATCGGCGCGGCGGTGGTGTTGCCGGTGGCGGCATCCGTGCGGCGCGACGCGGTGGTGGAACTGCTCACCGGACGACGCAGGCCGGAATTCGCCCTGGTACTGGCGGTATGGGCGGTCAGCCTCTTCGGCTGCATCGCCTTCTTCCGCCAGCCCACGGTCATGCTGGTCCTGCCGATGGTGGTGGCGGCGTTCCGGCTCGGACGCCTGGGGACGGCGGCGACGGGCGCGCTGGTGGTGGTGTCCGCCTTCGTGGCGACCGATCAGGGCGTCATGACGGTGCTGGGACCGGTTCTGCGCTCGGGGCTGGTCTTCACGCCGTGGGCGGTGGCCAGCGTCCTCTTGCCCTACTGCATCGCCCTGATTTTCGACGAACTGAAGAGCGAGCGCGAACGCATCGCCACGCGCGAGCGCTATTTCCGCGATTCCATGCACCAGTCGCCGCTGGGCATGGCGCTGCTCGACCCGACCGGGCGCTGTCTGTCGGCCAATCGGGCGCTCGCCGACCTGCTCGGCATGGAGCCGGAGGAACTGGTCGGCAAGACCCCGGCCGACATTTCCCATCCCGAAGACGCGCCCTCGACCATGCCACGGCTGGCGCGGCTGGTGGCCGGCGAGATCGACCAATACGCCCTCGAGAAGCGCTTCGTGCGCAAGGACGGCCGGCCGGTCTGGGTGTTCCTGGCGGTGGCGGCGGTGCGCGACGCGGGATCGGGCCGGGCCGTCCACATGGTGGCGCAGATCCACGACATCGAGGCGCGCCGGCGCACCGAGAAGGCGCTGGAGGAATCCGAGAGCCGGTGGAACTTCGCCCTCGAGAGCGCCGGACAGGGCGTATGGGACTACGACTACCGTCGCCGCGACACCTTCTATTCGCCGATGTGGAGCCGGATGCTCGGCTACGAGCCGCACGAGATCTCCACCGAATCCGACGGCTGGCTGACCCTGGTGCATCCGCACGACCTGCCGCGCCTGCTGCACCACGAGCAGCAGCACCTGCGCGGCGACAGCGAGCAGTTCGAGTGCGAATTCCGCATGCGCCACAAGGACGGGCGCTGGCTGTGGATCCTCGACCGCGGCAAGGTGATCGCCCGCGACGACGCCGGGCGACCGCTGCGCATGATCGGCACCCACACCGACGTCACCGAATACCGCCGCCTGACCGATGCGCTCCAGGAAGAGAAGGAACGCCTTCGGATCACCCTGCATTCGATCGGCGACGGCGTGATCGCCACCGATTCCGGCGGTTTCGTCACCTTCATGAACCCGATCGCCGAGGCGCTCACCGGCTGGAGCGCCGCTTGCGTGCTGGGGCGGCCGGTCGAGACGGTGTTCCGCCTGGAGAAGGAGGCCGGCGAGGCGGCGGCGAACGTGGTGCGCCGATGCCTCGCCGAGCTGACCCGGGTGCCGGCCGAAGAGGGCGTGGTGCTGGTGGCCCAGAACGGCACCCGCCTCGACGTGGAGGCCTCGGCCTCGCCGGTGCGCAAGGCCCAGGGTGAGCTGATCGGCACCGTGCTGGTGTTCCAGGACGTGACCCGGTCGCGCACCCTGCAGAAGGAACTGGCCCAGCTCGCCACCCACGACGCCCTCACCGGCCTGCAGAACCGCAGCGCCTTCGAACACGGGCTCACCGAGCTGTGCGCGGCCTCGGTCGGCCACGAGCGCGAACACGCGCTCGGCTTCCTCGATCTCGATCGCTTCAAGATCATCAACGACACCGCCGGTCACGCGGCCGGCGACGCACTGCTGCGCGAGGTGGGCCGGATCGTGCGCGAGCACATGCGCCGCTCCGACGTGGTGGCGCGGCTCGGCGGCGACGAATTCGGCATCCTGATGGTCGACTGTCCGCTCGAAGAGGCCGAGAAGATCGGCGAACGCCTGATCGAGCGCATCGGCCGGGTGCGCTTCGCCTGGGGCGGCCGGATCTACGAGGTCGGGGCGTCGATGGGTCTGGCGCGGATCGACGCCGAGACGCCGCTGGCGGTCGACGTGATGAGCCGGGCCGACGTCGCCTGCTATGCCGCCAAGGCGGCCGGGCGCAATCGCGTGTCGGTCTATCACCCCTCCGAGGGCGACGCTCGCCAGCATCACGCCGAACTGCACACCGCCGCCGGTATCCGTGCGGCGCTGGAAGGCGATCGCTTCGTGGTCTTCGCCCAGGAGATCCTCGATCTCCGGCCGTCGGGGCATCTGCAGCGGCATGCCGAACTGCTGGTGCGCATGGTCGGCGAAGACGGACGCCTGCTGATGCCGGGCAGCTTCATTCCGGCGGCCGAGCGCTACGGCCTGATGGCGTCGATCGATCGCTGGATGATCCGGCAGGTGCTGCATCGCTACGACCGGGCGATCCTGGCGGTGCCGCGGCTGGTCGTGTCGATCAATCTGTCGGCCAACAGCCTCGAGGACCCGGGCCTGCTGACGTTCCTGGCCGAGGCGCTCGACCGCTCGGCCCTGCCGCCGCATCGCATCCGCTTCGAGATCACCGAGACCTCGCTCATCAACAACATCGGCACCGCCGGGCATCTGGTCGAGGGCCTGCGGTCGGCCGGCTATGCCATCATGCTCGACGACTTCGGGGCCGGGGTGTCGTCCTTCTCCTATCTCGAGCGCTTCCCGGCCGACTACATCAAGATCGACGGCAGCTTCGTTCGCAAACTCCAGGTCAATGCCATCGATCGGGCGATCGTCGAGAGCATCAACGACATCGGCCACAAGATCGGAGCGATCACCGTCGCCGAATTCGTCGAGGACGCCGAGACCCTGACGGCGCTGCAGGAGATCGGCGTCGACATGGCGCAGGGCTTCCACATCGCCCGGCCGATGCCGCTCGGCGACTTCCTCGACGCGGCCGAAGAGCAGGGGTTGCGCAGCGCCACGGGGCCCTGAGGCAACCGTGGCGCGGCCCGGCGGCCCGGCAATCGTCTCCGCACGTCGAACGGTGCGTCGACCGGCCGGAGGCGCAAACCGCGACGCGGGCCCTTGAACCGAGGCCGCGATGGGCGCACCTCTCGGCTCACGACCGTCGGCGACCGCATCGCGGGCGGATGTCTCTCCGTTGCAGGGAAGTGAGTCCTCATGTCCTCGATCGATCGTCTCGACGCCGCCTCTCTCGATCTCCTCTTCCGCGAGGCGCGGACCCATTCGTTCTGGAGCGACCGGCCGGTCGCCGAAGCCGATCTGAAGGCGGCGGTGGAGCTGATGAAGATGGCGCCGACCAGCGCCAACTGCTCGCCCGCCCGCATCGTCTTCGTGACCTCGGCCGAGGCCAAGGCGAAGTTGAAGGACGCGCTGGCGCCGGGCAACGTCGACAAGACCATGTCGGCGCCGGTCACGGCGATCCTCGCCTGGGATCCGGCCTTCTACGAAAAACTGCCGTTCCTGTTCCCCCATGCCGATGCCCGCTCGTGGTTCGCCGGCAATGCGACGCTCGCCGATGCGACGGCGCGCCTCAATACGGCGCTGCAGATCGGCTACTTCATCCTGGCGCTCCGGGCCGTCGGGCTCGATGCCGGTCCGATGACCGGCTTCGACGCGGCCAAGGTCGATGCCGCCTTCTTCGCCGCCGGATCGGCGCGGGCCTCGGTACTCATCAACATCGGCCACGGCGATCCGGCCAAACTGTTCCCGCGTTCGCCGCGCTTCGCCTACGACGAGATCGCCACCACGGTGTGAACCGCGGACCGGCCGGAGACGGCCCACCGCGACCATTTCGACCGCTTCGACCCCGCACCGGCCCTCCGGTGCGGGGTCGTTTTTTTGGGCAGGGATGCATCTGCGTGCAAAATGTGCAGGCAATTTCTCTTCGCTGATGCAGCATTGGGCACAGGCGTGCCGCCCGCGATCGCCGGCACTGACCGGGGTTTTCGACAAATGTTTGAAATCGAATGATTTTATTGTGACATCGGGAATTGGCACGCGGCTTGAATATGAGTGAGCAGGTCAACGACGACCGTCCATCCACAGGATCGGGACCCAAGGAAGGGTTCTCGTGTCGAGGATGACATCGCGGCAAACCCCGATTTCGCAACGCGAAGGGGAGGTTCGCGGTGCTCCGGTCGTCGAGTGCCGAAGGCTCCCGCGACCTCCCCGACCGATCCGAGACCAGATCGTTACTCGAGGGGTGACCCATGTCGCACACGCCGTCCAACACCAGCCTGACGCGCCGCCGTTTCCTCCTGTCGAGCGTGGCTCTGGGAGCCGCCGCCGTGACCGCCACCTCGGTGGTGACCAAGGCGATCGCCGCGCCGCTGAAGCTCGAGAAGGACGTGGTCAAGCTCGGCTTCATCAAGC
>ERZ1645187.2067-NODE-2067-length-17984-cov-35.851358_pt1 | contig 17984 bp, 18 predicted proteins | sample MGYA00575352_ERZ1645187 | MGnify/ENA primary metagenome ERZ1645187 (study PRJEB40837, sample SAMN11349314) | freshwater sediment metagenome | isolation source: river sediment | host: Sediment | place: India: Wazaribad , New Delhi | collected 2017-02-21 ... | reverse complement strand
TGAGTTGCGCGTCCAGGTACTGCTTGGCTTCCTCGGGCGTGAACAGCTTGAGCCAGCGGTCCCGCTGGAAATGACTCTGGCGATAAGGATTGATGCCCGCTTGCGGGGTGACGACCGCTGCGCTGCTAACTTCGGGACTGGCCAGCCAAGCGATGAAGTTCCAGGCCGCCTCGATGTGGTCGCTGTTGGCGGGGACCGCCGCCTGCCAGCCGCCGAAGGCCAGAAATGGCGCGCGACTGACTGCCGGGAAGCTGTCCCACTGCTGGGTCTTGTAGTTCCAGACCCGCTTCGAGCCGGGCAGCAGGGCCGTGCCAACCTTGCCGGGGATCAGGCTGGTCTTGGGGTCGGCGGCGTTGACGCCGGTATCGCCCCAGTCAAAGTTCATCGCCACCGAACCGCCGGCGAAGATGTTGTGAATGTCCGCCGAAGTGAACCCCAGCGCGCCCGGTGGGGCGACGTTGAGGCCGTTAATATAGTCCTCCAGCGCCTTGACCCAGCCGGGATTGTTGATCTGGGCGTCCATGGTGTCGGGGTCGAAGAACATCGAACCCGGCAGCTTCGGATGATGGGTGTAGGCGGCGGCGTGGGTGAAGAAGTACCAGAACTGCTCGCCGCCGCGCCGATACGCCTCCGCCGTACCCCACAGATTCGCCGTGGGCCGGTTGAAGAATTCGGCGATTTGGTAGTACTGCTCCCAGGTCGCCGGTGGGGCCAGGTCGTAGCCGTACTGCTCCTTGAACCGCTGCTGTTCCTGGGGATTGGCGAACAGGTCCCGCCGGTAGTACAGGATGTGCTGGTCGCCGTCGATGGTTTGCGTGAGATAGCGACCATTCCACACCATCAGCCGGTCGCGGTAGACCGGCAGGATGTCGTTCCAGGCGTCGGTCCCGCGCATCGTGGCGGGCATGTCCGCCAGATAGGGGGCGAAGTCCGGCGTATAGAACGGGCCAAAGGTGATGACGTCGAACTTGCCCTCGCCCGCGACCAGGGCGGTGAGATAGGTCTGGTAAAGCTGATCGACCGGAAATTCCAGAATGTTGACCTTGCCGCAGGTCTGCTTTTCCCAGCCCTTGGCGGCTAGTTCGATGGCGCTGGCGATGAATGGACGGGTGCGGGTCCCCACATCCAGGGTGACGCCGCTGTAGTCTGGATTACATTCAGCCGACGCCGTCGTCGCGCCAAGGGCCAGACTGAGCAAGCCGGCCCGGATCAAGACAGAGGGTGCTATTTTCATCAGAGTTCGCACCTCGACGGGGGTGGTTTTTAGGAGTCAGTGAGTACGAGGGTTGTCCCGCGCGCCGACGCCATACGCGGGAACGACATCGCCGTGCTCCGCGCAGTGGTAGGTGGCGATGGAGAAACCGTCGCGGGCGATGAACCGATACTCGGTCACGCGCTGCTGGCAGCGTGAACAGACTTTGGCGGAGATCAGGGTATCGCCGGAGTGTTTAAGGCCAAGCGCTGAATGCGCGTCATGCAGGTTCATGCCACGATACCCTTGCAACGAAGTGGCTAATGAGGGATGCGGTATTCCCGGAGCGCGGGGGGCGATGCCCGTGTTCCGGGCTTTCAAGCCGCGGCGCTCAACTTAGAAGTAGTGCCGAGTGCCGATGGAAATAACGTCCTGGTCGCCGTAGAGAGCAGTGTCGGCGTCGCGGCCGCTGTACTCGGCCCAAATCAAGGTCCGTTTGCTGAAGTTGTACTGATAGCCAAGCCGCCAGTTATCAATGGTGTCCTCGTCGTTGATGCCGGTGTCGGTCTGACCGTAGGCGGCCCGGACGGTATTGTTGCCGAAGGCGTACTGGCCGGTGAGGTACCAGCTCTGGGCGTCGTCGCCGGTGGCGAGCGGCACGCCGTTCACCTTGATTTTGCGGTCGAAGTTCACGTCATTGAAATCACCCTGCTGGTAAATCAGGCCGACCAGCCACTGATTGGTCTTATACCCCAGACCGAGGCCCCAGTTGGCCAGATCGAGATCGGCGGTCTGCCCGCCGCCGAGGTTCACATTGCTGTCGCCTTCGAGCTGAATATAGGTCAATCCGGCGAAGTACGGCCCCTGGTTGTACTTGACGTTCACGCTCCAGATGTCGACGCTGTCCGAGATGTTCGGAGTCCCCAGCACCGTGTCCGCCGCGCCGTCCAACACCAGCATCGCCTCGGCGCTGAAGCCGTTGAAGATCGGCGTCTGGTAATCAATGTTGTTGGGCAGGGTGGACAGAGCGCCATTCACGCCGGTTTCGCCGGTGACCGCGCCGCCCAAGTAGGTCGAGCCGTTGAGCACCTTGGAACTGTTCCAGACATCGATCACGTTGAGCACTTTCCAGTACGGCGAATCCTGGGTGCCGAAGGTCAGGGTGCCGAAACCGCCCTTGAGTCCGGCGAATTTCTGGTTGGTGCCGCCAAAATTGCCGCCCTCGGTCATGTCAACGCTGAATTCCCATTGATACAAGGCGCTCAGGCCGCCCCCCAGATCCTCGGTGCCCTTGACGCCCAGTTTGGAGCCGTCATCAACCACGTCCCAGTAGGAATCCTCGCCTTGGATATGGTTGTCGATGTAATCCACCGAGAGCCGGGCCTCGCCGAACAGGATCGTGTCGGCCTGGGCGGCGAACGGGGCAGTCAGCGCGGCGACTACGGCCAGGGAGAGAGCGGTTTTGTTCATGGGTTGAATCCTCGTGACTGGGTGTACCGGGTTGGGGGTCAGCAGTAGTAATCGTTTTCGCAAGAAAATTTTGTCTTTAGATAACCGATTCACGAGGCATATTTGTAATCGTTTACAAAATAATTGTCAATAACTCCTCATAAAAAATTTTTTATCGTATACATGTGCGTTATCATCGTGCGATAATGCTTGTAATCGTTTACTTTTTACAGGGTGAGGAGGAACAGAAATGGCTCAGATCAAGGATGTCGCCAGACAGGCAGGCGTCTCGGTGGCGTCGGTGTCGCGGGTGATGGCAGGCCACGCGGGGGTGAGCGAAGCGACCCGCCAGCGGGTGCTGGATGCGGTCCAGGCGCTGGATTATCGGCCCGACCTGGCGGCACGGCGGTTGCGCTCGCGCCGCACCGACACCATCGGCCTGATCGTGTCGGACATTCGCAATCCGTTCTTTACCGAGATCAGCCGCGCCGTTGAGGACATGGCTTATCAGCATCGGATGCGGGTGATTCTGTGCAACGCCGACGAAGACCCGGAGAAGGAGGCGCTGTATCTGGACCTAATGCGGGATGAAAACGTCAGCGGGGTGATCCTGTCGCCCACGCTGCCGACGCTGGCCCGGTTTCGCGCGAGCGATTACCCATTTCCGGTGGTGCTGGTGGACCGCTGCGACCGTGAGACCGCCGCCGATGCGGTGGTGCTGGATAATGTGGATTCAGCCTATCGCCTGACCGCGCATCTGATCGAACGGGGCCACCGGCGGATTGTGTTTATCTATGGCGTGACCAGCGCCACCGGCCGGCAGCGGCATGAGGGCTACATCACCGCCATGGCCACTCATGGGCTGGAAACGCTGGCCAAAGGGGTGCCGGCAACAGTTGATGCCGCCCGCACCGCTGCGACTGAACTGGTGAGTGGCCGACCGTTGCCCGACGCGCTGGTGGCCAGCAACGGCATCATCTTGCTGGGACTGACCGAAGCCTTGCAGGAAGCCCGGTTGCGGTTTCCCCAACAAATCGCGCTGGCCGGTTTCGATAACCTCCCCTGGACCCGGCTGGTGGAACCGGGCATCACCGTGATCGCCCAGCCAACCTACGACCTCGGCCAAGCCGCCATCGAACTGCTGTTGCAGCGGATCGCGCACTCGGCCCAGTCGGTGCGCCGCGTGGTCATGCGCGGGGAACTGATCGAGCGGGGATCGAGCGCGAAGCGGGGCGGGTGAGGTCGTAAACTTGATGGGTGCAAGTTCCCAACAAGCTATCTAAAAACTAACGTGTTGATTGTAGGAGCGGTCTTGGCCGTGATATGAGGGTCAGCAATCGCGGCCAAGACCGCTCCTACACATAACCCATTGATTTAATAATATTCAGTTTTTGGACAGCCTCTTAGTTGGGTCGCGGCTGGTGAGCATTCCCTGGATGCCGCGCCCGGCTATTTGGTGGGAGGTTTCCAGGCCAAAGCCCCGGTTGACGCCAATAACGACCACAACTTATTGATTGATCTATACCATTTGCAAGTAATATTATCTATGATGGAGTAAGCCAAGCTAGGCTCACCGCATGTAGCAACTTGCTACATATCGTGAGAGCTACTGGCGGATGCGTAGCAACTTGCTACATGCTGTTCTAGCAAGACTCCCCGCATTTGTGATTATTCGAACACGTAAATAATTCTTCTCGATGCTTATGGGACCGCAAAAAGAAACCAAGATTATCGCAGTGGCCAACCATAAGGGTGGTTGCGGCAAAACAACTACCGTGGTGAATCTGGCTGCGGAATTTTCCAGGATGGGTTTATCGGTCCTTGTAGTTGACGTAGATCCTCAGGCTAATGCAAGCCTTCACTTGGGTAAAATGCACCCAAGTGAGATTCCAATCACTTGTGCGGAGTTACTACTTTCCGAGCTTGAAAAGCTACCCCTTGCCATTCATGAGGATACCAACATCGAGGGTGTATCGCTAATCTACGGATCGCTGACATTGGGCAGAACGGAAGATGAATTGAGAGATACCACACCAAGACCTTCGGAAGAGCTCCGGGCGAAGCTACAACCGCTCGATGGACTTTATGACATCATCTTGATCGACTGCCCTCCCAGCCTAAAACTGCTGACCAGTAATGCTCTAGCGTCCGCTACGCATCTGATTATACCGGTGGAATCCGGCTCTCAGTACGGCATGTATGGCGTAACTGACTTGATGAAGCACATCGCTAAAATCCGTCGAATCAACCCTCGGCTTGAGATACTTGGCGCGCTGCTCATCAAGCATGATGAGCGATTAATGGTTAGCAAGCTCATTGAAAACATGGCGCGGGAGCAGATCGGTAAACTTCTACCCATCAAGATTTCCACCAGCACTAAGGTAAATCAAGCGGCCATGGCGCAAAGTAGCTTACACGCACTGGATCGCACCGCCAAAGTGTCCCGTGAGTTTCGGCAGCTTGCTTACGAACTGGCAAGGGAGCTTGGCCTTAAGGGGATCGCGATGGAGAACGGTCATGCCTAAAAATTTGAAGGCCCTGTTGGCGAAAAAACTGGCCGAGAATAGCCAGCGCCACGCGGATGCACAACAAGAGACTGATTTTGATGTTGGGCGATATCACGTCAAACTATCAGTCGATGAGATTGATCCAAACCCCTACCAGCCTCGCAGGCTCTTTCCACAACAGGAACTGGAGGAACTAGCGGCCTCAATTTCGGAAGTTGGGTTGCTTCAGCCCATTTCCGTTCGACAGGTTCATGTTCGCTATCAGATCATTGCGGGTGAACGTAGATGGCGAGCCTACAAGCTGCTTGGGCGCCCTACTATCGAAGCGTTGGTTATTCCTGTTGAAGAGTCCGATATGGCTGTGCTTGCGCTAGTCGAGAATATGGATCGCATGGACCTTTCAGACTATGAGATCGGGAAAGCTCTAAGGCAGATCGAAGGTTTGTTCCCAACCCGAAAGAAACTTGCCGAAGCGTTGGGGTTGAACCGAGAAGATATGTATCGTTATTACACTTTCGAGCATCTGCCGGAATCGATTCTTGCTAGGCTTGACGCTAATCCGCGCTTATTATCAAGGGCGGCAGCGGCAGACATTAAACGGACAATGCAGTCGATTGAACCGCCATCGTTGGCGCTCGAGCTATTAAATCGAGCTTGGGACCTGCTTGAAGCTGGGCTATTGGAACAGACCAAGGTTTCTAATTTTCTGTTAAGGGAACTACGTATCTCTAAAGAAGGCAGCGTATCAAGGCCCCATGAGACCCAGACGCTAGCTCAGAATGGCAAATCAATTGGCTCAATTTCTCGCGACTCAAAACACTTAGTCATCAAGCTGAAAATTGATGCTTTGAGCGATGAAAATGAAGCTAGACTACGAGGTTTTGTTGAGCAACTCGTGACGGTAAATTTGTAGCAACTTGCTACATAACCCAGAATATCCTCAAGGTGTGTAGCAAGTTGCTACGCTCACTTGGCCCGCGCCCCTCCGGGGCAAAACCCTCAGGCACGGTGATCTGTCCGCCATAAACCCTAACCGCTGTTGTTGCCCAGCATCGGGCGCATGCAACGCCATGACCTTGACCAGCGGCTTGCCGGCCTTCGCGATCACGAACGGCTCGCCTCTCGCCGCCTGCTCGACCAGGCGCGACAGATGCGTCTTGGCTTCGTGGATGTTGACGGTTTGCATCACGATTATAGGTAAGTCTATGCTCACGACACCCCCGGCCGCGCTGGTCTCCCCACCCTTATTTACGGATGATCCTCAGGGGAGAAGGCTGGGGTTCGCCGGCAGCTTCCATCATCACATGGAAGAGCTGGGTGTTGTCCAGGATGCGCGTGCCCGGATACCACTGACCCTCATACTTTTTGAAGAGCTTGGCGCCTGCGCCCAGGGCATAGACCCGCGTCAGCTCGTTGGTATGGTTATCCGAACCGTAGCTTATTTCACCGCCCGGATAGCCATTAGCGCCATTGCAGTCCTGCGGTGGCAGGTCGCCAGCGCCCCGCTTGACCTTGTTGCGCAGGTAGCTGTTGCTGTGGTCGGCGGTAACGATCAGCAGGGTATTATCCCAAGTGATGCCGTCATCCGGCTGATTGACGAAATCGAGAACCGCCTGAACGCCGTCGTGCAGATCCTTGATGGTACCCACCATGCGCCGGAAATCGTTGCCGTGGTTGGCCCAATCGATATCGCCCTGTTCGGCCATCAGGAAGAAGCCGTCTCGATCTTGGCCGAGTACCTTTAACGCCGCTAAGGTGGCTTCGGCATAGGTCGGGTTTTCGCGTGTCACCTGGGTGACGAGGGGAGTGCCAGGCAGGTCGTTGGGGGTCAGCGACTCGAAGTTGTTGCCACGGCCGCCAAAGAGACCAAACAGCTTCTTGCTTTGGGCCACGGCTTGCTGGGCCGCGCCGAGCACGGCAACACCGCCATCGACGCCGCTGGCGCGCATGACTACGTGATAGCCGGGATCAGTACACACGGCTTGATAGAGTAAGGAATAGGGATAGGAGGGTAGATTGATGCAACTTGAGTCGGCCTGGTAGCCGGCGCCAATCACCACTTCCGGCTTGGTCCGGGTGAGGATTTCTTGAGCAATGGCAACATAGTCATCGCGATCCTTGTTATGGCTGACAAAAGCGGCCGGCGTGGCGTGCGAGAACGCAACGGTGCTCACCACACCGATGGCGAAATCCTTTTTCTCACGCAACCGCTCGGCGATGGTCTTGAGACTGCCCTGGTCAGGATCGCCAGGCAACCAAGCGATGTTGCCGTGGTCAGTCTTGTACCCGGTGGCCCAGGCGGTGGCCGCTGAAGCCGAGTCAGTGGCCGCGGCGGTAAGATACGCTTTGGCGCCCGGTAGTTCAGGTCCCAGGGGATAAGGGACTTTGCCGCCCTTGGCCGGATCGTAGCCGATAGTCGGCACGATGGCGGTTGGATCGTAGCGGCCGCCGGACCAATGCTTGTAGGTATTCACGTCCCAGGTCGCCTGGTTCCCGTGATAGGGCAGGCCGTGAAAGGATAGAGCGAAATCCTTGCCGAACAGATAACGGCTGGCCGCCATTTCATGCTCGATGTTCATGCCGTCGCCGACGAGCAAAATGATGTGTTTCGCTTGCTTGGCCTCCGGATCGGCGAGACCGCCCATCGAAACCGAAGCCAAGAGGGCGGCGGAGAGTATTTGACTGACCATAAATCGTATTGAGGACGCTTTCATCAGTGGCCGCTCTGGTTCGCAGATACGAACGAAGGAAAAGTTGATGTGCTGTTTATCGCCCCGTATGCTTCCGCACTCGCCCTGATGGTGGCGCCCGAAGCCGCGCGCCACCCTGCGCACGCCTTCGGGCCGGACACCATCAATCTGCTCGAGCCGAATCGGCTGGCGTGGGAGCAGCTACTGAGTTCCCGGCAGGTGACCGATGCCTACCTGCTGACCTTGGCGGTCGAACAAGGTGGGTGGCTGGTCACCCTGGACCAGGGCGTGCCCGTGGCGGCGGGGCACGGGGCGCAGTCCCGGCATTTGGTCGTGTTGTCGTAAGCGGAAAGGCTAAGCCACGGCTCGGAAATTTCGTGATTTGGTGGTCCAAATGCCCGAAGAACGGCGGGCGCGTATGCGACTCGGAGTTCACCGTCAGCGATCTGCCATTAGGCCGGCTCGTTGCGCCAGGGCATGCTGCAGTTCCTCTGGATCAGAGCTGGCTACGGGGCGCGTTCGCCCGCCCGTTGCCGCGCCAGCCAGCGATCCAGGGCATTAGCGAACGCCTGTTTATCGCGGTTATGGTAGGGCATTGGCCCGCCGGTCGCCGCACCCGCCGACCGCAGTTCCTCCTTGAGATTGCGCAAGGTCAGCCGCTCCTGAATATTCTCCGTGGAATATCGCTCCCCGCGCGGATTCAGGGCCGCCACACTGCGCGCCACCAGCCGCGCCGCCAGGGGAATGTCCGCCGTGACGACCAAATCATCGGCTTCTGCTGCTTGCACCAAATAATGATCGGCTTCATCCAGCCCTGGGCCGACCCGGACGGCTGTGATCAGCGGGGAGCGCGGGAGTTGCAGCGGGCGATTGGCCACCAGCGTGACCGGCACGCCAACCCGGCGCGCGGCCCGGAACACGATATCCCGAACCGGGCCAGGACAGGCGTCAGCATCAATCCAGATTTTCACCATGACTCCCTCGTGCTTCTGCGATTCGGGTTTTCGGGCGGTCGCCCCAGACGGCTGGAGTGCGTAGACTAACAGGCCAGGTCTGGTCCATACCATGCTGGAGTGGATGGACGACCCATACCCACTGCTCCGCCGGAAACCCCGTGTGGCGCCAGGTTTGGGCTTACATCGCCTGAATCCATACCGAGACCGAACCGCCCTGGCAGTGGAACTCGCCCCAGCCGGCGTCGTTCGTGTACACCGGCTCCTTGACGTGGTCGGTCAGGTCCACAAATTTGGCGTTGGCTTTGCCGACTTCCATCCACTGGCTGCCGCCGACTCCATCGCTGAGTAGCACCGCCATGGCCCTGGGGTGTTCGGCATCGCCCAGCCGGGTCCAGCCGATCCGGTTCCAGTGGTCGAAATAGTCGTACTGAGGCCCGTGGGCGTGATGACGGCGGGCATACAGGAATTTGTCGATCAGCGGGCGGTGAGAGGGCATCACGATCCGACAAGGTTGCCCGTCCCGGCCCCGGTCCTCGTACTCAGCGCCGTAATAGTCGGCGTGGAACACGCAGGGATAGCCTTCCCGCCGCAGAAGGATCAGGGCGTAGGCCAGGGGCTTGAACCAGGGTTCGACCACCGATTCCAGGGCTTGCAGGGGTTGCGAGTCGTGGTTTTCCACGAAGGTCACGGCCTGATCTGGCCGCTGTTGCATGAGCGTGCCGTCCAGAATGCGCCGCATGTCGTACTGTCCGCCTGAGCGGCTGGCGGCATGGAAATTGTAGTGCAGCGGCACGTCGAAGACCGACATTCGCGCCCCCATGCGGTCCAGGTACCCGTGCAGCGTGTGGAGATCGGACGACCAATACTCGCCTACGACGAACAAATCCTTGCCGGCGTACCGCTCCAGCTCATCCAGCCAGGCCGGGAAAAACCACGCCGCAATGTGTTTGATCGCGTCGAGCCGAAAGCCATCTACGCCAGTCACATCGAGATACCACTGGCCCCAGCGGGTGAGTTCGGCCCGCACCTCCTCATTCTGGAAATCCAGATCGCACCCCATCAGGTAAGCAAAATTACCTTTCTCCAGGGCAACCTGGTCATCGAATTGCTTGCCCTCGAACAGGTAGACCCGGTTCGGTTCAGGAGTCTTGGCATCGTAGTCAACGGCATCGAAATGCGGCCAATGCCACTCGAACGGTGAGTATTGGCCCCGTCGCCCGGGAAAACTGAAATGGGTGTACACCTCGACTTCCTGCAATTCTCCAATGGGATGCAAACGATCTTCCTGGAGGAACGGCGTGGCGCGCGTCGTTTCGGTGGCGTCGCCGCCGATGCGATGATTGAGCACGGCGTCGGCGTAGACGTGGAGGCCGGCGGCGTGCAGCGCCGCGATGGCTTGGAGATACTGTTGGCGGGTCCCGTACTTGGTGCGAATGGAGCCTTTTTGCTCGAATTCACCCAGATCGTACAGATCGTAGACTCCATAACCGACCTCACGGCTACCGCCGATGCCCTTGTAGGCGGGCGGCAGCCACAGGGCGGTGAACCCGGCCTGGGCGAGCGCGTCGGCCTGGCGGCCCACTTCGTCCCAGAGGCGGCCATCGTCCGGTGAATACCAGTGGAAGTACTGCATCATTACGCCGTTCACATCGCTCATGGGGCCTCCTGGGCATCGCTATTCATCGCTTTTGCGGGGATGATAGCGCATTCCCTATCGTGCGTTCGGAGACCGCCACCATGATCAAAACGCTTGGTTACGCCGCCCAGAGCGCCACCACCCCCCTGGATCTGTTTCACTTCGAGCGGCGCGAGCCGGGTCCGCGCGACGTGCAGAATTTAATTCGGTCCTGAAAATGCGTTGAATTCAGCCCTGGCCCGTTTCGATTGCAGTCCACTACAGGTAATAGTCTTCTTCGTGAAGCCTCGCCCGGATTAAACCGATCGCCACGACGCCAGGGATCGTGACGCTATAGGCGGTCGAACTCAGTTCAAGAAGAGTCCCCACGCCGGCCGACAGCCAGCCGACGACGGGAACCCAGGCCACCACCGCTCGGCTCGCCGCGAGGATTAAAGCCAGTTCCACGACGCCCTGTAAATTGAATTCTCTCAACAGATGAGGCAACAGGGTCTGGGCAAGCACGATGGCGCGAGCCTCTGGGGAGGCGCTGGCGAGCTTTTTGGATAAATCCTCCCGCTCCAATACGTTCATTTTTTCTTCGAACCTGGCGAACAGCTTCTCGATGATTTCGTTCTCCATCGAAGCGACAGAATTGCCTCTTCTCGACAGGATCTGGGGGTCAACCCCAATGGTTTCCGCCACATCCAGGACGATTTCTTTGTAACAGACTCCGTGCCCCCGAAACCAATTCACCAAGCTGTTGCCACCCATCAACTGAATTTCCGACGCGATCGCCAGGGGCGAACGACAGCCATCATTGATGCTGCTGGACATTTTTTGACTGATGAGGGTAGCCAACAGCTTGAGTTCATCGGCTTTCGCCCGCGCTAAGAGGGGATACAGATCAAGATCGTTTTCCACAAAATCACGATCAATATTCCCTCGTTCCCGGACAGTTTCCTCTGCAGCGGCTCTTGCTTGAATCTCTGGTTCTCGATCGGCGCTGTCTTCGAGTCGGGTTCTCTTGACAGATGCGCCTTCGGCTGGGTGTGCGCGTTGTTCTGTCCCCGCCGCCGTAGGTTCTGCTGGAACAGCGACGCGATCCGGGCCGCGTGGATCGTCCCATAACCCCTCTTTACCGCCAGATTGATCAGAGTCACGATCACGCATGGCATGATCTCCATCGAAACAGTGAGGGTGGTCAGTATAAGCCCGCTGCGCCCTGGCTTGGCGAGGGAACCCCCAGGACGGGGCCACGCGGCCCGTACCCGCCGGTTGGCCGAACGTTCACGGTGCGGGGCAACTTTTTTCCTTCGTTAAGCGACCGCTCAGGAAGTGCGGTTCAAACTTTCACCATGACGGCGGGCCTCAGGGTCTACCTCCAGCCGGCGACGCCGTCGCGGTGCAACGACAGGTTGGGCGAATTTAAGGAGTCCAGCGATGAAAAAGATTAAATCCGGGATGCTCGCTCTGGCGGTGGCCTTGGCGGCGCTGATGCCCCTTCAAGAAGCCAGCGCCTGGGGTCCGGGTGGCGGCGGCTATAGGCATTGGCGCGGCGGCTACCCCAGCCACGGGAGTGGTTACCACAGTCGTTACCACGGTGGTTATCACGGCCGTCACTGGAACGGCGGCGCGGCCGTGGCAGGTTTAGCTATTGGCACGATCATCGGCGCGGCGATGGTGGATGCGGCGCGGCCGCCGGTGAGGATGGCGCCACCTCCACCGCCGCCCCCGTGCCGTTCGATCCGCGTTGACGGTGTTCTCTACTACAACTGCGACGGCTATTGAAGCCCGCCGTCCGGGGGCAGCAACAAGCCCACTGCGTAAGGGGTGGGTGGTCTGGCAGGAGCAGGGCCGCCCGTTTTTTTCAGAGCCGCCGCTTCAGCGTCATCGGAAGATAGCCCGTCGCTGGGGACAGGGGTGGAGCGGCCGGGGATACGGGCAGTTGCCGGGCGCGGGGCATCCGGGCGTTGGCCTGCTGGTCGGGCGTGACCTCCCCGGCCGGTTGCCCGGCCAGATCGTAGCGCGGGCCGCCCCGGGCTAGCGCTTTTCGGTAGGCCGGCGAGCCGGTATAAACCTTCAGCGCCCGGCGCACCTGGGTGCGGCTCAGGTCGGCCAGGGCCGGATGGACGCCGGCCAGGGCCAGCACCTCGTCGCCCAGGCTGATCTTCAGCGGCTGGGGCGCCGTCCGGCTAAAGCAAGCCGGGAACGCGGCGCACAGTCGGTCGAGGACAGGGTTGATTTCGTAAGCCATTCACGGCACTCATGCGGGAACCGGGCGCTAGTGTTCCACAAGAACCGCCGGTTTGCAGCAGGGACGAGCGCCCGACTACCCGGCGGTGAGCACCTCGCGCCAAATTTCCCGTTCCGCCCGAAGCCAGAGAGCCGATCCCGCCGCCGGCGCAAACCCTCGGCTCAGTTCCGCAGTGCGCTGGTGGATGCGCACCGCATACTGCGCGGTCAGCGCTTCACAGCCGGCCGGAGGCGGTTGGAAAGGAGTTATTGCTCGCCGCCCCGCGCCGGAATGCCTTCCGAACCGGCGCGGGGCGGGTGCTCAGCAATTCGGCCCGGACGAACGGTCCTTGAAGTTGAGCTGCACCGTACAGCCCGCGTCCGACGCCGTCGGGGCGCGGTCAGCGGTCGCGGCCGCGCCCTCGCGCGCCGCGTAGTAGCTCTTGTTGGTAAACCCGGTCGCCGTGGGAAACTGGCTCAGGTCCTGCCGCGCCGCAGCGGTCGAGGGGCGACGCTCCGGCTCGGGGCTTTTATCCTTGAAAGCGGCGTGGGCAACGCCGGACAGCCCCAGGGTCAGGGTGAAGGCAGTGACGGTCAGGATGGTTTTCACGGTCGGCACTCCTCTAACAGGTTCGACACGGATCAGTGGGTTTGGCTGTTTGTACAGCTTAGGTATAATAATGCGACGAGAAATCCGCGTTGTCAACTCTTTTCTCGACAACACTTATACAGACCGGCGGCGCTGGCCGGGCCGGGCGGACCACCCTGGCGTTATTGGGCGACGGCGGCTTGGGGTGACCTGCCGCCGATTGCAGCGCGGCTGATCGCGGTTGAACCGCTGCAGATGGTGGTCGAGCAGGTGAATCTGTGCAGGCGGGTCAGCCGCATTGACCCGGGCCGGCTTTACTGCCTGCTGGGCGAAGTCGAGAGGCCCGACGCCCCCAGCAATTGGCCCGGCGGATCGTAGATCGCCACGCCGCCGCCGAACACGTTGACGCCGCCGATGCGCTGGCCCACCAGTGGATCGGGTTTGCCAAACTGCCCGGCCTCCCCGTGGTAGGCCACGCCGGGATCAACGGGATTGCTGAATTGCAGGCCGAACACGCTGCCGCCGTTCTGCATGGCGCTGAACAGATTGGCGGTGGACAGCACGCCATCCCGCGCCACCACCGTGGCCCACCTGTTCAAGGCCAATCACCCCGATCCGGCAGCGTGCGGGATCTATTCAATAAATCTTTATAAGATGATGCTTTACGAATTAAATAAGAATGATTATCATTTATAAAGATTCGTTTGCCCTCATTTTCGGAGTCATTCATTCATGTCCTTGCCCTCCATCTCCCGGTTCCTGCCGTCCGTGTGCGGCCTGTTGTTCAGCCTGATCACTGCACCGGCGCTGGCCGGCGGCGAAGTCAACCTCTATTCGGCGCGCAAGGAAGACCTGATCAAGCCGTTGCTGGACGACTTCTCGAAGCAAACCGGCATCGCGGTCAATCTGGTGACCGGCAAGGAGGAAGCCCTGTTGCAGCGCTTGCAGAGCGAGGGGGCCAACACTCCGGCCGATCTGCTGCTGACCTCGGACGCGGGCCGGCTGGCTGCCGCCCAACAGGCGGGCGTGCTGCAAGCGGTGAAATCCGACGCGCTGACCGCCCGTGTTCCGGCCCGTTACCGCGATCCCGAAGGGTACTGGTACGGGCTATCGGTGCGCGCCCGGCCGATCCTGTACGCCCGGGACCGGGTTCAATCCGCCGAGCTGTCCACCTACGAAAACCTGGCCGATCCCAGGTGGAAGGGCAAGATTTGCATGCGCTCCTCCGACAGCGTGTACAACCAGTCGCTGGTGGCGGGGATGATCGCCCACCACGGCGAGGCCAAAACCGAAGCCTGGGCCAAGGGGCTGGTCGCCAACTTCGCCCGGCCGCCCAAGGGCGGCGACCGCGACCAGATCAAGGCCGTCGCCGCTGGCGAATGCGATGTGACCCTGGCCAATACCTACTATCTGGGCGGTATGGTCAACTCCAGCGATGACGCGGAGAAACAGGCCGCCGCCAAGGTCGCGGTGTTCTGGCCCGATGCCCAGACCACCGGCGTTCACGTCAACGTCAGCGGCGCCGGCGTTACGGCCCATGCCCGCCACCGCGATCATGCCGTCAAGCTGCTGGACTTTCTGACCAGCGACGCGGCGCAGCGCTGGTATGCCGAGACGAACAATGAATATCCGGTCAACCCGGCTATTCCGCCCAGCGCCACGCTCAAAGCCTGGGGCGAGTTCAAGGCCGATACCCTTAATGTTGCCAAACTGGGCGAACTGAACCCCGCCGCGGTTCGGCTGATGGATCGGGCGGGGTGGAAATAGAACGCCCTTACTCCCCAATGACCCCCCACCCGGACCCTCTCCCGCACCGGGAGAGTGAACCTTTGAATGGGATGAGGGGAGTTTGGGCGCGAACCGACCGCTGGTCCCTGCTGGTGGTCGGAGTCGCCTTGTTGCTGGCGCTGCCGGTGCTGACGGTGTTCGTCACCGCGCTGCAACCGGCGGGCGCGGTCTGGCGGCATCTGGCCGACACCGTGCTGACGGATTACGTCGGGAATTCCGTGCTGCTGATGCTCGGCGTCGGCGCGGGCGCGCTGCTGATCGGCGTGCCCGCCGCCTGGCTGACCAGCCTGCACGAGTTTCCGGGCCGGCGCTGGTTGGAATGGGCGCTGCTGCTGCCGATGGCGATTCCCGCCTACATCATCGCCTACACCTACACCGGCCTGCTCGATTTCGCCGGTCCGGTCCAGACCCTGCTGCGCGCAGGGTTCCACTGGACCCGGCAGGACTACGGGTTTCCCGAAATCCGCTCGCTGCCGGGGGCAGTGGTCATGCTGGCGCTGGTGCTCTATCCCTACGTCTATCTGCTGGCGCGGGCGGCGTTTCTCGACCAATCCGTCGCCGTGCTGGAAGTCAGCCGGACGCTGGGGGCCGGGCCTTGGCGGCGTTTTTATGCGGTTTCGCTGCCGATGGCCCGCCCGGCGCTGATCGCCGGGGTGTCGCTGGTGCAAATGGAAGCGCTGGCCGATTACGGAACGGTGCAGTATTTTGGGGTCGGAACCTTCACTACCGGCATCTTCCGGGTCTGGTACGGCATGAACGACAGCACCGCCGCCGCGCAACTGGCCGCCCTGTTGTTGCTGTTCGTATTCGCCTTGCTGGTGTTCGAGCGGTGGTCGCGGCGGCGTGCGCGGTTTCATCATGCCGGCAACCGGCAGTATCGTCCCGCACGCCTCTCATTCGCAGGCCGATGGGGATGGCTGGCAACCGTAGCCTGTCTGGTCCCGTTGCTGTTCGGCTTCCTGATTCCGGCGGGACAGTTGACGGTGTGGGCATGGCGAACCGCCCCACACGTGGTGGACGGGCGTTTCCTGGCGTTGCTGGCGAACAGTTTGTTGCTGGCGCTGGGCGCGGCCCTGCTGATCCTGTTGCTAGCGCTGCTGCTGGGTTACGGCCAACGACTGCGGCCCCGGCCACTGGTGCGATGGGCGGTGCGTAGCGCCGGCCTGGGTTACGCGGCGCCCGGTACCGTGGTGGCTATCGGTGTGATGCTGCCGTTCGCCGCGCTGGATCGCAGTGTGGATGCCTGGGCGCGACAGTGGTTCGGTGTGTCCACCGGCTTGCTGCTCAGCGGTACCTTGGCCGCCCTGCTGTTCGCCTACTGCGCGCGGTTTCTGCCGGTGGCGCTGCACAGCGTCGAGGCGGGATTGAGCCGCATCCGGCCGAGCATGGACGATGCCGCCCGCGCGCTGGGTTCGACGCCGAGAGGGGTACTGTGGCGGGTCCATGTCCCGATGCTGCGCGGCAGCCTGCTGACCGCGGTGTTACTGGTATTCGTGGACGTGCTCAAGGAACTCCCGGCGACCCTGATTCTGCGCCCCTTCAACTTCAACACGCTGGCGGTGCGCGCCTACGAACTGGCGTCCGACGAACGGCTGGCGGATTCGGCGCCCTTTGCCCTGGCCATCGTGCTGGCCGGCATCGGGCCGGTGATCCTGCTCAGCCGCGCCATCGGCCGCGCGAGACCGGGTTATGACGCCGTTCCTTGACTTGACCGACCTCGAGATTGCCTACCCGCCCCGGCGGGTGATTCAGGACGTGTCACTGCGGCTGGAGTGCGCCGGCATCGGCTGCCTGCTCGGCCCCAGCGGTTGCGGCAAGACCACGCTGTTGCGCGCCATCGCCGGCTTCGAGCCACTCCAGCGGGGTTCGATCCGCCTCGAAGGCGTCGAACTCAGCCGGCCCGGTTGGACCCTGCCGCCGGAGCGGCGGCGAATCGGCCTGATGTTTCAGGATCTGGCGCTGTTTCCGCACCTGACCCTGGCCGATAACGTCGCCTTCGGTCTGCGTGGCTGGAAGCCGGCCGAACGGCGGGCGCGGGTCCATGAGTTGTTGCGGCTGGTCGGGCTGGACGATGAGGCCCAGCGTTATCCGCACCAGATTTCCGGCGGCCAGCAACAGCGGGTAGCGCTGGCCCGGGCGCTGGCCCCCCGGCCGAGGCTGTTGTTGCTGGATGAGCCGTTTTCCAGTCTGGACGTGACGCTGCGTGAAGATCTGGCGCGCGAGATTCGCGCCATCCTGCTGCGGGAAGGCATCGGCGGGCTGCTGGTCAGTCACGATCAATTCGAGGCGTTCGCGTTCGCCGACGAGATCGGCGTGCTGCGTGAAGGCCGGCTGTTGCAGTGGGACACGGCCTACCACCTCTATCACCAGCCGGCGAATCGCTTCGTCGCCGACTTCATCGGCCAGGGCGTGTTGTTGCCCGGCCGGATCGAGGAGGGGGGCCGGGTGAGCACGGAACTGGGCGAGATTGACGGGTTGTCGCCAGTGAATTGTGCGCCGGGCGATGCGGTGGAGATTCTGGTGCGGCCGGATGACGTAATCCACGACGACGCCAGCCCGCTGAGCGCGGAAGTGGTCGAGCGGGCGTTCCGGGGCGCCGAATTTCTCTACACCCTCAAGCTACCCAGCGGCGCGCGGCTGCTGTGCCTGGCGCCCAGCCATCACAACCATGCGCTGGGGCAACGCATCGGCATCCGGCTGGACATTGACCATCGGGTGATGTTCCGGCGGGAGAACGGCTGAGCGATTGGCAGCCCCGCAAACTCAATGAGTTACCGGCTAAAGCTGGGCGGTGACTACCGCCATCGCCGCACTGACCTCGCCGCACCACAGCAGGATCAGCCACAAGGTGGGCAGTACGAAGGCGGCGGGTGCGACCGTTGCCGGGCGAATGCCCGTAGCCGGCTTGGCTCAAATCGCCGCCGACCGCAAACGCAAGGCGTTGAAGACCACCGACACCGAAC
>ERZ1645187.2066-NODE-2066-length-17989-cov-16.783372_pt1 | contig 17989 bp, 16 predicted proteins | sample MGYA00575352_ERZ1645187 | MGnify/ENA primary metagenome ERZ1645187 (study PRJEB40837, sample SAMN11349314) | freshwater sediment metagenome | isolation source: river sediment | host: Sediment | place: India: Wazaribad , New Delhi | collected 2017-02-21 ... | reverse complement strand
GATGCCGAAGCCGTGGCACCGCCGTCCCCGGCCGCGTCACGCCAGCGCTTCGACTGGCGCGCGCTCGCCCGCAAGACGGTGCGCTTCGCGGCGATCGGCTTTGCGCTCTGGTTCGCGGTGACGCTTGCGGCAATCGCGCTGTTCCGCTTCGTCGATCCGCCGGGGTCGATGCTGATTCTGTCGCAGCGGCTCGGCGGCGGCGAGGTGGACCAGCGCTGGGTGGCACTGCCTGAAATCTCGCCGCAGGTGGTGCGCGCGGTGGTCGCCTCCGAGGACGGCCGCTTCTGCCGCCACTGGGGCATCGATCCCAGGGAGATCGTCGCGGCCATCGAGCGCGCCCGCGACGGTGTTCCGCGCGGCGCCTCCACCATCACCATGCAGGTCGCCAAGAACCTGTTCCTGTGGCCGTCGAAAAGCTATGTGCGCAAGGCCCTCGAGCTGCCGCTGACGCTGGCCATCGAGCTCATGTGGTCGAAGGCGCGCATCCTCGAGGTCTACCTCAACATCGCCGAGTGGGGGCCGGGCGTGTTCGGCATCGAGAGTGCCGCGCGCTATCATTTTTCCAAGCCGGCGCGCTCACTCTCGCGCGCGGAAGCGGCGCTGCTGGCGGTATCGCTGCCGAACCCCATCAGCCGCGATGCGGGTGACCCCGGCGGTGGCCTCAGACGGCTCGCCAAGATGATCGAAGCGCGGACGTTGAACGACCCCGGCGCCGCGAGTTGCGTGCTCGGCCTGCGGCGGTAGCCGGCAGCGCATTGTCCGTCACGACGAAAAAAGCGCGACGACCGAGCGTGGCCATCGCGCTTCAGGGGAAATCCGGACGCCCGGCGGTGCGCCGCCTTACTAGCGGCCGGCGGCGAGCACGTCGGCGATCAGCACGCCGTCGCTGGTTTTCAGGCCGTGATCGCCCGGCGACACGATACGCTCGGCGCGGCCGACGAGCGCCGGCACCGCGTTCATGTCCTGGCTCCAGCCGGCGACGACGTTGTCGCCAGCAAGAGGGCCGCGTGGATCGTTCGAGCGCATCACGGCGACGTAGCGCAGGCTCGGGTGCGGCTGGCGGTTCAGCCAGCCGAGCAGGGTATCGGGACGCTCACGCCACAGGTCACGGTAGAGCACCTGCGAGCGGTTGATGGTGTTGGCGCCGAAGAACGGCGCGATCCACGACAGCGGCGAGTTGCCAATTGCGGAGCCGACCTCGGCCGCGGCGGTGCCGAGATGCGGGCTGGCGATGGTGACGAGCGTGTCGATCTTCGTGCGCTGGTCGACCACGGCGGCGAAGCGGGCGACGACACCGCCGGCCGAATGCGCGGCGACCGCGATCTTCTCGCCCGGGTGACGGGCCGCGACGTGCTGAAGCTGGTGCGACAGCCAGGCGGCCTGCACCGGGATCGGCGCCTCGGTCGGCAGGTCGAGCGTGTAGAGCCGGTCACGCGCGTTCGGAGCCGGCGAGGGTTCGAGAACGCGCCCGTCGGGGGCGAGCACGAGATGGCCGGCATCGGTCCAGCCGCGGGCATGCAGCAGCGGCACGATGCCAGAAGCGCGCCAGCTGCCGGCCGAGCCGAGGTAGCCCTGCACCAGCACGAGGGTATCGGCGCGAGCGGCGGTAGCGAGCGATGCGAGAGCGGCTGCGGCGAGGGCCAGCCGGGGCAGGGCGCGGCGATGGGCAGACATGGCGGCACCTTTCGGTCACGAGTGGCGGTCGGGATGGCCGCCGATCAAATGCATAAATTCGCAACTACGAATATCATGTTTGGCGTGTCGGCGGCAGGGCTCTGCGACGAAATGTGTATGCGCATCCCGCGTGCGGCCGGCAGCTCTTCCGCTGCGCTGCAGCAACGCCTGCAAAGGACAAATCGAACGTCGGGCTTCAACTCGCGGTGCAACTTGCCAAACGCTGCGTCGAGCCCGTAACGCCGGGTGTTTTGCGCCGCAAAGTTGCGGCGGCGTAATGACAAATGGTCGGCTGCGGCGCGAAGCAGTTTCGGGGCGCACCACGTGAAAATGTCGTTCATTCGAATGTAGGAATATGTTAACCAAGCTGCGCGCTGGGGAGTGCCCAGCGAAACCTTCCCTCGATGCGGTTTGCTCGCAGGTAAGGCGTCAAGCAATTGCCCGGCGCCACGAGAGCGCTCGGGTCTGAAGGGAGTTACGTCATGAAGAAGGTCTTCGCCGCTGTTGTCGGTCTGGCAGCGCTCGGTCTCTCGACGTCCGCCTACGCCAACTCCATGGTCGGCAAGTGGGCTTGGGAAGGCTTCACGATCGAGTGCAAGGAAGGCGGCGCCAACGGCATGTCGTGCGTCGTCACCGCCGGCCCGAAGAACGTCGGCATGGAGATGGTGAAGTCCAAGCTCGAGCCCAAGGACGGCGCGTTCGTTGGCCAGATCGCTCACCCGATGACGGGCGACACCTACAACGCGAAGATGGTTGCCGAAGGCGCCGATGCCTTCAAGATGGATGGCTGCACGGCTGCCGGCGCATGCGCTTCGGGCAAGTTCACGCGCGTGAAGTAAGACGCCTGGAAGTTGTTTTCGGGGAATGAACAAGGCGCCGCGCGAATGATGTCGCGCGGCGCCTTTGTCACGTCTTGAAGTTGCGAATTGCCGGCGCGCCCGCCGGAGGCATAGGGCCGGAAAACGCATTCTCCCGCGTCAGGCTTCGCGTGTGCGTCCGCCGAAGAAGCCAAGGATCAGGGATGCGGCGAGAAATCCGGCGCCGATCTGCCAGAACGGAACGATATTGAATTCCATTTTGCTGAAATCGCCGAAATTGATCCCCGGCGCGGCGCCGAGCAGGTAGCCCGCCGCCTGGCAGGCGAAGAAGAAAGCGGCGAACCCGAGCACGACGCGCCCGGCGAGCAGCACCCAGCCGCCCGTGTTGGCACGCATGACCATGTGCGCGATGAGCATCACCAGTCCGAGCACGCCAGCGGCCACTCCCAGCCACATCAGCGGCTTCATGAACGGCATCATCGCCGTCATCATTTCGATCATGAACTGTTTCATTGGTCCTCCCGAGGTTTTGGCTTTATCGGTCCGAGCGTGCCGTCGAGTTGCCGCGCGGCCAATGGTTAATTCATCGATGCGTGAATTTGCCGCCACTCCCTGAGGCCATTGTGCCATGCGCATGGCAGCGCGCAAGGCATTCCACAAGCGAGGTGGCGGCGGTGTCCGGCCCCGTGCATTGAACCACGCGAGACTTGCACACGCGCTTCGAACCCAGCATCATCCGCTCAATGGCCCGGCAATGAAATGTGGCCTCCAACATCAGGGACGGAAAAGCACGATGGGTTTTCTTCGCAATCTGTTTGCGCTGATCGGCGTGGTGGCGACGCTCGCCGCCGGCTACGGCTACATGAGCTTCAGCCGCGCGCTCGACGGCTTCGATCCGCAGGCCATGAGCGTCTATCGCGACATGGCCAATCAACTGGTCGCGAGCGGCAACCCGGCAGAGGCGACGGTGTGGAAGTCGAAGGTCAAGGAGGGCCTGACGTTCGAGGAGGTCGACCAGTCGATCAAATCGGTCGCCAACGAGATGAACATCAAGGGCGTGGGTGAGCTGCCGCTCGGTGATCAGGTCGAGGCGATGCAGGGCAAGAAATGGCGCAAGCTGAAAATATACCTCTATTGCAACCCGCTCACTGCCGCCAAGATGATCGATTATTCCGACGCCTTCTCGGCCTATCTGCCGTGCCGCATTTCTCTGCTCGAGGACAAGACCGGCAAGCTGTGGCTGTACACGCTCAACATGGACATGATGATCCACGGCGGCAAACCGCTGCCGAAGGACCTCAAGGACGAGGCGGTGGGCGTCAAGAAGATCATGCAGGCGATCCTCGATCGCGGCGCCAAGGGCGACTTCTGACAACGGCCGGCGCGCCGGCAAGCCCGGTCGGATACCTGACCGACCTCGGGTTGGCGAAAACTATACGATTGCGATACAGTAGCAGCCAGGCAGCTGCCGTTTTCGCCATCCCGTCGGGTCGTCGGGCAGTCGGGTGGCCGGTTGGACGGTCGCGTAAATCGTACAGTGGTGCGCGGCCCTCGGTGTGGCCGGACACTCGGCACGTCATACGGAAGGACCGGCTCACGGTGAGCCCGGGCAATACGCTGGTGAATCGAGAGACCGCATGCGGCTGAACAAGGCAACCACCCACGCGATCCGCATGCTGGTCGCGTGCGCCCGGGCCGACGACGAACTGGTCAAGGTTTCGGAGCTTGCGTCAGCCCTCGAACTCAGCCAGCAGAATGCCTTCAAGATCGTGCACCTGCTGTCGCGTGCCGGGTTGGTGAAGGCGACCCGCGGTCGCTACGGTGGCGTGGCGCTCGGGCGGCCGGCCTCGGCCATCCTGGTCGGCGAGGTTGTCGTCGCCATGGAGGAGCTGTCCTACGAGCGCGGCGTCGAAGGTGAGCGCGCTCCGGGCGAGGACCAGCTCGACCTCATCGACGATGCCTTCGCCGCCTTCATCGCCGTGCTCAACGCCACGTCGATCGCCGACATGGTGAAGGCCGAGCGCAAGCCGGTACAAAAGGCGCGCCGCCCGAAGAAGCCCGCAGGCAGGGCGCTGAAGACCGTGCGGGGGCGTGAGGTCCGGCGTTCCGCCTGACCGGGACACACCTGGAGTTGTGGAAAACCGTCGGCCGCCGCGCCCCCAAGCGGGGCTGCCGGGTGCATGTTGCGATGCATCAATGTAACTATTCCCTCCGTGCATAATCGATTTGTGTACTGCGGTGTTGTCCGGCCCTTTCAGTAGGGCTAGCGTCCACCCGACTCGCGATTTCGCGCACGCACACAGGCGGAGCTGGATTTTGTTCGCAGGGGGCTTCAAACGGCCGCTCAAGCTGCTGACTGAGCTGTCACGCCGCAAGCGGCGGGCTCTGCTGGCCGCGCTCGACCTCGCGATGCTCAGCGGTCTCGTCTACGTGCTGACGGCGTTGCGTTACGGCACGCTGACCCCGTTCGACAGCGCCACCCAGCTCGGTCTGACCTTCATCGGACCTGTGCTCACCGTCCTGACCTTCCTGTTGCTGCGCGTCTACCACATCGTCGCGCGCTACATCGGCCCCGGCGGTGCCGTGCGGCTGGCGAGCTTCGTCGTGCTGTCGGTGTTGATCTGGTCGGCGATCCTGCTGTTCGCCGGGCAGAGCGGCGTACCGCGGACGGTGCTGATTTCCTACATCGTTCTCGGCGCGGCGCTGACCATCGGCATCCGCCTGCTCGCGGCGTCGATGCTGCGCAGCATCGGCATCCATCTCGAGCGTTCGTCGAAAGCCGTCCGCTCCATTCCCGTGCTCATTTACGGTACCGGCGATCTCGCCGTGCAGTTGAGCCGCACCCTCAAGCTGAGCAAAACGCGCGCGCTGGTCGGCTACATCGACGACTCTGCCGCCATGATCGGCCGTCGCATCCTCGGCGCGAAAATCTACAAGCCCGAGCGCATCCCGATGCTGGTTGCGGACTTCGGAGTCGAGGAGATCATCCTCGCGGTAGAGAAGCAATCGCTGTCGGCACGCCGCGCGCTGCTCAGGTCACTGCAGCATTACGGCATCCGCGTGCGCATCGTGCCCGATCTCGAGGATATCGCCACCGGCCGCGTCCAGATCAGCGACCTGCGCGGCGTCGAGGGGCGCGACCTGCTCGGCCGCGAGGAAGTCCCGCCGGACCCGCGTCTGCTGGCCCTTTCGGTCAAGGGCAAGTCGATCCTGGTGACAGGCGCCGGCGGTTCGATCGGCTCGCAGCTCGCGCGCCAGATCGCCGAGCTCGGGCCGAGCCGGCTGGTGCTGCTCGACCATTCCGAAGGCGCGCTCTACGAGATCGAGAAGCAACTGATCGACGCGGCTGGCCGCAATCCCGCGCCGGGCGAGCCGGTCCGCATCGTCACGGTGCTCGGGTCGGTGCTCGACGTTCCGCTGGTCGCGGAGACATTGGCCGGTAACGGCGTGCAGACCGTATTCCACGCAGCAGCTTTCAAGCACGTGCCGATGATCGAGGCGCATCCGCTGCCCGGCGTCGTCAACAACACGCTCGGGACCGAGCTGATGGCGCGCGCGGCCATGGAGGCCGGCGTCGAGCGCTTCATTCTGGTGTCGACCGACAAGGCCGTGCGCCCGACCAGCGTCATGGGCGCCAGCAAGCGGTTTGCCGAGCTGATCCTGCAGGGGTTCGCCCGCGAGTCGAAAGGCACCATCTTCACCGCGGTCCGCTTCGGCAATGTGCTCGACAGCTCAGGCTCGGTGATCCGCCGCTTCCGCGAGCAGATCAACAGCGGCGGTCCAGTCACTGTCACCGATCCCAACGTGGTGCGCTACTTCATGTCGCTCGAGGAAGCGTCGAACCTCGTCATCCAGGCCGCCGGCCTCGCCAGCGGTGGCGACGTGTTCGTCCTCGACATGGGTGAGCCGGTGAAGATCGACGACCTCGCGCGCTCGATGATCCGCCTGATGGGCCTCGACGTGCGCAGCGACGACAATCCCGAGGGTGACATCGAGATCCGCTACACCGGGCTCCGGCCGGGTGAGAAGCTCATCGAGGAACTGCTGATTTCCGAGCACAATGCATCGGGCACCATCCATCCGCGCATCATGCGCTCGCACGAGCCGAGCGTGGAGCCGGCTGTGTTGAAGCGCGAGATCGAAGTGCTGAAGGCGGGTGTGCGCATGCGCGATCGCAGTCTGGTCATCGCCTCGCTCATGCGTCTCGTCGAGGGCTACACGCCCGACAGCGTACAGCTGCGCCAACCCGAAGTGGTCGATGAGCGTGTGCTGCACTGATGCCGCGCCGCGCGGGCGTGGCACGGCGGTCGCCATGACGCTGTCGTTTCGTTCCCGCACTCAGATTTCGCGCTCGGCGCCGAGGGGGCGGCATTACACTCGGCGGCAGCGGTTGGTGACCGCGCAGCCGTCTTCGCCGCATGGCGTGCCATGAAAATCGTCTATCTCGCCAATGTCGACTGGTTCTTCGTCTCGCATTTCCTTCACCTCGCGCAGCGGGCCCGCGACGCGGGCTACCGGGTCGCGATCGCGGCGGAGATCGGCGGCGAGCGTGACCGCCTGGCGGCGCTGGGGTTCGATCTCGTGCCGCTGCCTTCGCGGCGCGGCGGCGTAGTGCCGCGCGGCGTCGGCGAAGCCGCACGCGTGGTCGCGCGCGAGCTGGAGCGTCATCCCGGCGCCTTGCTGCACGGCTTCGGCCTGTTCGGAATCACCGTCGGAGCGTTCGCTCGGCGCAAAACCGGTCATCACGGCGGCCAAGTCTACACCATCACCGGCCGCGGCTATGCCGCCGTGGCGCCGACCGCGCGCGCGCGCCTCGTGCGGGGCGCCACCTCCGGACTCTGCCGCCGCATCGCCGACGGACCGCGCACGCGCTGGCTCGCCGAGAACGCCACCGATATCGGCGCCTGCGGACTGGATCGCGCCGTTCGCGAGGGCCGCACGGCGATCGTCGGCGGCGCGGGTATCGATCCGGAGCGTTTCCATGTGATCGCGATGCCGCCTCGTCCGCCGCTGAAGTGCGCGCTCGTCGCCCGCATGATCTGGTCGAAGGGCATCGACATCGCCGTCGATGCCGTCACCGCCGCGCGCGCCGCGGGCGCGGACGTCGAGCTGACCTTGGTCGGTGGCCTCGATCCCGCCAATCCGCAGGGTTTGAGCGCGGCGGACCTCGCGCGCTTCGCGGCGCGTGACGGCATCCGCTGGCAGGGACGCTCCGACGATATTCCGGGGATCTGGCGCGAGCATCACCTCGCGCTGCTGCCGTCGCGCGGAGGCGAGGGGTTGCCGAAGTCGCTGATCGAGGCGGCGGCGTGCGGCCGGCCGATCCTGACGACGGCAGTTCCGGGCTGCGCCGAGTTCGCCGCCGCGACGGACGGCTGGACGGTGCCCGCCGATGATGTGTCGGCACTCGCTTCCCGGCTGGTCGAGATCGCGCGCGATCAGGGCCTCGCGCAGCGCGGTGCACACGCGGCGCGCGTTGTCGCCGAGGGCTACACGGAGGCGCATGCCTGGCGGGTCGTCTCGCGTTTCTACGACGAACTGGCGGGGCGGCGATGAAGCGCGCACTCGAAGTCACGGCATCGCTTGCGGGGCTCGTCGTGCTGGCGCCCGTCGCGCTCGCGGTTGCGCTGGCGATCCGTCTCGAGTCGCCGGGACCCGCGGTGTTCTCTCAGGTCCGCGTCGGTCGCGGCGAGCGGCTGTTTCGCTGCCACAAGTTTCGCTCCATGCGCGTCGGCACGCCGGAGCGCGCCACGCACGACATGGTGCGGTCCGATGTGACGCGCGTCGGCCGCTTCATCCGCAGAAGCAAGCTCGACGAGCTGCCGCAGCTCTGGAACGTGGTGCGCGGCGACATGAGCCTGGTCGGGCCGCGTCCCTGCCTGCCGACGCAGACCGAGCTGATCGCGGCGCGCCGTCAGCGCGGCGTCTACGAGCTTCGTCCCGGCATTACGGGGCTGGCCCAGGTCGAGGGCATCGACATGTCGGCGCCGCAGCGGTTGGCGCGTGTCGATGCGCTGTATCGCTCGCGCGCCAGCCTCAAGCTCGACGCGCTGATCCTGCTGCGGACCTTCGTGCCGCGCGCCAGGACGCGCGCGCCCGCACGCGCTCAATCGAGCTGACCGACGGCGCGCAGCGCTTCCGACATGGCTGCGTGCGCGTAGGCATCCCATGCCGTATCCGAGCTGGCGAGCACCACGTTGCCGAACCGCTGCTGCACCAGCGCCGTGTCGCGCTCTATGGCGTCGACGTCGTCGTACAGCGAACTCGGCGCATACGAGTAACCGTGTGACCAGCGGTTGACGGTGATGGCCTGGATGTCGCGCTCCGCGTCGAAGCCGCCGCCGCGCAGCATGCCGTCGAGATCGGAGCGAATACGCGTCTCGATCTCGGCGTAGGGTGTATCGAGCAGCCACTGGCGGCCCATGCGTGCCTGCGTGCGTGCGTCGAGCCCCTGGTTCTGGGCGAGCGGCACGTGCACGAGCTGCAGCCCCATCGGCTCGGCGGGCGTCTGCGGAAAGCGGTAGGCGCCCATGCTGACGGGATAGTCGAGCTTGACGGTCGAGAGGAAGCTCTTCGGGCCGGCGATCTTGTGCACGCCGAGGCGGGCGAAGCTCTCCCAGTTGCGCAGCAGCACCTTGGTGTAGAGCAGCGGCGAGCGCACGTTGGACGCAATATGCTCGGCGGCGTTGGCGGGCAGCTCGGGAAAGATGTGCGGGGCGACGACGCCGAAGGTCGCGATCACGCAATGGCGCGCGTTGACGCGATGCAGTTCGCCGCCGCGCACGTAGCCGATGTCGACGCCGCCGCGGGTGTTGCGTATCGCGACCGCGGTCGAATTGAGCCGCAGCCGCACGCGCGCGCCAGATGAGTCGAGCTGCGCATAGTCGAAACGCTGCGTGACGAGATCGTCGATGCTGCCGGCCTGCGCGACGGCCGGGATCAGCGCGCGCACGAGCGCGCGGGCGAGCGTGGCGTTGCCGTCGGGGAAGTGGTGGACATAGGGCTCCTCGCCGTGGCCGCTGTCGAGGTCCTCGACGATGCCGATCGCCTCGGCGCCGGGGAATCCGTCGGACATGGCGTCCTGCGCGGGGATCGCGTCGATGCCGAGGCCATAGTTGTCGTGCGGGCGCCCTTCGAAGAAGCTCGCCGCCTCCTCCGGCAGATTGCAGACGCCGGTGAGGAAATCGCGATAGCTGATGCGCGAGGTGTGCTTGAGCTTCGTCTCCTTGTCCTGATGTGCGAGATAGTCGCGCGTGCCGGCGAACAGTTCGCCGAGCCCGGCGCGTGTTTCGGGCTTCAACGGGCAGTCGGCAAGGAAAGCGGCGATGTCGCGTGCGTTCGGATTGTCTGGCGCAAACTCGTCGAAGCCGAGCAGCATCGGATCGCCGGTGACGAGACGATCCTGGCCGAAGCTCGCGGCATCGAACCACACGCCGCGCGACAGGCCGAGGCCAGGATAGAGTTTGCGATGGAAAACGCTCTCGTCGTAGAAGCGCTCGGCGTCGATGCCGAGGCTCGACAGCAAAGGAGCGAGTTCGCCCGCATACTTGGTGCGGGGTGACACCATGCTTTCGGAGCCGCCATAGCCGAGGATCATGCGCCCGCCGGCGTCGAGTTCGCAGCGCCGCGCGTGGCCGCCGAAGTCGTCATGGTTGTCGAGAACGAGGATGCGTGCGCCCGCATGCTTCTGTGCGTAGGACCACGCGGCGGTGAGGCCGGCCAGACCGCCACCGACCACAACGAGATCGTAGTCCTCGCCGATGGCGATGCGATCGATGTCGTAGCGGCGTCCTTCGCGACCGACGGCGTGCATGATCTCGAAGGCGGCGTCGGTCGAGCCGCGCAGTCCCGTCAGGCCAGGCGGATAGGGTGCCACGCCCTGAGCCGCCGCGTGGCGCGTGACGAGATCTCGCGGCGCCAGACCGGCCGCGATTGTGAGTGCGATCCCGTCGAGAAAATCCCGCCGCGTAATGCCGCGCCGCATGACTGCCCCCTGCGAAACATTGCGGGCAGCATCATTCTGCGACAGGCGCAGTGCTGGCAAGGGAGATTGCTGTTGCGGGCGGCGCGACGAAAGCGGCCCCTCGCGATGGACCTGGAGCATCATCCGATCGCATGGAATCGCCTTCGGCGGTTCAGCGGTCGGTTAAAGATGCTCTAGCAGCTTAAAGCTTGAGCGCTTGCATCCGCTCAGTGAACCGCAAAGCGGTTCCGTCCGATCGGTCAGCGCTCTAGGTTTCCGGCGCGGCGGCGGCGCCGGTATTGAAGACGCGATGCAGCGCCTCGGCGACGCGCACGCTGTCGACATCGTCCTTGTGGATCACGTCGGCGGCGCCGGCGTCGATCAACTGCGTGCGGCGCTGGCGGGTGACCTGCCCGCTGACGACGATGACAGGGCCGACGTAGCCGGTGCGACGCAGGAACGGCAGCGTCTGGCTGGCGTTGTCGCTCGGCTTCAGAACATCGTCGAGGAAGATCAGCTCCGGCATGCGCGCGATCACCTCGTCGAGCGCACGTCCGAGGGTTGCCGCGCGGCGGATGTCGATGTCGTAGCCGAACATCAGCCGCAGCGTCGCCTTCAGCCGGTCGGCATCGAAGGTTTCGTCGTCGACGATGAGGATGTCCTTGAGCATGGGAAGATCGCCGCGCGACTTGGTGAGGCCGCTGCGTTTCGCGAGATAGTCTCCGCCAGATTTGGTCGACGACGAGGCCATCGTGGCGCTGCTCGTTCTCCGGTTGCCGATTTTAGAGGCATTAGCCGCCTTTGCCGCCCGTCGCAATGTTTTATCAGGGTGAACGCTGTATTTCGGATCGATCCCGCAGATTTGGTCAAAAATCATTCCATGGCCGGCGGGCGTCATGCATCGATCGACCGCGGCCACGTGAGCACGAATTCGGTTCCGCGCCGGGTCGCGGGATCGGAGCGGATCGCCAGTCTGCCGCCGACCGTCGCCACCGTGCGCTTGACGAAGGCGAGCCCCATGCCGGTGCCTTCGGCCTGGCCGGGCCGCGCCAGCGTGCGGAACGGCAGCAGCACCGTTTCGTGATGCACTGGCGCAATACCCGGTCCGTCGTCGGCGACGACGATCACCAGGATCTCGGACTCGGGGCGCGCCGAAACCTCGATGCGGCCCGACGCGCGGTCGTGATGCTTGACGGCGTTCTCGATCAGGTTGCGCAGCACGAGATCGAGTGCGGCGCGCACGGTTCTCAGTTGCGGCCAGGTGCCCGTCACGTCGACGCGGAAGCCGTCAGGCAACAGCAGCGAGCGCACGACCTCGGCGACGATCTCGGCCGTCTCGATAGTCTCGGCGACATCGGACTTGCGGCCGACGCTGGCGTAGTCGAGCAGCGCCGTCATCATGCTCGACATGCGCCGTGTGCGCGCCTCCACCTCGTCGAGGCGCTGGCGGGCGGCGTCGATGTCTCCTGCGTCGAGGCTGGCACGCACATCCTCGGCGGCGAAACGCAGCGCTCGCATCGGCGCCTTGAGGTCGTGCGAGATGACGCCCGCGAAATCCTCGAGGTCGCGGTTGGCGCGCGCGAGCTGGCGCGACTTCTCCACCACCTCGGCTTCGGCCATGAGCCGCGCGCGCATCTGCTTCGACAACTCGCCTTCCATCTCCGAGCGCGAGGTGGCGCGGGCGACGAGCATGAGGAAGCTGCTGCTTTCGGCGTGCCAGAAGACCGTCAGGTTGACGCGCGGCAGATCGCGGTCCCCGGCCATGATGGCCACGGCGGGAATGTCGATCACGTGCCCCGGCGGCTGCCCGGCGAGAGCCAGCACGTCGTCCTCGAGACCGATCAGTGCGATGCAGTTGTCGGTGAGCGGGTCGCCGACCTCGCAGAAGTCCGTGAGGCGGCCGTAACGTGCGGAGACGACGAGATCGCGCCCGAACCAGACGAGACCGTAGATGCCGCGCTCGGCCAGCAGGCGCCCGGCGGTGAGCAGGGGGCTCGGCTGCGGGGCGCTGTCGGCATCCTGCAGATCGGGCATGCGTTACAACCCGCGCCGCAGAATGGTTGCCGCCGCTTCGTCGAACGCGCGGCGCACGTTGTCACCCGTCTTGGCGCTGGTGTGATAGACGCCCGGCGCTCCGACGGCGAGCGCGTCGGGCAAATGCGCCTCTTCACCGGCGGCGATGTCCATCTTGTTGACGATGAGGGCGTCGTAGCGGCCCGGGAACGCGTCGCGGAAGCCGCTGCGCAGGCGCAGCATCGTGTCCAGCGTTGCGCGGCGCGTGATGTCGCCGACGATGAAAGCTGCGGCCGCCTGCTTCATGTAGACGTGCGAAAAGATGCTCTCGCCGAAGTTGCCGTCGGTGTCCCAGACGATCAGCGAGATCGGTCCTTGCGCGGGCGGCGGCTTGACCTCGTAGCGGTAGACGTTGACGCCGATGGTCGGAAGATAATCGCTGTCGAAGCGGTCGAGCACAAGCCGCCGCGCCAGCGACGATTTGCCGACGCCGATCTCACCGAGCAGCATGACCTTGCGCGCGATCATCGCGCCGCGCCTTCGCCGATGAAGCCGATCTCGAACTCGACGCGGCGGTTGGCGCTTGCGGGGCCCGTATCGGGTGAGATGTCGAGCAGCGATTCCCGGCCGACCGCGATCATCTGCGCGGGCGGCACGCCGCGGTCGCGCAGCATGTTCAGGACCAGAAGTGCGCGCGACTGCGACAGCGTGGTGTTGCGCGATGGCGTCCCGCGCCCGTCGGTATAGCCGACCACGCGGACGAAGGCGCCGCTCTCGCGCATCAGCGCAGCAAGCCGGTCGACCTGCGCCGCTGCGACGGTCGCATCGCGCAGCGTCGTGTCCTCGGCGAAGAAGACGGCGTTGGTGCGGACATACTGGGTGAGCCGGTCGAACGCGCTCGGTGGTGCCGGCGCGGCGGCGACGACGGGAGCGGGAGGCGGCGGAATCGCGGCGCGCACCACTTCGGCCTGCAGCAACGCGGTGGCGACGCTCGACAGGCGTGCGGCCTGGGCCGCAAGGCGCTCGGCATCCGCGGCGAATCCGGCAGGCGTTCGATCCGTTGCGGTCGATGCCGGGCTCTTTTGCGCAACCGCAGGTGCCCGTGTTGCGGACGAGCCGTCGGTCGGATGCGCCGCGCGGCCGAGACGGTCAGCGGTAGCGGCGATGGCGGCGGTAACGGCGTCGATGCGTGCAGCGATGGCGGCACCATCGATTCCGCCACTCGACGGATCGAGCGCGCTGCGCAACCCGGCGAGGGTCTTGCGGGCCTCGGCGACGCCGGGCACGCTCGCCCTGGCGGCAGCGGAGGCCGCCGCCGTGGCACCAGTCGCGGACGCAGCGGACGAGTGTGCGGCAAGCTGGTCCAGCTCGCCGGCGGCGGCGGCGAGGCTTTCCGACGCTCGGTCGAGCGCGCGGGTCGCGATCTGGCGCGGCAGCTCGGCGGTCAGCTCGGCCAGTTGACGGCGCAGGCCCGCGATCTCCGGCGTCTGGTCCGGCGCCGATTGCGGCAGGACGGCGAGCTGATTGTCGATCTCGGATCCGGGCAACGCCACCGCGAGACGTCGGCCGATCGCGGTCTGCGCGTCCGCCGAGGGCGCGAGGCCGGTGATGGTTACGAGCTTGCCGCGCGGGCTGACCATGAGGCGGGTCGGATAGCCCTTGATGTCGCCACTGGTTTCGATGATGGCGGTGGCCACCTCGCGCACGCGGCCGGTCTCGTAGCGCACATACGTGCTCCAGCCGATCCAGGCCAGCAGTGGCAATCCGACCACCGCGGCGACGAGCCTGAGAGGACTGACGCCGCCGGGGCTCGCGAGCTCCGCGTGCTTCTCGTCGAGGCGTTCCTCGAGGCGCGGTCCGAGTGCCGCCAGCTCTTCGCTCACCGTTGCAGAGTTGCCGGCAGAGGGCGCGAGTTGCGCAACGGTCGCGAGGAATTCGTCGTCGATGATGCGCTCGACCGATCGCGCCGCGGTGCCTGAGCATTTGGCCGCGGGCAGCAGCCCCGGCGAGGCGCGCAGATACACCGTCGACTGCCCGAGATCGATCTGGCGCAGTGAGTTCTCGTCACTCTCGAGCGCCTCGGAAACGAACGAATTGATGGCGGTGAGAACGCCGCCGAGCACGTGATCGTGGTTGCTCGTCGGCTGTCCGGCGTGCGGCTGGGGCCAGCGTGCGATCAGTTCGCCGCTGCCGCGTGCGACGAGCAGCAGTTCCTCGACCTGCAGCCGCTGAGAATCGGCGATCGCCAGCTCGGCCATCGAGCGGCCGGTGGTCAGGCTGCGCAGGCGCAGCATCAACGGGTTCTGCTCGAGCCGCCGGTTGACCTCGGCGACGAGGTCCTTCATCGCGCTCGCCACGTAGGCGCGCACCATCTGGCCGGTCATCGGGTAGATGGCCTCGACGATCTCGTCGCGGCTGTTGCGGATCTCGGTGCGCACCGTCCTGACGACCAGCGGTGCCACCGCCTCCGCCAGCGGTTCATGACGCTGCTTCTCGGCATCGACCAGGGCGCGATCGATGATGGCTGCGACGGCGCGGGTCAGCGCCTCGTCGTCACCGGCGCGGGCGAACACCTGATCGAGGCGGCGGGTCAGTTCGGCGCGGGTCGCCTCGCTCGACTGGCGCGCGCCGTCGAGCCCGCTCGCGATCTCTCGCGTGAGGTCCTTGCGCGTGCTGTCGCTGGCCTCGGCGAGCGCGCGCAACAAGTCCTCGCGCGTCGCCGCGCCATCGGCCGCGAGCAGGTCGAGACGGCGCGCGAGATCAGCGAGCGTCGCCGTCTCGTTGTCGAACAGCAATTGCTTGAGCTTCGTGACGCCCTGCGACATCCCGGTGTCGTCACTCCCGATTCATGCGTGTCATGCTTGCGCTGCCCGACGCCATCCGCGCCGTCAATCCCGCGCGATGCGCTTGATGTGCTCGCCGAGCTCCAGCACGCTTTTGGCCAACTCGTCGAACGTCGAGCGGCGATCGGCGCCGACCTCGCCCGACAGCGCCTCGATGCGCGCATGCAGCGCGGAGACGCGGCTCGACACCGTGCTCTCGAGGTCCTTGAGCCGCGACTCGAGATTGTCGAGGCGCGCTTCCGTCTGGCGCAGGATGTCACCGACCAGCAGCTCGCGAATCTGGTCCATTCTCTCGTCCTGGGAATCGCGAGCCTGCGGCGCCGTACGCAATGCGCTGAGCGATGTCGCGTTCATGGTCGAAAACCTCTGTCCGGATACGTTCGAGCCCGCGTCCCGCGGCGCCGGCCACGAGCCCGAGCACGAGATGCCGCAGAAACTCCCCAAGTCTCACTCTATACCAAGCCTTGCATAAAGAGAATCTGTTGTTCACCGTAGCGTTAGCCTGTCGTACGGCCCCGGTCAGGGCTTCGATCCGGCCGGGTGCAAGCTGCGGGGGCAGGGGGAGCGCGCATGTTTTTCGCGGGAGCGCGGGGCCGTTCAGGCATCGAATTCGGCAGCCGGCGCGGGCGTGCCGTGGGGACCACGGTCGCGGTTCTCCTGGCCCTGGCAGGGGCGGCGATCCTGCCCCGGCTGCCCGCCGACTGGTACCTCAAGGTGCTGGTACCGGGCTGGATGCCGCACCAACTCGTCAAGTTGATCGAATATTCGAACGATCTTCAGATCGCCCTTGTCGCGGATCGTCCGACCGAGCCGCATGCACGCATCGCGCTGGTGCTGATCCGTGACGAGACCATCGCCGACCTTCCTTACGTGTCGCCGATCGACCGCCAGCGGCTGACCGACATCACCGAGGCTGTGGACCGCCTCGGTGCGCGCGTCATCGGTCTCGACCTGCTGCTCGACCAGGCGACCGAGCCCGACAAGGATCGCGCCTTTGCCGCATCGCTGCAGCGCCGTCGGGCGACGGTCGTCCTCGGCGGTGCCGACGAGCGCACGCCGCTGATCGAGCGTCGCCGCGACTGGCAGACGCGGTTCCTGACGGAGACCGGGCTGCCGTTCGGCTTCTTCAACCTGCGTTACGACGTGCAGGAGGCGGGGCAGGGCAATGTGGTGCGGGCACGCGCGGCACGCCATCCCGGCTCGACGTTCCACCTCGCGTTCGCCGAAGCCGTTGCGAAAGCCGCTGGCGTGTCGTCTTGGCCCGAAGCGCGGCGCATACCGTGGCTGCGCGAGCCGCGTGGCGGCGGCGACACCTTCCTGACACTCGATGCCGACAGCGTGCTGGCGGCGGATCGCGATCCTGACGGCGCCCTGTCGCGTGCCATCGAGGCGCAACTGCACAATCGCGTGGTGCTGATCGGTGCCGATGTCGACGGGCGTGACCGTCATCCGACGCCGCTGACGCGCGTCACCGGAGAAGAGATGCTCGGCGTCGCGGTGCATGCGCAGGTTCTCGCCGGGCTGCTCGACGGCCGCGCGCTCGAGGAGATCGGCACTGTGCCGGCGGCGATGCTGGCGTTCGCGGCGACGCTGCTCGGGGCGCTCGCCGGCTGGTTCGCGGCGCGTCGCCGTTTCGTGCTGATGGCGCTGCTGGCCCTCGGCACCGGCCTCGTCGGCGCCGTCAGTGCCATCGTGTTGTGGCAATCGCAGGCGATCGTGCCGCTGCCGGCGCTGGTCGCGGCGTTGATCGGTGCGGCCATCGTGGCGCGCGTGCTACGCTCGGCGATCGGGAGCTGAGCGCTGGAGGCCGGGGCGGCAATCAGATTCGAAGATCACGTGAAGGAGGCAGCAGGGATGGGCCAATTCGAGAAGATGTGGGGGGCGGCGGTCGTGGCCGGTGGGGTCGCTTTCATGGGCGCTCCGGCGGCGCGGGCCGACGTGATCGTGCTCAGTTCGACCGCGCCCGCGCTCAAGGCGGGAGCTGTGCTGCCGGACAGCGCCGCGCTCGATCTGCCCAAGGGTGCGCGTATCCGCGTCATGCTGCCGTCGGGCCGCACGCAGGAGATCAAGGGCCCGTCGAAAGCGATGATCGCCGATATTTCCAGGGGCGAGGCGCGCAATGAGGGGCTCTGGAACGATGTCGTCAACGCCATGGCGCGGCAGAAGCGGGCCGACGAATCGGTGGTCGGCGCGGTGAGATCGGTGGCGCCTTCGGGCACGCGCGGCGCGGCGCCTGCTCCGGCCGAAGCGAAGCCGTCGTTCTCGTGGCGCATGGTGCCGATCGATGCAGGCGGCGACGTCTGCATCGAGAAGGGGGCTGCGCTCGATCTGTTGCGTTCGAAGCCCGGCAAGCCGCTGACCGTGATCGTCGTCAACCGTCAGGATCAGCGGCGCGGCGAAGCCTCGTTCGCGGTCGGGTCGGCAACGGCGAAGTGGCCCGCGTCCGTCGGCGCCGATGTCGGCAACTACGCGGTCTCGTTCCCCGATCAGCCGGTGCGCACCATTCGTTTGAGACCGATAGCGCCGCTGCCGGCGGCCGACGAGACGCTGCGCGTGCTGCACAGCCAGCGCTGCCTCGCGCAGATCGAGGCGTGGCTCGCGGGAATCGCGGTGGCGGGGCGCTAGGGTGCGATCGTTCGAGATGGCAGCGCTCGGCGCTTCATCGAGAACGTGAATCG
>ERZ1645187.2064-NODE-2064-length-17998-cov-39.154489_pt1 | contig 17998 bp, 19 predicted proteins | sample MGYA00575352_ERZ1645187 | MGnify/ENA primary metagenome ERZ1645187 (study PRJEB40837, sample SAMN11349314) | freshwater sediment metagenome | isolation source: river sediment | host: Sediment | place: India: Wazaribad , New Delhi | collected 2017-02-21 ... | reverse complement strand
AGCCGATGCCGTCGGAATTCCCCAAGACCGTGCGCAACCTGCTTGAGATTTCGCCAACCTTCTACTGGAGCGTTCCGAAGGGTTACGAGTTTTTGCTCGCCGCGCTCAATGCCGACGACGCGCTGCGTCAGAGCTTCTGCCGCAATCTGAAGATGATGTTCTACGCCGGCGCGAGCCTGCCGGAGCCGGTGTGGCGCGCGCTGGAACGGCATTGCAAAAACACCTCGGGCCGGCACGTTCCGATGCTGACGAGCTGGGGCCTCACCGAAACGGCGCCGTCGATCACCATGGTGCCGAATGCGCATTGCGCCGCCGGCAATGTCGGCGTGCCGGTGCCGGGCGCCGAGCTGAAGCTCATTCCCAATCGCGGCAAGCTCGAAGCGCGCGTGCGCGGCCCCAACATCACGCCGGGCTATTGGCGCATGCCGGAGGCGACGCACGCCGCTTTCGATTCCGAAGGCTATTTTCTCACCGGCGACGCGCTGCTCTTCGTTGATCAACGCGATCCTGCGCGTGGGATGCGCTTCGACGGGCGCGTGACGGAAGATTTCAAACTGCTCACCGGCACGTGGGTCAATGTCGGCGAAATCCGCGGCCGGGCCAATGCGGCGCTGGCCGGGCTTGCCTCCGATACGGTTGTGGCGGCGCCGGACCGGGACGATCTTGGCCTGCTGATCATCCCGGCGCCGGGGCAAATTCCCGACGACGAAATCTATCTCGAAAAGCTGCGTCAGGCGCTGACAAAGATGAATGCGCAGGTGTCGGGCACGTCAAACCTGATCGCCCGCGCCATCGTGCTGGAAACGCCGCCGTCGCTCGATTCGGGCGAGATCACCGACAAGGGCTCGCTCAACTCGCGACTGATTTTGCAGAATCGCTTCGACGTGGTTGACAGGCTCTACAGCGACGACGATCCCGACGTCATCATTCCCGGCAAGAAATAAGGAAGAACGCCATGTCGAACGAATTTCTCACCTTCGAGATCGAAGGCGACGTCGCTCTGATTGGCCTCAACCGCCCGCAGAAGCGCAACGCCATCAGCGACCGTTTCGTCGACGCCATCGCCGCCGCCGTGGCGCGCGCCGGCAAGGAAGCGAAAGTCGGCGTGATCTATGGCCATGGCGATCATTTCTGCGCCGGTCTCGATCTTGCCGAACATGCCCAGAAAACGCCGTTCGAGGGCGTGCTCGGTTCGCGCGCCTGGCATGCGGCGTTCGACACGATCCAGCGCGGCGCCATTCCCTTCGTCGCGGCGCTGCATGGCGCAGTCGTCGGCGGCGGACTTGAGCTTGCCTCCTCCACGCATATCCGCGTCGCCGACGAGACGGCGTTTTTCGCCCTGCCGGAAGGTCAACGCGGCATTTTCGTCGGTGGGTCGGGCTCGGTGCGCATCGCGCGGTTGATGAGCGCGGCGCGCATGACCGATCTAATGCTGACCGGCCGCGTGCTCAACGTGAATGAAGGCGAGCGCTTCAATCTCGTGCAATATGTGGTTCCCAAGGGGGGCGCGCTGGCCAAGGCGAAGGAGCTGGCGGCGAAGATCGCCACCAACGCGCCTTTGTCGAATTACGCCGTCACGCAGGCGTTGCCGCGTATTCAGGATCTGGCGCAGGACGATGGCCTGTTTCTCGAAAGCCTGATGGCCGCCTTCACCCAGACGAGCCCCGAGGCGCAAGCGCGGCTCGAGGCCTTCGTGCAGAAGCGCGCCGCGCGTCTCGACGTTCCGCCGAAGGCGTAAGGGCATGTTCTCGAACACGCGGGTTCTGACGGTCGAGTGGGGGCATTGCGACCCCGCCGGCATCGTCTTCAACCCGCGGTTTTTCGAATATTTCGACTGGAGCACGGCGCTGCTCGTCGCCGCGGCGACCGGGACGGACAAAAGCGCTTTGCTGAAACGTTACGATGCGGCGGGAATTCCGCTGGTCGACACGCGCGCTGTCTTTCGCGCGCCGCTGCGCTTTGGCGAGGAAGCGCGCATCGTTTCAAGCGTCGCGGCGCTGCGCGGATCGAGCTTCGACGTCGAGCACAAGCTGTTCAAGGGCGAAACGCTCTGCGTCGAGGGCTTCGAGACCCGCGTCTGGACCGCCTTCGACGTTGAGGGCCGCATTCGCGCGCGCGAATTGCCGGAAGACGTGCGCAAGGCGCTGGCGGGCGGGTGAAGCCGTAACATCGAGGCATGAAAAAAGCCGGCCGAACGATTCGCGTTCGAGCCGGCTTTTTAAATGGTGGGCGCGACAGGGATTGAACCTGTGACCCCTACGATGTCAACGTAGTGCTCTCCCGCTGAGCTACGCGCCCTTCGGCCGCTGCGATCTCTCGTCGCGGCTTCGGTGTGAGGGCGATATATCGACTTGGAAGGGACAGCGCAAGCGGTCCGATCCGCTTTTTGTGCGTTGCCCTCGTCTTTGCGTCAGAGCGGCTTGAGATCCTTGTCGGCGAGGCCGACAAGCACGGCGCGGCCCGCCGCATCAATGCGAAACATGCCGAAACGGGCGGCTTCGAAACGCTTCGCTTCGCCTTCCTTGAAGAAAAAGGCGTTCGTTCCCACGCGCCATTCGCCGCGGTGGCGCGTCATCAGCAGAAGAACTTCCCCTGCTTTCGGTTCGGCGGGGGCGGGCTCGATTCGCGTGACGGCGGCCACGTCGCGCGAATCCAGTGTGGCGAAGGCGCGCGGCGACGCTTCGCCAGGTCGAACCATGCGGCGGCCGCCGGGCAAAGCGAAGTTCAGGGCCATATAATCGCCCTGCGTCAACGAGCGCGGGTCCACCGGCGCGAGCGCCATATAGATGAGGCGGCCGTTTTGCAGCAGCGCCTCCTTGTCGCGGACGCCGGAGCCCACAACCGCGCCGGTCGCGGCGAGGCTCGCGGCGATCATCAGCGCCGCCGTCCAGTTCCATGCGGGACGGGGCGGCGTCTCGGTTTCCGCGCGGCGCGGTCGCCAGCCGTCGATGACGACCGTCGCCGCGAGGGCCAGGCCGAGGCCGATCAGCAGCAGCGCCTTGTCGATCAGCCGCATGTCGGTGGCGTAATAAAAAGCGCCGACGATCCACAAGGCGGCGAAACCGGCGAAAAACGCCAACGCGCGTCGGCCTGCCGGCGCGGTCGCGGCCAGAATCGCCAAGGGCGCAGCGAGGATCGGCGCGACGAATGCGAGCGCCGTCGCCAACGCCGCGAGCGCGTAACCCGTCGGCCCGCGCAAGGAGGGCGAGCGTCGCAGCATCCAGCCGCAGGCGCCAAGCGCGACGAGCGCGCCCGCGAGCCGCATCGGCGTAAAGCCGATATTGACCCGATCCGGGTCGAAAACGCCGGTTCCGCCGATTTTCAACGTGGCGCCGAGAAGAAACGTCTGGCCGGCGGCGCAGATCGAGAGGGCCAGCGCGCCGACGCTCCAGCCTGACAGAAAGGCGTTGAGGATGGGGCGCTCATCCTTGTTCGCGAGGTCGAGGGCGATCAGCGCGCCGGCGCCGATCGCAGCAGCCCCCAGCGCCGAGGCCGACCATTGGCCGAAACGGTCGAAGAAGCGCATGGCCTCGAACGGCGCCAGGGCCGCGACCATCATCGCGGCCGCCGCAGCGCCGAGCAGCAACTCGATCCAGACGCGCCGCAGGGCTGCGGCCAGAGCAGCGCAGATGGCGAGCATCGCCAGTGCGGCAAGTTGCTCCGGCAAATGCGTGAAAAGGCCGATAGAGGTCGTCACGAGACCGATGACGAGGCCGATCGCACCGAATTGCTGGCCAAAACCGAGTGGGCGGCCAACCCTCGTCAAGGCGCCGCCGCCGGCTGTGAGCAAAGGCCCGATCACCAGCAGACCCGCGCCAGACCATATGGCGGGGCCGAGCGCGAGGGCGAGGAACCCCAGCGCCGGGATCGCGGCGATCAGCGCGCCGACGCCAGTGAGGACGACGATGGGCCAGGCAGCGCGGCCGTTCTGCGCTTCGGACGCAGGCGCCACGACGCCAGCGCGCCGGCCAAGTGCGAGGAGGCTGGCGGCGCTGGCGGCGATGACGCCGGCCGATATCAACGCCAGCATCATCATCGAGACGACGGTTTCCCGGCTCCACATCAGCAGGCGCGCAAAACCGGCGATCAGCGTGACGTCGAGCGCCAGCGCATTGGCGGCAAGCAGGGGGAGATCGAAGCGGCGGGGAAGCGCAAAAAAGGCTCCGGCGGCGGCAAGCGCGAACAGGCCGAGCCAATAGACGCCGGGCGATTTTTCGAAAATCGCCATGACCGCGCCGCCGGTCACCAACGTCAGCGCCAGCGCGGCGGCGAGACGAAACGCCCAGCGGCGCGGGCCGGCGAGGCGTTCGGCGGCGGGCCAGTCGGCCATCGCCGCCGTCAGCGCGACGGCCATGATCCATGCGACCGGCAGGTCTTGCGTGCGCACCTCCCAAGGCCAGGCGCGATTCTCAGGCGCCCAGAGGGAGACGGCCGTCATGGCGATGACGACCCAGGCGCACCAGACGGCGTCGTGACGGGCGGCCAGCGCCCAGGGCAGGGTCAACGCCGCCCAAAGCGCGAATAATTGCCAGGGGTCGGCGCCGGATTGATAGGTCTGGCCGAACAGGGCGAGAAGACCGCCCACCGCCATGACGCCAATCAGCGAGGCCGGCGCGCGAAGGCGCGGTCCGGCAATGGCGACAGCGCCCGCCACAGCGACAATGGCGCCGATCAGACCGAAACGGCCGAATTTTCCGAAAGCGTCCCAATTGGCGGCAATCCAGAGCGTCAGTCCGAAGCCGACAAGCGCGCCAGCGCCGATCAGCGCGCCGGCGTCGAAACGTTCGCGCGAAGCCTGTTCAGCGGAAAGGACAGATTGAGACACGCGCGATCTCCGGGCTCGTCGATGCGATGGTCCGGCGATCCTGGACCTCAAAGATGTGCAAGTGAAGGCGCAGGGCGGGCCAATCGCGCCGCAGGCTTAAGCCTTTACCGGCGCCAGCGGTCCGCCGCCGCGTCATCCTCGGCCTTGGCCTCGACCCAGCCGGCGGCGTCGCCGGAGATGAGATGCTCCTTCTTCCAGAAGGGCGCGCGCGTCTTGAGATAGTCCATCAGGAAGTCCGCGGCTTCGAAGGCGGCGCGGCGATGGCTCGAAGCGGCGACGACCAGCACGATATTCGCGCCGGGCGCAATCTTGCCGTAGCGATGGATGATCGTCAGGCCGCTCAGCGGCCAGCGGGCGCAGGCCTCGGCGGCGACGCGGGCGACCTCGTCCTCGGCCATGCCGGGGTAATGCTCAAGTTCGAGGGCCGCCAAGCGTCCGCCTTCGTCGCGGCACAGGCCGATGAAGCTGACGAGTGCGCCGACATCGCGCCGAGCGGCCGTCAGGGCGCGCTGTTCGGCGGCGGCGTCGAAATCCTCGCGCTGGATGCGGATCGTCGGCGCGATCATTTCAGCCGCCCGTCATCGGCGGGAAGAAGGCGATTTCGCGCACGCCGGCGATGGGCGCGTCGTGTTTGACGTGCTTGCGGTCGAGCGCGGCGCGTATCGTGCGGGCGTTCTCGAAGGCGTAGGCGTAGTTTTCGCCGCGCGCCGTCAGCCAGGCGATGAGATCGGCGACCGTGACGACGGCGGCCGGCGGAGCGATTTCCTCCTCCGGCGTTCCGACGCGCTCGCGCACCCAGGCGAAATAGACGGCTTTCATCGGCTTACTCGTCGATCACGTGGCGCAGGCCGGCGCGGAAATAATCCCAGCCCGTGTAAAGCGTCAGCGCCGCCGACAGCCAGAGCAGCGCGAGGCCGATCTCGACCGTATAGGTCAGGATATGCACGCCGGCGGGGCCGACGATGAGAAAGCCGAGCGCGAAAATCTGCATCGTCGTCTTCCATTTGGCGATGCGGCTGACGGGCACCGAGACGCGCAGCTCAGCCAGATATTCGCGCAGGCCCGAGACGAGGATTTCGCGGCAGAGAATGACGATGGCCGCCCAGATCGACCAACTCGTGATGGTCTGATTGGCGACGAGCACCATCAGCACCGAGGCGACGAGTAATTTGTCGGCGATCGGATCGAGCATACGGCCGAGGGAGCTTTGCTGCGACCAGATGCGGGCGAGATAGCCATCGAAGAAATCGGTGACGCCGGCGGCGACGAAAACGCCGAAAGCCGTCCAGCGCATCCAGAAATCGCCGGGCCAGAACAGGAAGGCGACGACGACCGGCACGGCGACCACCCGACCGTAGGTCAGGATGTTCGGCAGGCTCCAAGCATGATTGGAGCGCGGTTGAATCGAGGACATCGCCATGGCAGGGCAGGGAACATGCCAAGGCTATGCGCGTCAAGCGCGTCGGCGCGTCGCGTCGATCACGTCTTGGCCAAAATCGCGAGCGCGGCCTCGTGCGCGCGCCGGTCGCCGGCCGCGATAATGGCGCCGCCCTGCGCCGGATCGCCGCCGTCCCAGGTCGTGACGATCCCGCCCGCGCCCTGCACGATCGGGATCAGCGCGACGATGTCGTAGGGTTGCAGCGCGGCCTCGATGACGAGATCGACATGGCCGGCGGCGAGCATGCAATAGGCGTAGCAATCGCCGCCGTAGCGCGACAACCGCACCTGTTTCTCAACCGATGTGAAAGCCTTGCGCAGACCCTTGGGGATCAAAAGCGGCGAGGTCGTCATCAGCGTCGCGCTCGCCAGATCGGCGCAGGCGCGCGTCCGCAGCTTGCGCGTCGTCTCGCCGCCATGAGCGTCGGGGCCGCGCCAATGGGCGGTTTCGCAATCGCCGTAAAAGGATTCGCGCGTGAAAGGCTGGCGCATCATACCGTAAGTCGGGCGGCCGTTGTGGCACAGCCCGATCAGCGTTCCCCAGACGGGCAGCCCCGAGACAAAGCTCTTGGTGCCGTCGATGGGGTCGAGAACCCAGCAATATTCGGCGTCTTCGGCCTGATTGCCGAATTCCTCGCCGATAATGCCGTGATGCGGGAACTGGTCGAGAATCATGCGGCGCATCACCGCTTCGGCGGCGCGGTCGGCTTCCGTCACCGGGTCAAAGACGCCGCCGCGCGACTTATCGACGGCGCCGATGGCGGTGCGGAAGAACGGCAGGATCGCTTCGCCGGACCTGTTCGCCAGTTCTTCGACAAAATGGGTGAAATCGACGGCTGTCATGCGGCCTCGCGCTCGGCGGTTTGCGCGGCCATCCTGACATGTTAGAGCGAAGACGCGAACAGGACAGCCGTTGGAAGGCTCATGACACGGACCGGCGATCACGATCAATCCGATTCACACGGCGGACAGGCGGGCTCCGCCGCGTTGCTGGTCGCCTCGCTCGTCGGCATCTACATCATCAGCCAGTTTTTCCGTTCCTCCACGGGCGTCATCGGGCCCGATCTGGCGCGTGAGTTCAGTCTCGACGCCGCGCAGCTCAGCCTGTTGTCGTCGTTGTTCTTTTTGTCTTTCGCGGCGGCGCAGATCCCGCTTGGCATCGCCATTGACCGGTTCGGGCCGAAGGCGGCGATGCTGGCGACGGCCGTCATCCTCATCGCCTCGACATTGATGTTCGCGCTGGCGGACAACTTCTTCGTTCTGGCTGCGGCGCGCCTGCTGTTGGGCGTCGGCTGCTGTTCCTATCTCATGGCGCCGCTGGCGATTTATGCGGAGCGATTCACGCCGCAGCGATTCGCCACCATGGTCGGCGTGCAATTGGGCGGAGGGTCGCTCGGCATGCTGGCGGCGACCAAACCGCTCGCCAGCATCACGGCGATGTTCGGCTGGCGCGCGGCTTTTCTTGGCGTCGCGGCTTTCGCCGCGTTGATGACGTTGTTCGTCTACCTTTTCGTGCAGGAAGGCGCCAAGGGCCGCGCGGCGCGGCAAGCGCGGGCCGAGACCTTCGGCCAGGCCCTGCGCGGCGTGGCGCGCGCGTCGCGCGTCGATTCGTTCTGGCGGCTGTTTTTCATGCAGGCGGCGTCCTATTCGGCCTTCGCCGCCATTCTCGGCCTGTGGGGCGGGCCGTGGCTCGCCCAGACCTATGGTCTGTCCCTTACGGATCGGGGCTTCTATCTGCTGATCTTCGCCATTTTCCAGATTGCCGGGCTATTCGCGCTTGGCCCGACGGATCGCTGGTTTTCCAGCTACAAGAAGCCGTCGCTGATCATGGCGACGTTTGCCGTGGGGCTGGCGGCGCTGGCGGCGGTTTATCCTCTGCCGGTGGGCGCGCTCGGCTTTTTCTTCGCGGCTTATGGCTTCTCTCTCGGCTTTTTTCCCTTGTTGACGGCGCATGGAAAGTCGCTGTTCCCGCCGGAGCTGATTGGCCGGGGCATGACCTTGCTTAATATGGGCACGATCGGCGGCGTCTTTGTTCAGCAGACCGTGACGGCCTGGGTGGTCGAGATGTTCGGCGCGACGATGGTTGACGGGGTCAAGACCTATCCGCCCAGCGCCTATCACGCTGTCTTTGCAGTGATCGCGATCGAATTGTCGCTGGCGCTGCTGCTTTATTTCGGCGCGCGCGATCCGCACCCGTCGCGGCGGGACGTCTGAAAGCCAAACAAAATCATAAGTTTATATATGAACAATTTTTTTGACGAAGGGACTTGCTTTTTGTGCGGTGCACAGTCATATTATTGCGGTGCGGCAACGATGTTGTCGCCGATGCCCTCCTTGGGCGTTTCCTCCCTAGACTTGGGCCGCTTGTGGCAACGCAAGCGGCCTCTTTCTTTTTTGGGGCGTCTCTCCGGGTGTGCCGATGTTGCGGTGCATCATTCCGCTGCGGCGCGGCGATGGACGCGGGCGCGGAGATAGGCGGCCAGATCGCCGCACAGGAGTGAGAGGTCGGCGGCGAGCGGCGCGAATCCCTCCGTCTTTTCGATCCTCTTCTCGTCCAGATAAAGCGCGCGGTTGATCTCGATCTGCACGACATGCGCGCCGACATGCGGACGGCCGTAATGTTCGGTGATGAAGCCTCCGGCGTAGGGCTTGTTGCAGGCGACGCGGTAGCCGCGCGCGCGCAAGGCGTCGCTGACGAAGACGCTGATGTCGGCCTCGGCGCTCGCGCCAAACCGGTCGCCGATGACGATATCCGCATCGACTTTTTCGGATTTCGGGCCGAGCAGATGCGAGGGCATGGAATGGGCGTCGATGAGAACAGCGTCGCCCCAGCGCGCCTGCATGGCGTCGAACAGCGCCTTCAGGGCCGCGTGATAGGGCAGATAAAGCGCGCCGATGCGCGCTGCGGCCTCCGCCGCCGGCAAGGGCGCGGCGTAAATCTCCAGACCTTCGCCGACGAGGCGCGGAATCGTGCCGAGGCCTGCGGCGACGCGATTCGAGCGGGTGTTGGCGTAGCCCGGCAGGCGATCGGCGAACATGCGCGGATCGAGTTCGTAGGGCTCGCGGTTGGCGTCGAGAAAGGCGCGGGGAAAGCGCGCGCGCAGCAAAGGCGCTCCGGCTTGCGGCGCGCCGGCGAATAATTCGTCGACATAGGCGTCTTCGGAACGTCGCAGGGTCAGCGAATCGAGGCGTGAGGCCGCGACAAAGCGCTGCGGATAGACGCGGCCGGAATGCGGACAATTGACGAGAAAAGGCGCTTCGCGCCCCTGCGGCGCGACAAGTTCAAACGGCGGGTCGAGTTCGGGCCAGAGGCGCGTCGACGCCTCTTCCTCGCCGATCTGCTGTTCCCCGCGTCCGGTCATGCCGCTCCATCCGCTCCATGTTGCGGCACTTTGCCAAGACGCGGCGGCGCTGTCCACGCGGCGCCGAGACCTGTGGATCACGCTGTCGAATTTACGGTTTCGGCGGCAGGGTTTACCCTGTTTTTACCAAGCCGGTTCTTTATGAGACGCACGAGTCGCCGAGGACGCCATGAACGAGACCGCCGCCAATTCCACCAAAATCCTGCTTGCCGAAGACGACAACGACATGCGTCGTTTTCTGGTGAAGGCGCTGCAGAACGCCGGTTATGACGTGGCGTCCTTCGATAATGGCCTGTCGGCCTATAATCGACTGCGCGAAGAGCCGTTCACGCTGCTCCTGACCGATATCGTCATGCCGGAAATGGACGGCATCGAACTGGCGCGCCGCGCCACCGAACTCGATCCCGACATCAAGGTGATGTTCATCACCGGTTTCGCCGCCGTGGCGCTCAACCCCGACAACAATGCGCCGAAACAGGCGAAAGTGTTGTCGAAGCCGTTCCATCTGAAGGATCTGGTCAGCGAAGTCGGCCGCATGCTCGCGGCCTGAGCCGCGACGCGTTCATCTCCAGACCGAGAGGCCGGGCGCGCGCCTGGCCTTTTTGTTTGTCGCCTCAGCCGGCCAGTTCGCGGCCGCGATCGCGCGCCGCCGTCAGGGCCTTTTTCATGAGAGGCGACAGCCCATCCTCGGCCATCAGCGCGTCGAGGGCGGCGGCGGTGGTGCCGCCGGGCGAGGTGACGTTGCGGCGCAATTGGGCGGGCTCGACCTCTTGCGACTGAAACATCAATTCGCCGGCGCCTTCGACCGTGGCGCGCGCCAGTTTGGCCGCCACCTCTTTCGGCAGGCCGAGGGCTTCGCCCGCTGCGGCCATGCATTCTGCCAGATAGAAGACATAGGCGGGGCCGGAGCCGGAAACGGCGGTGACGGCGTCGATCAGGCCTTCGTCGTCGAGCCAGACGACGCTTCCGGTCGCCTTCAGCAGCGCATCGGCCATGTCGCGCTGGCTTGCGCCGGCGCCGATGGAGACTGCGCCGGTCACGCCGCGGCCGACGGCGGCCGGCGTATTGGGCATGGCGCGCACGAAGGCTTTGGCGCGCGGCAGGCGCGCCGCGAGATCGGCGACGCGTTTGCCGGCAAGGATCGACACGACCAAGGTTTCCGGGCCGGCCAACGGCTCCAGCCCGACGGCGGCGTCGGCGAAAGTCTGCGGCTTGACGGCCAGAACCAGAACTTCGGGCGCTGCGGCGCCTTGCGGCGGGTTCAGCGCCACGCCCTTTTGCGCGCAGAGCGCGATCAATTCGGGCGAGGGATGCGGGTCGAAGACGGTCGCGGATGTGGGATCGAGGCCTTGCGCCAGCCAACCCTGCAGCATGGCCCCGCCCATCTTGCCGGCGCCTGCGAGCACGAGAGACTTTGGCGACATCAGGCGCTCCCGACGGTTTCGAACATGGCCGAATCGAGGGCCTCGCGCGCGGTTTTGCCGGCCCAGGCGACGAACTGGAACGCCTGATAATAGCGCTCGCTGGCGTTGACGGCGTTGGCGAGCATGCTTTCGCACTGGCCCTTCGAGGCGTCGAGGCCGCCGGCGAGCAGGAGCGCGTGGCGAAAGAGGATCAGTCCATCCTCGCTCCATAGATCGAAATGGCCGACCCACAATTGGGCGTTGGCGAGCGCGATCAAGCGCAGCACCTCGTCGCGCCGCGCTGCCGGGGGCTTGAGATCGAAGGCGCAAGCCATATGCAAGGCCTCGACGTCCGACAGCCAGGTGAAGGCGACGTTGTAATCGGTCCATTGACCGGCGACGGCAATGGAGATTTCGTCGCGTTGTTCGCGATCGAAGGTCCACGCGTTATGGGCGGCGACCCGCTCGACGATATCGACCGGATGTTCGGCGCGTTCGCCGTCAATCTCGGAAAAATTCATTCCCATGGCCTCGATCTGGCTTTCTTTGGCGGGACGGCGACGGCCGTCGGCGCTTGCACGCGCACGCAACATTCTAAAAAGGCCAGATACGCGACAGGGCCCTGTCGGGAATTTCGGCGCGCCGCGCGCCGCAAATCACCCATGTGCAGAATCTCAAGGATTCGCGGACGTTCGTCCACTGGCGCCGAGAATTTTCCCAAGCGCTGTCCACATATGAAAAGCGCGCCGACGGGAAACCCGTGGCGCGCTGCGGAAATTGCCGGAGCGTTTGCTTATTTCGCCGCGAGCTTGGCTTCGAGCGCCTCGATGCGGGCCTTGAGGCGGTCGTTCTCGTCGCGCGCGGCGGCGGCCATATCGCGCACGACTTCGAATTCCTCGCGCTGGACGACGTCCATCGAGGCGAGCAGCCGCTCCATCTGGGTCTTGACGACGGTTTCGACCTCTCGGCGCACGCCCTGCGCCATGCCGGCGGCGTCGGTCATCAAACGCGCCACGTCGTCGAAGATTCGGCCGCGGGTCTGGGTCATGGAAGGCTCCTGATGCGCTTTGGCCTGCTTTAGCACGCCGGATTGCGACAGGACATGGCGCCGACGCGCGCGCGACGCAAGGGGCGCTTGACGGAAAGGGGCCGCCATCGCAAACCGAGGCCTTCTGATGCGAGGGCCTTGATGCTGGTTCTTCCCTTTCCCGCCATCGATCCGACGCTGATCGAGATCGGCCCTGTCGCGATCCGCTGGTATGGGCTGGCCTATATCGCGGGCCTGATCCTGGCTTGGGTCTATGCGCGTTGGCTTGTCCGGCGCGACGCCTTATGGGGCGGGATGGCGCGGCCAAGCGCCGACAGCCTCGACGATCTTCTGCTCTTTTGCGCCTTCGGCGTCATTTTCGGCGGCCGGCTCGGCCATGTGCTGTTCTACGATTTCGGTCATTATCTGCGAAATCCGCTGGAGATTTTCGCGCTGTGGCAAGGCGGCATGGCGTTTCACGGCGGCCTGATCGGCGCGATGATCGGCATGGCGCTTTACGCGCGGCGCTACCGCACCCCGATGCTCGGCGTGTTCGATATCGTGGCGGCCGGCGCGCCGATCGGCCTTCTGTTCGGGCGGCTGGCCAATTTCATCAAGCCGGAATTGTGGGGGCGGCCGAGCGACGTCGCATGGGCGATGGTGTTTCCGGGCGCGGGGCCTGAGCCGCGCCACCCCAGCCAGCTTTACGAAGCCGGGCTCGAAGGCCTCGTGTTGTTTCTGCTGCTTGCCGTCGCGATCCGCGCCGGGGCGTTGAAACGTCCCGGCCTCGTCACCGGCCTGTTCGGCGTCGGCTATGGCCTGGCGCGCATCTTCTGCGAATTTTTCCGCGAGCCCGATCCCGATCTTGAAAAGCTGGCGAACGGCCTAACTATGGGGATGGTGTTGTCGCTGCCCATGATTCTCGTCGGGCTGGCGCTCATCGTCTACTCTCTGCGCCGAAAGGCGGCCGCGCCATGAGCCAGCTTTCCCAAGTTCTTCGCGAAATGATCTCGCAGGAGGGGCCGATCAGCGTCGAGCGCTATATGGCGCTGGCGCTCGGGCATCCGACGCACGGCTATTACATGAGCCGCGAGCCCTTCGGCGCGGCCGGCGACTTCACCACCGCGCCCGAGATCAGCCAGATGTTCGGCGAATTGATCGGACTTTGGGCGGCCGAGGTCTGGTCGCAGATGGGGGCGCCTGCCGCCATCCGTCTGGTCGAGATCGGGCCGGGGCGCGGCACGCTGATGGCCGACGCTTTGCGCGCCGCGCGCGTCGCGCCGGCCTTCCGCGCCGCGCTCAGCGTGCATCTCGTCGAGACGAGTCCGCTGTTGTCCGAGCGCCAGCGCGCGGCGCTGGCCGACGCCGGCGTTCCCGTGTTCTGGCACACGAGCCCGGCGGATGTGCCGCAGGGGCCGGCGATCTTTCTCGCCAACGAGTTCTTCGACGCCCTGCCGGTGCGCCAATTCGTGCGCACGCAAGCCGGCTGGTGCGAACGAATGGTTGGCCTCGATCCTGCGGGTCATTTCGTCTTCGGCCTGTCGAGCGAGCCGGAGCCTTATCTCTCGGCAGAGGCGCCGGTCGGCGCGCTGCTCGAAGTCGGCGCCGAGGGGCAGCGGACGATGACGGCTTTGTCAGCGCGCATCATGGCCCAGGGCGGCGCGCTGCTCGCCATCGATTACGGCCACACGCGCACCGATCTCGGCGAGACGTTGCAGGCGGTGCGCGACCATCGTTACGCCGATCCGCTGGAAAATCCGGGCGAGGCCGATCTGACGACGCATGTCGATTTCGCCGCGCTCGGACGCGCCGCCAAATCGACGGGTTGCGCCGTGCATGGGCCGGTGACGCAGGGGGCTTTCCTCAATCAGCTCGGGTTGGCGCAAAGGGCGCTGGCTTTGGCCAAGCGCGCCGCGCCGGAGCAGGTGGGCGCCATCGAGGCGGCGGTGCGCCGGCTTGCCGGACCGGGGCCGATCGACGGGCCGGACGCCAGCATGGGCGAGCTGTTCAAGGCGATCGCGGTCAGCCGGCGCGATCTCGGGCCGTTGCCGGGCTTTTCCGAGGAGCCCTTGGCGTGAGCGCGGCCATCGCTCTGACGGCGCCGATCCTTGGCGGCGCGACGCACGCCTTCTTCACACGTCAGGGCGGCGTTTCGACGGGCGTCTATGCGTCGCTGAACGGCGGCGTCGGATCGAGCGACGATGCTGCGGCGGTGGCGGAAAACCGTCGCCGCATGGCGGAGCGGCTTGGCGTCGCGGCGACGCATTTTCTCGTGCCGTTCCAGATTCATTCGGCTGAGGCCATCGCCGTTTCGGCGCCATGGAGCGAGCGGCCGCGTTGCGACGGCTTGGCGAGCGCGACGCCGGGCGTCGGGCTTGGCGTCACCGGCGCCGATTGCGGCGTGCTGCTGTTCGCGGATATGGGCGCCGGCGTCATCGGCGCTTGTCACGCCGGCTGGAAGGGCGCGCTGTCGGGCGTGATCGCCGCCACCGTCGCGACGATGGAAAAGCTCGGCGCGCGGCGCGGCGACATTCGCGCGGCGCTGGGGCCGACGATCCGTCAGCGCTCCTACGAGGTCGGGCCGGAATTCGTCGCGCAATTCACTACGGTCGAGCAAGGCTTCGCGCGCTATTTCGCGCCGTCGCCGCGCGTCGGCCATGCGCAATTCGATCTGCCGGGCTTCATCGCGCGGCGGGTCGAGGAAGCCGGAATCGGCGGCTTCGAGGATTTGCGGCTCGACACTTATTCGGATGAAGCGCGCTTCTATTCGTATCGGCGCACGACGCATCGCAAGGAGCCGGATTACGGCCGTCTCGTCGCAGGAATCGCGCTGCCCTTATAAACGCGTGGCGAGGAAGGTCATGCGGCGCTGATTGTGGCCGATATTGCGCGCGACGCGTTCGCCGCGGAAACCATGCGCGTCGAGCAGATTGAGAAAATCGCGCTCTGCATAGGTGGTGAGCCCGAGTTCGCCGCGCAGGCGGCGATAGTCGGAGAAGAAGGCGCGGGCCAGGCCAAGGCCGGCGGCGACAAGAAAACCGCCGCGCGCAGCGAAAGCCAGTAGCGCCTGCGCGTCGCCAAGCGGGCTGAGGTCTGGCGGCACCACGTCGCCGACGACGAGCCGGGCGCCGGCTTTCAGCTTGTCGCGCCAGAGATCGAGCGTTTCGGCGCATTCGCCAAGCGTCAGATATTGCAGCACGGAGACGCAGATCACGAGATCGAGGCTTTCGGTCGCCAGATCGTCAAGCGCGGCATCGTCGAGCACGCGGATTTTCGGTTCGTCGGCGAAGCGGCGCGCCACCGAGGCGCGCACGTTGGGCGCGGTGTCGAACAGCAGCAATTGCGCGCACCGCTGCGCCACGACGCGGGCTTCCTCGGCCTCGCCGCAGCCGTAATCGAGCGCGACAGCGTCAGCGCCGGGAACATAGGCGGCGATGTCGCGCGCCAGCGCGTCGTAATGCAACTGGCGATGGCGCGCGTTCACATAGATCGGGTGATCCGTGTTCCAGTAGTCGCGCCAGCTCATTACGTCCGTCTTTCGCGATCAGGCCGCCTTCGTCTTGTCCATCATCTCGATGAAGCGGCGGAAGAGGTAATGGCTGTCCTGCGGGCCGGGCGAGGCTTCCGGGTGATGCTGCACGGAGAAGGCCGGGCGGTCGGTGAGCATGATGCCGCAGTTCGAGCCGTCGAACAGCGAAACATGCGTTTCCTTCGCATTGTCCGGCAGGCTGTCGCGATCCACCGCGAAGCCATGGTTCATCGAGACGATCTCGACCTTGTCGGTGGTGAAGTCCTTCACCGGGTGGTTCGCGCCATGGTGGCCCTGATGCATCTTCATGGTCTTCGCGCCGACGGCGAGCGCCATCATCTGATGGCCGAGGCAGATGCCGAAGGTCGGCACTTTCGCCGCCAGAAGATCGCGGATGACAGGCACGGAATATTTGCCCGTCTCTGCCGGATCGCCGGGGCCGTTCGACAGGAAAACCCCGTCCGGCTTCATGGCGAGAATGTCCTTGGCCGGCGTCGTCGCGGGCACGACCTTGACGTCGCAGCCGGCGTCGGCGAGCAGGCGCAGGATGTTGCGCTTGACGCCGTAGTCGATGGCGACCACGCGATATTTCGGCTGGGTCTGCTTGCCGTAGCCGTCGGCGAGCGACCAGACGGTTTCGTCCCACGCATAGCCGGCCTTGGCGGTCACGCCGGGCACGAGATCCATGCCGTCGATGCCGGGCCAGGCGGCTGCTTCCTTTTTCAGCGCGTCGAGATCGAACGCGCCGTCCGGGTGATGGGCGATGACGGCGTTGGGCATGCCCTTGTCGCGGATGAGCGCGGTCAGGGCGCGGGTGTCGACGCCCGACAGGCCGATGATGCCGCGCGCTTTGAGCCACGCGTCGAAATGCCGCGTCGCGCGATAGTTCGAAGGCTCGGTCACGTCGGCGGCGACGACGACGCCGCGGGCGCGGTCGGCCTTTTCCATGTCGACGGTTTCGATGTCTTCCTCGTTCGTGCCGACGTTGCCGACATGCGGGAAGGTGAAGGTGACGATCTGTCCCGAATAGGACGGGTCGGTCAGGATTTCCTCATAGCCGGTAATGGCCGTGTTGAAGCAGACTTCGCCGACGGCGTGTCCTTCCGCGCCGAGGCCGAAGCCCTCCAGCACCGTTCCGTCCGCCAACACGAGCAGCGCGGTGGGCTTGCGGATTTCCCAACCGGCGGCTTTGGCTTGATCCTGCGTCATGGTCGCTTTACACCCTTGGGCAATTCCCCCGCGCGGCGGCGCGCGCTCGACAGAGCGCAAATCAAGCCTTGCCGTGCAGATTTTGGGGGCCGAAATCGGCCCGGAAGCTAGAGAAGGGCGGCGGGAGCGTCAACCCCGGCCGCGATGAGGAGCCCCAGATGCGCGAGCGTTTCACAGAAGAACTCAAAACCGCGATGAAAGCGGGCGAAAAGACGCGCGTCGCGACCATCCGCCTCATCACCGCCGCGCTGAAGGATCGCGACATCGAGGCGCGCGGGCAGGGCAAGACCCTCTCCGACGACGACATCCTCGCCTTGTTGCAGAAAATGATCAAAAGCCGGCAGGAATCGGTGGAGATCTACGACAAGGCGGGGCGCAGCGAACTTGCCGACGCCGAGCGCGCCGAGATCGCCATCATCCAGAGCTTCCTTCCCGCGCAGATGAGCGACGCCGACGTCGCCGCCGCCATCGACGCGGCGATCGCGGAAACGGGCGCCGCCAGCATCAAGGACATGGGCAAGGTCGTCGGCGCGCTGAAAGCCAAATTCTCCGGCCGCATGGATTTCGGCAAGGCGAGCCCGGCCGTGAAGGCGAAGCTGGGGGCGTGACGCGAAATCGGCGGGCTCCGATGCGCCCGTCTTGCAAAAATCGCGCATCGGCCCGGCGTGGATACGCGGGACAAGCCCGCGCATGACGTTGGTGAGACGTAAGGTCTTCCCGATAAGCGCGCAGGTCTCCATCCCACGTCCTGGCCGGGCTTGACCCGGCCATCCACGCAATCGAGCAGCGCGTTCCTCTGGACCGCCGGCCTCCGGCCGGCAAAACCAGCGAAGCTGGTCTCCATCCGATGTTATCGGGCGTCAAAAAGCAAAACGCCGGGCAAGGCCCGGCGCTGCGGCCGGTCGAAGACCGGCTGTCAGAGAGCGAATTTTACGCCGCTTTGCTCTTGGGCGTCACTTCGGCGGTGTAGTCTTCGACCAGCGCGCGCGAGATCGCGCCCGGCTGGAAGTTGTAGGGGCCGATTTCGGACACGGGGGTCACTTCGGCGCCGGTGCCGGTGAGGAAGCATTCCTGCATGCCCGCCAGCTCTTCCGGCATGATGCGGCGCTCGATCACTTCGAGGCCGCGCTTCTTGGCCAGCCCGATGACGGTGCGGCGGGTGATGCCGTCGAGGAAGCAATCGGCGATCGGCGTGTGGATGACGCC
>ERZ1645187.2063-NODE-2063-length-18044-cov-7.435989_pt1 | contig 18044 bp, 11 predicted proteins | sample MGYA00575352_ERZ1645187 | MGnify/ENA primary metagenome ERZ1645187 (study PRJEB40837, sample SAMN11349314) | freshwater sediment metagenome | isolation source: river sediment | host: Sediment | place: India: Wazaribad , New Delhi | collected 2017-02-21 ... | reverse complement strand
CTGATGGAGCGGCTGCTGCCGCGCCACATGCAGATCATCTACCTGATCAACGCCGATCATCTCGACAGCCTGCGCAAGGGCGGGCGCAACGATGCCGGCCTGCTCTCCTCGGTCTCGCTGATCGACGAGAACAACGGCCGCCGCGTCCGCATGGGCCACCTCGCCTTCGTCGGCTCCCACGCGGTCAACGGCGTCTCGGCGCTGCATTCGGACCTGATGAAGAAGTCGGTGTTCCACGATCTCAACATGGTCTATCCCGGCCGCATCCAGAACAAGACCAACGGCATCACCTTCCGCCGCTGGCTGATGGAGGCGAACCCGGCCCTGACCCGGCTGATCGTCGAAGCCGCCGGGCCGGACGTGCTCGACGATTTCAGCAAGCTTGAAGCGCTGACCAGACACGCCGAGGACGCCGGCTTCCACGCCCGGCTGGAACGCATCCGCCGCGACAACAAGGCCAGGCTGGCGAAGATCATCAAGGCGCGCACCGGCATCAAGGTCGATCCCGCCGCGATGTTCGACGTGCAGATCAAGCGCATCCACGAATACAAGCGCCAGCTGCTCAACCTTCTGGAGACGGTCGCGCTCTACAACGCGATCCGAGCCAAGCCCTCGGGCGATTTCGTGCCGCGGGTGAAGATCTTCGCCGGCAAGGCCGCGCCGAGCTATCACATGGCCAAGCTGATCATCAAACTGGCCAATGACATCGGCACGATCGTCAACAACGATCCCACCGTGCGCGGCCTGCTGAAGGTGGTGTTCATCCCCAACTACAACGTCAGCCTCGCCGAGAGCATCATCCCGGCGGCGGACCTCTCCGAGCAGATTTCGACCGCCGGCACGGAAGCCTCCGGCACCGGCAACATGAAGCTGGCCCTCAACGGCGCGCTGACCATCGGCACGCTGGACGGCGCCAACGTCGAGATGCGCGAGCATGTGGGCGCGGAGAATTTCTTCATCTTCGGCCTGAAGGCCGACGAGGTGGAGGCCCGCCGGGCCCAGGGCATTTCCGGCCATGCGGCCATCGCTGCCTCGCCGTGGCTCAGCCAGGTGCTGGATTCGCTGGCCTCCGGCGTCTTCTCGCCGGATGAACCGGGCCGCTACCGCGATCTGGTCGAGGTGCTGCGCAACTACGATCACTACATGCTGACGGCAGATTTCGACAGTTACTACACCGCCCAGCGGTCCATCGACGCCTGCTGGACCGACAAGGCCGAGTGGTGGAAGAAATCGGTCCACAACACCGCCCGGATGGGCTGGTTCTCCTCCGACCGGACAATCAAACAATACGCCGACGAGATCTGGGGCGCCGAATACGGCCACTGATCCGCCCCGGCGCATCGAGAAAAAACGACAGGGGCGGGAACCAACCCGCCCCTGTCCGCGTTTCTCCCTCAAAGGCGCGATTTCGCGCATCAAGGGGCGAACGCCATGAACCGCCTGCCATTCCGCCCGTTGCCGCCGCGCCGCCGGCGCCCGCCGCAGACCGTCCGCCTCACGTCCCGCAGAACGTCCGGAATTCCCGGTCATGCCCGGGGCTTGGCCGGGCGCACTCCTCCGCCCCCGGCTGATCGGTGAACGGCGCCGAGAGCACGGTGAAAAGCCGGCGGAACGGCGCAAGGTCACCCGTTTCCACCGCCGCGCGAATCGCCGCCTCGACCAGATGATTGCGCGGGATATAGACCGGGTTCACCCGGTCCATCGCCGCTGCGCGCGCCGCCGCATCGCCGCCCTCCTGCGCCAGCCGGCGGCGGTAGTCGTCCAGCCAGCCGTCGATCGCCCCCGGCCCGCCGAACAGCGCGGCAAACCCCACCTCCTGCCCGCGCACCACATCGGCCAGCGCCCGGAACGCCCCCGTGAAATCGACGCGCCCCGTCTCCATCCGCGTCAGCAGCGCCAGCACAAGGTCGGCATCCCCCGCCCGCTCTGTGGCCAGCCCGAGCTTGGCCCGCATCCCGTCGAGCCAGTGCTGCTCGTAAAGCGCGGGGAAGGTGCCGAGCACCTCGGTCAGCCGGTCGATCGCACGGGCTTCGTCCGGGTCGATCAGCCCGATCAGCGTCTCCCCCAGCCGCGCCAGATTCCACTGCGCGATCACCGGCTGGTTGCCGAAGGCGTAGCGCCCCTGTTCGTCGATCGAACTGAACACCTTGCGCCGGTCGTAGGTATCGAGGAACGCGCACGGGCCATAATCGATCGTCTCGCCGCAGATCGTCGTGTTGTCGGTATTCATTACCCCGTGCACGAAGCCCACGCTCATCCACCGGGCGATCAGCCGGGCCTGCGCCGCCAGCACCGCGCCGAAGAAATCGAGATAGCGCTCCCTCCCTCCGATGTGCGGATAATGCCGGGCGATGCAATAATCCGCCAGCTGGCGCACCCGCTCCTCCTCGCCCCGCGCGGCAAAATACTGGAAGGTGCCGATGCGGATATGGCTGGCGGCGATCCGCGTCAGCACCGCGCCGGCGTGGATGCCGTCCCGGAACACCGGGCTGCCGGTGGTCACCACCGCCAGCGCCCGCGTGGTGGGGATGCCGAGCGCCGCCATCGCCTCGCTGATCAGGAATTCGCGCAACGCCGGCCCGAGCGCGCTCAGCCCGTCGCCGCCGCGCGAATAGGGCGTGGGACCGGCGCCTTTCAGTTGCAGGTCGAACCGCGCGCCATCCGGTGCCACCACCTCGCCGATCAGCAGCGCCCGCCCGTCGCCGAGCCGCGGCACGAAGCTGCCGAACTGGTGCCCGGCATAGACCTGCGCCAGCGGCTCCGCCCCCGCCGGCAGGCGATGGCCGGAGAAGACCTCGGCCGCCGCCGCGACATCGGGCAGCGCCGGCGGGAAACCCAGCCGTTCGGCGAGCGGCGGATTGAACAGCACCAGTTGCGGCCGCGGCGCGGGCGCCGGGCCCTGCACCGTGTAGAAGCCGGCCATCTGCCGGGCAAACGTATTGTCGAAGGAAAAGGTCAGCGGCGCGCTCACTGGCATGTCCGTTGCTGGGGTCTTTCCATCAGATAGGGACTGAGACAAAATGCTGCATCCCCCGGGCGCTGTCATTCTTCTGCAAAGCAGAAAGCGGAAAGGACTTTCCCCAGCGTCACAGGAGCGTATGTTTGCATTTGTGCAGACTGATTTGCCCGCACCCACGGGCGCCGTTCCTGCAAGGAAGATTGCCTGATGAATACCCGCACTTCGCCGTCCGGCCCCCTCTCGCGCTATGCCATGGCCTATGTTCTGGCCGGGGGCCGCGGCTCGCGCCTGATGGAACTGACCGACCGGCGCGCCAAGCCGGCGGTCTATTTCGGCGGCAAATCGCGCATCATCGATTTTGCCCTGTCCAATGCCGTCAATTCCGGCATCCGGCGCATCGCGGTGGCGACACAGTACAAGGCCCACAGCCTGATCCGCCACCTCCAGCAGGGCTGGAACTTCTTCCGCACCGAGCGGAACGAGACCTTCGACATCCTGCCCGCCTCCCAGCGCGTGTCCGAAGACCGCTGGTATGTCGGCACCGCCGATGCGGTGTTCCAGAATCTTGATATCGTTCAGGATTATGATCCGAAGTTCATCATCCTGCTGGCTGGCGACCATGTCTACAAGATGGACTACGAGCTGATGCTCCAGCAGCATGTGGAGCAGGGCGCGGATGTCACCGTCGGCTGTCTTGAGGTGACGAAGAAAGAGGCGACCGGCTTCGGCGTGATGCAGATCGACGAAACCGACCGCATCATCGAGTTCTTCGAAAAGCCGAAGAAGCCGCCGACCATGCCCGGCAAGCCGGACAAGTGCCTGGCCAGCATGGGCATCTACGTCTTCAATACCGATTTTCTCGCCGATCAGTTGCGCCGCGATGCGGACGACATGAATTCGAGCCACGACTTCGGCAAGGACATCATCCCCTATCTGGTCAAGAACGGCAAAGCCGTCGCCCATCATTTCTCGCGCTCTTGCGTCCGCTCCGAGCAGGAAAAGACCTCCTACTGGCGCGATGTCGGCACGGTGGATGCCTATTGGGCCGCCAACATCGACCTGACCGATGTGGTGCCGGAGCTTGATCTCTACGATCGCAACTGGCCGATCTGGACCTATGGCGAGATCACCCCGCCGGCAAAATTCGTCCACGATATCGACGGGCGGCGCGGCTATGCCGTCTCCTCGCTGGTCTCGGGCGGCTGCATCGTCTCCGGCTCGCGGCTCAAGCGCTCGCTGCTGTTCACTGGCGTGCGGGTCAATTCCTATTCGTCGATCGAGAACGCGGTGATCCTGCCCTATGTCAATGTCGGCCGCCATGCCCGGCTGAAGAACGTCGTGGTCGATCGCGGCGTGACGATCCCCGAAGGTCTTGTTGTCGGCGACGATCCGGTGCTGGACGGGCACCGTTTCCGCCGCTCGGACAACGGCGTCTGCCTGATTACCGAACGCATGATCGCCCGTCTCGGAAAGTGAGCGCCATGGATCGCGTGAAGGTTCTGTCCATCACGTCGGAGGTGTTCCCCCTCATCAAGACGGGCGGGCTGGCCGATGTGGCCGGCGCCCTGCCCGGCGCGCTCGCCAAGCTTGATGTGGAGATGCGCACGCTGGTGCCGTGCTATCCGGTGATCCGCGAGAAGCTGAAGAAGGCGGTGCTGGAGCATGAATTCACCGAGTTCTACGGCGGCAAGGCGCGCATCCTGTCGGCGGAGTTCAACGGCCTTGCCCTGCTGCTGCTGGAGGCGCCGCATCTCTATGACCGGGCAGGCAACCCCTATGTGAAGGCCGACGGGCAGAACTGGCCGGACAACGCCATTCGCTTTGCCGCGCTCGCCCGCGCCGGCGCCTCGATCGGCCAGGGGCTGCTGAAGTCGTTCAAACCCGATATCGTCCATTGTCATGACTGGCAGGCCGCGCTCACCCCCGCCTTCCTGCATTATGACGGTCGCCCGCGGCCGAAAACCGTGATGACGGTGCATAATCTGGCATTTCAGGGCCAGTTCCCGGCCGAGATGCTGGCGGCGATTGGCCTGCCGCCGCAGGCCTACAGCTTCGACGGCGTCGAATATTACGGCACCATCGGCTACCTCAAGGCCGGGCTGAATTTCGCCGACCGGATCACCACCGTCTCCCCCACCTACGCCACCGAGATTCGCGGCGCCGAGGCGGGCATGGGGCTCGACGGGCTGCTGAACGCCCGCACGCGCGATCTCAGCGGGATCATCAACGGCATCGACACCCGCGTCTGGAATCCTGCGACCGACGAGGCGCTGGAATCCAACTACGATTCGGACAATTTCGGCGCCCGCTGGCTCAACAAGAAGGCACTTCAGGAGCGGATGGGGCTGGATCAGGAGGCGGATGCGCCGCTGATCGGCATTATCACCCGCCTGTCGTGGCAGAAGGGGCTCGATCTTGTGCTTCAGGCCCTGCCGGCCCTGATCGGCAACAGCATGCAGCTGGTGCTGCTGGGGGCGGGCGATGCCAACCTAGAGGAAGGCTTCCGCCGCGCCGCCGCCCGGCATCCCGGGCGTATGGCCTGCGAATTCGGCTATGACGAGGCCCTCGCCCATCAGATTCAGGCCGGCAGCGACGCCATTCTTGTGCCCTCGCGGTTCGAGCCCTGCGGGCTGACGCAGCTCTGCGCCCTGCGCTATGGCGCGGTGCCGATTGTCTCGCGCGTCGGCGGGCTGGCCGATACGATTGTCGATGCCAACGAGATGGCGCTCGGCTCGGGCGTTGCCACCGGCATCCAGTTCTACCCCGTCACGCTTGATGCGCTGACCCTGGCGCTGAACCGCGCCGCCGCGCTCTTTGCCGTGCCGGATGACTGGCAGCTGATGCAGACCAACGGCATGCAGACCGATGTCTCGTGGAACGGCCCGGCCCGCCGGTATGCGGATCTTTACCGCTCGCTGCTAGGCAAGGCGGCCTGATCCCTTTCCCCAACGAGAGCCCGCCATGATCAAGACGGTCCAAACCACCCCCTTCACCGACCAGAAGCCGGGCACCTCCGGCCTGCGCAAGAAGGTGCCGGTGTTCCAGACGCCGCACTATGTCGCAAACTTCGTCCAGTCGATCATCGATTGTCTCGAAGGCTATGCCGGCAAGACCCTCGTGGTGGGCGGCGACGGGCGCTATTTCAACCGCGAGACGATCCAGATCGTCCTCAAGATCGCGGCAGCCAACGGTTTCGGCCGGGTTCTGGTCGGCAAGGGCGGTATTCTGTCAACGCCTGCCGCCTCCAACATCATCCGCCAGTACAAGGCCTTCGGCGGCATCATCCTCTCGGCCAGCCACAACCCCGGCGGGCCGGATGGCGATTTCGGCATCAAGTACAACATCGGCAACGGCGGCCCCGCGCCGGAGAAGATCACCGATGCGGTCTATGCCCGCACGAAAACGATCACCGCCTACAGGATCGCTGACGTGCCGGATGTGAACCTCGATACCACCGGCACCACGACGCTGGCCGGCATGGCGGTGGAGGTGCTCGATCCTGTCGCCGACTATGCCCGGCTGATGGAAAGCCTGTTCGATTTCGATGCCATCGCCGCGATGATCAGGAACGGTTTCCGCCTGACCTTCGACGCGATGAGCGCGGTCACCGGACCCTATGGCCACGCGATCCTCGAACAGCGGCTGGGCGCCGCCCGCGGCAGCGTGCTCAACGGCGTGCCGCTGCCCGATTTCGGCCATCACCACCCGGACCCCAACATGGTGCACTGCAAGCACCTGTTCGATCTGGCTTACGGCCCGGATGCACCCGATTTCTGCGCCGCTTCCGATGGCGACGGCGACCGCAACCTGATCATCGGCAAGGGGATGTTCGTCACCCCGTCCGATTCGCTGGCGATGATCGCCGCCAACGCCCACCTCGCCCCCGGCTATGCGCACGGCATTGCCGGCGTCGCCCGCTCGATGCCCACCTCCGGCGCGGCGGACCGCGTGGCCAAAAAGATGGGCATCAACTTTTATGAGACGCCGACCGGCTGGAAGTTCTTCGGCAACCTGATGGATGCCGGCCTCGTCACCATCTGCGGCGAGGAGAGCGCCGGTACCGGCTCGGACCATGTGCGCGAGAAGGACGGCGTCTGGGCCATCCTGATGTGGCTGAACATCCTCGCCGCGCGGAAAGAGAGCGTCGCCACCATCGCCCGCAGGCACTGGGCGGAATATGGCCGCAACTACTATGCCCGCCACGATTTCGAGGAGGTCGCCTCCGACGGGGCGAACGCGCTGGTCGCCGCCCTGCGCGAGGGCATGGGCAGCCTCAGGGGCAAGCGCTTCGGCGCGCTGGAAATCGCCGGCGCCGATGATTTTGCCTATCACGATCCGGTCGATGGCTCGGATACCGCCAAGCAGGGCCTCCGCATCCTGTTCGCCGATGGCTCGCGCATCGTCTATCGCCTCTCCGGCACCGGCACGGTGGGCGCCACCTTGCGCGTCTATATCGAGCGCTACGAGCCGGCGAGCGGCAACCTGACGCTGGAAACCGGCACGGCGATCGCCGATCTCATCGCGCTCTCGCGTGATCTGGCGCGCATCGAGCACTTCACCGGCCGCACCGCGCCCGACGTGATCACATGACAAGGCCGCGCATCGCCACAGGCTCGCCCGAACCGCTTGGCGTGACGCCGACGGCGCGGGGCGTGAATGTGGCGGTGTTCTCCGCCCATGCCACCGGCATCGATGTCTGCCTGTTCGATGCCAGCGGCGACAAGGAACTCGAGCGGTTCCCCCTGCCGGAGCGGACCGGCGCCATCTGGCATGGCGAGATCGAGGGCATCGGCCTCGGCGCGCGCTATGGCCTGCGCGCCTACGGCCCGTATGATCCGCTGGCCGGCCACCGCTTCAACCCGCACAAGCTGCTGGTTGATCCCTATGCCCGCGCGCTCGACCGGCGGTTCATCCTGCATCCGTCGATGTTCGGCTATGTGCCGGGCGAGTGGGATCTGTCGTTCTCCGATGTCGACAGCGCCCCCCATATGCCCAAGGCCATCGTCACCGCGCCCGATGCGCCGGGAACGGGGCAATTTCCGCTCCGCCCGTGGGAGGAGACGATCCTCTATGAACTCAACGTGCGCGGCTTTTCCCGCCTCAACGCAGCAGTGCCGGAGGCGCGGCGCGGCACCTTTGCCGGGCTGGCGCATCCTGCCTCGGTCGCGCATCTCAAGAGCCTCGGCGTCACGGCGGTGGAGATCATGCCCGCCGCCGCATGGATCGACGAACGCCACCTCGGCCCCCTCGGGCTCACCAATGCCTGGGGCTACAACCCGGTGGCGCTGGCCGCGCCGGAACTGAAGCTCGCCCCCGGCGGCTGGGCGGATGTGAAGGCCGCGGTCGATGCGCTGCATGCCGCCGGCATCGAGGTGATCGTCGATATCGTCCTCAATCATTCGGGCGAGGGCGACGAACTGGGCCCCACCGTCTCGTTCCGTGGCCTCGACAACGCCAGCTACTACCGCCTGCGGCCGGACAATCCCGGCCGCTATATCGACGACATGGGCTGCGGCAACTGCCTCGCGCTCGACCGGCCCCACATGGTGCATCTGGCGATGGAAGCGATGCGCACCTGGGTGCGCCGCGCCGGCATCGACGGTTTCCGGTTCGATCTTGCCCCCGCGCTGGGTCGCCGGCCGGAGGGGTTCGACCCCGCCGCACCGCTGATTGCCGCGCTCGCGCAGGATCCCGAGTTGCGCGGCCTCCGGCTGATCGCCGAGCCGTGGGATATCGGCCCCGGCGGCTACCAGACCGGCAATTTCCCGGCCGGCTGGGGCGAGTGGAACGACCGGTACCGCGACGATGTGCGCCGCTACTGGCGCGGCGATGGCGGCCTCACCGGCGATCTCGCCACCCGCCTTGCCGGTTCGTCCGATCTCTTTGCCCGCAAGACGCCGGCGCGCGGCATCAATTTCGTCACCGCGCATGACGGCTTCACGCTGGCCGATCTTGTCTCCCACACCGTCAAGCACAACGCCGCCAACGGCGAGAACAACCGCGACGGCACCGACGCGAACCACGCCTGGAACCACGGCATCGAGGGGGCGAGCGATGACCCCGTCATCCGCGCTGCCCGCCGGCGCGACCAGATCAACCTGCTGGCGACGCTGCTGCTCTCGCGCGGCACGCCGATGCTGTCAATGGGGGCGGAATGCGGCCACAGCCAGCAGGGCAACAACAACGCCTATGCGCAGGATAACCCGATCGGCTGGCTCGATTGGGCCGGCATGGACGGGGATATGCTGGCCGCCACCCGCGCGCTCATCGCCGCGCGCCGGCGCCTCGGCCTCATCGCCGGGAGCCGCTTTCTCACCGGCCGGCCGCTGGCGCTCGATGACCCGGCCGATGCCGCTTGGCTGCGCCCCGATGGCGCGCCGATGACCGACGCCGACTGGGCCGATCCGCACCGCGCGGTGCTGATCCTCGCGCTGGCCGGCGATGGCCGCCCCGGTGGGCCGGAGCAGGTGCTCCTCGCCTTCAACCGCGGGGATCATGCGACCGAACTCACCCTGCCTGAAGCGGCGGAGGGCCGCATCTGGACCCTCGCGGTCGATACCTCCGCCGCACCGCTGACCTGGGGACGGGACACCCTTGCCACCGGCGACCGCCCGCGGCTGGCGCCGCGCAGTGTGCTCGCCCTGTCGCTCGGGCCGGACCCTGCCCGCGCCGGCAAGCCCGCCCCGGCCCGGCGCGAGACCATCGACCGGCTGGCCGCCGCCGCCGGCATCGCGCCGGACTGGTGGGATGTCGGCGGCACCAACCACACCGTTCCGCCGGAGACAAAGCGCGCCCTGCTGACCGCGATGGGGCTGGATGTCTCCAGCCAGCCGGCGGCGCGCGACGCGCTGGAGCATCTGGCCGAGACCATGCAGCGCCGCCTGCTGCCCGCCACGCTCCACGGCACGGAAGGCGCGCCCGTTTTCCTGCCGCTCGCCCTGTCGAGTGTGCTGGACCGGGCACCGCCGCAGCTTGTCATCACCGACGAGGCAGGCGGCCGCATCACGGTCGAGACCGGCGGGAGCGATACGCCGCGCCAGCGCATGACAGGATGGGACGGCCGGCCGTTCGATCGCGCCGGCCTCACCCTGCCGCCGCTGCCCGTCGGGCATTATCGCCTGACAACCAGTGACGGCCGGCATGATGGCCGTCTCACCATCGCCCCGCGCCGGTGCTGGCAAGGCGAGGAGGCCACCCGCGCCTTCGGCCTTTCGGCGCAGCTGTACACCCTGCGCTCCGCCCGTGATCAGGGCATCGGCGATTTTTCCACTCTCGCCCGCATGGCCGGGGTGGCGGGTGCTGCCGGCGCGGCGACGCTGGGCATCAACCCCGTGCATGCGCTGTTTCCGTTCGACCGGTCGCGCGCCAGCCCCTATCATCCGTCCGACCGGCGGTTCATCGATCCGGTCTATATCGACGTGACGGATCTGGGCGATCTGCCCTCCTCGCCGATTGCCGACGCGCTGCTTGCCGCCGCAATGCCGGAGTTCGAGGCCCTGAGGGCCAGCCGGACAGTCGATTACGCCCGCATCGCCGCGCTGAAGACGGCGATTCTCAACGCGCGGTTCGAGGCCTTCCGCACCGCCTTCTACGGCGGCACGGACGGCACCCGCCGCAGCTTCCTCGCATTCGTCGAGGCCGGCGGCGCAGCGCTCGAATCCTTCGCCACCTTCCGGCTGATCGAGGCGACGCGGCAGGGCGAGCGCTGGCAGGACTGGCCGGACGGGCTGGACCGGGCGGCCAGCCGCGCCGCCCGCGCAACGGCCGAGGCGGACCCGCAGGGCCTTGCACGCGAGATGTTCCTGCAATGGCTGGCCGACCGGCAGCTGGGCAAGGCGGCTGAGGCGGCCCGCGCCGCCGGCCTGCCGCTCGGGCTTTATCGCGATCTTGCGGTGGGGTGTGCGCCGGACGGGGCGGAAGCCTGGAGCGAGGGCGCCCGCTATGCCCATGGTGTCTCGGTCGGCGCCCCGCCCGATCCGTTCTCGGCGAACGGGCAGGTGTGGAACCTGCCGCCGCCCAATCCGTTGACCATGGCCGAGGGCGGCTATGCCGCCTTCCGCGCGCTGCTGGCCGCCAACATGCGCCATGCCGGCCTGTTACGCATCGATCATGTGATGGGCCTCACGCGGCTGTTCTGGGTGCCGGACGGGGCAAAGGGCAGCGACGGCGCCTATGTCGCCTACCCACGCGATGCGCTGCTGGCGGAACTGAAGCTGGAAAGCCGGCGCCACCGCACCATGGTGGTGGGCGAGGATCTCGGCACCGTGCCGGAGGGCTTCCGCGAGGCGCTGGCGGAGGCCGGCGTGCTCAGCTACCGCGTGCTGTGGTTCGAGCGGCAGGGCGAGGGTCTCAGGCCCGCCGGCCACTACCCGGAAGCAGCGGTCGCCTGCGTTGCCACTCACGATCTGGCGACGCTTGCCGGCTGGTGGAGCGGCGCGGACCTCGATGAGGCCGCCGCCCTCGGGCTGATTGCCGACACCGCAGCGGCGCATGCGGCCCGGCGGCGCGAGAAGGCGGCGGTCATCGCCAGTCTTGTCGCCGAGGGCGTATTGGCCGCGCCGCCCGCACCGGAGGAACCGCTGACGGCGGACATTGCTGCCGCGTTCCACGCCTTTGTCGCCCGCTCGCCCGCGCGGCTCGCCTTCGTGCAGGTGGATGACCTGACCGGCGAGACCGAGGCCGTGAACCTGCCCGGCACCGACCGCGAGCGGCCCAACTGGCGCCGCCGGCTCGATGTGCCGGTTGAAACCCTGCTCGCCTCGGATGCGGCACGGGCGATCCTTGCGGCAGCCGGCGCGGGGCGCGGCGGCACAATTTCCTTGCCATCCGGCAGCGGGACGGCAATGGAACGGCATGATCCCGCGCGCGAAAACCCGGCTCTCCCTGCTGCTGGTGCTGCTGACAGCCGTGCTGGCGCTCGCCTCGCTGATGCTGGGGCCGGTCCGTCTCGCCCCCGGTGAGGTCTTCGCCGCGCTGACCGGATACGGAGACGATCCCGTTCACAGCCTGATCGTCCGGGAGATCAGGATGCCGCGCATGGTGCTGGCGCTGGCCATCGGCGCGATGCTCGGCCTTGCGGGCGCGGCCCTGCAGGGGCTGACCCGCAATCCGCTGGCCGAACCCTCGCTGTTCGGCGCGCCGCAATCGGCCGCCTTCGCAGCCGTGGCGATGGTGAGTTTCCTCGGCGTCGATATCCTCTCCTTCGCCGTGCCGGTGGCCGGCATCGCCGGGGCCTTCGCCTCCGTTCTGCTCCTTGTGCTCATCACCGGGCCGGGCGCCTCGATGCTGGTGGTGATCCTCGCCGGGCTGGCGATCTCCAGCCTGGCCGGCGCGCTCACCGCGCTGGCGCTCAACCTCGCGCCCAATTTCTATGCCGCGCTGGAGATCGCCTTCTGGCTGATGGGCTCGCTGGAAGATCGCAGCACCCGCCATCTGGCGCTGGCCCTGCCGTTCATCCTCGTCGGCGGCGCCCTGCTGCTGGGCCAGCGCGCCGCGATGCGCGCGCTGACGCTGGGCGAGGATGTGGCGGCCAGCCTCGGTGTCGATGTGCGGTTGACCCGGCTTGCCGTCATCGCCGGCGTTGCGCTGGGGGTGGGGGCCGGCGTCGCCGTTTCCGGCGCGATCGGCTTCATCGGGCTGGTGGCGCCGCATCTCGTGCGGCCGCTGGCAGGCTATGATCCGGCACGCACGATGACCCTCAGCATGCCGGCGGGCGCGGCGCTGCTGCTGGCGGCCGATTGCGCCGTGCGCCTCGCCCCGCCGTCGAGCGATCTCAAGGTCGGCGTGATCACCGCGCTGGTCGGTGCGCCCTTCTTCCTGTTTCTCATCGCGCGCGGCAAGCGCCTGCTGGCGGGCGACGCCGCATGACGGCGCAGGGTCTCGCCCTTCGCGATGTCGCCGTGCGCCTTGCCGGGCGGAGGGTGGTCCATCCCGTCACGGCGGACCTCGGCACCGCCGGGCTGATCGCGCTGGTGGGGCCGAACGGCGCCGGCAAGACGACGCTGCTGCGCGCCATGGCCGGGCTGTTGCCGCACACCGGCGCCATCACCATGTCGGGCACTCCCCTCGCCGCGATGACGCCCGGCGCGCGCGGCCGGCACATCGGCTACCTGCCGCAGGGCCATCTCACCCATTGGCCGCTGCCGGTACGCGACATTGTCGGCCTTGGCCGGTTTGTCCACGGCGCGCACGATCCGCGGCGCCTGTCCGCCGCAGACCGGCGGATTGTCGATGAGGCGATGGACCGGACCGGCCTGACGCCGCTGGCCGACCGGCCGGCCACCACCCTCTCGGGCGGCGAGCGCGCCCGCCTCGCACTGGCCCGGATCATCGCCCAGCAGGCCCCGGTGATCCTCGCCGACGAGCCCGATGCCGCGCTCGATCCGCGCTACCAGATCGAGGTGATGAGCCTGCTCAGGTCGCTCGCGATGCAAGGTACGCTCGTCGTGGCGATCACCCATGATCTCGTCCATGCCGCCCATTTCGCCGATCAGGTGATGGTGATGGACGCAGGGTACCTCATCCGCACCGGTGTGCCGGCGGAGGTGCTGGAGGAGGCGCTGCTGAAGAACACCTTCGGCATCGCGCCCCGCCGCCCGCTCGATGGCGACAGCCTGCCATGGGTGCTCACCTGATGCGCCGCCGCCTTGCCGTTGCGGCGCTGTGCCTTCTGGCCCTCGCTCCCGGTGCTGCGGCCAAGCCGCGCGTCGTCTCGATCAACATGTGCACCGATCAGCTGGTGCTGGCGCTTGCCGACCGCGAGCAGATCCTCGGCCTCAGCCACCTTGCGGCCGATCCTGCCCTGTCCTGGCACTGGCGGCAGGCCGGCGGCCTTCCCGCGCTCGCCGGCCAGGCCGAGGAGGTGCTGCCGCTCAAGGCCGATCTGGTGATGACCGCGACGCTCGCCCGGGCGCAGACACGGGCGCTGCTGACCCGTCAGGGCCAGCGCGTCGAGACCTTCGCCTCCGCGCTGACCATCGGCGAAGTGAAGGCGCAGATCGCGCAAGCCGGGCAGTTGCTGGCGCAGGAGGAACGCGCCACGGCAGCCAACGCCCGGATTGATGCAGCGCTCGCCCGTCTGCGGAGCGCGGGGCACGGTCGTGCACTCCGCATCCTGCCGCTGGAGCGGCGCGGCTGGGTCAGCGGTCGCGACAGCCTGATCGCCGATGTGCTGGCTCAGGCCGGCGTGACCAACCTGGGGGCCGGGGCCTCGGCGGGCGGCGCGCTGATCAGCCTCGAACGGCTGGTCAGCCTCAGGCCTGATGCGCTGCTGCTGTCGTCCGGCAATGCAGGCGCCGAGGATCAGGGCGGCGCGCTGCTGCATCACCCCGCCTTGCGCAGGATGGCACCGGTCCGCCGCCGGCTGGTCATCCCACAGGCGATGACGGTCTGCGCGGGGCCAATGCTGGCCGAGGCCCTGGACCGGCTGGCCGACGAACTGACCCGCCTCGCCCCGCGCTGAGGCTCAGCGCCCCATGCTGTGGCCGATCTGCTCGGCATGGCGCATCACCAGTTCGGCTATGGCGCTGATCCGGTCTTCCGGCAGGACCGACTGCGGCAGCGCCAGCGCCAGCGATCCAACCACGCTCGCCGCCCCGTCGATGATCGGCGCTGCAATCGATACGGCGCCCGAGCCGCTCGCGCACGGCTCACAGTCAAAGCCGCGCTCGCGGATCATCTTCAGCTTGCGCCGCACGTTGAGAAGATCGTCTCCCAGACCTGTGGCGGCACAATCGGCGGCGTTGTCCTTGTAGAAGCGCCGCAGATGCGCGGCCGGAAGCTGCGCAAGGATCACCCGCGCCGGTGCGCCATGGGTCAGCGCCCGGGTGCGCCCGATCTGCGAGGACGGGCCGTAGGCCCCTTCGTCGGCCACCTGATGCACGCACAGCACCCGATCCCGGAACCGGCGGAACAGCAGCGAGGTGCCATGGAACCGCAGCGCCAGCATCTCCATCAGCGGCGCGCTGGTGACGATCAGCGGATCGCGCGACATGATCATCGCGTTGAGTTCGACAATGCGCGGGCCGAGCGAATAGCCGATACCGTGAAACGAGGTGATCAGCCCCGCATCCGACAGCACCTTGAGATAACGATAGAGCGTGGAGCGCGAATATCCCAGCGTCTCATGAAGCTGCTCTGCCGTAAGGATACCCGGTTCAACATCGAATTGATCGAGAATCCGGAGCAAACGTTCCAGACTGTTCACAATATAAAATCCGCAATCATCATTCTGTCGATGGCTTTGGATACTGCGCTCCTCGGCGAATGACAACACCCGTTCGCATGAGGCGCACAATGATCGTCTGGGTTGAAACCGCGTGTCCGTTCACAAATGCATGATTCGCCGGTCTCAGCTGGCATGCAGCTTGCCGCCTGAGTGCCAAATGCCCTCGACGGCCCTGCTCCATGTCCTTTTCTGGCACGGAGCCTGTCCGGAAAGGCAACATCGGCAGCGATGGCCACAGGTTTCATGCGGAGTTGTTTCATGGCGAACACATCTACGGCCCCGGTTCCCGGCCGCGTCATCATCCCGGTGGCGGCAGGCGCTGCCGGCGCGCTGGCAATGACCGTCCGCTCCGGCGCCGATGCGGTGAAGGCCGTTCTCAGCCGCTTCGCGCTGGTCGGCATCTCCAGCCCGTTCCAGAGCGCCGACTGGGTATCCACCTGGATCGATACGCTGGGCACCCCGCGCAACTGCGAGATGCTGGTCGTCGATGTCTGTGACGGCGTGAGCGGCGCACCGCTGATGGCCCTGCCGCTGGTCCGCCGCCGGGCGCGGAACCTGACGCTGATCGAATTGCCGGATTTCGGCATGGCGGACTATGGCGGGCCGATGATCGCGCCGGGGTTTGCGCCCGATCAGGCCACCATGCGCCGCCTGTGGTCGTCGATCATCAGTGCCCTGCCCAAGGCCGATCTTCTCCGGCTCGACAAGCTGCCGGCCAAGATCGGCGGCCTCGACAACCCGCTGATGAAACTCAAGGGCGTGCGCCGCCATGCCCAATCCGCCTGGGGCACCCGGCTGACCGAGCCGCCGCTCGATTTCAGCGCGCTGGGCATGACCAAGAAACGCATCCGCGAACTCAACGGCCGCCACGCCAGGCTGGAAGCGATGGGCACGTTCGCGTTCCGCACCGCCGGGACGGAGGAGGAAGCCGACCGGTTCTTCGAGGCGATGTGCGTCCAGCGCGCCAAACGGTTCGGCGATCTCGGCCGCCCCAATGCCTTGCAGCATGCCGATATCCGCAAGTTCTTCCGCGCCCTGATCCGCCCGGGCGATGCCGGTTCGCCGGCGGTGATGCAGGCGCTCACCCTCGATGATCAGGTGCTGGCCACCGGTTATGCGCTGCGCGGGCGGGACTCCTACTGCATGATCTTCCCCACGTTCGATCACGACAACTGGCGCATCTATTCGCCCGGGCTCCAGCTGTTCCGTCATGCGATGGAATGGGCCGCCCGCAACAAGCTCTATTATTTCGATTTCACCATCGGCTCGGAAGCCTACAAGACCGAGTTCGGCGCCACCGAGATGGATCTGTTCGAGATGATCCAGCCGCTGTCGCTGCGCGGCATCGCCGCCAGCGCCGCCCTCACCGCCCGCTGGCACATCCGGCGCCAGCCGCGTCTGGCACGCTTCCTGCGACAGGCCGGCAAACACCTGATCGAGAGGAGCCGCTGAGATGCAGAACGGGACAATGACCACCACACCTGTCTCACGCTGGGCCACCGGCCACCGCTTCGGTGTGCTCGATGCCTGGCGCGGCCTCTGCGCGCTGCTGGTGACAATCGTCCACATTCCGGTCGCCCACCGCCTGCAAGGCACGATCGGCTTCCAGAACATGCAGATGTTCGTCGATTTCTTCTTCGTCCTCTCCGGCTTTGTGATGTGCCATGCCTATGGCCAGACCCTGACCGGAACGAGCAAGCTGGAAGGCTTCCTGATCCGCCGCTTCGGCCGCATCTATCCGCTGCATCTGGCGATGATCATCGGGTTCATCGGCCTCGAACTGGGCAAGGCCGGCGTTGCCATGGCGCTGAAGATGCCGATCGACGGCGACCCCTTCACCGGGCCGCGCTCGTTCGGGACGCTCGCCAGCAATCTCCTGTTGGCCCAGTCGTTCAACCTGCATGGCATGACCAGCTGGAACGGCCCGGCCTGGAGCATATCGGTCGAGTTCTATGCCTACCTCGTCTTCGCCGCCGCCGTTCTGCTGGCCGGCATGCGCACCGCGGTGTTCACGGCGCTGGCGGTGGTTGGCGTGACCGGGCTGGTCGTCTTCTCGCCGAACTACATCTTCGCCACGCATGACTATGGCTTCCTGCGCTGCCTCTACGGCTTCTTCGTCGGCTGCATCGTCTATCAGGCGGTCTCCCGCCCCGCCGCCGGCCGCCTTGCCGGCACGGTCGCGGAACTGGCCGCCATCGCGCTGCTGGTCGCCTTCATGGTCGTCGCCGGGCCCAATCCGCTCAGCCTCGCCGCGCCGCTGGTCTTTGCGGTCGTGGTCTATGTCTTCGCGTTCGAGCGCGGCATCGTCTCCCGCCTGCTTGAAACCGCCCCGGCGCAGGCGATCGGCCTGTGGTCCTATTCGATCTACATGGTCCACATGCTGATCTTCACGGTCGAGAAGATGGCTTTCGCCGTGCTCGCCAAGAAGGGCGTCCTCGGCCTGACGCTGATCACTACGCCGACGGCCAAGCTCTGGACCTTCAACAGCACCGCGCTGGATATCGCGCTGTTCACCACCCAGATCGTGCTGACGCTGATCGCCTCCAAGCTGACCTATGACTGGATCGAGGATCCGTGGCGCAAGCGCTTCGCTGCCATCGCCCGCCGGCGTGAGACGGAAAGCGCGCCCGCGCCCGGCCTGGCCAGCGCCCCGGCGCAGGGCCTGCGAATCGCCCGCGGCCTCGGCGCGCGGTAAGCACAGCGACGAAAGGAACGATGACATAGCCGGCGGCGCTCCCCGCCGGCTTTTCTGCGCCCTGCATCAGGCGCGACAAAGCGCGGGCTGGCAGCGCATTCAAACGTCAGCGGGGGGGGGGGAGGAATGGTGGGGGGGGGGGGATTTGAACCCCGGCCACAAGG
>ERZ1645187.2062-NODE-2062-length-18045-cov-5.367593_pt1 | contig 18045 bp, 14 predicted proteins | sample MGYA00575352_ERZ1645187 | MGnify/ENA primary metagenome ERZ1645187 (study PRJEB40837, sample SAMN11349314) | freshwater sediment metagenome | isolation source: river sediment | host: Sediment | place: India: Wazaribad , New Delhi | collected 2017-02-21 ... | reverse complement strand
ATTGCTCCGGCGTCTCGCCATCCCTCTTTTGGCCGATGATCGTGCGCAGGGTTTCACCGAACTTGTCGCCATCCATGCGCAAAATTGCATAGTACGGCGATGGCTCTCCGACTGTCTCCTCGTTGTCCGGGAGACTTGTGGCGAGCACCGTTTCGAGCGCCGCAGCAAGTTTCTTTGGTTCGCGAACGGGATCGCTAGGCTGATTTTTCTTGATTACCGCATCGTAGGTGGTCTTAAAAAACAACCGCCCGTCAATGGATGCGCCAAGGATATGATCGCCGGAAAATTGCTCGGCGCGCGCTAGTGCCGACGAAAGATTCGCCCCATTGCCGGCAACTTGGACAAACCGTTGCATGGGCTCACGAGCATGTGTTTCAGCGCGTTTGAGCCATGTCCGGATGGCGATGGCGGCCGTGGATGGCGCATGGGCCTCAAGAAGTCGCGCGGAACGATGCCGGGTGGCTGGAACAGCATTCTTGGCTTCAAAGCCGATGATGTTTTTCAATGTGTCGGGCGGCAGAAGCGGGAACATCCGCTTGACGAAGGCAATGGCGCACAGGCGCTCATCTTCGCGGATTTCGAGCGTTTCCAGTTCACTCCCTTGACCGGAGGTCCTGGCGATGTGCTCCCGCACCGCCTTCCAGTATCGCTTCCGTGCATCCTGGTCTTTAGCGGAAACCCCGGGAATTCCCGAAAGCTCCTGCCATTGCCCCATCATGTGGCAGAGTTGACCGGTCTCCCGCGTTGCCATCTGCGCGAGATTGGGGCGGAACGCCTTGCGCATGTCGATGCGGCGATCATCATGCGCGGCATGGGCGTCGCCCGCAACCCAGATCAACGACCAGAAATGGTTCTTGTCGACAGCGCCGATCTGACGATCAATGATGGCCTTCGATCGCAGATGTTGCTCCTCACCCAAATTCTTGGGCAGAAACATGTCGAACACTGCCATTGCCAACGCGTGCCAGTTAGACTGCACGGCGGTTTCCAGCGTTGCCTGAATGCGTGTCGCATCTGGCTTGCCTGTCAGCACGATCTGGAACTGGTTCGGCAGGCTGGAAGCGTACTTTCCCTTGCCGCCCTTTTTGAGGGACTGATAAAGCGGGTCACCATCGATGTGCGGGCGTAGGACGCGCGCGCCTTGGGCCTCAAACTTCTCCTCCAATGCGAGCATGGCCTTGCCGGACAGCCAGGAGAGCAGGAACGAGCCCGCCCAGAGATCCCGTGTGCGGCGCGCCTCGGCCACGAAGGTCTGCACCGGGCCGATGGCGACATGGATCGTGTGGAGCTGTTCGGTATCAGGCGCAGGATCGCCGAAAATGGCCGTCCTTAAGGCCTGCCAGAGCGAGACGCCGACCTGAACAAAGTAGCCCTTCATGGCTGGCCGCCTTTGATTCGCTCTGCCATGGCAGATGCCCAGTCCTGCCGTGGTGTCTTGAGGCCGAAGGCGCGCCGCTTGCCATTGTGCGCGGTATCAATCGTGACGCGCCCGTCATCACCGGTCCCAAACACTCCGGCTGCATAGTCCAGAAATGCAGTAATGATATCTGGATTGACGGCGCCTGGGGCTTTGGCTTCAGATGCGGCGATATTTTGGTTCCGGTTGCCGGATGATTTGATTTTCAGAGCTACTGCCTCGGGCAGAAAAATTCCTGGCATGTGCAGCCATAGCGCGCCGAATTGCCCGGCTCCGAAATCGAGAATGCGGAGCAATAGCGGACTGGCTCTGCGTTCTAACTCGGCATGATCCGGCACCACCTGAGCTTTGCCCATGGGATAGGGCAGGCCGAAGACGGCACGTTCTGGAAAAGTATAGGCAGATTTTGGGAAGTAGGTTGGCTTGGTATTCGTCAATAGCGGGATGAACCCGTTCCGGTCCCTGGGGATACTTATGCCCTTGCCCGGAAGGGCCTTGAACCACTGATGGTCGAATTCAAATCTGCCCTTTGGAGGATTATTGTATATCTCAGGATACCACGAACGAAAACTGCGGAAGCCTTCGCCAACGGCATCGTGGAACTTGGCCAGTTCCCTGCCGTCTGCCCGGCTGCTGATCAACACCGCGTCGCAGGCTTCGTTGATTACGGAATAGGGCGCATTCGGCTCCGATGCACCGCCCAGGGCGAACAATGTTCCAAGGTCTGCGATGTAATTGTCCCGGTCGTCGGGTGTCGGGAGATTTCCGAGTGCTTCAGCGGTCGCGTCGTCCAGCACTCCCCTGGCATCGGCATAATCGAGATGCAGGCTGCCGAAGCCGCGCCGCGCCCGCGAACCCAGACATCCCAGCAGGCCGACGGCTTTCAGGGCATCAAGCAGGGAGGGTGGGGCGGTTCCGGTCTCCGCATCCACTTGACGCGCGTTCAACCTGTTGCCGGGGGCAGCCCGAAAGGAAAGGGTGAATGTGCCGCCCGGCGCCATGCTCTCGCGCAGATCGAACCACGATGTCCGTTGGGCGCCTGGGTCCTTGTCAGTCGGAGCGGGGATGGTCCGGCCATGATCGTTGACGGTATCCTGGCTGCCGACCAGCCCCTGCCCGGCCAGATAGGCCAACCCGGAACAAAGTGTCGGTGCATCGCGCTTCTGATCAGAATTCTGAGCGCTGAAATTCCGCCACGCATAGCCGCCGATCAGATCGCGGCGCTTGATTACCTCAGAGCCCTGCCGGCGGGTTTCATTTTTGCTCAGGCGCACCAGCAGGCGCTGGCCGGCGGTGGAGCCGAACAGATCGGCCTCCCACGCGTGAACCTTGGCGAGGCGCTTGTTGTCATCCCCGAGGCTCGTTGTCCTGCCCCAGGCCAGCGCGCGCCACCAGAAGCGGATCATTCCCATCAGCGAAGGAACGCGTATTTCGGCCCGCTGAGCCTCGACGCCGGAAAAGCAGGGCGTCACCAGTTTGAATTGTACATCCAGCGTATGCAGGGCGTGCAATCGGCACCTGAAAACTGTGGTCGAAAACGAATATTGAACAAGACTAGTAGAGCAGTTTGTTGCGGGTCAAACGTTATTTGTGCTGACCAACAAAATCCTGCCGCTGCCCGGCGCAGGTGTGGTTCTTCGCGGCGGGCAGCCGGTTTGGCTAGGCCTGAAGGAATCTGTCATGGCTGCTGAAGTCGGAAGAAAGTTCCACAGGCAGCAACCGGATAGGCAGGCCCTGAACACGGCTGAGCTCGGATCGGGTTTCATCAACAGTTTCATCGGCCGCAGCCGGTTAGGCAGGCCCAGAACTAGCTCTCATAGGGATGATTCTGACCATAGAGTTTCATCGGCCTCAGCCGGTTAGGCAGGCCCAGAACCCGGCCACCCGTGGCCATTGCAAGAGTGTGTTTCATCGGCCGCAGCCGGTTAGGCAGGCCCAGAACTTCTGGCGTCACGCAAGATCACCAACCTCATCGTTTCATCGGCCGCAGCCGGTTAGGCAGGCCCAGAACTCATGCCTATGCGGAGAGGCAAAACCATGGTGTTTCATCGGCCGCAGCCGGTTAGGCAGGCCCAGAACCTTCCGGTTCTCCGCCGCATCGCAGCCTCCGAGTTTCATCGGCCGCAGCCGGTTAGGCAGGCCCAGAACACACCACCATGAACTCCACCGCCCCCGCCATCGTTTGTTTCATCGGCCGCAGCCGGTTAGGCAGGCCCAGAACCTTCTCCCTTTTCCATAGCAAACCCTCACAGAGTTTCATCGGCCGCAGCCGGTTAGGCAGGCCCAGAACTCAGTGCGTACTTCGACGCCCTTCCTCTCAATGTTTCATCGGCCGCAGCCGGTTAGGCAGGCCCAGAACATACCCCCTCTCAACATTTTGTCAAATATCGGGTTTCTGTCGCAAATTCCACTCGGCACTGCAGCAATTAGAGTGCGACACAGAAAAATGTCAGGAATTGCAATCAGAGCTGGCCTTATTAATCTGATATTATTTGATTATTTCAATTTCCACGAGGTCCTTCAGGTGGCGGGTTGATCCTGCCGCAGCAGGTCATAGTTCTTGCTGCGCCAGCCGCCGGGGGCTGCCTCCGTGACATAACCCAGCCGCAGCCCGGGAAAATTCAGCGTTTCCACCGCCGCTGCCATGGCAAAGCCTCGCTGCCCGCCGGTGACATCGATCAGTAAGCGCGATTGCCTGCTCCGCCGCCTGTGCACGAACGTGGAGATCCATTCCTGACAGGCGTCATAGCTTTGGAAATCGACCTGTGTCTCCACCTTGACGATGTGCAGCCCGTCTTCGCCGTCTATGCTCAGGAAAGGCTTGAAAACATCCTCGATCAGCGCCTTGAACGGTTCGAAATAGCGGTTCGAGCCGCCTTTTCCACCAACACCCGGTCTTGTCACTGCAGGATCCGGCGAACATACGACATGAACCACCAACTTTGGTCTGTTCGCGACATCAGGGTGAGACAACAGGGCGCAGGCGATGGCGCGGATGGGCTGAATCCAGTTGCTTTGGGCAATGGTTTCCGAACTGTCCAGGTCCGGCAGGTTGTCACGAATGGCACTCAGGGCCATCTCTGCTTCGCGCGAAGTCAAGGATTCCGGTACTGGCGCCCGGGCCTTCAACCAAGCGGCGTGTTCAGACGCAGGCTCGAAATGCTCTCCACCCAGAGCGTTCCTCAATTCCGTCCGGGTGCCATTGTCATTCCAATTCCGCGGCGTGGAAAGGGCAATCACCAAATCGTTCACAGGCGTGATCGCTTCGTCATCCTCAATGGCATTGAGACTGCGATGGGGCGGTGAGTTCTTCCATTTCAGCAGATGAGGCAGCGACAGGAGAACGAGGATCAGCGACACAACGCCAAGGATTGCATGAAACCAAAGGGTTGATGGCGTCGCAGGAAAGTTGTAATCCTTCAAATAATCCCTGAAAGAATCCACACAAACAGACGCGGCGGAAACAAATACCAGCAACGTTATTGCGTTGCCACCGTTTTCACTCCACCATTTGCGTGTGAAAGTTTCCTTGAACAATGCCCAGCCCATCTCCAACCTTTCATCTTGAAAGCAGGAGAGGTTATCGTGTGATATCTTGAATTCAAGCGCCTTCAGCTACAATTCTCGAGCGGAAACGCTATGCACGCTGGATGCACTTTCTGAGCATCTGCGTTTCACGCGTATCGCTGCCGGATGTCATCTGCCGGAAGATTTTGATACCGGCCACACGCTAGGCGGGCGCATTCGCGGCGCTCTCGGAAGGGCGCTGGCGCGAAACCTCAACCCATGCTGGCGTGGACTGCCCAGCGCCTTCGAACTTCTCTTTGCCCTGCCGGTTGTCTCGCCGCGTCCAGTCTGCGGAAAATTCTTCAATCCGTCGCGTCCCTATGTCCTGCGGTTGCGGACGCATGGCCGGGTTCTGACCATCGAAATCCTGTTGTTTGGTCGAGCAGCCATTGCGGGGCGCGCAGTGAGGGATGGGTTGGCGCAGGCATTACGTAACGGTGTGCAGGTGGCGGTCGGGCGCCCCGCCAGCGCAAGGCTGGAGCCATACAACCTCGCAATCGATGAACTACCTGTCGCACCACCGTTGCTGCCAACATGCGTTCACACGCTTCATCTGGTCTCGCCCTTGGCTCTGGACCGCGATGGCGTTCGCGTGCTGAGCGCGGAGGCATTGCTGAATTCCATGGCGGCGCGCGTTAGCGCAGTCGCGGCCTGGAACGACATTTCCTTGCCGGATTTCCCTGATTTCCGGCATGTGCCAGACTTGATCGTTGATTTCATCGGCACGCGCTATCTGCATTGGTCACGGCGGCGTCATGCAGATGGGGAGCGTGAGGTGCCAATGGGGGGATTTCTAGGATCCATCCCCATAAGCGGTCCAGGACTCGATGTTATCAGGCCAGTGTTGAGGCTCCTGCCATTCATCAGCCTCGGTATGGGTACGGTATTCGGCAATGGCGAAGTGGCTGTATCCTGCGAGGATGATATGTTCGCAGCGCACGACAGCCTGCCGCGCGGACAAGGGTATCCGCTTGGAGATTCTCTACGGTTGCTTGCCGCTGGGCAACCAAACTCTTGAGATAAGTGATCCGTTCACGGTTCTCCACATTGGTTGAGTGGAGTTCGGTCAGCGGCGCGCCCCTTTTTCCTGGTGCCTCTCGCAGAAGCAAAACCTTGGCTTCAATCAGCTTATTCCGATTGTGTCGCCCGACTGCCCAAAACATAGGCGGTGCCAAGGATGACGGCTGGGGCCGCTACAATGCCAATGACGTTCCCCCTCTGACCTAATCCAGCTTGAAGTTCGTTCTGGCCGAGCATTGAAAGGACCAGAACATGAAGCGCAGCTGGTTCAGCGAGGAGCAGATCATCGCGATCTTGAAGGAGCAGGAAGCGGGCGTCTAGAAAACTCAGGGCGATTCACACCTTTGACGCCTGGGCGCTTATCACCGATACCTAATTCGATATTTCATCCAAGCTGTCGTGGACAAGATCTTGAACCTAGAAATCGTTGCTCGCTGGCCAGGCAAGAGCGCACCGCGACCGGATGGAATCGCGCATCCGGCTGTCTATCACATGCTTGACGTCGCGGCGGTTGCGGAGCGATTGATTGCGCCCTTCCATCATGCCTCGCCAATTCGGGATGCGCTTGTATTTCTTGCAGCGCTGCACGACCTTGGAAAAATTGGTGATCCGTTCCGGGCGATGCTGAGACATGGCAAATCGCAGATCTGGCGACACTGGGAACTGACCGAGGTTCTTCTCCACCATTATGACGCGACGTTGCTGGAACCGTTTCTGGGCAGCAGCCGGCATCGCCGATATCCTCTCTATGCGGCAACCGCAGGCCATCACGGTCGGCCTCCGACCATCCCGGAGCTGACGAATGGTCGCCTGCTGCGCAGCCTTGGCGATGAGGCTGTGCGAGACGCCGGGGAGGTCATTGATGCTTTCTCTCGGCTCTGGCCGACGGCGTCACTGGCGGGGCTAGAAATGACCGAGGTCTCGCCGCTCTCTTGGTGGCTGCCTGGGTTGGTCGCCGCGGCAGACTGGATTGGCTCGAACGCCGGCTGGTTCCCCGCCGTGACACCGGGGCCGGGGCTTGACGAGTATCTCACGGGTGCAAGGCAGCGAGCCGCGCGGGCGTTGACTGAAGCAGGTCTGGACAGCCCGCCGGCGAATAGTGCTCCGCTCTTCGACTTCGCCTTGCGCCCGATGCAACAAGCCGCACGCGCGATCGCACTTCCGGATGGCCCGTCGCTTGCGATCATCGAAGACGAAACCGGAGCCGGAAAAACCGAAGCGGCCTTGCTGCTGGCGCAGCGCATGCTGGTTGCCGGCAAGGGGCGCGGGCTGTTCTTCGCCTTGCCGACGACGGCCACTGCCGATGCGATGTTTGCACGGTCAAGCTCGATCGTTGCACGTCTGTTCACCGCGGCGCCGAGCCTTGCGTTGGCGCACGGCAGAGCGGATCAGTCCGATCTGTTCAGGGCGTTGCGCGCGCGAACGATGACCGCTACGGACGAGCCTGTCCTGGTGACCGATTGGCTTGCGGAAAGCCGCCGCCGCGCACTTCTCGCGGATGTCGGCGTCGGCACGATCGATCAGGCGCTTCTGTCGGTGCTGCCGACCCGCTATGCGACATTGCGCCATTTCGCCCTTTCATCGAAAATCCTGATCGTCGACGAAGTGCACGAACTGGGCGAGCCCTACATGGGCGCCGAACTCGAGCGCCTGCTGGCTGCGCACCGCATGGCAGGCGGCTCGGCGATCCTGCTGACGGCGACCTTGCCCTTGGCGCAGCGCGCCCGTTTGTTGGCGACCTATGGCGGCAAGGATGAAGGTGGGACGGCCTATCCGGCGCTGACGTTGGCCGGCGGCGCGGCAAAGTGGGACTTTCCGCAGGGAACGGGTAGGAGGGGCATTGTCGGCGTCCGCCGCTTGCCGGGCTCTGAGGAAGCCCTCGATCTGCTGGCCGAAACTGCGCAGGCGGGAGCCGCCTGCGTCTGGGTGCGCAATGCGGTAGACGACGCCATCGCTGCGGTGCTTGCTTTGCGTGAACGCGGCATTCCCGCACATTTGCTGCACGCGCGCTTCGCCATGGCGGACCGGCTGCGGCACGAGCGGGCGGCGCTGGCCCGCTTCGGCAAGCATGGCGCAGAAAGACGGGGTCATATCCTTGTCGCCACGCAGGTTGTCGAATCCAGCCTCGACCTCGATTTCGATGTCATGGTATCCGACCTCGCGCCGGTCGCAGCGCTGATCCAGCGCGCCGGGCGGCTGTGGCGGCACATGGACGAGCGGCCAGCGGCTTCGCGCCCCGTCGCTGCGCCCGTGCTGCACGTCGTCTCGCCTGATCCCGCGATCGTGAACGATGCGCGCTGGCTGTCTGAAGTGCTCGACCGTGGCGCCTGGGTCTATCCGGTCGACCTGCAATGGCGCACAGCTCGGGTGCTGTTTGAAGCGGGTGAGATTATTGCGCCGTCCGGCCTGCGCGCCCTTATCGAGGCGGTTCATACAGAGGATGGTGAGCCGGTCCCGCCTGAACTCGAAAAGGCCGAAAGCGAACGTATCGCCAGAGGCTTTGCCGAAGCCAATCACGCTCGCCAGAACTTGATCAATCTCACCGAAGGCTATCGTGACGGCGGTGCGGGAGCCGCCGATGCCGATTATCCCACCCGGCTTGGCCAGGAACAGAGAACGCTGATGCTGGCCGTTCGGGACGGCGGCAGGCTCCGCCCTTATGCCGGTGCAGGTTTCGACGGCTGCCAGATCTCGGAGGTGATGGCGTCAGAACGGCGGCTTTGCGCTCTGGCGCTGCCGGAGCAATCAGATTCAGCCATCCAGGCGCTCACGAAAGATTGGCCGGACTGGCGGCGCAAGGCGGTGACGGTTTGCCCGATCGGCGAAGACGGCGTAATCTGCGACGGTCTGAATTATGACTCGAAGCTGGGGCTGACATTTCCCAGCTATAGCGTTAAACATGCGTTGTTTCCAGCACACGCGGGGATGAACCGGTAGCGTCATCTGGGACAGAAGTTAGTCTGTCAAGTTCCCCGCCTACACGGGGATAAGGTAGCTTCATCAGGGTTTGGGGTTGACCGGCGTCGCATATTCCACTCAAATGCAAGCAGCCGAGTCGGAGGTCATCCGAACTCGATCGTTGAAAGTAGTCATAACGGTCGCGCCGGCGACCGAGGCAAAGAGAGGGGGTGACTTGAAGTGCCTGCGATACCTGTCCAACCTCGTCGCCCATCCTCTCTAATATAGCGGGTGGGCGCGCGAGGCAGTTCCTGGCTAGAATTGGGGGGGAGGGCTGTTCAGTGCAGCTAAATCTTATTGCAGATCCTTGGATTCCCGTTCGCTGCAAGGATGGTTCGCGCCGCATCATTGTGCCCTGGCAGATGGCGGATGCCGATCTGGCCTTTCCCGATTGGCCGCGCGCCGATCTCAACATCGCCTGTCTCGAATTGCTGATCGGGATGGTGTTTCTCGCCGATCCGCCGGAGGGCGCTGAGGAGTGGGAGCTTCGCCAGCGATCGGATCCTGAGCGGCTGCGCGAGAATCTCGCGGCTTTCGCGCCGGCCTTCAACCTTTTCGGCGACGGTCCGCGATTCCTGCAGGACATCGAGCCGCTGCAAGGCGAACCCAACTCGCCCGACATGCTGTTCATCGACAGTGCCGGCGGCAACACGGCGCGTAACAACGCCGATGTGATGGTTCATCGCGGACGTTACCCTGCACTTTCCCCGGCATTGGCGGCCATGGCGCTTTACGCCTTTCAGGCGTTCGCTCCCTCGGGCGGCGCCGGCAACCGAACCTCGATGCGCGGCGGCGGCCCGATGGTAACGCTGGTTCATCCCGAGCGGGGCCTGTGGCCGCTGATCTGGGCCAATGTGCCGAACGGCAAGCCGACGGAACCGAACGTGCTACCCTGGATGAGCAGGACACGGACCTCTGATGCCGGAGAGCAGCTTTTTCCCGAACACTCACACCCCGCCGAAGCCTTTTTCGGCATGCCGCGGCGTCTGCGATTGGTGGCGCAAGACGAGCGGGTCACCGGCGTCATCCAGCGGCCCTATGGAACCAATTATGCCGGCTGGGAGCATCCACTTTCGCCCTATTATCGGCTGAAGCCGGGAGCAGAATGGTTGCCCAAGCACCCTTCTGCCGGTCAATTCGGCTATCGCAACTGGCTCGGCGTGGTGGCCGCAGGCGCCGAGGGCGAAGCCGAATCCGTTCGGCGGCGCAGCCTCATGCTGCGTCACTGGCGCAATCGCGGACAGGGACCGGCGAGCGTCATCGTGGCGGGCTGGGTGATGGACAACATGAAGCCGCGCGATTTCATCCTGTCGGTGCAACCGCTGGTGACGCTCGACGGCGCGGCGCGCGACACGCTGACCGGCATGATCGAGGCCGCCGATTTGTTTTCGCAGGCGCTGCGCGCCGCGCTGTCGCCGCTGATGGCCGATGGAGAGGCGCGCGAAGCGGTGCGCGAGGAGTTCTATGCGCAGACGCAGGCCAGTTTCGAAGATCGCGTGTCGACACTCACGCAAGACAACCGGCTCGATGTCGCCCGCGGCTGGCTGGCCGACATGGCGGGCGTTGTCATGACGCTGTTCGACGTCAGAGCGTTGCCCGGCCTGACCGATCGCAACTTCAAGCTGCAGAAGAGCATTGTCGAAGCTTATGTGCGGTTGCGCGGAAATCTCGCCGGCCACGGCCCGCTTGGCCGCAAAGCGTTCGCCGCGCTTGAAATCGAACCGGCAGAACCGAAAGGGAAGGCTGCATGAACAGCGAAGGCGAAAATGTCGCCGGAACGATCAAGGCCTGGTGGTTGTCGTCGATCGGCGACCGACAGTCTTCGGCGGCGCGCACCTTGCGCGCCAGATTGCGGCGGGCGACGCCAATCGAGGCATTGATGGAGCGTCCAGTTTTTCTTCTCGCCCAACAGCTTGGTCTGACGGACTCAGTCCGCATCTATCGGATTGCCCGCGTTCTGGCCGAGGTGGAGGCGGATAATGCCCGTACGCTGATGCAGGTGCTCGGCGCCGGCGATCCGCCCCTGTTGTCCGAAAGCCGGTTTCAGCGTCTGATGCGGGCAGAGGGCGAGGATTTGACGACGGCGTTGGTCCGCGCGGTTTCGATCGCAGACCACAGCGGCAATGTCGCCGCGCTCGGGTCCGATCTTTTCTACTGGTCCGATCGCGTGCGGACCTGCTGGGCATTCCATTATTTCGGCGCGGCGTCGCCCGAGACGGCCAAGGAGATTTCCGAATGACGACGTTTGTGCAGTTCCACCTTTTGACGACGTATCCGCCTTCCAATCCGAACCGCGACGATCAGGGGCGCCCGAAACAGGCTCTCGTCGGCGGCGCGACGCGGCAGCGGCTATCATCGCAGTCGATCAAGCGGGCCATTCGCGAATCGAGCTATTTCGCCAATGATCTCGCCGGTCACATCGGTACGCGAACGAAGCGATTGTTTGAGGAACTGAAAAATAAACTGATCGCCGGCGGGGCCGAGGACGCCAAGGCACAAGAGGCCGCTGCGGAGGTCGCCAAGATTTTCGGCAAGCTGGAGGCGCCGAAGAAGGATGCGCCCGAGAAGATAGTGGCGACGACACTCGCCTTCATCTCGCCCGATGAGTGGAAACTGGCGGAGGCGCTGGCAGCCAAAGCGCTGGCCGGTGAAAGCCTGCCCAAGGATAAGGAACTGAAAAAGCTGGTACTGCGGCAGGCTGACGGCGCGGTCGACATCGCCATGTTCGGCCGCATGCTGGCCGACGATCCGGATTTCAACCGGGATGCTGCGGTCCAGGTTGGCCATGCCATCACCACCCATCGCGTGGTGGCCGAAGATGACTGGTTCTCCGCCGTCGACGATCTGAAAAAACGCGAGGAGGACATGGGCGCCGGCCACCTTGGCGAAAGCGGCTTCGGTTCGGGGGTGTTCTACCTCTACGCCTGTGTGAACGTCGATCTGCTGATCGAAAATCTCGCCGGCGACCGCGATCTCGCAGCACGCGGGCTGGAATCACTGTCGCGCGCGCTGGCTACCGCCACGCCACGGGGCAAACAGAACAGCTACGCTCACCGGCCGCTCGCCGCCTATATCAGGGTCGAACGGGGTTCGCAGGCTCCGCGCGACCTCAGCGGCGCGTTCTTCACGGCGGTCACCGGCGTCGATATTCTGGGCGCCTCAGTCGGCGCGCTGGAAAAGACCGCCGCCCAGATCGACAAGGCCTATGGCCCGGCGTCGGACGCCTGTTATGTCATGAACGTTCCGGCGGAAGTCGGCTCGCTGGCAGAGGTAGCCGTCTTCGCTGCGGACGCCGCCCGTGGCTGACCATCTCATCTTTCAACTCACCGCGTCGCTTGGGGCTATGGGCGAATTTGCGGGTCATGAACGGCGCGGCAGCCTGACCTGGCCGGGGCGTTCAGCCATCCTTGGGCTGTTGGGGGCGGCGCTGGGCCTGCGTCGCGATGCGGATTTTTCCAAACTCGACCAGCTTCGGATGGCCGTCGCCATATTTGCTCCGGGCGAAGTACTGCGCGATTATCACACGATCGAAACCGTGCCGAACGCAGCCGTGAAGCGGCCCCAGTCGCGCCCGGCGGCGATTGCAGATGCGGGTCGCCAGAATACCAACACGACCATTACCGTGCGCGATTATCGGACCGGGCCGCTTTACGGCGTCGCGGTATGGGGTGGTCCGCTTGAACCACTTGCCACCGCGCTGAGACATCCGGCTTTCATGCTCTATCTGGGCAGAAAATCCTGCCCCCTTGCGGCACCGCCGGCCCCCCGGATCGTCTCTGCGGACAATCCCGAGACTGCACTGGCGGAACTGTGTCTGCCGCCTTGGCGGCGCAAAGACGCAGCGGCCCGGCTGATGGCCAGCGACGACCATCCGAACGCCAGCCGTCATGAACTTCGGCATGATGTGCCGCTCGATCGCCGGCGCTGGCATTTTGCCCCGCGTACCGTCGCAGTGACGACCGTCGACATTGTTGCGAGGGTATCGCTATGACGCTCTACCTTTCGAAGCTGCGCATCTCGCGCCATCCTCAGGTCTCGGCGTTGAACGCGCTGCTCGATCCGCAGGAGACGGCGTCGCGTATGGATGCGCATCACAGGCTGCTGTGGTCTGTCTTCGCCGGCGATCCGGCACAGCGCCGTGACTTCCTATGGCGCGAGGACGCCAAGGGGACATTTCTGGTTCTCTCCGCCCGCCCGCCGCAAGAAAGCCCATTCTTTGAGCCGTCGCAGACAAGACCTTTCGTTCCGGAATTGACGTCCGGCGACAGGTTGGCGTTTTCGCTGCGAGCTAACGCCACTCGCACAGAGAAGACCGGCGTCGCCTCGGCGAACGGCCATGAAAAGAAACGTCACGTTGACTTGGTGATGGATCGTTTGCCGCCAAGAGGCCAGCGCGCCGAAGCGCGCATGGATAAGGCCCAGCAGGTTGCCCAAGAATGGATGGCCAAGCAGGGTGCACGCAACGGCTTTTGCCTCGACGAGGTCTCGACACACGATTATTCGGTTGTCGCTTTCGCATCCAGTGAGCGCGGCAAACCGCGCTTCGGCGTGCTGGAAATGACCGGGGTGTTGACCGTGACCGAGCCTACATTGCTGCTCGAACGCATTGCCTCCGGGTTTGGCCGGGCCAAGGCATTTGGCTGTGGCCTGATGCTTATTCGCAGGGCATGATGCGATGAAGGGATTGCCACCTCCAACGCCAATCCCCTTGAAAGACCGCGCATCGCTCGTCTTTGTTGAACGCGCTCAGCTTGATGTGCTTGATGGTGCCTTCGTCGCAGTCAATGCTGACGGAACGCGAACACAAATTCCCGTCGGCGGGCTCGCGGGGCTGATGTTAGAACCCGGCGCAAGGATCAGTCACGCCGCCATTGCCCTTGCTGCCCGAACGGGAACGCTGATTACCTGGGTTGGCGAAGCCGGCGTTCGGCTCTATTCCGCAGGCCAACCGGGTGGCTCGCGCTCGGACCGCCTGTTATGGCAGGCCGCCATTGCACTCGATCCGGCGGCTCGGTTACGCGTGGTGCGAAAGATGTTTGCGATGCGTTTCGGCGAGGAACCGCCCCAGCGCCGGTCGGTTGAGCAGTTGCGCGGCATCGAGGGAATCAGGGTTCGCGAGAGCTACGCCCTGCTCGCCCGCCAGCACGGCGTCTTATGGCGCCGGCGCAGTTATGATCCGAAAGATTGGGAGGCTGGCGATACTCCCAACCGCTGCCTGTCGGCCGCGACCGCCTGTCTGCACGGATTGACGGAGGCCGCCGTTCTTGCGGCCGGCTATGCGCCGGCCATCGGCTTTCTGCACACGGGGAAGCCGCTGAGCTTCGTTTACGACATTGCTGACCTCTTCAAGCTCGTTACAGTCGTGCCTGAAGCGTTTCGCGTTGCCGGCCAGCACGCGAGAGGCAAACTGGATATGCCTCCCGACCGCGCTGTCCGGCTTGCCTGCCGCGATGTATTCCGCCGAACGGGGCTGCTCGGTTCCATCATTCCTCGCATTGAGGATGTCCTCGAGGCTGGCGAACTGAAACGTCCCGAGCCGCCACCGGAAGCTGTTGGCCCGGCCTTTGAAGACAGGCCACCTTCAGGCAACGAGGGGCATCGCGGATGATGGTCGTGGCGGTCACCAATGCTCCGCCGCGCCTTCGCGGCAGACTGGCAGCCTGGCTGCTTGAGGTGAGGGCCGGTCTCTTTGTCGGTGACTACTCGGCACGCACCCGTGAGCGCATCTGGGAGCAGGTTGAAGCTTACATTGAGGATGGTGATGCAGTCATGATTTGGCAGGCGCCCACGGAGCAGGGATACGCCTTCCGGACATTCGGTCGAAATCGCCGGATGCCCGTCGATTTCGACGGGTTGACATTGGTTCGTTTCCAAGCCCAAGACGCATAAGTAGTTCGGTACGTTCTTTGACAACTAAAATCTTCATAGAAGACAAACGCTTGTATCAAGGGCGTTCCCCGCACATGCGGGGATGAACCGGCGTCGGGGCCGGAGCCCTTGCCATCCCAAGCGCGTTCCCCGCACATGCGGGGATGAACCGGAGCGCTTGGCCTTGCGGTCGAGATAGGCGAGGCGTTCCCCGCACATGCGGGGATGAACCTCCTGCCGCGTGGCGCGGAAGGCGAACGACATCGCGTTCCCCGCACATGCGGGGATGAACCGGAAAAGGGAGTAGGCTGCGCCATCGTTGGCTCGCGTTCCCCGCACATGCGGGGATGAACCGAAGACGAGCGCGACCTCTGGTCTTCCTTCCGTGCGTTCCCCGCACATGCGGGGATGAACCGGTCGATCCGCGATCAATGCGCGGCGTCAGGCGGCGTTCCCCGCACATGCGGGGATGAACCGAAGTGGCGCGGAAGCCCCGCCCGCCGCGCCTCGCGTTCCCCGCACATGCGGGGATGAACCGGCCCATGGGGTCGATGTGCCGGATATCTGCGCGCGTTCCCCGCACATGCGGGGATGAACCGTACAGCGACAGATCATCAGACAATTGCACGCCGCGTTCCCCGCACATGCGGGGATGAACCGGCTGATTGCTGCTGGCGCCCGAGCGCCGCAAGGCGTTCCCCGCACATGCGGGGATGAACCGGCCTTGCGCGCCTCGGGCGCCGCAAATTCCGTGCGTTCCCCGCACATGCGGGGATGAACCGTTGGCCGAGGTGGAGGGTGGAGGTGACTGTGGGCGTTCCCCGCACATGCGGGGATGAACCGGCAGGGCGCTACTGGCGCTGGCGCGCATGGGTGCGTTCCCCGCACATGCGGGGATGAACCGATGGCTTTCACCGCATCGATCAGGGTGGATTTGCGTTCCCCGCACATGCGGGGATGAACCGCCGATACGCGCACCGGCAAGCTGGTCAGCTGGGCGTTCCCCGCACATGCGGGGATGAACCGCCGGTGGTGCGGCGCTCCACATCGGTGGCGGCGCGTTCCCCGCACATGCGGGGATGAACCGTACAGGCTGGCGTCAGTCATCACCTGCACGCCGCGTTCCCCGCACATGCGGGGATGAACCGGACGGCTGGCGCCCGGCGCTGTGCTGGTCTCTGCGTTCCCCGCACATGCGGGGATGAACCGTCCCGTTCTCGCGGGTTTTTGCCAAGACTGGCGCGTTCCCCGCACATGCGGGGATGAACCGGCGCTGGGCAACAGCATGGCCGTGCCGGTGATGCGTTCCCCGCACATGCGGGGATGAACCGATTTCAAACGCCAGCGTGGCCAGCGTGTCGCCGCGTTCCCCGCACATGCGGGGATGAACCGGGAGGGCCGACATAGGGTTTGAGCTCTTTGCCGCGTTCCCCGCACATGCGGGGATGAACCGTCGGGGTCGTCCAGTAATGTGTCGTAATCGCCGCGTTCCCCGCACATGCGGGGATGAACCGGCAGAGTGCGACGCGATGCTGATCGATCGGCTGCGTTCCCCGCACATGCGGGGATGAACCGATGTTGCCGGCCACATTGGCGTCGGCATAGACGCGTTCCCCGCACATGCGGGGATGAACCGGCGTTCACCACCACCGCGCGCGACAGCCAGACGCGTTCCCCGCACATGCGGGGATGAACCTCCAGATCCGCGTGCGCCGGCGCGATCCGCCGCGCGTTCCCCGCACATGCGGGGATGAACCGGCGCTGGGCAACAGCATGGCCGTGCCGGTGATGCGTTCCCCGCACATGCGGGGATGAACCGTGATATTTCCCGCTCAACTGCAGATCCGGCGTGCGTTCCCCGCACATGCGGGGATGAACCGCGGATGGTTGATCCTGTTAATCCCGATGATCCGCGTTCCCCGCACATGCGGGGATGAACCGGTTGGCAACGGGCGGCCTTGGATCGAGGCAGCGCGTTCCCCGCACATGCGGGGATGAACCGCGCCCCTGGTTGCGCGGCTGGCGTGGCTTCGAGCGTTCCCCGCACATGCGGGGATGAACCGCGGACGGGGCGAACCATCGGGCCGGTCGGATTGCGTTCCCCGCACATGCGGGGATGAACCGGCGCGGAACCATGCAAGCCACCGGCGGGTTTCGCGTTCCCCGCACATGCGGGGATGAACCGACCCCGCCATTCGCCGGGGCGCTCAAACTCGCGCGTTCCCCGCACATGCGGGGATGAACCGCACTTCACGGCGGCGGTGGATAAGCTGACGGAGCGTTCCCCGCACATGCGGGGATGAACCGACGAAATTGCAGGAGGCCAGTATGTGGCTGACGCGTTCCCCGCACATGCGGGGATGAACCGCATCGCGTCGGCAAGTTCGTAAGCGTCTCTGGGCGTTCCCCGCACATGCGGGGATGAACCGGAACCAAGCTGCAGCATCGCCACACCATCATAGCGTTCCCCGCACATGCGGGGATGAACCGTTTGGAAGCGCCCCGATGGCCTCATCCGGCCAGCGTTCCCCGCACATGCGGGGATGAACCGCGGGCGATCACGCTGCGGCAGCCGACCTTTATGCGTTCCCCGCACATGCGGGGATGAACCGGTCCATCTGCCCATGCGCGCCCGTGGCGCTCAGCGTTCCCCGCACATGCGGGGATGAACCGCGTGTGCAGTTTGTTGTCACTGGCCTGTTTGCGCGTTCCCCGCACATGCGGGGATGAACCGGGTGCCGAACGGAGAGGTGTACTGGGTCTTGGGCGTTCCCCGCACATGCGGGGATGAACCGCCAAGTTCGACGCCGTTTTGCCGGCCTATGTCGCGTTCCCCGCACATGCGGGGATGAACCGGAGATTACGGCACTGGCTGACAAGTGGCAGGAGCGTTCCCCGCACATGCGGGGATGAACCGGCGTTCGTACCCAGCAAACCAATCTCTCGGAAGCGTTCCCCGAGGAGCGGCTTATCCATGTTGGCTCGATCTTTCTGGCTTTAGGCCCGATCGACATTCAGGATTCCCACGGGTCTTGATGTCTGATTCATAGGTTTCCGCGTTTTGCGGAGGCTGTGGATGGGCGTGAAGCGGTATGAGTTGAGCGAGGCACAATGGGCCAAGATCGCGCCGTTGCTGCCTGGCAAGACGAACGATCCGGGCCGGACAGGATCAGATAACCGTTTGTTTTTGAACGGTTGTTTGTGGGGATTGCGGT
>ERZ1645187.2061-NODE-2061-length-18048-cov-43.355305_pt1 | contig 18048 bp, 15 predicted proteins | sample MGYA00575352_ERZ1645187 | MGnify/ENA primary metagenome ERZ1645187 (study PRJEB40837, sample SAMN11349314) | freshwater sediment metagenome | isolation source: river sediment | host: Sediment | place: India: Wazaribad , New Delhi | collected 2017-02-21 ... | reverse complement strand
CAACGAGCAAACACGAAGTGCTCGTCGCCGGCGTCGCCGGCATGGTCGCCGGCGCGATGTCGATGGCGGCGGGCGAATATGTCTCCGTCTCCTCGCAGGCCGACACGGAAGAAGCCGACAAGGCGCGCGAGCGGCGCGAACTCGCCGAACAGCCGGAGCTGGAGCTTGAAGAGCTGGCGAATATCTATATCGGACGCGGCCTCGATCCCGCGTTGGCGCGCCAAGTCGCGGAGCAGATGACGGCGAAGGACGCCTTCGCCGCGCATATCCGCGACGAACTCGGCATCGTCGAACATGCCGAGGCGCGTCCCGTGCAGGCGGCGCTGACATCGGCGCTGACCTTCGCCATCGGCGCAGCGCTGCCGATGCTGATCGCGCTTCTGACGCCCAGTTCCCATGTGTCGTGGGTGGTGTCGATCGGCTCGCTGGTCGGTCTCGCCGTTCTGGGCGCAGTCGGCGCGCGCCTTGGCGGCGCCGGCTGGCTCATACCGACCGCGCGCGTCACCTTCTGGGGCGCTTTCGCCATGGCGGCGACCGCCGGGATCGGCGCCTTGATCGGCCGCGCGGTATAGGCGCATCCAGCCAAAAATCCGCTTGGCTTGTCAGCGTCTTGAAATGGCATAGTCTTCCTTGTCGCCGCATCGGGCTGAAAGGAGAGGCTCATGTTGTCGAAAACCTGCGCGCTTGCCTTCGGATTGTTGTTGAGCGTCATCGTCACGGCCGCCAGCGCGCTGACCGTGACGCTGACCACAAACGACCCGATCTTCACCGTCGATTTTCCATCCAAATGGTCTGTCGGCGAAATCAAGAGGGGCGTCGAGGCGAAGAGCCCCGACGAGGAAATCTATCTCTGGTTCGAAGTTTTCACCCCGGCGGAATACGACGCTCTGGTCGTCGAACACCAAACCTATTTCGACGGACAGGGCGTGAAGATTCTCGGCGAGGGCAAAGCCGTCAGCGACGCAGTGGGCGGCATGCGGGTGAAGGTCACGGACTTCCCCGCGCGATGGAAGGGCAAGCCGACTGTTCTGCGCTACCTCGCCTTCGATTTCGGACTGCCGTCGCAACAGCAGGTCCTGATGTCTTACTGGGCCTCGCCCGAGGGCGATCAGGCTCACGACGCCGCCGTGAAGGCGATCATCGACAGCATGCGGCCGGCGCGCTGAGACAAAACGCGGCGGGCTTTACAGCCCGCCGCGTCATGACGGCGCGTGGAGAACCAGCGTCAGAATGACCGCGGCATGCCGAGGATATGTTCGGCGACGAAGCTGAGGATCAGGTTCGTCGAGATCGGCGCGACCTGATAGAGCCGCGTCTCGCGGAACTTGCGCTCAACATCGTACTCGCAGGCGAAGCCGAAGCCGCCATGGAATTGCAGGCAGGCGTTGGCCGCTTCCCACGAAGCTTTCGCGGCGAGATATTTCGCCATATTGGCCTGCGCGCCGCAGGGCAGATGCGCGTCGTAGAGACGGCAGGCCTCGTAGCGCATCAGGTTCGCGGCCTCGACCTCGATGTAGCTTTCGGCGATTGGAAACTGAACGCCCTGGTTCTGGCCGATGGGACGGCCGAAAACGACGCGCTCCTTCGTATAGGCCGTCACCTTGTCGATGAACCAATAGCCGTCGCCGATACATTCAGCGGCGATCAGCGTGCGCTCGGCGTTGAGCCCGGTCAGGATATATTTGAAGCCCTGCCCCTCCTCGCCGATCAGGTTCTCGGCCGGGATTTCAAGATTGTCGAAGAACAGCTCGTTGGTCTCGTGATTGACCATGTTGAGGATGGGGCGAACCGTCAGCCCCTTCTTCTGCGCCTCGTGCAGATCGACGAGGAAGATCGACATGCCGTCCGATTTCTTTTTCACCTGATCGAGCGGCGTGGTGCGCGCCAGCAGGATCATCAGATCGGAATGCTGGATGCGGCTGATCCACACTTTCTGACCGTTGATGACATAGCGGTCGCCCTGCTTTACCGCCGTCGTCTTGATCTTGGTGGTGTCGGTGCCGGTCGTCGGCTCGGTGACGCCCATGCTTTGCAGACGCAATTCGCCCGTGGCGATCTTGGGCAGATATTTGCGCTTCTGCTCCTCCGAGCCATGCCGGATGAGCGTGCCCATGTTGTACATCTGGCCGTGGCAGGCGCCGGAATTGCCGCCGGACCGGTTGATCTCCTCCATGATGACGGAGGCTTCGGTGAGGCCGAGGCCGGAACCGCCATATTGCTCCGGGATGAGCGCCGCCATCCATCCGGCCTTGGTCAACGCGTCGACGAATTCTTCCGGATAGGCGCGGGCCTCATCGACCTTGCGATGATATTCGGCCGGAAACTGCGCGCAGAGCGCGCGCACGGCGTCGCGGATATCTTCGTAAGCGTGCGGGTTGGACATACGATCTCTCTCACTTGCGCGGAGCGGCGGCCGCATAGGCCTTGGGATAGACGACAACGGGCTCGATGGCGGGCGCCGGGCTCCATTGCACCATCAGCGACCGCAAATTCGTGATCAGCCGATCCTCGCCGAAAGCCAGCCCGTTGCTCAAGGGATAGAACAGATCGGCATGGCCCGCCGGCAGACTCACCTGTCCGATGGCGGCGGCGAGCTTTTCCTTGTCGGTCGAGCCGGCCTTTTCGAGAGCGTGCACCATGATGCGGAAAGCCTGCGCGGCGGCGACCGCCAACTGATTGAACGGCTCCTTCGTGTTGGCCGCCTCGGCGCGCTTCACCAGATCGGCGAGATTGCCGAGCTTCGCCTGCGGCGAATAATAGGTCATGCCCATGACCTTGGTCGGCAACACTTCGGCGGCGATGGCGTCGCCGAGATCGCGACGCAGGCGCGGATCGCCATAAGTCAGGTTCGAGACGAAAATCGGATCGTGATATTTGAGCTGATAGCGCGCCTGCATCAGGTTGATGGCGTGGTTGTGCAGTTGCAGGCCGACGACAACATCGGGCTTGGCCGATTTTATCTTGATGAGCGCCGGCAGGAAGTCCGAGCTTTTCATATCGAGCGCGACGTCGGCGACGATTTCGATGTCGAGCTTTTTCAGACGCTCGATGATGAATTTGTTGATCTGTTGGCCCGCCTCGTAATTGGCGTAGGCGGTGGCGGCGCGCTTGATTGGAAAGCCCGCTTCATTCTTGAGGAAGGCGATGAGATCGACCATCGAGGCCGCGTAGCCGTCGTCATAGGCGAAGCCGACCGAATAAGCGTATTTCGAGCGCGTCTGCCCGCCGAACATGGAAATCGTCGGCATCTTGTATTCGTCGATGGCGCCGCCGACGGCGAGGAAATCATTGGTCAGCAGCGCGCCGATGACGGCGTCGACATTTTCCTGGCTCGCCAGACGGCGCATTTCGTTCTGCGCCTGCCCAGAGGCGCTGGCCGTATCCGCCGTGACGATCTCGATGGGCGCGCCGCCAAGGCTTTTGATTCCGCCGGCGGCGTTCACTTCCTTCACCAGCATCTCGATCATCGGCTGGGTGTCGCGGCCGTAGACGGATTGCGCGCCGCTGAAGGGCTGCAGCATGCCGAGGCGCACAGGTTTCGCGGCGGCGCGCGCCTTTGAGGCCGCGCCAAAAAAGCCGAGCGCCAGAGGCATCGCCAATGTGGCGCGACGGGTGATGGCGGTCATGTGGTCCTCCCCTGAAACAATCCTATTGTCGCTATGTCTTATACGGCGCGCAACGAGGCGCAGCCTGTCTTGCGACGATCTCCGCGCAATCTAGACGGCTTTCGCCTTTCTGGCTATCCTGCGAAAAGATATTTCACTGGTCGAAATTGTCGCGCGTTGCGCCGGGGCGTCCTGGCGCGCAGCGAGGTGAGCATGAAGCACAGTTATTTCAATAAATTACTAGACATTCTGCGCCCCGGCGCGCGCGTTTTCGCGCACGCCGGCCCTTCGGAGAGTCTGGCGCTTCGTGCTGCTTTGGCGGCGGAGCCGGAGCGCGCGGCGGGCGTTGAATTCGTCGGCGTGTTCCTGACCAGCGTGAACGATTTCGATTACGCCGGGCTGCATCCGACTGCGCGCATGGTTTCGAGCTTCACGCCGCCGCAGATGCGCGCGTCCTTTGAGACGAACCGGTTCGACTTCACGCCGCTGCATTATTCGGAACTGGGCGCGTGGATACGCTCGCAACGCTTCGATCTCGCCGTGCTGCATTGCCCGCCGGAGCGCGACGGACGCTTCTCGCTTGGCCTCAACGCCGACGTGGCCTTGGCGGCAGCGCAGCGCGCGCGGCAAACGGCTGTGATCGTCAACCCGAACATGCCTTGGACGCGGTGCAGCGGCCCGCTGGATTCCACGCGCGTCGATCTGCGCATCGACGGCGACGGCCCGCTGTTGTCCATGCCGGCCGATCGCGGCGACGAAGCCTCGGACATTATCGCCGACCATGTCGCGGCGTTCGTCAGGGACAGCGACGTCGTGCAGACCGGCATCGGCCGCATTCCCGGCGCGGTGCTGCGCAAGCTGACGGCGCGGCGCAATCTGAGACTCCATGGCGGAATGCTGTCGGACGAGGTCGTCGATCTGGCGCGCGCCGGCGCGCTGGCGCCGGCGACGATCACGACGGGACAAGCCATCGGCTCGCAGATCCTGCACGATTTCGCGCGCGAGGCCGATGCGTTGTTCTGTTCGACCGATGAGACCCACGATCCGCGCCGGCTGATGGCGCTCGACGATTTCGTCGCGATCAATTCGGCCATCGAGGTCGATCTGTTCGGGCAGGTCAACGGCGAGTTCGTCAACGGCCGACAGATCAGCGGCGTCGGCGGATCGAGCGATTTCGCGCGCGCGGCGCGCTGGGCGAAGAACGGCCGCTCCATCGTCGCGCTGCCGGCGTCGGCGCGCGGCAAGAGCCGCATCGTGCCCCGCATCGCCGGGCCGGTGAGCCAGACGCGCAACGACGCCGATATCATTGTCACCGAGCATGGCGCGGCGCAGATCCGCCATGCTGGCCTCGACGCGCGCGCGGAACAACTGATTGCTTTGGCGGCGCCCGAGCATCGCAACGATCTCGCCGCAGCGTGGCGCGCGCTGCGCGCGCAAATGTGAAAGGCGCGACGATGCAACTCACCCTTTGCCTGACGCGGGCGCGCCGCATCGCCGCCGAGCGAACGGCGATGATCTACGCCGAGCGCAAGAAGACATGGGCGCAAGTCGAAGAGCGCGTCGCCAGACTCGCCGGCGCCCTGCGCGCGCTTGGGCTTGGCGTCGAGGACCGGCTGATCGTTCTCGGCCATTCGAGCGACCGTTTTCTCGAAGCGCTCTATGCGGCCATGTGGGCGGGCGGCATCGCCGCGCCCCTGTCGACGCGCGCCACCGCCGACGAACTCGATTATCTGTTCGGCGACCTCGACGCGAAGATTTTCGTCGTCGGCGACGGCTTCGAGAAGGACGCGGCGCGCTGGCGCGCGACGCATGGCGACGCGCCGGTCATCTATATGGGCGAAGGCGCGACTCCTCCCGGCTTTCTCGATTTCGAAACCCTGCTGCGCGAGGCGGCGCCCATCGCGGACGCGGCCCGACGCGGCGACGATACGGCGGCGATCTTCTATACCGGCGGCACGACGGGGCGCCCCAAAGGCGTGATGCTGACGCATACGAATCTGCATTCGAACGCGATCAACGGCATTTTCCATCTTCGTCAGCGGGAAGGCGCCGTCATCCTGCATGCGGGGCCGCTTTATCACGTCGCCGCCGCGTCGCGCATTTTCACCGTCAGCGCGCTCGCAGGCACGCATGTCGTCATTCCGCGCTTCACACCGGAAGCGGTCTTCAACGCGGTGGAGCGTCATCGCGTGTCGATGTTCTCTTCCGTGCCGACGATGATGTCGCTGCTGCTGCATCATCCCGATCTCGGCAAGCACGATCTGTCGAGCCTGCGCATGATGACCTACGGCGCCTCGCCCATGCCCGAAGCGCTGATCGTCGAGCTGATGGAGAAGCTGCCGCATGTCGCTTTCGCACAAGCCTACGGCATGACGGAATTGTCGCCGGCCTGCACCTTTCTCGAAACGCAAGATCATACGCTGGCGCCCGACAAGCGCGGGTTGTTGCGTTCGGCGGGTCGGCCGACCATCGGCTGCGACATCAAGATCGTCGGCCCCGACGATTGCGAATTGCCGCTCGGCGAAATCGGCGAAATCGTCGCCGCCGGCCCCATCGTCATGAAAGGCTATTGGCGCCAGCCGGAGGCGAGCGCGCAGGCCTTGCGCGGCGGCTACATGCACACGGGCGACCTCGGCTACATGGACGCTCAGGGCTTCGTCTATGTCGTCGACCGGTTGAAGGACGTCATCGTCTCCGGCGGCGAGAATGTCTCTTCCGTCGAAGTCGAGAACGTCGTGTCGTCGCATCCGGCCGTGCGCTCCTGCGCCGTCATCGGCGTGCCTGACGAATTATGGGGCGAGGCTGTCCACGCCGAAGTCGTGCTGCGCGACGGCGCCAGCGCCAGCGAAGCGGAGATCATCGCTTTCGCGCGCGACAGGCTCGCGCATTTCAAGGCGCCGCGCAGCATCTCCTTTCGTGACGAGATGCCGATGTCGGGCGCCAACAAGATTCTCAAGAGCGAGCTGCGCAAGCCCTTCTGGGCCGGGCGCACGCGCGCGGTCAACTAAAACGGCGCGGGAAGCGCGGGAGGAAACATGGCTGGACTCAAAAAGGGCCTCATCAGCGGCGGGCGCGTCGAAGGCTTCGGCGCGCTCGAAGCGCGTGTGCAACGCATGGCCGGCGGGCTCGACGCGCTCGGCGTCAAACCCGGCGATTGCGTCTCCATTCTGATGCGCAACGACATCGCCTTTCTCGAAGCCTCCTACGCCGCCATGCGGCTCGGCGCCTATGCCGTGCCGATCAACTGGCATTTCAAGGGCGAGGAAGTCGCCTATGTCCTCGCCGACAGCGAAAGCCGCGTGCTGATCGGCCATGCCGATCTTCTCGCCGCCATCGCCGGCGACCTGCCGAACGCAGTGACCGTGATCGCCGTGCCGCCGCCGGCGGAAGTCGTCGCGGCCTATCATCTGACGGCGACGGCGACGCCCGCCGGCGCGCTCGACTACGAGACGTGGATCGCCGCGCAACAGCTTTACGCCGGCCCCGCCCGGCCGGCCCCGCAAAGCATGATCTATACGTCGGGCACGACGGGCCACCCGAAAGGCGTCAAGCGCATCGCTCCGACGCCCGAACAGGAGAAGGAACTCGATCACGTCCGCGCCACCATCTACGGGCTCAAGCCCGGCATCCGCGCCGCGCTGCCGGGACCGCTGTATCATTCGGCGCCGAATTCCTTCGGCCTGCGCGCAGGCAAGGTGGCGGAAGCGGTGTTCCTGCTGCCGAAATTCGACCCGGAGGAATTGCTGGACCTGATCGACCGCGAAAAGATCGACACGATGTTCATGGTGCCGACCATGTTCATCCGTCTGCTCAAACTGCCTGAAGAGGTGCGGCGCAAATACGATTGCTCCTCGATCAAGCATATCATTCACGCCGCCGCGCCCTGCCCGGCCGACGTGAAACAGGCGATGATCGACTGGTGGGGACCGGTGATCTACGAATTCTACGGCGGCACGGAATCCGGCCCCGTGACTTTCGCCACCAGCGAAGACGCCGTGAAAAAACCCGGCAGCGTCGGGCGCGCCAGCCCCGGCGCGGAAATCCGCATTCTCGACGACAACGACAGAATTCTCGGCCGCAACGAAATCGGCGAAATCTTCTCGCGCATGCCCTGCTATCCCGACTTCACCTACAACAAGCTCGCCGAGAAGCGGAAGGAAGTCGACCGCGACGGCTTCGTCACCTGCGGCGACGTCGGCTATGTCGACGACGAGGGTTATGTCTTCATCTGCGACCGCAAGCGCGACATGGTGATCTCGGGCGGCGTCAACATCTATCCCGCAGAAATCGAAGCGGTGCTGCACGCCGCGCCCGGCGTCCACGATTGCGCGGTCTTCGGCATTCCCGACGCCGAAATGGGCGAGGCGCTGATGGCGGTCGTCGAGCCTTTCGCCGGCCAAAACGTCGACATCGCGGCCGTGCGCGCGCATCTCATGGCGCATCTCGCCAATTACAAAGTGCCGCGCGGCATCGTGGCGCACGAAAAATTGCCGCGCGAGGATTCCGGCAAGATCTTCAAACGCCGTCTGCGCGATCCTTATTGGGAGAAGGCGGGCCGGACGATTTAACGCGACGCGCCAGCCTTCTTCTCGCCTGCGTTTAGATGGTGGATCAGTGATCAGACGCGGGTGCGCGCATGATCACTTTTCTCCGCGCGCGGGGAGAAGGGGGAGTCGTAGCGCGTCACGCGCACATGGCAATGCCGGCACGAAAAAAACCCGGCGTCGCCGCCGGGTCTTCGAGTTGCCGAGCCTGCGAAGGGGGCAGACCGGCGCTTCCGTTCGTTGACGAAAGCTTATGTCATTCAGGCGCCGTGGCGCCCGATGATCGAGATCGAGCAGACGTTCTGATGCGGGAAGCCGCCGAGATTATGCGTCAGTCCGATGCGCGGCAGATCCTTGCGCTGACGTTCGCCGGCGCGGCCCTGCATCTGCAGATACATTTCGTAGATCATGCGCAGGCCCGAGGCGCCGATCGGATGACCGAAGCATTTGAGGCCGCCGTCGATCTGGCAGGGCACCGTGCCGGCGGCGTCGTAGAAGCCGTCGAGCACGTCGAAGATGGCGCGGCCTTCGCCCGAAATATGCAGGTCTTCCATCGTCACCAGTTCGGTGACGGAGAAGCAATCGTGCACTTCGATGAGGTTCACCTCCTCGCGCGGATTGCGGATGCCCGCTTCCTCATAGGCGCGCTTCGAGGCGATGCGCGTCGTGGCGAAATAGGAGCCGTCCCAAGAATTGTGCTGCGCCTCGAGACCGTTCGACACGGCGAGCTGCAACGCCTTGACGGTGATGAGATCGTTCTTGCCGAGACTTTTGGCGATCTCGGGCGTCGTGACGATGGCGCAGGCCGAACCGTCCGAGACGCCGCAGCAATCGTAGAGCCCGAGCGGCTCGGCGATCATCGGCGAATTCATCACCGTGTCGATGGTGATCTTGTTGCGCAGATGCGCTTTCGGATTCTTGGCGCCGTTGTCGTGGCTCTTGACCGAAATATGCGCCATGGCGCGCTTCAGGTCCTGCGGCGCGGAGCCATGCTTGGCGCGATAGGCGGCGGCGAGCTGGGCGAAGGAGCCGGGCGCCGAGGCGTTCGGCCAGGTCATGTTGTTGAGCGTGCCGCGACCGCGCTGCGGCAAACCACCGTAGCCCGTGTCCTTCAGCTTCTCGACGCCGAGCGCCAGCGCGATATCCGCCGCGCCCGATGCGACCGCGTAAACGGCGCCGCGAAACGCCTCCGTTCCGCTCGCGCAATAATTTTCGACGCGCGTGCAGGGAATGAAGGGCAGTCGCAGCGCCATCGCCAGCGGCACGGCGGATTTGCCGACATGCTGTTCCTCGATGGCGGTGGCGAGCCACGCGGCTTCGATCTGCTTGGTCTCGATGCCGGCGTCGGCCAGCGCTTCGGTATAGGCCTCGACCATCAGGTCTTCGGCGTTCATGTCCCAGCGCTCGCCGAATTTCGAGCAGCCCATTCCCAGGATGGCGACCTTGTCGCGAATGCCCTTGGCCATGTTCAGCCCTCCTTGACGGCGCCGGTCATCGGCGCGGCCTTCCAGAAATAGCGGCGGAAGCCGCGCGTCGGGTCGATGTCCTTGATGCGGAACATCATGCGCATGTCGGCGCCGACGGCGAGTTCTTTTTCGTCGACGTCGGTGAAGTCCATCATCCAGCGGCCGCCTTCCTCGAACTGGATCATGCCGTAACAAGCCGGCGGATCGGGCGAATAGGTGAGACGATCGGCGGTGTAGGAATTGACGCGGCCCTTCGCATCGGCCAGCGAATGATAATCCTGCGTGTCGAGCGCGCCGCAATTCGGATTGACGCAGATGCGCGTCTTGGGGAATTGCACCGTGCCGCATTTGGCGCATTTGCCGCCGTTGAAGCGCGTCACCGTGTTGTGGTTGCGCCAGGCGGCGGACAACGCCGTCTGCTTGTCGGTCTCGGAGCGCATGCCGCGCTCCATCTCGATCAGGCCGTTGAAGGCGAGGAAGCGCGAATAGAGCGTCTCCTCCTTGCGCCGCGCCAGATGGCCCGACACGCCAAGGCCGCGCTTATGCGTCTTGATGCGATCCGTGACCTCGAACAGCAGCGCATCGGCGCCCTGCCCGAAGCCGACGACAAGAATTTTGTCGCCGGGATTGGCTTTCTCCAGAGCGGCGGCCAGCAGCAGCAGCGGATGCGCGACGCCTGAATCGCCGAGATTGGCGTAGAGCGGGTCGCAGATCGCGCCTTCAGGAACGCCGGCGGCTTTCGCAACCGATTGCGCAACCTTCGACAGGGTCGTGGCGAAGCAGAAGGTCGTCACCTCCTCGGGCTTCACATTGGCGGCGGCGAGGCAATCCCTGATGACGGGCGGCGCGACTTTCATATAGCCGGCGTCGCGAATCCAGCGCTCCTCCCACTGATAGTCGAAGGTGTTGTCCATCGAGCGGTAGTGATCGACGAAATCGGCGGTGCGCGATTTCGCCGCGAGCAGCTGCGCCACAACGTCGCCTTCGCCGACGAGCAGCGCCGCGGCGGCGTCGCCGCTTGTCAGTTCATAAGTCGAGGCGGCTTTGGTGCGGCGGTTTTCGGAGCCGACGACAAGCGTCTTCTGGCGCGACCGCAAAGCGTCGATCAAGGCGCTGACGCCGGCGCGCTGCGTCGCCGCGACATCGCTCGCCGACACGTCTTCCGACAGCTCAAGCGCATCGGCGACGATGCCGGCGTTGAGACGGTCGAGGAAGGGAAAGGTCGTCGAGGCGACGCGCAGGCCCGCGACGCCGGAGCGGTCGAAACCGGTCAGTGCGTCGCGCGCGGCTTCCACCGCCATCGTCACCGCGTCTTCATCCCAATTGGCCATGGCGCGTTCGCCCTTGCCCTGAGACTTCAACGCGGAATTGAACCAGCCGTGCGCGTCGACAACCGCCTTGCGCTGCAAGCGGCGCCACGGAACATAGGCGCCGAATCCGAGAATGCCCGCCGACATAACCGCCTCCTCAGATCGGATCCCAGGAGAACACGTCCGCCGAGCGGTCGAGCGGGAAGAAGCTCTTCTTCAGCGCCGGCATGCCCTGACTTGCGAGCGTCTCCACGGTCCAGCCGCCATCGCGATGCACCGAGCGGACCGGACGCGATTGCGACATGAGGAAAATCTCGTTCATGCGCACGGCGAAAATCTGCCCGCTGACGTCCTTCGCGGCGTCGGACAGCAGATAGACGGAGAGCGGCGCGATCTTCTCGGGCCCCATGGCCTGCATGCGCGCGACGCGGGCCTTCTCCTCCTCCGTCTCGGTCGGGATGGTGCCGATGAGGCGGCTCCAGGCGAAGGGCGACACGCAGTTGGAGCGCACGTTGGCGCGCGCCATGTCGAGCGCGATCGACTTCGACAGGCCGACGATGCCCATCTTGGCGGCGGCGTAATTGGCCTGACCGAAATTGCCGACGAGACCCGAGGTCGAGGTGAAGTGGACGAAGGCGCCGCTCTTCTGCTCGTGGAAATAACGCGCGGCGGCGTGGCTCATATAGAACGAGCCCATGAGATGGACCTTCACGACCAGTTCGAAATCGACCACGCTCATGCGGTGGAAGATGCGGTCGCGCAGAATGCCGGCATTGTTGACGACGCCGTCGATGCGGCCGAAAGCGTCCACCGCCGTCTTGACGATATTGGCGGCGGAAGCGGCTTCCGCGACACTGTCGGAATTGGCGACGGCGCGGCCGCCGGCCTTGCGGATTTCCTCGACGACTTCTTCAGCGGGCGAGGCGTTGCCAGAGCCTTCGCCATCGGCGGAGCCGCCGAGATCGTTGACGACGACGGCAGCGCCCTGACGCGCGGCGAGCAACGCGATCTCGCGACCGATGCCGCGTCCCGCGCCGGTGACGACCACAACCTTGCCGTCGAGCATTTTCGTTTCAGCCATGGAATCCGCTCCTCCAAATCGGGGCGCAACGTGCCACGAGGCAGCGCGCCGAGTCAATAAGTCGAAATATCATTTCAACAAATGAAATGCCTACCAGGGCTGGGCGGCCCATGCCGGATTGTTTCATTCAACGAAATATGTTTTCATCTTCTGAATAAGAACAGACCGGGAGACCGTCGTGGCCATCGACTATCAAAAGCTCAAGAACCGTCATTTCCCCGACCTCGAGCACAGCTACACGCAGCGCGACACGATGCTCTACGCGCTCGGGCTCGGCGCAGGCGCCGATCCCATGGACATCGACGACCTGAAGTTCGTCTACGAAGAAAATCTCGTCGCGCTGCCGTCGATGGCTGTGGTGCTCGGCTATCCGGGCTTCTGGCTGAAGGAGCCCGACACGGGCGCCGACTGGCGCAAGGTTCTGCATGGCGAGCAGGGCCTGCGCGTGCATGCGCCGCTGCCTGCTGAGGGCACGGTCGTCGGCAAGACGCGCGTCACCGAAATCATCGACAAGGGCGACAAAGGCGCCCTGCTCTATTCGACGCGCGACATTTTCGACAAGGCGAGCGGCAAGCTTCTGGCGTCCGTCAGCGGCACGACGGTGCTGCGCGGCGACGGCCATTTCGGCGGGCCGAGCGGCCCCGTGCCGCCGTTTCACGCGCTGCCGGAGCGCGCGCCCGACGCAACGCTCGATCTGGCGACGATCCCGCAGGCGGCGCTGATCTACCGCCTGTCCGGCGATTACAATCCGCTGCACGCCGACCCGCGCGTCGCCGCCTCCGTGGGCTTCCCCAAACCCATCCTACATGGGCTGTGCACTTATGGCGTGGCGACGCGCGCCGTGCTGAAACTTTGCTGCGGCAACGATCCGGCGCGGCTGAAACGCTTCGATCTGCGCTTCTCCTCGCCGGTCTATCCGGGCGAAACGATCCGCACCGAAATCTGGCGCGACAGCGCGACGCAAGTCTCCTTCCGCGCCCGCGTGGTCGAGCGCGACATCGTCGTTCTCAACAACGGCGTCGCGGAAATCGCCTGACCGCTCAAGCCTGCACGCCCACGGCTTCGTCGTCGGGCGCGCGGCGCTCCGGCGTCGACGGCTGTAGATGGATCGAGCCGTGGCTGGCGCTCCAGGGCTGATGATTGATCATCACCACGCGCCAGCCCTCGCCGTTCGCGCCCTTGTAATGATCGAGCCGCGTCAGCGCGCAATTCTCGATTCCGAAGGCCAGCACCGCCTGCGGCGACAGGTCGAGCGCGACCGCAATCGCCGCCCGGATCGAGCCGCCATGCGCGACGCTGACGATGTCGCGACCTTCGTGCGCGCGCGTCTGTTCGACAATGGCCGGGCGCACGCGATCGACCAGATCGACGAAGCTTTCGCCGCCGTCCGGCTTTTCTTCCGCCGGGCCGAACCAATAGGAGCCGGGCAGCGCGACGCGGCCTTTCATGAATGCCTCGCGGTTCATGCCCTGCCAAACGCCGAGATCCTGCTCGGCGAAAGCGGGAACGGCCGCCGCCGTCGTCGCCTCGTCCCAATGCGGCGAGCGCCAGACCGCTTCCGCCGTCAGCGTGGTGCGCTGGAGATTGCTCGTCAGCCACACGGCCCCGCGCGGCAGGATGCGCGCCAGCGCGTCGTAGGCGAAAGCGTCGCCCGTGTCGCAATCGATGTCCGACTGGCCGTAGATGCGCCCGCCGCTCGAGCGCACCGGCGCGTGACGCACCCACCACCAGCGCGTTCTGACAAAGCCGCCCTCGCCGAGGCTTTGATGCTGCGTCGTGAAGCGATCGGAAGCGTTCAACCTTTTCTCCTCAACTCAGGGCGCCGTTCGAGACCAGCGCGTCGCGCTCGGCCGTGTCGAGACCAAGCCAGTCGCGCAAAATCTCGTCGCGGTGTTCGTTATGACGCGGCGGCGGACGGCGATAATCAGCCGGCGTCGCCGACAGTTTCGGCGGATAGGCGACGCCGGGCGTCTCGACGCCATCGGCGCGCGGAAAGCGATGCACGATCTCGCGCGCTTCGACTTGCGGATCGGCGAAAACCTGATCGATCGTGTTGATCGGCCCGCAGGGCACGCCGCGCGCCGACAAAGCTTCGATCAGTTCGTGTCCGTGGCGCGCGCCGATTGATTTCTGCAATTCGGCTTCGAGCGTCTCGCGGTTGATGACGCGCGTCGTCGCCGTGGCGTATCGCGCATCTTCAGCGAGATCGGCGCGCTCCAGAGTGAGACAGAGATTGCGGAACTGGCCGTCGTTGCCGACCGCGACGACGAGCGGCCCATCGGCCGCCTCGAACGTGCGGTAGGGCACGACGGTGGGATGGGCGTTGCCCATCGGTTTCGCCACAACGCCGCCGACGAGATAGGAATAGCCCTGATTGGCGAGCATGGCGATCTGCGTGTCGAGCAAGGCGCAATCGATATATTGCCCTTCGCCGGTGCGCTCGGCGTGGCGGAGCGCGGCGAGCATGGCCGTCGTCGCATACATGCCGGTGAAGAGGTCGCAGATGGCGACGCCGGTCTTCAACGGCGTTCCGCCGACTTCGCCGGTGACGCTCATGATGCCGCCCATGGCCTGCGCCACGAAATCATAGCCGCCGCGCTCGGCGTAAGGCCCGTATTGGCCGAAGCCCGTGATCGAGCAATACACGGCGCGCGGATTGACGGCGCGAATCGACTCGTAGTCGAGGCCGAATTTCTTCAGCCCGCCGACCTTGAAATTCTCGACGACGATATCGGCCTTTTCGGCAAGACGGCGGATGAGCGCCGCGCCCTCGGGCTTGCCCATGTCAATGGCGATCGAGCGCTTGTTGCGATTGGCCGAAAGATAATAAGCGCTGTCGCGCGCCTTGCCGGAATCGCCCGGCGACAATGGCAGAAATGGCGGGCCCCATGGGCGCGTGTCGTCGCCCTTCCCCGGCGCTTCGACCTTGACGACGTCGGCGCCGAGATCGCCAAGAATCTGCGCCGACCAGGGACCGGCCAGAACGCGGCTGAGATCGAGAACTTTGACGCCATCGAGAGCATGGCGTTGCGGTGACTGGGACATGCGCGACCGCTTTTTGTTGGCCCGGAGACGCGCGGGGCGACGGCTCACGGCGGAGCGTCGCGTCCATGACGCAACGGGCGGGTTCTTGTCCGCGCTCTCCCACGAAACTTGGGGGCGGCGCACGGCGTTTCAGGCATTGAAATGTTAGTTCACTCATGCATATTGGGTCAAGCGCGCGCTGCGAAATTGCGGCTCAAACCGCGCTTGCAACGGAGATGGCTATGCCGTCCTTCAAGCCTGTCATCGCATTGACCCGCGGCCTCGAAATCCTGCGCGTCGTCAATCAGGAACGGCAGGCGACGATCCGCGCCATCCACGCCGCCACGGGCCTCGACAAGGCGACCATCGTGCGCATGCTCGAAACGCTGGAGCATGAAGGCTATGTCATGCGCGATCCCGATCAGGCGATCTATTCGCCGACCGGGCGCACGTTGGTCCTGAGCCAGGGATTCGATCAACATTTGTGGATCGGCCGCACGGCGGAATCGATCATGAACGAATTCCGCAAGCGCATCGGCTGGCCCTCCGACCTTGCTATCTTCGACCGCGACGCGATGATTCTCGTGCGCTCGACGCGCGACGAGGGGCCATTGTCGATGAACCGCCGCACGGGCTTCCGCGCGCCTATCCTCGCCACGTCGCTCGGCCTCGCCTATCTCGCCTTTTGCGGCGATGAGGAGCGCGAACAGATCATCGCGACGCTGGCGGCCAACCCGAGCGACTGGAACGATCTCGCCCGGCATCCACGCAAGCTGAAAGCCGTGCTCGAAACCGTGCGGCAGCAAGGCTACGCCACCATGTCGCCTGATTATTCGAAGCGCGAGTTCAGCGCCACCGTGTGGGCCATCGGCGCGCCGATCATGAGCGCCGGCCACATCTTCGGCACGATCAACATCATGATGCTGCGCAGCGCCGTGACGCCGCAGATGGCGGAAGAAAAGCTTGTCGGCCCCCTGAAGGAGACGGCCGACGAACTGGCGCGCGCCTTGTCGGCGCAAGCCGGACGCGGCTAGACCGCCGGCCTGTTCAGGCCGACGGCGTTTTATCGCTCAATGGGCTTTCGCCGGCGCGGTCGGCGTCGCCGATTTACGCTTGCCGGAAAACAGATCCTGAATCAGCGGCAGCAATCCGCGTGGGCTCAACATGATCACCGCGACGACCGTCGCGCCGTAAATGAAATAATGCAGGCCGGGCAGAACGCCGCCGAGCTTGCCGCGCAGCACTTCACCGAGCGGCACAAGCAGGAGCGCGCCAAGCGCCGGGCCAAAAGCGCGACCCAATCCGCCCACCGTCGCGAACAGCACGATCTCGATGGTCAGGACCGGCGAGGCGAGCAGATAGGGATCGGCGAAGGTTAGATACCGCGCATAGGCCGTGCCGATGAACGAGGTGAGCACGGCGGAAATAACCATGGCCTTGATCTTGTTGCCGAGCAGGCCGACGCCGATGGCCTGCGCCGCATTCTCGTTGTCGCGGATCGAGCGCAGGTAATAACCGAGCGGCGCGTTAAGAACGACAAGATTGGCGCCAATGGCGACGACGGCCAAGCTCAGCATCATCCAGAAGGCGCCCTGCACGCCGCCGAATTGCATCTGCGAAAACTGTCCCGTGTCCTTCGGCAGAAACAGGCCTGAGGCGCCGCCGAGAAACTCCCAGCCGATGACGACGATTTCCGCCATTTCGGCGAAGGCGAGCGTGATCAGTGCGAAGGTGAGATGTCCAAGACGAAAGCGGAAATCGAGCCATGCGATGATGGCCCCGAGCGCAGCCGACGCAGCCGCGGCCAAGATCGCGCCCAGCCACATGTTGACGCCCAGCTTGAGCAGCAGGGCGGAGGCGAGCATACCGCCGGCGCCGACGAACAGCGAGTGGGCGAGCGACAATTGCCCCGCGACGCCGCCGACGATGTTCCAGGCGGAAGCGAGCGCGATATAGACGAGCGTCAGAGTCGCGATATGCAGATAATAATTCGGCAGGACGAACGGCAGCACGGCGACCGCCAGCAATCCGATCCAGAGCGCCGGCGCGCGGAGCGTGCGATAGAAATTCGGGTTCATCGCTCTCTCCTCACGCGCTCGAACGGCCGAGGATGCCCTCGGGACGGAACAGGACGATCAGCACGAAGACCGCATAGGGCAACAGCATGCCGAGCGTGTCCGACAGATAGATCATGCCCAGGGCTTCCGAGACGCCGATGACGACGCCGGCCAGCATGATGCCGAGAAAGTTGGTCATGCCGCCGAGCACCAGCGCCAGAAGGGTGATGACGGTGTAGCGCAAGCCCATGCTCGGCATCAGCGGCGTGCCGGGCGCCAGCAACGCGCCGGCGATCGCCAGCAGGCCGATGCCGACGGCGAATGTCAGCACCTTGACGCGCCCGACATCGACGCCCATCAGCGCGGCGGCGCGCGCATTCTGATGCACGGCGCGGATGGCGCGGCCAATATCCGTCGAGCGCAGAATGACGAACAATGCGACCGCCAGGGCGATCGAGGCAAAAAAGGCGACGACATGCGGCATGCGCATGACGACATTGCCGAGCATGACAAGCTTGGCCTCGACCGCCGAGGGCACGCGATGCGGCTGGCCGCCGAAGATCATCAGAATGCCGTTCTGCAACGCAAGTGCGATGCCGAGCGTCAATTGCACGACCATCAGCGAATGCGCTTCGGCGACAGGCTGTATGAGATATCTGTAGACCAGCGCGCCGATGAGGATCATCGCCGGCAGCGTGATCGCCAGCGAGACGTATGGATCGAGCGCGAAAGCCGAGAACAGCGCGAAGCAGAGATACATGCCCAGCGAGACGAAATCGCCGTGCGAGAAATTGACGATGCCGCTGACGCTGTAGATGAGGCCCATGCCCAGCGCCAGCATGCCGTAGGTGGAGCCGACCAGCAGACCTTGCGCGAGCGCCTGGAGAAGTTCGTCCATGATGGGCTCCTCAAAGGCCGAGATAGGCGCTGCGCGTGCGCGGATCGTCGCGCACCTGATCGG